>Ga0081539_10000034_pt1 | contig 307597 bp, 259 predicted proteins | sample TabmetS4T2R2_FD_71023 | JGI IMG/M metagenome (GOLD analysis project Ga0081539, IMG submission 71023) | Tabebuia heterophylla rhizosphere microbial communities from the University of Puerto Rico - S4T2R2 | ecosystem: Host-associated > Plants > Roots > Rhizosphere ...
ACGGAGCTATGCGAGGGATTGAGGCACCGGCGTCTTTGCGAAAGCAGTCGGTCACAGCGACTCCCCCTCGCTACCGTCACCGCGCCGACTCTCGACTCTACTGCCGAGACCACGGAGAGCCACACCACGGAGGTCACGGAGCAACATTTCATTTTGATTTCTCCGTGTTCTCCGTGTGGGGCTCACCTCCGTGGTGGCTCAGCACAGGTGAACATCGGTGTAATCCACGAAATTTCCGCGGTCATACAAACCCGCAGCAGAGGGAAGTCTTTTGAGCAGAACCGTTGATGTCGGCGAGGTTCTCGACGAAGGGCGCTTCACCGGGTACCAGAAATGGCTCATCGTCGGCACGGCGCTCACGATTATTCTCGATGGTGTCGACAACCAGCTCCTGCCGAACGCCGTGCCCACCATGGCCGGCGAGTGGCACCTCACCCCGCGTGCGTTTGCCAATGCGCTCGCCGCCGGCCCCTTCGGGATGATGATCGGCGGCATGCTGGGTGGGTTCCTCGGTGACAAGATCGGGCGGCGGACGGCGCTGCTAGGCAGCGCGCTCGCGTTCGGCGTGATTACGCTGGCGATCGCGTTCGCGAACGACGTTCCGACGCTGCTGATTCTGCGTTTCTTGTCCGGTGTCGGACTGGGCGGCGCGATGCCCAACGCCGCGGCGCTGGCCTCCGAATACGTTCCGCGACGCAGCCGTCCGTTCGCGGTGACGCTGACGATTGTCTGTATTCCGCTCGGCGGCTTCGTCGCCGCGTGGATGGCGGGCCGGATCCTGCAGCCGTATGGATGGCGCACGCTGTTCATCATCGGCGGCATCATCCCGGTCGTGCTCGCGGCGGTGTTGTTCGTCGTGCTGCCTGAATCGCCGCGTTTCCTGGCGGTCAATCGACAGCGGTGGCCGCGGCTGCGCACCGTGCTCACACGCATGGGTCACGTCGTTCCCGCCGACGCGGAGTTCGTCGATTCGGCGGCACTGGCGACGACCGGCAAGCCGAAGGCGTCGATCGGCGATCTGTTCCGACCTGCCTTTCGCTGGGACACCATCGGCTTGTTCGGTGCGTTCTTCTTCTGTCTGATGGCGAATTACATCGGGTTCCAGCGCATTCCGACGATGATGGGACCCACCGGTCTGAAGTTTCCGAAGCCGTCTGATGCGCTCCAGTACTTCAATCTGGGTGGAGTGGCGGGCGCCATTCTCGGCGCGCTCGTGATCCAGCAACTCGGGTCGCGGGCGACGATGCTGGGGATGTCGGCGCTGGCGGTGGTGTCCGCGATAGTGATGGCGATGAACGTGCCGACACCCGACAACGTGCTTGCGGCGATGATGATGTTCGCGATCACCGGCGGGCTGCTGAACGCAGTGCAAACGACGATGTACGCGCTCGCGACGCACGTCTATCCGACCGAAATTCGCGGGACCGGTGTCGGTGCGGCCGTGGCGGTTGGACGAGTCGGCAACGTGCTCGCGGTATACGTGGCCGACGCCGCACTGTCGCGCGGCATTCCGCAGTATTTCCTCACGTGGGCCGTGACGATGACGCTCGTGCTGATTTCGCTGGCGCTGGTCCGCCGCCACATCGCGCCGACGGCATCGGCGCCCGCGTACGCGGCGGCGCCGGCAAGGCATTAGTTAGATCACTGTGGACCTTGGAACCTGGAACGCGGAACTTGGAACATCAGGTCGCGTCACGGAACAAACGCGACATCCCCCCTGCGTTCTCCCTCTGAGACGCCAACCATCAGCTGCGGACCGAAGTTGTTCTCCTGACAGACGTACTCGAACAACTCGGTCCCCGCCTCCCATCGCTTTGTATAGCCGCTGGTCCACGGTGCGGTATAGGCGCCGGGATCATCGATGGTGACTTCATAATTCAGCGTGGTGAAGTCGACGCGTGTCACCCGCTCGATCGTGTGCAGTCGATCGGTGTGCGGCATCGCGAAGCGATCCATCCACGCGTTTTCGTTGAAGCCAATCGTGTCGACGACGAGCGTATCGCCCTCCCACCAGCCGATGGAGTGACCGAGATCGCTCGGCTCGATGCGCTCCGGATGCGTCCGCCGGTCCAGGAAGATCTCCCGATACGTGTGTGGTCCGCCCGTCGTGAACAAGTACACGCGGTTGCTGCCCGGCACGTTCAAGAGCTCGATGCCGTACGCGGTCCCGAACGATCGCGGGCCCGGCGACGCCTTGCAACGCGTGTAGGGCTCGTCGGCGAGGAATCTGTCGTGGCGCATCTTGACGAGCGCGCGAGCCCACGGCTGCAGCGGCACATCGTCGATGTGCACGCGACCCGGACGCAGGGAGCGGCCGATCCGCGCTTCGTAGTTATTGGGATCGGTCGCCAGCGGTTCGAGCCCGTCCCACTTGCCGGTCTCGCCTGGCGGTGCCCCGAGATTGATGGTGCCGTCCGGCCAGCGCGGCGCCGGCCGCGTGCTCCGGCCGCCACGCTGCGCGGCGGTCAACAAGGCACACAACGCGAGGAGAAAGACGGCGTTCAGGATTCGCCCGGTGCGCGGGGACAGTAACATTTTGCGGTGTCGTCGCCGCGCATCATACCCGCAATGGCCCGCCTGACAAGCGCGCGCTACCGCGTCGAAGCGGGCAGCGGCAGCGTCAACGGCGGAAGGACCTCCTCGATCTGCGGGCGCATCGGATCGAGGAATGGCGGCAGCACGAGCTGTTCGCCGAGATGCGCAGGATCTTCATCGACACCAAAGCCAGGGCCATCGGTCGCAATCTCCAGCAGCACACCGCCAGGCTCCTTGAAATAGACCGACTTGAACCAGAAACGATCGATGACGGGTGTCGGCCGCCCGCCGAACTGTTCGACTTGCGTGCGCATGACGAGCTGGTGCTCCTCATCGTCCACACGCCAGGCCAGATGATGGACCGCGCCGCGACCCCATACGCCGCGACGCTCCTTCGGCGTCTCGCGCAGATCGATCACTCCGGCAGCATCAGGGAAGCCATAACGCGCCCATCCGCCGTCGCTGGCGATCAGCTGAAAGCCAAGCACGGTGGTCATGAAGTCGACCGTCGGCGCTGCCTCGCGCTCCCAGATTTGCGCGCCGTACAGACCGCGGATCTGATGCTCACCGGCCACCGGACCACCATCCCACGGTTCGAACGCGCGCGGCGGTGCGATTCCTGGTTCGACGAGCGCGAGATGCAGACCGTGCGGATCGACGACCTGCACGAGCGTGTCGCCGAAGCGCTGCTGCGGTGCATGCAAAGTGAAACCGTACTTCTCGAGACGCGCCACCCAGAACGAGAGCGTGCCGGCTGGAATCTCGAGGCTGACTTCGTTGGCCAGGCCGTGTCCTAATCGCTGCGGCGCAGACGTTTCCCACGGGAAAAACGTCAAATCCGAACCTGGATGGCCGACCGCATCGGCGTAGAACAGGTGGTAGGTGCCGGGATCGTCCTGATTGACGCTTCGCTTGACGAGTCGCATGCCGAGGACGCCCGCATAGAAGTCGAGGTTCTCCTGCGCAGGGCCGGCAATTGCGGTGATGTGGTGAAGCCCATGAACGACTCTTGCAGGCTGGCTGATGCGTGGCATTCGACTTTCCTTACGAAATGTTGGACCAGCGCGCGCATCGGCCGTGGCCGATGCCGGACTCGCCGTGGATCATGACGCAGAGCTGGCACGACCTCCTGTTCGCGCACTGGCCGGTCGACGTTCGAATGCTGCAAGAGAAGGTCCCGCCGGGTCTGCCGCTCGACGTGTATGAGGGCCAGGCCTGGCTGGGCGTCATTCCGTTCCACATGACCAACGTGGCGCCGCGCGGAATTCCCTCGATTCCGTTCGTTTCCGCGTTTCCCGAGCTCAATGTGCGTACCTATGTGACGCGCAACGGCAGGCCCGGGATCTACTTCTTCAGCCTCGATGCCGGAAGCACGATTGCGGTGGCCACCGCACGGACGTTGTTTCACCTCCCGTACTACGCCGCGACAATGAGTGTGGACGTGCAAGGCAGCACCGTGAGCTACAGCAGCCGCCGCAACACGACGATGGCGGTCGCGGAGTTCGAGGCGACCTATCGGGCGATTGGCCCCGTACAGCCACCGATTCCGGGAACGCTCGAACACTTCCTCACCGAGCGCTATTGCCTCTACACGATCGACGCTGATTTTCGCGCGCGACGGCTGCAGATCCATCACGCACCGTGGCCACTGCAGGTCGCCGCAGCGGAGATTCGCGTAAACACGATGGCCAACGCGGCGGGGCTTCGCCTTCCGTCAACGGCGCCGCTGCTGCACTTCTCGAAACGTCAGGATATGGTCGCGTGGCCGATCGAAACGCTCGCTTGAGCGTGAACCACGAAGGTCGCTTGGCGACAAACACGAAGATCACGAAGAATTCCTTTGAATTCTTCCTCTTCGTGTTCTTCGTGCATGCCGTCAGGCCTTCGTGGTTGATCAACTGAAATGAATTTCGGTGTAGGTTGTCACGGGCCGGCAATTATTTTCGATTCACCAGCTCGTCATACATATTTGCGTAAAACTGTGGCTGAAACTGCCATCCCAGATCATCGGTCTTGACCTGAGAGGCGAGGGTCTCCTTGGTGGCGCCCGCCTTGATGGCCGCCGTGGCGCGGCTGATGAGCGTGGCGAACTTGTCCCGGAAGGCCTGCACCTCCGCCCGAGTCTTCGGCTCACCGCGGCCGGGGATCGCCAGTTCGAAATCGAGCTTCAACACGCCGTCGAGAATCTGCGTCCATTCGACGGCGCTGCCGCCGTTGGCGAAGTCCATGATCGGTGTCGCGTCGGTTATCTGGTCGCTGACCATCACGACCTTTGCGTCCGGGAAATACACCATCGTGTCGTCGCCGGTGTGGCCGCGGCCAAACGAGTAGAGGCGCACTTCGGCGTCGGCGAGCTTGAGCACCGTCTGCTTGCTGAAGGTGTCGGTTGGCAGGCCGGGAATGTCCCTGGTCCGTGGATCGCTGGCCATGCGGGACTTCAATTCGTCGAGGGCGACGACCTTCGCACCCGAGTCGATGAACTTCTGGTTGTTGCCGACGTGGTCGGGATGATGGTGCGTGTTGATGACGTACTTCACGGGAGAGGCCGAGACCGTGCGAATCTCTTCCATCACACGGGTGAAGTTCTCGTCGCCGGGATTCTTGGTGTCGACGACGATCAACCCCTCGTTGGTCACGCGGACGAGCGTATTCGCACCGCCACCCGTGATCATGTAGAGATTCGGCTTGAGCATCCGGATCTTTTCAACGGTCTGACCCGGACCGCCGCGTCCGCCGCGGCCCTGCGCAGCGCCGGCGGGTGGTGCCTGCGCGACAATCCCCGGGGCCACGAGGGCGGCCAGCACGAACGCCAGGGAAGGTACTGCGGCGGGTCCAAAAAGCAGGACCCGCCCTACAGAGTTGGAGACTGAGGAGCGCAATGTAGGGCGGGTCTTGCCTTTTGGACCCGCTGTGCAGGTGTGTGTGCTCATGTTAAAAATCAATCTGTGCGCTGAATTTCGCGAAGCGCGGTGTCAGCACGGAAAGCGGCGTCAGCCACGGTCCACCGAGGACAAACGTCTGGTTATAACTGAGAACGGCACTCGAATTCATCACATTGTAGATGTCGACGCCGACATTCGTGCGGGTGCGGCCGAAGCGGAGGACCTTTGCGATGCGCAGGTCGAGCTCGTTGATCCGGTCTCCCCACTGGTCTCCATCTTTCAGCAGGTTGACAGTCACGTTCGGCACGTTGCCCGATGGCAGACGACCGAGCGTTTGCGCGACCACGGCGCTGGGCACGGCGTAGTTTGCCGCGAGTGGAAGCCCCTGATCGCTGCGGAACGTGCCGCTGACCAGGACGAGCACGCGTGGAATCGTATACGCGCCGAGGCCGGTCACGCGAGTGACCAGGCCCGGATCGTTATGGCACACCGGGTTCGTGGGACTGATCTCCGGCAGGACGGCGCGCAGCTCGCACGTGTCGGTCACGGTCTTGCCCGTGTTGAATCCCGCCTGCAGCGTCAGCCCCGCGCGCGGCCGCGCCGACAGATTGATCATCAGGCCGTTGTATCGCTGATACTGCGTCCCGAAGCTCTCGGCGGCGGTGACGTAATTGTCGGTGACGCCGAAGAGCGCCGGCCGCACATTGAACAGATTGTCGATGACCTGGCCGCCGCCGTCCGGCAGGCGAGGATCCGTTGGCGCCGTGACGCTGAACCGATCGAAGTCGGCGGCCGTCACGGCACGGTTATCGGTGACGAGGAAATTCTGCAGCCAGCGGCGGAAGTAGCCGACTTCCACTGACACGCGAGCGAAGACTTCCTGCTGTACCGATGCACCGATCTGCCAGTCGCCGGAACGGGAGCCCCAGCCGCCCAGTACTGCCGGATCGATCGAGTTGCTGAACACGGGCCTGCCAAAGTTCAGATTGGACAGCGCCGCGCACAGATCGCCGCCGCTCGCGCGCAAGTCCTGCAGACCGGGATTCTGCAGATCGCAATCGGGCACGAAGTTGCTGTTCGCGTCGGTCCACGTGCGCGAAGCGGTAGTGCGATGCGCGTCACGGGATTGGGCGCCGAATAGATGCCGAGGGCGGAAGCGGCCTCGAGGTACTCGCCGGCATTCACCTTCAGCGCCGTCCGGCCGTTGCCGAAAAGATCGTAGGCGACGCCCATACGGGGAGTGATGTCGTTGAAACCTCTGACCCCCTCGGTGCGCGGGAACACGATCCCCTGGGACAGGAATCGCGTCGGCCCGACCCGCTGCTCAGGGAAGAAACTCCAGGCGCGGTCGTAGCGGAGCGCACCCTGCAGCGTCATCCGTCCACGCGTCCACTGTTCCTGACCATAGAAAGCCGCGTACTGAATCCGATCCTTGCGATCGAATGGAATCAGCGTCTCGGTGAGCTGATTCGGCACGCCGTTGTTCACGCGATAGGAGAGAAACTGATTGTTCGTGAACTGTTTCGGTGTGTAGGCGTGGAACGCACCCTGATAGCCGAACTTCATGTTGTGCGCGCCGGTGACGTACGACATGGAGGCGCGCCACGTATGCGCCGCGTTCAGATTGTTCTCCCAGTTTTGCGAGCGGTACGTGAGGTTGGCGATGTTGTTGTTCACCGGACATCCGGCGGCGCACTGCTCGGTGACGCGAACGAAATCGCGCGTCGGATTTCCAGGCTGCTCGTTGCTGCCATAGCGGCTGACATAGGTCCCGAACCCCGCGTCGAACAACAGGCGATTGGTCACCGGCGACGACCAGCTCGCCTGCTGCACACGCTGGAATTTGTGGCCGTAGCCGCCGCTCGTTCCGCCGGAGTTGGTGCCGCCCGCCTCGGGCGCGATGGTCGACGTGCCGCCGAAAATGAACCCGGATGTCGGTTGCGTGCGGCATCCCTCCTGTGCGGATGACCACGTAGCGCCGGTGCACGGCTTCTGCTCGTCCCAGAAGACACCGATCTTGTTGCGCGGGGTCGCCTGATAGGTCAGGCGCAGACTGGTGATTCGATATGACGCCGCCGCGATCGACTGGCGACTCAAATCGGGCTCGTAGGTCCACTTCGTCGGATCGCCGGCGTTCTTGTTCGCATACATGCCGGGAACGGAACGATGCGAGCCCTCCTCGCGGGCGATTCCGTAGAACCACAGCCGGTCCTTGGCGACCGGTCCGCCCACGCCCATGCTGAAGTCCCACAGTTTCCGCAGCTGTCCCGGAACCGTGAGCCCGGCAGCCTTCAGCGCCGGCGTGTAGTTGCTGTCGACCATGCCCTTGCCGACACCGGCCGTGTAGAACGTGCCGTGCACCACGTTGCCGCCGGTCTTCGGCACGATGTTCATGCTCGGTCCGCCGACCTCGGCTTCGCCGAGCCCGCCCGAGGTCGTAAACGTGATCTCCTGCGCGTTGGTGACGTCGGGGATGTAACTGGACACGCCGGCGCCGTTGACCGGCGCGCCCGTGTTGATGCCGTCCAACTGCAGCCGGCCCTCGTTTTCACGACCGCCTTGGCCGCCGAACACCGACATGCCGGGCGTGACCTGCACGTCACGCGCTCCCGGCGTGAAGCTCGCTTGAGTGGTCAGCGAGGGAATCAACTGCATGATCGCGCCATAGGCACGCGAGGACGGCAGGTCGTTCATCACTTCGCCATTGATCGTCGTCTGCCGGCGCACGCTCTGCACGTCGACGATCGGCGATTCGGCCGTGACGGTGATCGTTTCCGCCAGCGCGTCGACACGCAGCTCGGCATTCACGCTGGCAGTGAGCGATCCCACCAGCTCGACGCCTTCGCGCTTGAGCGTGCCGAAGCCGGTCAGTGCGAACGTGACGGTGTAGGTGCCGGGTCGCAGATCGATGATCCGGTACTGGCCGGTACCGTCGGTAACCGCACTCCTGACTCGTTCGATGAGCGCGCTGCTCGACGCTTCAACAGCTACACCAGGCAGCACCGCCCCTGACGAGTCCTTGACGACGCCGGTGATCGACGCTTGCGCAAAGACGAATTCGGGGACCAGCACAAGGATGGTGATGACGAGCGACCGCGCGAGACTCCGCATCGTGGTCTCCTTCCCGTCGCGGCGCATAACGGTCCGCGGACATCGTGGCTGCAGGCCGCGTTCTTATACGCATAATGCTTCGCGTGCGTCAAACAGGGGCAGCTTGACAGGCGTTCAGCCGCGTGGCGATACTCCGCCGGAGGTCATCCATGTCTCAGCACGCGCGTCTTCTTCTGCTGGCGATGGTGTGCGGCGGCGTCGTTGCTGCGCAGGCGCCCCTTCGCGCCCATCACTCGTTTGCCGCGGAGTTCGATTCCACCAAGGTCGTTACGCTGAACGGTGTCGTGACCAAAGTGGAGTGGACGAATCCTCACACGTATTTCTACGTGGACGTCACCGACGATCAGGGCAAAGTGGCCAATTGGGCCGTCGAGGGCGGCGCTCCCAATGCACTCTATCGCGCCGGCTGGAAGCCGACCTCGCTCAAGGCAGGCGATCGCGTGACGATCGTCGGATCGCGTGCCAAAGATGGATCCAATCTGGCCAACGCAACTTCGTTCACGCTCGCTGATGGTCGATGTCTGTTCGCAGGCAGCTCCGGTCCCAACGGCGAAGCGACCAGCAACTGCCGCCAGGGCGGTCGATGATTCCCCATGTGCGGTCCGGCACGTGCGTTGGCGTGCTCACCCTCCTCGCTCTGTCGACGACCGCGATCGCGCAGTGGCAGGGCTATCCAACGCCCGGCATTCCGCGCAGGTCCGACGGGTCCTTCGATGCGTCAGCGCCGGCCCCCCGCGCCGCCAATGGCACGCCGGATCTCTCGGGCATCTGGATGGCGCCACGCATCAGAGTGGACCTCGCGCAAGGCATGAAGAAAGGCGAGACGGTTCCCTTCACGGCAGAAGGCAAGCGGGTCTTCGATGAACGGCGCGCCACCAACAGCAAGGACGATCCAGGGGCGCGTTGTCTGCCGACGGGAATCCCGGTTCGTGCCACGCTGCAGACCCCGCTCAAGATCATCCAGACGCCAGGCGTGACCGCGATTCTATACGAGTCGCGCACGCAGTTCCGCCAGATCCTCACTGACGGTCGTCCGCTTCCGAAGGAGATCGACTGGCCCGCGTGGCAGGGCTTTTCCGTGGGACATTGGGAGGGCGACACCTTCGTCGTGGAGACGGTCGGCTTCAATGGGAAGGTCTGGCTCGATCAGGTCGGCACGCCGGCCAGCGATGCGCTCAAATTGACCGAGCGCTTCCACCGTCGCGACTATGGCCACATGGACGTGGAGATGGTCATCGACGATCGCAAGATGTACACGCGACCGTGGTCCACGTTTGCCGAGCTGCTGTTTCAGCCCGACACCGAGCTGCTCGAGTACATCTGCGAGGAGAACGAGCGGGACTCGGCGAGGATGGTCGGTAAGTAATGACAGGGGCGCGGGCCGCCGGATGTTGAAACGCCGTTGCTGATTACCACAACGCTTGGCAGTTGGAAGTTGGGAGTTCGCGCCGCGTCAGTAATCCCGCGGCGCGTTGATCGCCTGCGGCCGGAAGTACTCAGGCACAGGTCTGGCTTGGTCTCGTCCAGGATGTCGACAATGGCCTGACGGTCCGCGCGAGTGAGGACCGCATAACGCGCGCTCTTGTCTTGACCGGACAGAATCTCCCACATCCGCGCGTAGATCGCGTCCTTGGCGGCCACGGGCAGCGCGTTGAACTGCTCGGAGTAAATCATGTAGCTGCAGGGGTACTTCATCAGGCGTGCCTTCAAATCGAGATCGCGCAGTGAACGTCCCTTGCTATCCCGCGGACCCACGGCCGCAAATAGCTTCGCGAAGCCCGAGGGTCCTGAAATCAGCCCGGGCAGCGCCGCTTCGTCAACAAACAACATGTAGTCGACGAGCTCCGCCGCGGTCTGCGGCAGCGCGCGCCCGACCTCCGCACCGATACGCGCTTCCCATCCGATTCGCGTGATGAGGTTCGTCATGTGCGCCTGGTGCTCGATCACCAGCAGCGCGACGATGTCGCTGTAGGGCGTCAGATAACCCGTCAGATCGAAACGGCCCTCGAGGTTTCGCAGATGGACTGATTCCGGTGTCACCATACTCGCAAGATCGCTGCGATCGAGCGCGACGGCGTTACCGAGATGTCGATCGCCGTGGTGCGATCCGAGCACGTACCAACCGCCCCACCGTGTCTCGAACGGACTGCGATGATCGGTCGTCGTTGCCGGACCGTACGCAGTCGTGCCGTCCTTCTCCGGATAGACGCTGCCAATGAATGGCCCCGGCACGTTCTCTGTGGCATCGGACGTGTGACACAGGATGCAGGCGACGTTGTTCCGCTTGAACTCGAAGTTGCCCGTCGGCGAGTTGTCCAGCGTATAGAACGTCGATCCCTGCGTTGGATCCTGCGCGAGGAATTCGAGGACGTCGCCGCCACGGACGAATCCGATCGACACGCGATCGTTGAAGTAGATGGCGCGTGGGTTGGTCGGTGAGATGCGCGGCCCCTGAAAGCTCGTCTTCGAGAAGACCAGCATTTGCGACTCGACAGGGACGTTCAGCGCTTTCAGCACCGACTTCAGATACCCGCGCACCGGCTCGTATTCGAGCTTCACCTCACCCGTCTGAATCCTGTGGCTCAACTCGGCGACCACGTCATGGGCGGATGTCTTGTCGTAAGCGATAGCGGGATGGTTGCGAAACGACGTGGTCGTCAGCGCGCCTTGCCCTGTCGATACCGCGACGGCGAGCGCCCAGAGCACAGCAACAGCCAGCAGACGTGGGTGGCGTGTAAGCATCAGTTTGGGAATCCGAAGAGCGGAGACCGCGCCAACGGAATGTCGTTGCTTCTCAATCGTACGGGAACCTTGGTGCCGGATCAACGCGAGCAAATTCGCAGTTGCTGCGGAATTTCACCCCGTCCGTTCAGGTTCCCACCGCAGGCCAAGCGCGATGATCCGGTCGAGCAACCGCTCGTACGACATGCCCCTCACTTCTGCCGACTCGGCAAAGTCTTCGCCGTAGGCCAAGTTGGGGTTGGGATTCGCCTCGAGCACGTACATGCGGTCCTCCGCATCCATGCGGACATCGATACGCGCGTACCCGCTGAGGTCGAGAGCGCGATACGCTCGCTTCGCCAACCGGTGCAGCTGGCCGCTGGTCGCCTCACCCAGACTGGCGTGATCGGTCATGATGCCGTGCCGCTTTTGATACTGCGTGCTCCACTTCACCCGCTCGGTGGCAATCTTCCAGCGATTCTCCGGCATCTTGTCGAACGACATTTCCCACACCGGGAACACGTCCAGTCGCTCGTTGCCGATCACGCCGACGTAGAGCTCCCGTCCGTCGATGAATTGTTCGACGATTGCCGCGGTGCCGAGTCGTTCGTGAATGAACGTGACGCGCCGCGTCAGCTGCTCGGCGTTCTCGACCACCGATGCCTGTGAGATCCCAGCTGATGCTTCATAGAAGAGCGACTTCACGATCAGCGGATATGTCAGCTTCTTCGGCAGCACCGGCCTGCGGCCGGGACGCACAACGGTGAATTCGGGCACCGGAACGCGATGGTAGGCGAGCAGCTTCTTCGACAGCGCTTTGTCTCGCGCCAGGATCAACCCACGAGGATTGCAGCCCGTGTACGGCAGTCGCAGCAGCTCGAGATAGCTGACGACGTTCTGGTCGAAGGTGGGGATCCCGGCAAACGCCTCCATCAGATTGAAGACGATGTGCGGGCGGAACTCCTCCGCCGCGGGACGAATGCCGGTGAGGTCGTCGTGCACGCCGACCACGCGCACGTCGTGTCCGATTTCCTTCAGCGTCTCGATCACGTCGTATTCCATCTTCCACTCCGCTTCGAGGATGTCGATGCCGGTGGTGTCCTCGGGCGGAACGAGATGATCGTGCACGAGAGCCAGAATGCGGACTTTCTTCACAGGAAGAGTCGATGACCGCCGCTGTGCAGATGGTTCATCGTCTGCACGGTCAATAACACGGTGAACTCCTGGCGCGCCTGCTCCTCGGGCGTGGCAAGCCGGAGTTTCAGCTCGCGACAGCGCTCGATCATGTCTTCGAGCACTTGGTCGATCGTGTACTGATAGATGCCGGTCCAACCGGCGACGACACGGCGAACCTGCCGGCGGATGCGTCCGATGAATTGTGCCGCGGTGATGTTGCCCGCAAACTCCGGCGCGTCAGAGAACAGGCGCCTGAGATCGCGATCATAAAAGTTCGGATAATCGACGCCGTAATGACGACGCTTGTTCCGGTAGTGCTGGCGCAGCGTTTTCCGGATCCGCGTTAACGGATCCACTTCCTCGATATTGGTCACCGGCGGCTCGCGATCGCGCAGCGACCGCATCAGAGTATCCATGTACTCCAGCTTCTTGAGCGCGGGCCAGCCGGCATATCGCTGTCGCCATTCGCTGTTCGGCGTCAGCCAGACCGCGAATGTCTCCGCGAAGTCTTCGTCCGGGTGACTCTGGGCATACCAGGCATCGAGGTGGAGGACGAAACTCTTGCTGTACGGCTTCGGTGTGTAGAACTCAGGGTATGGTTCCCGCGGGGAACCAAAGACTTCGCGCCGTTGCCGCCGCAGACGAAGTCGAAACGCGTTATCGATCGCGTGTCCCGCCTCGTGGCGGAGAATGCGCATGCCCCATTCGTGTTCGCCGCCCTCCACCTCGAACATTTGCGTTTCCTCGAGCTTTTCGAGGCGCGGGTGCGCAAGATAGAAGGGAATGGCGATCGCGACGGCACCGTCGGGCGTGAACCACTCGTCTGAGAGGTAGAAGTGAATCGGCAGGCGAAGACCACGGGCGGTCAACTCGTCGCGGAGCTGGTCGATCCGGCTGGCCAGCATGCCTTCGATGGCCAGCGGCAGGTCCGCCAGTCGTGTGTCAAGGAGCTGTTCGTCCGAGAAATCGGGCCAGTTCTCGGCGAGAGGCGCGCGCCGCATCGGGTCGCATCATAAACTGGGTTGTGGATGGTGATTGGTGGATCGTGGTTGGTGACGCCGTGGTGGGGAATACCATCGACCATCCACCATCCAGCTCGAGGTGAACGGCATGACAGTACGGCACGTGCGGATGATTGTGACCGCGGCGAGTGTAGTGGCTATGACGACAGTGATGACCGCGCAGGAGCGGGACCGCGCAAAGGTCCCTGAGAAGTTCAAGTGGAATCTGACCGACATCTATCCGTCGGAGGCAGCGTGGCGCGCCGAGAAGGAGAAGATCGCCGCGGAGCTGCCGAGGCTGCGTCAGTTCCAGGGCAGGCTCGGGTCATCGGCGCAGGCGCTCGCCGACGCGCTCGATCTCATGTATCGCGTGGACAAGGAGCTGTCGCGCCTGTACGTCTACGCCAGTATGTCGGCCGACGAGGACACGCGCGTCTCGACCAGGCAGGGCATGCAGCAGGAGATGCAGCAGCTCTATGCCGCTTTCGGCGCGCAGGCCTCCTACGTCGAGCCTGAAATCCTCAAGGTGGGCCGCGAGACAATCGATCGCTACGTTGCGGCGGAATCCCGGCTCAAGATCTACGACTTTTACCTCCACGACATCGTTCGTCGCGCCCCGCACACCCTCAGTGACGCGGAGGAGAAGATTCTCGCGGACGCCGGTCCCATGGCCAGCTCCGCGGGGAACATCTTCGGGATCCTGTCCAACGCCGATTTTCCGTATCCGACGATCACGCTCGCAGACGGCAAGCAGGTGAAGGTCGATCAGGCAGGGTATGGCGAGCTGCGAACCAGCCCTGTTCGTGAAGATCGCAAGCGGGCGATGTCCACCTTCTTCACGTCCCTCGGCTCGTTCGGCCGCACCCTCGGCACAACGATGAATGCGCAAGTGCAGAAGGCATTGTTCTATGCGAAATCGCGGAAGTACGGTTCGAATCTCGAGGCGTCACTCGACGGCCCGAACATCCCGACGTCGGTGTATACACGCCTGGTCGACGGCGTGAACGGCGCGCTGCCGACGTTCCACCGCTATCTGCGTCTGCGCAAGAAGATGCTGGGGCTGACCGACGATCTCCACTACTACGACCTGTATGCGCCGCTGGTCTCCGATGTGAACCTGCGCTATTCGCCGGAGGAAGCAGAGAAGCACGTGTTAATGGCGGTGGAACCGCTTGGCCCCGAGTACGCCACGGTCGTGCAGCGCGCCTTCGGCGAGCGTTGGATCGATTTCTACCCGACCGAGGGCAAACGGTCGGGAGCCTACTCGAACGGCGGTGCTTACGACGTGCATCCGTACATGCTGCTCAATTACCTCGGGCAGTACAACGACGTCAGCACGCTGGCCCACGAGTTGGGCCACACGATGCACAGCTACTACTCGAACAAGAACCAGCCGTACGCGCTCGCCGGGTATCAGACGTTTGTCGCCGAAGTGGCGTCGACCTTTAACGAAGCGCTGCTGCTCGATTACATGCTCAAGCGCATCACCGACAAGCCGAGCCGGCTCGCGTTACTCGGCAACTACCTCGAAAATGCAAAGGCGACGGTCTTTCGACAGACGCAGTTTGCCGAATTCGAGCTGCGGATGCATCAGATGGGCGAGAAGGGAGAACCAATTACGGGCGACGCGCTGGCGAAGCTCTATCTCGCCATCACGCGCAAGTACTACGGGCACGACCAGGGCATCTGCGTGGTCGATGACTATATCGCGCACGAGTGGAGCTTCGTGCCGCATTTCTATCGCGACTTCTACGTCTTCCAGTACGCCACATCGTTCACTGCGGCCGAAGCACTCTCGGCAAAGGTACTCTCGGGCGATAGAACGGCCACCCAGAAATACCTGACCTTCCTCTCTTCCGGGGGATCGAAGTATCCAATCGACCTGCTGAAGGACGCGGGCGTCGATATGACGACCAACGAACCGCTCGAGTTGACGATCCGCAAAATGAATCAGGTCATGGACCAGATGGAGAAGCTGCTCGCCGAACGCTGAGTTACTGCGTCTTGCAGTTGTCCCCGGGGAACGATAGGGGGCAAATCCATGAAAGCGGTCATTCTCACGTTACTGCTCGGGCTATCGGTGGCGGCACCCCTGGCTGCTCGAGACGACGATCGCGGCAAGCTGCGCCAGGAGTTCTCCGGCGTTGCCGTCAGCATCGGTACGCCCGGTAACCCAACTGGCGTGGCGCCGGTCGACATCGTCGTCACGCGGTGGTCCACACCTGAAGAACGGCAGCGACTGATTTCCGCGTTTACCGGCGAAGGACAGAGCGCGGCGGTCGACAAGCTACAGGACATGAAGCCGGTTGGGACCGTCCGGGTGAATCACCAGGGGCTCGCCTACGATCTGCGTTACTCGCGCGAGTTCAAGAACGAAGATGGCGGGCGGCGGATCTTCCTGCTGACCGATCGTCCGATCAGCGCCTGGGAGGCGTTCGTGCAGCCGCGCTATTCGGAGTATCCGTTCACGTTGATCGAGATGCGTCTCGATCGCGACGGCCGCGGGTCGGGGACGATCACGCTTGCGGCAAAGATCACCGCAAGCGAGGATGGGCGGTTCGTCCAGATCGAAAACTACGCAACCAGTCCGATCCAGTTCAACCAGATCAAACAGACGAAATAAATCTTCAACTTCCAACGTCCACCTCGAAACGACGGAGTGCCTCGAACGCCCGGCAGCCGGGTCGCGGAACCAGCTGGAGGCCACGTTGCGCTTCCGACGCGCGGATCAACGTGTTGTTTAGGAGTTGGGAATTGGACGTTGGGAGGTGCCGGGCGGGCATGGTCCCGCCCCAACGATTTGATCGACACGCGCGCGAAAGGCCTCGACCCACGCGTCGAGGTCTCGCTCGTCTGGCGTGGCGCTGTAGAACTGCGGAAAACGGGCGTCGGCAAACAGCGAACGGATGTCGGCGTCGCTCAGCATCGCCAGTCGGCGCGCGAGCTGCTCGCGTCCTTCCTCCGAAATCTGGATCTCCGGAAACGTCGCGCCCTGGTAGGGAAGCGTACGCACGTTTACGCGGCAGGCGTGTGCGTCCGCCCAAATCGGCGTGTGTCGCCACATGGCGAGGTTCACCTTGTGTGGTCCGAACGTCGCGCCGAGGTCCTGAATCATGGCGAGCGGCTTGTTGCAGTGCTGATTGGTTTCGTGTTGCTCCCCGTCCAGGCATACCAGGCGCTGGTTCTCGGACTTGTTGTCCCAGTGCTCCAGGAACGCCGCCAGGAGACGGAGGGCATCAAGGTCCGCGCGTCGCGCCGTCGAGGTCTCGAGCTCCCACCAGGCCCAGCCTTCCTTGCTGTCCGTTTTAATGGCCGGCGCAGGGAAGCGCCGTTCGACCGAGACCCACTCGAAATCCGTATAGCCCTCGTCGTGCCCATAGCGACCCAGTTGTTGACGAAGGCCGACGAGCTCCAACATCGTCATTGTCTCGAAGGGCAGCCGTGGGCACCCGTAGCAACGCAGCCGCGGCACGATGGTTACCTCGTCTGCGGCGAATCCGAGTGAGCGGACAAGACGTGTCGCCGCTGCTTCGGCGTGAATCTCGGAGTTGCGGCCGTATTTCACTTTCACCGTGTCGCCGTTCGGGAACACGCAATGGAACTTGGGCGTGGTTCCGGACGGGGCGTCATTGAAAAACCGGCACTCAGGAATCGTCCCGTCGGCGGCATGTTCACTATTGGTGAGGTCCGAGGCCAACGACAGGCGATCGGGCGAGTCGTCGATGCGCACGATCGCGCGTTGCAGCGCATCGTGCCGCAACGCTTCTGCGTCGGGTCCGGTGAAGCGCCATTGGCCGGGCTTCTCAGGATCGCGGCCAGGAGGTGAGGTACCAACGTGCGCCGACGAGGTCATCCACAGGCCGAACGCGCTTACTAGCCCCAGAGTGGCACCGACGCCCGTCAACCAGCGCTGACCCATGCAGAGAGGAGCAGCAACGTGCGCGCCGGGTTTGCCGTAGCCGAGCCGGACCGTTTGATTTAAGGTTCCTCGACCGTTGCCGATACCCCGGGCATGCGAGGCCGCGGCGCGCTCGTGCTCGTCGTCGAAGATGAACAGAGCGTGCGCGAGCCGCTCACGCATCTGCTGCGGCGCCGCGACTTCGAGGTGGTGACCGCCGACACGGCTGCGCAGGCCGTCGCGCTGCTGGAGCAGCGAACGCCGAACGCCGCGATCGTCGACCTCCGGCTCGGAGGAGAAACGGGTCGCGACGTGGTGGCCCGCGTGCCCGCCGAAGTTCCGGTGATCATCTTTTCGGGCATGGCGGGGGAAACGGGCGGCCTCGAGCATTTGCGGCCGGCCACCAAATTCGTCGAGAAGCCGTGCTCGTTGACCTGGCTGATCGACCGGCTCGACGAGATGCTCGCCGCCTACAGGATGTTCTTGCCGAGTGCCGACAGCGCGAGCTCGGTGCCGAATTCCGCCGTCTGATTTCTGATATCCAGCGTCGGATTCACTTCGACCAGATCGAGCGCCACCAGCCGCTCGGAATCAGCGACCAGCTCCATGATCATGTGCGCCTCGCGGTAATCGAGACCGCCGCGCACCGCCGTGCCGACACCGGGCGCGATGGTCGGGTCGCACACGTCAAGATCGAATGACACGTGGATGCCTCCGGTTCCACCCGCCGCCAGAGCAATCGCGCGCTCGGCGATGCGGGCGATGCCTTCACGATCGATGTCTTTCATCGTGAACACGTGCACTCCCGATCGGCGGATCTGATCCTTCTCGTCGGCGTCGAGGTTCCGCACGCCCACCAGCACCGTGTACTCAGGCCGGACGGAGGGTCGCGTGCCGATCCCCGCCAGCTCGGACGGCTCGTGACCGAGCAATGCGGCCAGCGGCATTCCATGAACGTTGCCGCTGGTCGTCGTGTCCGGTGTGTTCATATCGCCGTGTGCATCGACCCAGATCAGGCCGAGCGGTTTCGATGACTGCCTGACCACCCATTGCGCGCTTGCCGCCACCGAACCGGCTGCCAGACTGTGATCTCCACCCAGCACCAGCGGTATCGCACCACTGTCGAGCGACTGGAGCGTCGAGTCATGGAGCATCTGACAGACGGTGGCAATCGACCCGATGTACTTCTTGCGATCGTCAATCTCGTCCTGCGTTTCGCGAATCGGCGTGGGCAGATTGCCTTTGTCGAGGACGTCACGGCCGAGGGCCACGATCTGGTCGCGCAGCCCGGCGATGCGAAAGGCAGACGGACCCATATCGACGCCGCGGCGATTGCCACCGAGATCGAGCGGCACGCCGATGATGTGAACGGGTTTCAAATCGTCACCCCGTAAATCGCCATCGTCCCCGGCGTGAGCGGCGCCGAAGGCCAATTCCCAACTCGCAAATGTCGTTGCTCGAATTCACGTCCACTGATCGTTTTGGGCATGACGTTTGGAGATTGGAAGTTGGGCGTTGGGCGTTGTCACCGGACCTTGTACGAGATCGACATCCCCTCGCGGCCCGGCGAGACGATCGACGTGAACAGGCCCGGGTGGGATTGAATCGTGGTCAGGAACGGCTCCATCTCGTTCTTCTTGTTCACCACGTTGTGCGCCAGGAACACGCCGCCAGGGGTCAGCCGCGGAAAGACCATGTCGAAGAACTTCTTGTAATCGGGTTTCCAGGCGTCGAGGAACACGAGGTCGAATGTGCCGGTCAGCTTCGGGATTTCCTTGAAGGCATCGCCGTGGACCACTCTGACCGCATCGGTCAAGCCCGCCTTCGAGACGTTCTGCATGGCCTCCGCCGCTCGCTGGGGGTCATATTCGATCGATACCACGCGTCCGCCGGATTCGCGCGCACCCAGCCCGAGCCAGATCCCGCTGTAGCCGCTGGCGGCCCCAATCTCGAGGATCGACTTCGCTCCACGCATGGCGACGAGCACGCGAAGGAAGCGGCCGTCCTCCTCCGACACCGCGAGTTGTCCTTTATCCGCAGCTTTGATGCCTTTCAGGACGGATTCGATCTGCGGTGTGAGGGCACCGGAAAGGCGCTGCTGCGCGTCGAGAGTGAGCGCCATCAGCACAGACATCAGGAACGACGATGAGACGAAACGCATCCCGCGATTGTAGCCACAATGAGCACGAAGACGGACGTTAGCCACAAAGGACACCAGGCGCCGCGTCGAGCTGACGCACTAAAGGCTTCGAATCCAGCTCGATCGCTTTGTGCCTTGGTGGCCTTGCTCTTAGGTCTTTGCGTTCTTCGTGGTTAAACCGTGCTTCGTGATCTTTGTGTGTCGGAGCGGATGAAGGCTGCTGCGCGAGCGGCGGTCTCGCGACCGTCAGCAATGCAATCGGGAATGCCGATCGCGCGGAAGCCGCTGCCGGTGACGAACAGCCCTGGGATCGCGGCGAGGCGCTGTGTGATCGCGGCGACGCGCCGCAGATGTCCGACTTCATACTGCGGGCTCTGGCGCGTGAACCGAAAGAGACGCGCGAACAACGGATCGCCGGTGATGCCGAGCAGCTCCCTCAGTTCCTCGCGCGCCGTGGCGATGAGCTCCTGATCGCTCCGTTCGAGGCGGTGCGGATCCCTGCCGCCGCCGAGGAATCCGCGCACCAACACATGACCCGCGGGCGCGCGGCCGGGCCACTTCGACGTCACCCATGTCCCCGCCAGCAGTGCACGCCGCTCGACTCGCGGCACCACGAATCCGGAGCCGTGCATCGGATGATTGACCTGCGCACGCGTGAAGCCGAACGCCACCGTCGCGGTCGAGGCGTACGGAACCGCGTCACAGAGCGCCGCAAGTGACGTATCGAACTGCCGCAACAGTGCTGCCGCCGCGTACGCGGGCACGGCCAGGATGACGGCACGCGCGTCGTGGACGCCTGCGGTTGAGTGCACGACATACGTACCCGCCCGACGGATTTCGGTCACGCGCGTGGAGAGCGACACCACACCGCGTGGCAATGCGGCGGCCAGCGACTCGGCGAGCTCACCGGTCCCGCCCGGCAGCGACACGAATGCGCCTTGTGGTGACGGCTTCACATGCAGCGCGCGGAAGGCGCGGATGACGCTGCCGGATTGTCGTTCCGCCTCCAGCAGCCGTGGGAACAGCGCTCGCATCGAGAGGCGTTCGGCGTCGCCGGCATGGATGCCCGCCAGCAACGGATCGGCGAGATAGTCCACGGCTTCCTGGCCAAAGCGGCGGCGGACGAATGACGCGATCGATTCGTCCTCGCCGTCGCCGCCGCGCGGGATGAGCGCCTCGCACGCCATGCGCAGGCGACCGCCGATGGTGAACAGCGACGAGCGCGCCAGTGCGCCAAGCTTGATGGGAAAGCCGAGAAACGATCCTTCCTGGATGGCGTGAAAGCGATCGTCCCGAAGGACATATGCCGTGCGCGGCGTCAGCGTCGAGACCAGACGATCGGCGATCCCGAGCTCGCGACACAGCGCGACGGCCGCCGGTTTCTGAACGAGAAGCGCGTCGGGCCCGCCGTCGATGACCCACTCGTCCACGCGCTCGGTGGTGATCACGCCGCCGGGACGCACGCTCGCTTCCAGGAGCCGCACGCTGCGGCCACATTTGACCAACTCGTACGCCGCCGAAAGGCCGGAGACGCCGCCGCCGATGACGACAACGTCGTGCACTGGGGATTACCTGAGACGTCGCGACGCCGAGTGAACGTACTGCGCCAGCATCTGCACGTGCTCCAACGGAGTCGATGGCAGGATGCCGTGTCCGAGGTTGAAGATGTGACCGGGACGGCCGCCGATGCGACGCAGGATGTCGTCGGTCTGATGAAACATCCGCGCGACCGGACCGAGCAGCAGCGTCGGATCGAGGTTGCCCTGGACGGCGTGATCGAAGCCAATCCGATCCCACGCCACGTCGAGCGGAATGCGCCAGTCGACGCCAATCACATCGCCGCCGGCCTCGCGCAGCTCCTCGAGAATGGTGGCGGTGCCGGTGCCGAAGTGAATCGACGGCACCCGTCCGGCAATCGCGTCGAAGATCCGCCGTGTGTGCGGCAGCGCGAACTCGCGGTAGTCAGCGGCGCTCAGTGTCCCGACCCACGAGTCGAACACCTGCACGGCGTCGACGCCCGCCTCGATCTGTGCCAGCAGGTAATCCGACACGACATCCGCCAGCTTCTCGCAGAGGCGATGCCATGCGTCGGGATGTCCGTACATCAACGACTTTGTCTTGGCGAAGTTGTTCGAGTGCCCGCCCTCGATCGCGTATGACGCCAACGTGAAGGGCGCGCCGGCAAATCCGATGAGTGGAACCCGATCCTCGAGCTCGTTCTGGATCTGCCGGATCGCGGCGAGCACGTGCCGCAGCGACTCGCGCGGCTCGAACACGCGCAGGCGATCGATATCGGTCGCATCGGCGATCGGTCGATCCAGTTGCGGCCCCTCGCCCTTCACGAAGTCGAACGGCAGCCCCATCGGCTCGAGCGGCAGAAGAAGGTCCGAGAAGAGGATTGCCGCATCGACGTCGATCCGGCGCACCGGCTGGAGGGTTACTTCCGTGGCCAGATCCGGCGTGCGGCAGATCTCCAGCAGCGAGTGGCGTTCGCGCAGCGCGCGGTATTCGGCCATGTAGCGGCCGGCCTGGCGCATGAACCACACCGGCGTCGCGTCCACGGCCCCGCGGCGGCAGGCCTTGAGGAAGCGATCGTTGGGCACGGGTCAGTCCGCGACCGGCGGACCGCCCAGGAGATCACGCGCCAGCGTGACCAGTTCTTCCAGCCATAGTGGCTTGTAGCGAAGCTCGGCGCCAAGCGACCGGATCTCGCTGGACTGGGCATCATCGAGGTAGTAGTCGCCGGTCACGATCGCGACCGGGGTGTTGGTCAATCCCGGAATGGCCCGGATAGCGCGCAGGAACTGCAGACCACTGGTCAGCGGCATCCGCAGGTCGAGTATGACGGCGTTGGGTCGATGAGTCTGGGCGAGCGTCAGTCCCTCGTCGGCCGACAGCGCCGCCCACACCTCATAGCCTTCGAGGCGTAACATCCGCGAAAATGTGTCGGTAACACTTACGTCATCGTCAACGATGAGCACACGCCCCGCGGATCCGGAGGAAGGCACATCCGCATTGTGTGCGCCGGCTGTACGATCGTCAAGAGCACGGTCGATGGCCCTAAACCAAACGCTGATCGTTCCATTCGTGCTATATTCCTGCAGCTTTAGCCGCATTTCGCTGCGGCCAACCTTCATGTACTCCCGTCGGAGGTGGTGTTGAGCCCCATCCTCGTGCGGCCCGTCCGCGAGCAGCTCGAGCACGACCGGGTCATTCGCCTGCTGCAGGCGAAATACAAGAGAAAATTCGAGGTTGCGATCAATCTGGGAAACGAACAGACGACGCCGGTCGGAAACGGCCCGTCGCCCTGGTATCCCGATCTCGTGCTGCAATCTGCCGAACGCGGTCGAAAGTTACTCGGCGTTGTCGAGGTCGAAACGGCTGAGTCCGTGAATCATCTCGAAGCGATGTCGCAATGGGCCGCGCTCTCCAAGCAGCGCGCACCGTTTCACCTCTACGTGCCGACCTCCTCCATCGACACAGCGCGTCGGCTCTGCGCCGACCTCGACATCCCGGTTGCCGAATTGTGGGCTTATCAGGCGATCGGCGATCAAATTCGGTTCACGCTGGTGCAGCGGACGCAATCGGCCGAGCCGCAGCCGCGACCGCGACCCGCCGAACCGGCTGCGCGCACCGCCGCTCCGACCGAGCGTCCCGCTCCGGCGATTGGGCGACCAGCCACTTCGCCACGCGCAGCAACCGGCTCACGCGCACGCCCGGCGCGGCGCACGGCTGCAGCCGCGACATCTCGTCGGAAGCCAACCGCGAAGGCGAAAACCACCGCCCGGCGCGCGACCGCTACCAAGTCGTCGGCCCGCAAGACCGCGTCGCGAACCCAGAAACGCCGTTAGTCACCGCGCCGTGCCGTTTCTGCGTGTCGTCCGCGACAAGCGCGGCTACGAAACGACCTATCTGATGCACTGGTACCGCGAGGGCCCCAGACAGCGCTCGCGGATCCTCTACATGTTCCGTACGCCGGGTGGCGTTCGCGTTGGACGCGATCCGTTCGACCTGCAGGTTCGTCGCGAAATCGAGTCGCACTACCCCGACATCACGTTCGAGTGGGACGTGGTTCGTGAAAACCAGCAGGTGGTGGAGCCGCTCGAGCAGCAGCACCGGCGTCGCCCGCGTCGCGAGGAGGGAGAAGCCTCGCCGCCTGCACTCATAGCGGTAGCAGAACCCAGCCCGCCGGCTGTCGCACCGCCTCGACCTCCCATTCCGCCATCGATTGAGGGAACCACGGCCGACGAACAGATCGCGTTTCTGACGTCCTGGTATCCGATCGTTCGCGAGCGGATTCAGTTGCGTACGACCGATCCCACGCGGCTCGAATCGTGGCTGGCGATGGCGGAGCGTCTCAACCCGACGGACTGGACCGATGCCGATCGCATCGCGACAGGTCTGCAACAGGCGGCCGAAGCCCTCGAGCGGTTATCGCATCTGCTTGCCCGCCGCCGCCGCCGATCGCGCCGCAAACTCGCGCGTTCCGCCGACGGCTCGCCGCCAACGGAAGAAGCCGCGGCTGGCGACGAGACAGCGGACGCGATCGAGGCCGCCGATGCAGCTGAATCGACTGATGACGTCGATGGCTTCGAGCCGTCTGACTCCTGATGAACTGGATCGGCGCGCTCATCCTGCGCATCGTCGGGCTCGGCGCGTGGGCTCCGGTACTGTTCATCCTCACCTACGTCGCAGCGGCGTTGACGCTCGCACCAGCTTTCCTGCTCACGGTCGCGGCCGGCGCCGTCTTCGGGCTGTGGCGCGGAACCATTCTCGTTTACATCGGCGCCGTCCTTGGATCGTCAGCGGTATTCGGTCTGGCGGCGCCGCTGGCGCGCTCGCGATTCCTGCGCCGGATCGACCGCGATCCTCGCGTCGCCGCCGTTCGCACCGCGCTGGTCGGTGATGCGGTGTGGGTGATGTTCCTGCTTCGCTTGTCGCCGCTCGTGCCGTACGTGCTGCTCAATTACGCGCTCGCCCTCAGCGGCGTGCGTTATCGCGATTTCCTGCTGGCGACGGTTGGCATGCTGCCGGCGATCGTGATGTACGTCTACTACGGGAAGATCATCGGCGACGTCGCCAAGATTGCTGCCGGCGTGGCGCCGCACCGCGGGATCGAATACTGGATCCTGGTGAGTGTGGGTCTGGTCGCGACCATCGTCGCGACGACGATGATCACCCGTGCGGCGCGGCGGGCAATCGACCAGCAGCGGACCGGTCGATGATCCATTCGACACGATCGCCGGCAGCGCGCAGCAGCTGCACCGGGTGCCGATCGATCTGCTCGGGTCCCTCGAGCGCCCACCACATCGCCTCCGCCTTTGCCGCACCCGCAACAATCATGACGATGCCGCGTGAATTCAGGAGAGTCGTTGGCGTCAATGTGATTCGCCACGCGTTGAGATGTGGAGCCCAGACTGCTGCGACAGATCCGTGTTCCCGGTCCCGCGTTCCCGGTTCCAGCTTCCCGGGGTTCCCTGTCCCAGGCTGGTTCGTGGCGTTCTCGGTTGTAGGGTCGCCGTCCGAAGCCTGAACCAGGAACTGGGAACTCTCCGGAACTCGGAACTCGGAACCCTGAACCCCTGGAACTTGGAACCGGGAACTCGGAACCTGGAACGACGATCCGCTGAGCAGAGGACTGCCAGGGAAGATCGATGCAATGTGAGCGTCTTCCCCCAAACCCAATAGCATTACGTCGAACGTGCGGTCGGATCGACCTGCTTGCTCGAACGCCGCGTCGAGTTCCGATTCGTATTCGCGTGCGGCTTCCTTGGCGTCGATCAACTCGCCACGCATGCGATGCACGTGTGAGGAGGGCAGCGGCACATGCGTGATCAGCGTCTCGTGCGCCATGCCGAAGTTGCTGTCGGGGTGATTCGGAGGCACGTGTCGCTCGTCGCCCCAGAGCAGGTGCACGCGTGCCCAGTCGATGCGCGAACGCCACGGCTGCATCGGATCGCCGAGATAACGATAGAGCAGGCGAGGCGTGGCCCCGCCCGTCAACGACACGATCGAGCTGTGTCGCTCGCGGATGGCCTGTCCGATGAGCGTCGTGATCCGCTCGGCGGCAGTCGTCGCCAGCGCGCGCTCGTCATCGACGATTTTCAGCACCGCCAGTGTCGATCGTCACGATGCAGAAGCTGGTCCGCTTCCGCAGGACCGGATGAACCGGCGGCATATCGCGGGGGCATCGACGGATGTGCCTGCCAGGCGCGGAGAATCGGATCGACCACCTGCCACCCCGCTTCCACGATGTCCATGCGATGGAACAGCGTCTGGTCACCGATCATCGCATCGTAGAGCAGAGTCTCGTAGCCGGTCTCCGGCTCCGATTTGAAGTACTCCGCGTAAGTGAAATCCATCGTCACCGTGCCGAGTCGCTCCATCGGGCCGGGTTCTTTCGCATCGAAGGACAGTGAGATGCCTTCGTCCGGCTGGATGCGGATGATGAGCACGTTGGGGTTCAGGCATTCGACCGGTGTCTCGCGGAAGAGCGTAAACGGCGCCCGTTTGAACTGAACGGCGATCTCCGTGACACGGCGCCGCAGCCGCTTGCCGGTCCGCAGGTAAAAGGGCACACCCGCCCATCGCCAGTTCTCGACGAACAAGCGGAGCGCAACAAAGGTCTCGGTGCGGGAATCGGCGGCGACGTTGGGCTCCTTGGTGTAGCCCTCGTACTGGCCACGCACGACGGAATCGCCGATGTCGGCCGGAGAGAGCGGTTGAATGGCATGCAGGACCTTGACCTTCTCGTCGCGAACGTCCTCGGCGCGAAACGAAATCGGCGGCTCCATGGCGACGAGCGTGAGCAACTGGAACATGTGGTTCTGCACCATGTCGCGTACGGCACCGGCCTTGTCGTAGTAGGTACCGCGCTGCTCGACGCCCACCTCCTCGGCGACGGTCATCTGTATATGGTCGACGTAGCGCCGGTTCCAGATCGGTTCGAAGATACCGTTCGCGAACCGGAAGGCGAGGATGTTCTGGACCGTTTCCTTCCCGAGGTAGTGGTCGATTCGATAGATCTGCGATTCGCGCAGTGACGAGGAAAGCGCTGCGTTGAGCGCGCAGGCGGTCTCGCGGTTGTAGCCGAATGGTTTCTCGATGATGACCCGGCGCCAGCCGCTCGCTTCCTCCGTCAATCCTGCGGCGCCGAGCTGATCGACCACGGTCGCAAACAGATCGGGCGGGACGGCGAGATAAAAGAGGTAGTTCGCCGCCACGCCGTACGCCGCGGTGATGTGCTCGAGATGCTGTCGCACGCGCGTGTACAACGCCTTGTCGGTGAGCTCGCCGCAGACGTAATGGAGTCGCTTTTCGATCGCGGCCCACTTGTCCGCCTCGAGCGGTTCACCTTCGATGTGCCGCACCTGGTCGCGCATCTGCGCGCGAAACGCCGCTTCGTCGATCGCCTGCCGCGCGACGCCGAGGATTGCAAATTTTTCGGGAAGGTGTCCGGATTCGGCCAGGTTGTAGATCGCCGGCAACAGCTTGCGACGCGTCAGGTCTCCGGACGCGCCGAAGATGACGAGGACACAGGAGTCAGCGAGGCTGTTCGACATGGCCGCCGAACTGCGCGCGAAGCGCCGACAGCAGTTTCTCGCCGAAGGTGTGATCGCGACGCGAGCGGAAGCGCGCATATAACGACGCCGTCAGCACGTCGGCCGGGACTTCCTCTTCAATCGCCGCATCGACCGTCCAGCGGCCCTCGCCCGAGTCGTGCACGTAGCCCACGTATTTCTCCAGTTGCGGATCCATGGCGAGCGCACGTGCCGCCAGATCGAGCAGCCACGAGCTGACGACGCTGCCGCGGCGCCAGAGCTCGGCAATCTCGGAGAGGTTCAACTCGAACCGCTGTTCGGGGGGCAGTGACTCGTTGGCTGCGTGTCGCAGAATGTCGAACCCCTCCGCGTAGGCCTGCATCAGACCGTACTCAATCCCGTTATGAATCATCTTGACGAAGTGCCCTGCCCCTGCCGGTCCACAGTGGAGGAAGCCTTCGTGCGCCGACGTCATCGTGACATCGAACCCCTCACTTGGCGCGATGCCGCTCTGGCCGGGAGCCAGCGTTCGAAAGATCGGCGTCAAGCGGGCGAAGGCGTCGCGGCTGCCGCCGATCATCAGACAGTAACCGCGTTCCGCGCCCCAGACACCGCCGCTCGTGCCCGCATCCAGGTAATCGAGGCCTCGCTGGCCGACGGCTCGCGCGCGGCGAATGTCGTCCTTGTAGTAGCTGTTGCCGCCGTCGATGATCGCATCCCCTGCCTGCAGGTGCGCGGCCACGCTGTTGACGGTTTCTTCGGTCGGCACTCCCGCCGGCACCATGATCCACACAGCGCGAGGTGGAGTCAGTCGACGCACGAGATCATCGACCGAGGTCGCGGCGATGCCTCCTTGCGATGCGAGCGTGGCGACCGCGTCCATACTGCGGTCCCACCCGAGCACGCGATGGCCGCCAGCGATGAGGCGCCTGGCCATGTTGCCGCCCATGCGGCCGAGACCGATGATGCCGAGTTCCATGGTGTCTCTACTACACCAGCAAAAATGGAAACATGGACCACGAGCCACAGAGCCACAGAGACACAGAGCTCGGAAGAGAATGGTTTCTCTGTGTTCTCTGCGTCTCTGTGGTTCGTAAACCGGGCGCCAGCATTTCCCTTAGTCCTCGAGAGGGGGGTCAATTTTGTTGACACGGGCAATGTGCCGCCCGCCCTCGAACTCCGTCGTCAGCCAGAGCCGAACGATCGCGAGCGCTTCCGACTCGGTGATCGTTCGCTGACCGATGGAGAGCATGTTGGCGTCGTTGTGCGTTCGGCTCCAGACCGCCACCTGTTCGGACCAGCACAAGGCACATCTGATCCCGCGAATGCGGTTGGCGACCATCGCTTCGCCGTTGCCCGATCCGCCCAGCACAATGCCGCGGTCGAACTCGCCGCGGGCGACTGCCTTGGCGACAGGGCGGATGAAGTCCGGGTAGTCGCATGGCGTTTCCGAATCGGTGCCGAAGTCGCGGACCGAGTGCCCGTCGTGCTGGAGCAGCGTCTTGATGGCTTCTTTGTATCGGAAACCCGCGTGATCGGACCCGATGGCGATGCGAAAGGTCGGCACGAGATGTCGGCGCGCGGTTCTGCAGATAACTATACGTCCGTCGCCACGCCGCCGACGTCCTCACACGGGACAGCTGATATACTCTTGGCCATGCGCTATACCGCTAAGTTGTTGTCGGCGGGGGCGTTCGCGCTTCTGCTCGCCATTGGTTCGCTCGCAGCGCCTCTTGCGGTGCACGCGCAGGCCCAGCAGAACGCCGCACCGCAGCCGGGCGGCGCGCCGCCGCAGGCTCCTTCACCGACGTTTCGGGTCACCGTCGATCTCGTGACCACCGACGTGATCGTCCGCGATCAGAAGAACGCGCAGTTCATCGCCGATCTCAAGCCGGGCGAGTTCGAGATCTACGAAGACGGCGTCAAGCAGGACATCGCGTCGTTGACGCTCGTCCATGGCGGGCGCAGCTTCGACGCGCTGTCGCCGCCGCCCGCACCGGTGCAGGAAGGGATCATCCTGCCGCGCAACCGGCCGACCAACGACACTGCCGGCCGGATCTTCCTGCTTTTTATCGACGACCTGCATCTCGACTTCGGACAGACGCCACGCACGCGTCAGCTCATGGAGAAGATGCTGAAGAACCTCATTCACGACGGCGACATGTTCGGCATCGTCACGACCGGCACCTCGTCGATCTCGCAGCAATTGACCTACGACCGCCAGGTGCTCGAGTCGGCGATCAAGCGCATCACCGGAAACGGGCTGAAGCCGAAGGAGATCATCACCGGCGGGCAGGGCGCGAATGGTCCGACCGAGTTGCGGCATCGCGCCCAGGTGGCGTTCTCCACGGCCTACGATCTGATGCGCAACCTGGAGAAGGTGCAGAACCGGCGCAAAGCGGTGCTCTATATCAGCAGCGGCTACGACTTCAATCCGTTCGAGAAATCGCGACTGGACGAGCAGGCCGAACGATTCCAGACCAACGCCGAGGAACTGCAGAACGACCCGTTCTTCCGTCAGCAGCAGTCGTCACAGGCGCTGGCGGAAGCGGATCTCGTGCACGAGATGGCGGAGCTCACGCGCGCCGCCAATCGCGCCAACGCCACCATTTACACCATCGACCCCCGCGGCCTGGTTGCCGGACAGGACATGGCCGACGAAGTCGATCAACAGGATTGGAACAATTACCTGCAGGAGACGCAGAACAGCCTGCGTGTGCTGGCCGAGCAGACCGGCGGGATCGCGGTCGTCAACCAGAACGACTTCGACAAGGCGTTGAAGCGGATCGATGCGGAGACCAGCGACTACTACGTGCTTGGCTTCTACTCGAAGAATCCGGACCCGCTGCGCCGGGTGCGGAAGATCGAGGTCAAGGTGTCGCGCGACAATCTGAATGTGTGGTCGCGAACGTCGTACTCGCTCAGGCCGACGCCGAGCACGAACTGAGTCAACTCAGAAGTCGAAACGCAAAACTCACAAGTAACGCTTCAAGTAAGACCTACTTGGAGAGTTACTTCTAACTTTCGAGTTTTGCGTTTTGAGTTTCAGCGGCTTGGCCAGCGATCGCTTCCCGAATCCTGTCGCGCAGCCAGCTCACCGGCTGCGGCGCGACGGCGAGAAACGCCTTCCAGTCTTCTTCACTCAGCGGAATGTGCAGCACGCGATCGACGTCTGACGTCAGTCGTACGTGTTCCATGATGAGTGCGATTCTACAGGTGCGGCGCGTCGCCGGCACAATAGAATCGGCGAATCGGCTCGATGCCGGACTGTTATCGCTTAACTCTTCGGCGGCCGCGTCGCCAGTTCGAGCCGTGGCTTGACGGTCTCGAAGACGCGAATCACTTCCGATACCGTACGCGGCAGACGGCTCATCTTCGGATAGAGCCAGCCGGTCTGCCGGACGAGCGCCGTGCCCGCGATCCGGCTGCAGAACAATTGCTTGGTCCGCACGTCGGCCGCCGCCGCCTGCCACGGGATGATGCTGATACCGAGTCCGCTTCTGACCATCGCCTTGATGATCTCGACGTTCTCTGTCTCCATGATGATTTCCGGCTCGATGCGCTCGCGCGTGAAGAACTCTTCGACGAGGCGACGCGTAATCGAGCCGGTCTCGAACAGGACGAAGTGCTGCTTGTCGAGATCGGCGGGCGTGATGGTCTTTCTTTTCGCCAGCGGATGCGTCGGGTAGGTGATGAGGAGCAGCTCTTCCTCGAGCACCGGCACCGAGACCAGATCGCTGGCTTCCACCGGCAGCGTCAGCATTCCCAGATCGCCGGCGCCAGAGCGCAGCATGACGATCGACCGTTCCGCGCTGCCGACGGTGACCTTCAAGTCGAGATGCGGATGGACGCGGCGGACTTCTGCGAGCAGGGCCGGGAAAACATAGAGGCAGACGGTCATCCCGCCGACCAGTCGCAGTGTGCCGCGCAGCGATTCCCGTTTGTCGCTGATCGCCGATACGGTGTCCTGCAAATCCTGAAACACGCGGTGGCTCAGTTGAAGCAACGATTCGCCGGCCGGCGTGATGCGGATCCGTCGCCCAATGCGATGAAACACCGGCTCACCGAGCTCGTCCTCGAGCAGCAGGATCTGACGGCTGATCGCCGACTGCGATACGTGCAGCTTCTCGCCGGCCGCGGTGAAGGATCCGGTGTCGGCTATGGCGCGAATGATCTCCAGTTGTCGCAGATCCACTGTCGGCGATAACTCCCAACCCCCAACTTCCAACCTCCAACCACGGGATGGCTCGAACCCGGAGGCGAGTCGCGCAAACCAGCTGCAGGCCACCTTCCGCTCCCAACGCGCGGACCAGCGTGTTGTTTGGGAGTTCGGACTTGGAAGTTGGGAGTTGATCAAAGCTTACATGCCCTCAGCGCATCGATTCAATGGGACCGATGCGGGCAGCGAGTCAAAACAGGCGTGGGCTCTTCTTGATCCGGCGCGGCTTGCGAATCGGTCTTCCCTCGAGTGCGGTCCGCGTTCGCTCGGCTGCTTCGTTCAGGTAGTCCACATCGACCTCGATGCCGACGAAGCTGACGCCGAGCTGTGCGCACGCGACGGCGGTGGAACCGAGGCCCATGAACGGATCGACCACGGTCCTGAGGCGGTCGATACCGTGAAGTCGCAGGCACATCTCCGGGAGTTTCGGAGGGAACGTCGCCGGGTGCGGACGATCCTTGTCGCGGCTCTGAATCGTGTCGTACGGGATGAACCAGGTGTTGCCCCGACACCTGGTGCCCGACGCAGCGGCGCGCCAGCGGCCGATGTTCGACCGGTCCTGATAGCGCACGCCGACGGCCGTGCGGTCAAGTGCGGTGCGCCCTTTGGGCGTGAAGTGAAAGATGAACTCGTGACAGTCGTGCAGGAACCGGCGGCTGTTGATCGGCTTGTAGTGGCCGATCGCGAGGTCGTCATCGAGACGAGCACGCGCACCGGCCATCGCCCGCTCGATGGCGATCGACTTGATCCAGTGAATCGTGTTCTGCAGCTGAAGATACGGACGTACGGCCTGCGCCACATCGAACGCCGTCCACGGGTCGCTCGGTTTTGCGCCCACATTCAGGAATAACGAGCCCTCGTCGCTGAGCGCTCGTGCCGCCGCTTTCACCCACGCGTCGGTCCACTCGAGGTACTGCCGCCGTGGGATCGTGTCGTCGTAGCTGCGATAACGGACGCCGAGGTTGTAGGGCGGGGAAGTCACGATCGCGTCGATCGATCCCGCCGGCAATCCGCGGAGAATGTCGAGACAGTCGCCGAGGAAAAACTGAAAGGTCGCGCTTCCGCGGGCAATCGAGGTCTGCGGTTCAGGAAGACGCGGCACGACGCGATTCTACCGCCCGCGCGGTCGGCGGGTTTTCAGAAGAGGAACTGTCTCGATTAGGAAGACTTTCGATCTCTCAGGACGCACGCACCGCGAGCAAGGTGGCAGCGGCGGGTGTCTGACGTTCGGGAGCGATCGTGTGATTCCGGCGATGACCGTGCAACTCGCAGGTTGCGCCTTTCTCCTCGACGTAGGTCAATTCGCGGCTGGTGGCGAGTTCGCGATAACGCCCGATAACGCACCCGCATGCGAGCGTCGTGAACCCAAGGAGCCGCACCAGACTCATGACCTTACCCTCCCTTTCCGCGCGACTTAGCAAAGCATGTACCCGCACATCACGCGCATCCGTGTTCTTTGCTGTCAATGAAAGATCTGTGGAAACGCCCGCCAATAACGTGAAACAACGTGCGCGGCGCCACGCACATCGCGCGGAAAGCCCACCCGACTCCGCGCGCTCCTACGCTCTGCGTTGGATCGCGTTCAACGCGTTGGAGCGGGCGATTACATTCCAGCGGCGGGTGGTTTGGTCACCGGGATCTGCGACTTGATCGCCTTGAATGTCTCGAGATCGACGGCTCGCTGTCGGGCGGCGGCTCCGCGCGCGCGAACGAGCCGAATGATGAAAATGACGTGCAGCATCGCCAGCACGCCGAATTCGATCCGCGTGACGTCGAGCGCAGCTACGGGAATCAGGTTGGCGAAGCTGGTCGACATGAACACGACGGTGAAGAGCGGGTCGATGCCGCCGCCGGGCAACGATGGTCCCATGCGCATCGCCGTGTTTTCCCATTGCGGCGCATCCGGGAGCGATTCGTAATTCACCTGCACGTATCTGCCGATCCGCTCGACGCCGACGTGCAAGGCGTGGATCGCCTCGAATCCCGCGACCAGGATCGCCAAGGGAAACACGACCGCCATCGGCATCTCGGCGTAAAGGAAGACGGCGGCGGCCAACATCGCCCAGCCAGTAATCGTCAGAGGAAGGAGAGCCATCCGGATGGTGCCGCGCGTCGCAATCGTGCTGCGCAGAACCGCGAATTCGGTGTCGCTGAGGCTCATGTGTGGCACTCGTTTTGGAATGGCCGGGTCATGTTCCGGTCGAGGTGACTGGAAAATGAACGCCGTGCGATGAGTACGGGAATCGTGTTCTGTTAAATCGGCTTGCGCGTTACAGTTTGTCTGCTACAATGCCGAAATATCCGGTAACAAACTGTCTCCAAAAGGGTTGCCTGTGATCAGAGCCCGGCTGTTCAGGACCGTTCGACTCCTTTGTCTGCTTACGGCCGCGCTTGCCGTCGGCGTTCCGGCCGAGTCGGCGGCTGCCCGTAAGTCCACCTCGACTTCATCCCGTTCGGCGCAGCGCCTGACGCTGAAGAAGCGACCGGCCCGCGCCTCGGCCGCGAGGGCACGCCGACGCGCCGCAGCGACCCGCGCGCGCGCCGCGCTTCAGGCGCGTCAGCTCGCCGAGGCGCAGCAGCCGCGGTTCAAGCTGGATGATACCGGTGCTCTGGTCCCTGACGTCCGCGCCGAAGCCGCCATTATCTATAACCCGGCCAACGGTAAGGTGCTGTGGGAGACCAACTCCCAGGATCAGCGATCGATTGCGAGCATCACCAAGGTCATGACCGCCGTGGTGTTCCTCGAAAACCCGCCGGACCTGTTTGCGCCCCAGGTTGTGCAGTCAGTGGACGTGCGCAACGCCTCGACGACGTTTCTGCGTGCCGGTTACCAACTGACTGGTGACGACCTGCTGCACCTGATGCTGATTGCCTCGGATAACGCAGCGGCACGCGCCCTGGCTCGTATCTCACCCTATGGGTACGAGGCGTTCATCCGCCGCATGAACGAGAAGGCAAAAGATTTGGGCCTCACCAACACCACATATGCGGATCCGTCCGGTCTGCTGGCTGCCAACGTGTCGTCGGCCTACGACATGGCTCGCCTCATCGCCTATGTCTCCGGCGACGAGCGCATTGCCAGCATCATGCGGACGCCGTACTACACGGTGAACGCCGGCCGTCACACGATTCAGATCCACAGCACGAACCAGTTGGTGATGCGCGGCGACGTCGACGTGCAGGCGGGCAAGACCGGTTTCATCGGTAAAGCAGGCTACTGCCTGGCTACGCTGTTGCGGCTCCCCGAGGGAGGCCCTCAGGTCGCGGTAGTCGTCCTGGGCGCCAAGTCGAACGCCGGCCGATTCTGGGAAACGCGCCATCTGTTCAATTGGCTGTCGACCAAGGCGTCGGACCTGTTCGGGGGCAGCACGCCGCAAGAAGTACCGGCGGCGGCGAACTAACGTTCGCAAGTCAAAACTAAGAACTTAGAACTCAAAAGTAGCTGTTTAAGTAGAGCCCGCGTCAATGCGGGCTTTGCTGTGTACACCGCCGCACGCGAACTAACGTTCGCAAGTCAAAACTAAGAACTCAGAACTCAAAAGTAGCGATTTAAGTAGAGGCCCGCGTCAATCCGGACTTTGCTATGTTCGCCGCCGCACTTGCGAACTTACTTTTGAGTTTTGAGTTTTGAGTTTTGACTTTTGCCTTACGAGGCATAGCCTCGTTGTATCGCCGCCGCGTCGAGTGGGAGCGTCGCCACGGAATCCACCATCGGCATGAACGGCCGCGATGCGCGGCGGCCGTCGTAGGCCTTCAGATACCGTCGACAGCGATCACAGGCATACACCCGGTATTGACCATCAGGCGTCGCGAACGACGTAATCGACGTGCGATCGCTGTTGCGGCAGTACGGGCACGTCAGCGGCTCGAATTTCCATTGCAACGTGCACCGGCTGCAGATCAAGTGACGTTCGGCTGCCGGGGTGATGACCGCGAAGTCGGGCTCGCCGCCGCAGAGCGCGCAGTGTGGATGGGACCACATCGCGAGCTCGGCTCGCTGCTGCAGCACCTCGGCGCAGCGGGACAGAAAGGGTCGCATCGCCAGCGTCAACACCTGCCCGAGCATCCCCGCATCATCAGCGCTCATCGCCGTTGCGGACTGGGAGATGCCGACGACCGCGACGTGGTGCTCAGCGAGGCGGCGATACCACTCGCCGACGGTCCCGAGCAGCTTCATGTCACGGCCTAACGCCTGGACCTTCTGATAATCGGCGTCCTCCAACGCCCCATATCGGCGCAGCACGTCGGCAACCTGGCGGACGAGCAGGCGGAGATCGGTCAATTCGAGCGGGATCTCTTCGAATCGAAGCACCGGTCTGGCTTCGGCCTGGTGGCGCGACAGCGTACCCGCGCTGAGCGCGAAGGAAGGCAGTGGAACGCGCCCCCGAATCCGTCGATGCAGTTCGACGAGCTCGATGTGCATGTCGACCGCGTCGCGAAGGTCTGGTTGCCGCTGCTTCAGGGCGCGAAGCTCTGCGACCTCCCGCCACTCGCTGCGCGCGCCGCGTGAAGGACGGTCGAGATGGCTCACCGTCGAATCATACACAAGCGAGGGGCGACGACAGGACATCAGGGTGGCAAACCATTGCGCGAAACTTCGCGAAACCTGCGCATCTCGACGGGAATCGAGTACGATCGGCAGGATATGTCCACCACCGTGAACCTGTGTGAGCCCTGCCGTGCGTCCAAGGATCAGGGCGCGGTCGTGGTGGGCGGTTCGCCTCGTGGAGACATCAATGGCATCTGAAAAAGTGAAGACATTCAACGACAGCAACTTCGATGAAGAGACCAAACAGGGTGTCGTCCTGGTTGACCTGTGGGCCGAGTGGTGCGGTCCGTGCCGGCGCCTGGCGCCGACGGTGGACGCCCTGGCGCAGGAGTTCGACGGCCGCGCGACTATCGGAAAACTGGACGTCGACGAGAACCCGAACGTCCCAGGCCGGTACGCGGTTCGTGGTATCCCCACGCTGTTGTTGTTCAAGGATGGTCAGCTGGTCGAACAGCTCGTCGGCCTGAAGCCCAAGGAAGAAATCGCCGACGCGATTCAGCGGCAGCTCTAAGAGGCGGTGGTGAAACGTTTCCGCTCCCTCTGTGGCTCAATCGGGCAACTCGCCTTTGTGTTCTCGAGCCCGTGGCTTTTTGCCACGGGCTCCTGAAGGACGTTCATGGCCGATCGCAGGGTCGTTGTCATCGGCTCGGGGCCAGCGGGATTGACTGCCGCGCTGTACACCGCGCGCGCGAATCTCAAGCCGCTCCTCATCGAAGGTCTCGAAGCCGGCGGTCAGTTGATGCTCACCACGATGGTCGAAAACTGGCCCGGCTTCGAAGACGGCATCATGGGTCCCGACTTGATGACGGTCATGCGCAAGCAGGCCGAGCGCTTCGGCACGACCGTCATTCAGGACCATGTGACGAACGTCGATCTGCAGCGGCGGCCGTTCCGGCTGACGCTCGGCGATGGCAAGCTGGTCACGACCGATGCGCTGATCATCGCCACCGGCGCGTCGGCGCGCTGGCTCGAGATCGAAACCGACCGCAAGCTGTCGGGCCACGGCGTGTCGACGTGCGCGACCTGCGATGGTTACTTCTTCCGCGGCCGCCCGATCGCCGTGGTCGGTGGCGGCGATTCGGCGATGGAGGAAGCGATCTATCTGACGCGCTTTGCCTCGAAAGTCACCGTGGTCCATCGCCGTGATTCGTTGCGCGCGTCGAAGATCATGCAGGACAAGGCGTTCGCCAACCCGAAGATTCATTTCATCTGGGATTCCGAGATCGCCGAAGTCAAGGACGTCTCCAAGGGTGAAGTCACGGCAATCGTCATCCGCAATCTGAAGACCGGGAAGCTGTCCGAGTTGCCCCTCGACGGCGTCTTCATCGCGATCGGTCACACGCCGAACACGAAACTCTTCGAAGGCCAGCTTCAACTCGATGCCGCCGGCTACGTCGTGACGCACCATGGAACGCACACGAATGTGCCCGGTGTGTTTGCCGCCGGCGACGTGCAGGACCACATCTATCGACAGGCGATTACGGCGGCGGGGAGCGGGTGCATGGCCGCCATCGACGCCGAGCATTACCTCGACGACATTCCCGAGGATGTCGGCCAGATGCCGGCGGTGGCCGGCGCCGAGCAGCCCGCGCCAGAACCCACCTCCTGATAGGGTGCGCACGCCTATCGCCATGACCGCCTCGACCCGTTATCGTCATACGCAGGTCGGATGGTTGATCGTGGGCGTCCTGAGCATCGTGCTGGTGATCCTGCTGGCTGTGTTGACACGAGGGCAGTTCAGCGCCGCCTCGCTGCCGCCCCTCGTCGTCGTCGTGCTTGCGTTTTGTCTGTTCTCCACGCTGACGGTGATCGTCGATGAGCAGGACATTACGATTCGCATGGGTGTCGGTCTCATCCGTCGTCGAATCGCGCGTTCCGCCGTACGACGGGTGCAGCTCGTCCGGAACAAGTGGTATTGGGGATGGGGTGTTCGGTTGTATTCGCGCGGAACGCTCTACACTGTGTCAGGGCTCACGGCGGTGCAACTCTCGCTCAGCAACGGTCGCGAGATTCGCATCGGCACCGACGAACCGGGCGCGCTGATGCGGGCGCTCGGTGCGTCGCCATAGGAGCGTACTTATCGTGGCATCACAACCCAGACACCCACGTTCGGCACTCCAGCTGCCCACCTGCCCGCTGTGCGGAACGGCACGCGTTCAGGCGATCGGGCGCGATGGATTGCAGCAGCAGCTGACGGTGCTGCAGTGCACGGTGTGCAACCGGACGTGGCGCGAGCTGATTTGCGCCGAGCCGCAGATCGCGGAAGAAGAAGAGCTCGCCTAGTCGATCCAGCCGCCTCCGACGACGACATCATCGTCGTAGAAGACCACGGCCTGACCTGGCGTGATTGCGGCCTGGGGTGTGTCGAAGATCAGTTCAGCCCGATGATCCGGCAAGGCGCGCACGCGTGCAGCACCCGGACGATGACGATGACGGATCTGTGCTGTGACTGGTAGCCAGTCCACTGGCGCGTCAATGGCAATCCAGTTCACGTCCGACGCAATCAGCCTCGTCTGATCGAGCGCGTGCCGCGGACCGACCATGATCTCACGCGTGTCGGCATCGATACGTAGAACGTAGAGCGGCACCGACGAGGACACTCCGAGGCCCTTGCGCTGACCGACGGTAAAGCGATGGATGCCGCCGTGCGTCCCGAGCGGCCGACCGTGCTGATCGACGATCGAGCCGGTGCGATTGATCTCGGGCGCTCGCCGCGCGACAAACGTCGCGTAGTCGCCATCGGGCACGAAGCAGATTTCCTGACTGTCAGGCTTGTCGGCGACGCGCAACCCCAGGCGCCGTGCCTCCTCGCGCACCTGTGGCTTGCTGAGTGTGCCAACCGGAAATACCGCTCGCGCCAGCTGATCCTGCGTGAGCGAGAAGAGAAAGTACGACTGATCCTTCTGAACGTCGGCGCTTCGCCGCAGCATCCAGCGGCCGTCGGCTCGCTGGTCGACGCGTGCGTAGTGTCCGGTAGCGACATGCTCGGCACCGAGCCCGCGCGCGCGATCGAGCAGTGTCGCAAACTTCAGGTCGCTGTTGCAGTGGGCGCATGGCAGCGGCGTACGTCCCGCGGCGTACTCGCGCACGAAGTTCGAGACCACGGTCTCGCGGAATTGTCGCTCGAAGTTGACGATATAGTGCGCGAAGCCGATCGTCGACGCCACGCGACGCGCGTCGTGGAGATCGTCGAGCGTGCAGCAGCTGCCGAATCGCTCGTCGCCTGGCGCAGCCGTCTGTCCGGCGGGCCCCGACGGATAGAGCTGCATCGACAGACCGATGACGTCGTGACCCTGCTCGGCGAGCAGCGCCGCGGCGACCGATGAATCGACGCCGCCTGACATGGCTACGACGATACGCATTCACGCTCTGACGGGAGTTCGCGTCAGGCTTCTGAGCTTTTCGACGATGCCGGGCAATACCGCGATCAAGCGATCGACGTCGGCCTCGGTGTTCGCGTGGCCGAGGCTGAAGCGAATCGAATTCTGCGTGCGGTGCGACGGAAACCCCATGGCCTTGAGCACGTGCGACGGTTCGAGCGTCCCCGACGAACAGGCGGACCCGGTCGACACCGCGAAGCCCTGGAGGTCGAGCGCGATCAGCAGCGATTCCGCTTCCACGCGATCGAAGCTGATGTTCGTCGTGTTCGGCACACGTGGAGTTCGCGATCCGTTGATCACCGTGCCCGGTACGGCGCGCAACACCCCTTCCTCGAGCCGATCGCGCAACACCGACAGCCGCGCAGCGTCCTCGGTCATCGCGGCTCGCGCCAGCTGCGCGGCCACGCCCATGCCGGCGATGCCGGCGACGTTCTCCGTGCCCGCGCGGCGACTGCGTTCGTGCTTGCCACCGGTCAGCACCGGCACCAGACGGAGGCCCCGCCGGATCCAGAGCGCACCGATACCCTTCGGTCCATAGAACTTGTGCGCCGACACGGATGCGAGGTCGACGCCCAGCGCGCGGACGTTGACGGGAATCTTTCCAGCGGTCTGCACCGCATCGGTATGGAAGAGCGCGCCGCGTGCCTTGGCGATCCGCGCCAGCTCCGCCACCGGCTGAATGGTGCCGATCTCGTTGTTCGCGTGCATCACCGACACAAGGGCCGTGTCGTCGCTCATCGCCGCTTCGAGCGCCGCTGGCGACACAATGGCCGACTGATCTACCGGCACGAGGGTGATCTTCCAGCCGCGGCGGCCGAGGGCCTTGAACGTGTTCAGGACGGCCTCGTGTTCGATTGTCGTCGTGACCAGATGCCGGCGGCCGGTCGGCTCGAGGGCTTCGGCAATCCCCCGAATGGCAAAGTTGTCGCTCTCTGTCCCTCCGCTGGTGAAAACGACCTCCGACGCGTCGCCACCAATCAGTGCGGCAACCGCACTGCGTGCGTCGTCGATCGTGGCTTTCGCGCGCTGGCCGAAATGATGCACACTCGACGGATTGCCGAACTCGTCCCGAAGCGTCGCGATCATGCGATCGACGACCTCTGGGGCGACAGGCGTCGTGGCGTTGTGGTCGAGATAGACCCGCTGCACAGCAGTACTCTCGAGCCGTCAGCTGGCTCGATCTTCAGATCGTAGCATCCCGGTTCCTCCTCGACGCGAAAACGCCTAGACAACTTTTTTCATCGACCGATATACTCAGTGGGCTCCTCTGAGGAAGCCTGATATTCCGGTAGGACCGCTATGCGGGCCCGGACCGCGGGATTGTTCTTGACCTGGCGCGCAGAGCGGTCTTTGCCGCGCGGAGCGCGGCAGAAGATACTGGCAACCAGCCGTCGGGTCTGCGAGGGTCAAGGGCAGAGTTTTTCGGCTGGTTGCATCGCGCGCCGGGCTCCTGCTGCTCCACGAGACCCTGCGAGGCGGAGGACACCACATGTGGAAGCGTGACGAATCGGTGAAGCCGACCAGCCAGCCAGCCCCCCCGGCCCCGGTCGCATCCACCCAGCAGGCAAGTGCGCCCGCGCCGCAACCGGACTCACGGCGTATGGACAGAGACATGGTGCACATCGGCAAATCGGTCATCATCAAGGGCGAGCTCGCGGGAAGCGAGGACCTCACCATCGAGGGGCACGTCGAGGGCAAGATCGAGCTCAAGGATCACATCCTGACGATCGGGCCCAACGGCAAGATCAAGGCCCAGGTGTTCGCCAAGTCTGTAATCGTGCAGGGCGAGGTGAACGGGAACGTCACCGCCACTGACAAAGTCGACATCCGCGACGGCGGCTCGGTGGACGGCGACATCGTCTCACCGCGCGTGGCGATTGCCGAGGGAGCGCACTTCCGCGGCAGCGTCGACATGCAGCGAAAGGCGGCGGCGGCACCGCCACAGCCGGCGGCCAAGCCGCAGCCACAGCCGCAGGCGGTGCAGGACAAGCAGCCGCAGCCACAGGCCGCCGCACGCTGACGCGCGCGGCGGGCTCGCCGTGAGTCTGTCCGATCTGTTCCGCCGCAGGAAGGAAGATCCCGAGGCCGACACGGGCGCGGCCGACGCGCCTGTTTACCCGAGCAAGGGGCTGGCGAGGTTTCTCGTCAGCCTGCGCGCGCGCGAGCAGCCGGTGCTGATCGATCTCGGGCCGGTGGTCGGGCCGAACGTCAACTTCTTCGGCGAGCAACTGGGCTGCAAGATCTTCGTCGAAGATCTGTCCAAGGATATCGATCGCCACGTGCGTGAAGGGCACGTGGCCGATCTGCCTGCGTTCTTCAAGCACCGGTTCCCGCAGGCCGACGCCAGCGTCGACGGCATCCTGTGCTGGGACGTCTTCGATTATCTCGACAAGCCGTCGGCTCAGGTGCTGGCGCAGCAGCTGACGCGCATTCTGCGTCCCGACGGCGCCTTACTCGCGTTCTTCAGCACGACCGAAACGCCGCCGACCAACAAGCCCGCATACACCAAACACGTCGTCGTCACTCCGACGACGTTGCAACACCGTCCCTATCCCGCCGCACGCGGCAAACAAAAGCCATTGCTCAATCGCGACATTCAACGCATGTTCGAGCCGCTGCGCATTACCGAGCAGTTTCTGCTGAAGACCAATTCGCGGGAAGTTGTCTTCAGAAAGCCGAAGACGTAGAGACGTTCGAATCGTCCGGGAGGTCGCACCATCTGAACGACTCGAACGATCCGAACGTGATAGATTCCTCCGCTGGATGCTCAACTTCGAGCTTTCAGAGGAGCAACGCCTGCTCGAGCAGACGGTCCGTGACTGGGCAGGTCGCGAGGTGGCACCCAGAATTCGTGAGCTCGATCGTGCGCACCGGTTCGATCGCGGCCTGTTCCCGCAGATGGCGGAGCTCGGGCTGCTGGGGATCTCCATTCCGATCGAATACGGCGGCGCCGGCATGGATTACATTGCCCTCGGTCTGGCGAGCGAGGAGCTCGAATACGTCGACACGTCGTTGCGCGTGATCATGTCCGTTCACGCGGGGCTGAACTGTCTGACGCTGCTCGCGTGGGGCACCGAGGATCAGAAGCAGCGCTACCTCGTGCCGCAGGCGCAGGGGAAGAAGATCGCGACCTATGGGCTGACCGAACCGGCCGCTGGCAGCGATGCGCGCGGCATCCAAACCGTTGCGATCCGGAAAGGCGAGCGCTACCTGCTGACCGGCGAGAAGATGTGGATCTCGCTGGCCGATGTGGCCGACCACTATCTGACGTTCGCGTGGACGGATCTCGAGAAGAAGAAACAGCGTGACCCGTCGGGGATCAGCGCGTTCATCGTCGAGCGCGCGTTCAAAGGCTTCTCCAGCGCGACCCTGAAGGAGAAATGGGGCATCCTCGCCGGCAACACCGGCTCCTTCAAGATGGAGGAGGTCGAAGTGCCGCAGGAGAATCTCCTTGGACGGGAAGGCGAAGGGTTCAAGATCGCGATGTTCGCGCTGGATCAGGGACGGTACACGGTGGCCGCCGGCGCCACCGGTCTGATTCGCGCCTGCCGCGACGCGAGTGTGAAGTACGCCAAGGAGCGGAAGGCGTTTGGGGTCGAGATCGCATCCTATCAACTCGTCAAAGAGATGATTGCGCAGATGGAGTCCGACTATCAGGCGGCGCGCCTGCTGTGGATGCGATCGGGCTGGTTGAAGAACAAGGGACGCCGCAATACGCGTGAAACGGGCCTGGCGAAGTGGTTCGCCACCGTGGCGTCGGAACGGGCCGCCGCCGACGCCGTGCAGATTCACGGCGCCAACGGCTACTCGGACGAATATCCTGTGGGACGCTTCTACCGCAACTGCAAGGGCGCGGTGATCTACGAAGGCACGCGCGAAATTCACAAGTTGATGCAGGCCGATTACCTGCTTGGGTACCGGACAGACAGGCCGACACGCTGTGAACTGCCGGCCGTGGAGCGGGCGCAGTGACAACCACAACATCGACCAAAGCGCGGGCGATTGCCGACCAGAACGCCAAGTACATCGACTCCGACCTGTCGCTCGACTTCCTCCGTGTCGTGGAGCAGGCGGCGATTGCCTGCGCGCACACGATGGGTCAGGGTGATCGTCACAAGTCTGACCAGGTGGCCGTCGAGGCGATGCGCCACGAGATGGACTCGCTGCCGATCGACGGCACGATCGTGATCGGCGAAGGCGAGCGCGACGAGGCGCCGATGCTCTACATCGGCGAAAAAGTCGGTCTCGGCGCGAAAGGTACGCCGGGACATACCTATCCGCAGGTCGACATCGCCGTCGACCCGCTGGAGGGAACGAATCTCTGTGCGACCGGGGCGCCGAACGCGATCGCCGTGCTGGCCGCGTCCGAGCACGGCGGACTGCTGCACGCTCCCGACATCTACATGGAAAAACTCGTCGTCGGTCCGAGCTCGCGCGACGTCGTCGATCTCGAGGCGCCGGTGCGCTTCAACCTGCGGGCGATCGCGCAGAGCCTCAGTCGTCGCGTCGAGGACCTCGTCGTCATGGTGCTGGATCGGCCGCGGCACGCGACACTGATCGAGGAGATTCGATCGACCGGAGCACGCATCCGCCTGATTGGCGACGGTGATCTCTCCGCCGGCATCGCCGCCGCCGTCGTCGGCAGCGGCGTGCATGCGGTGATGGGCACCGGCGGGGCACCGGAAGGCGTCCTGACCGCTGCCGCCATGCATTGCCTCAATGGCGAAATCTTCGCGCGGCTGGTGGTCGACAAGCCGGAGCACGAAGAACGCTGCCGCGCGATGGGCATCACGGATTTCAAGCGGGTCTACCGCTCGAAAGATCTCGCCTCCGGCGAGAACATCATCTTCGCCGCGACCGGCGTCACAGAGGGGACGCTGATGAAGGGCGTGCGCTTCTTCGGCGACGGCGTGCGCACGACGTCGCTGGTGATGCAGACGCATCCCCGTCGCATCCGCTTCATCGACAGCATCCACATCCTCAAGGGCGACGGCGGCGAGCGCATCCGCTTCTTCTGAATGATCGTGTCGTCTCTGCGGGGAGACCGCCTCTACACCGAAGTCCACTTGCATTGGTCAACCACGAAGGCCTAACGGCACTCACGAAGAACACGAAGCGAAACAATTTTTCGTGATTTTCGTGTTTGTCGCGAAGCGACCCTTTGTGGTTCGTACTCAACCCAAGCCAGCATCGGATTAAACGGCCCGTCCATGTACGATAAAGGGTGTGAGACAGTCGCAGCCCACCGAGCGTGCGGCGCTTGTCGGCCTCGTGACGACTTCGTCGCGTCGCGTAGAAGCTGAACAATCTTTCGAGGAGCTGGCAGGCCTGGCCGCCGCCGCCGGCGCGACGGTTGTCCTGCGCGTGCTCCAGGAGCGCCCCAAACCCGACCCGGCCACCTTCATTGGCAGCGGCAAGGTCGTGTCGCTTGCCGCCGCGTGCGCCGAGGCCGATGTCGATGTCATCATCTTCGACAACGAGCTCACGCCCGGCCAACTGCGACAGCTCGAGGCGACGCTCGAGCGCAAGGTCATCGATCGCACACAGCTCATCCTCGACATCTTCGCCCGCCGTGCGCGGACGCGCGAAGGCAAATGGCAGGTCGAGCTCGCGCAGCTCAGATACTTGTTGCCGCGCCTGGTCGGCGCCGGCACGGCGCTGTCGCGGCTCGGAGGCGGCATCGGCACTCGCGGTCCCGGCGAAACCAAACTGGAAACCGATCGTCGTCGCATCCGCGTCCGGATTCAGGCGCTGCAGCGCGAGATCGATCAGGTCCGCCAGCGGCGATCGCAGCTGCGCGAACGGCGACACAAACAATCGGTGCCAACTGTTGCCCTTGTCGGTTACACCAATGCCGGCAAGACGACGCTGTTCAATCGGCTGACCAACGAAGCGGCGGTCGCCTCCGACGCGCTGTTCGTCACGCTCGACCCGCTGGTGCGTCAGGTTCGGCTTCCGGATCGACGGGAGCTGCTGATTTCCGACACGGTGGGGTTCATCGATCGGCTGCCGCATGCGCTGGTGGCGGCGTTCCGCGCCACGCTTGAAGAGGTCGCCGAGGCGGACCTCGCGTTGCACGTCATCGATGCGGCAACTCCCGAACGCGAGCGTCACATCGCCGCCGTTCGACGGGTCCTCGAGGAGGTCGGCGCGAGCGAGGTGCCGGTCATCGACGTGTATAACAAGGTCGATATGATCGGTGCTGACGACCGGCGCCGACTGCAGAGCCGCGACCCGGCTGCGGCCTTGATTTCGGCCGTGACCGGCGAGGGTGTCGATGAGCTGCTGCAGATGATTACCGCGCGTCTGGCCCTGGACACCCGGCGGATCACCATTGCCTTCGACAGCGAGAAGGACTTCGATCGTCAGCAGATTGCCCGGCTCTACCGAGTTGCCCGCGTCATCAGCCACGTGGCGACCAATGGTCGCGTCGTGATCGAGGCAGATGTGCCGCGGCGATTCATCGAGCGGCTTACCACCCCGGCGCCCGCAGAGGAGGCGCACGATGCGCGCTGAACGACTGGTTGTTGCGGCGCGGACCGAACGGCGGGTACCCGTCGTCCGCGAATTGGCCATCGCCACCGTGGCGTTGCTGGTTGTCGCCTGCGCGGCCAAGACGCCGCCGGCGCTGCCGACGACGCTGAAGTTTCCGGACTTCGTCTACCCTGCCGTTCCGCAGCAGCTGGTCAAGTCGCCGCAGGCCTCGGCCGTCGATCGCGGCTGGCGATATCTGCAGAACGGCGATCTCGGTGCCGCCGACCGTGAGTTCTCGGCTGCCATGAAACGCACGCCCGGCTTTGCTCCGGCGCAGACGGGTCTTGGCTGGGTGGCGCTCGCGCGCAAGGACTCCCAGCGCGCGCTGACGACGTTCGACATGGCGCTGGCTGCCAATCGTGACTATGTGCCGGCGATTCTCGGGCGTGCGCAGTCGCTGCTGGCGCTGAAAAGAGATGCCGACGCGCTGGCCGCGTTGGAACGAGCGCTGGCCGTGGACTCCTCGCTGGTCGATGTTCGCCGCCGCGTCGAGGTATTGCGGTTCCGCAACGTGCAGGAGGTGATCGAGAACGCGCGCAAGGCCGCCGCCGCCGGCCGCTTCGTCGAGGCGCGCGCCGCGTATCAGCGCGCGATCGACGCCTCGCCGGAGAGCGCGTTCCTCTACCGGGAGCTCGGGACACTCGAACGAAAGCAAGGTGATCTGGCAGCGGCTCTCAGTCACTTGCGCAGAGCCGTGGGGCTCGACGCGTCGGATGCCGCTTCGTGGATGGAGACGGGAGCCTTGCTCGAAGATCAGGGCGACTTCGACGGAGCCGCGACAGCGTATCGGCACGCGGCCGATGTGGAAGCGACTGCCGAGCTGACCGCCCGCATCGCCGCGGCGACGGAGAAGGCGCGGGAGGCGAAACTTCCGGCAGAGTTCAAGGCGATCCGACAGTCGCCGCAGATCACGCGTGCCGAGCTGGCTGCGCTCCTTGGTCTTCGTCTCGAGCCGCTGCTCAAGAGCGTGCCCGCCAAGCAGGTGGTGCTGACCGATATTCGCGGTCAATGGGCGGCATCATGGATTACGGCGGTCGTGAACGCGGGCATCATGGACGCGTTTGAAAACCACACCTTCCAGCCGCGCCAGCGCGTGCGACGCGTCGATCTGGCGACGGCCGTCAGCCGCATCGTCAGACTCGTGGCCGAACGCCAGCCGGCGCTGCGCAGGCAATTGTCCGAGCGGCCGAAGATCGCCGACATGGCGCCCGGCCATTTGAATTACCCGGCCGTCGCTGCGGCAGTTTCTACCGGCGTCGTCCCGTTGCTCGACGGTCAGCGGTTCCAGACGACACGGCCTGTGTCGGGCGCCGAAGCGGTCGAGACCATCGATCGGCTGCGAGCCCTCACCGGCGAGGCGCGCCCTTCGGCGTCCGCACAAGGCGTCGCGAGCGGAGTCGAGCGACGGTAGCAGGTGCGCAACCTCACGCTGGCGAACCAGCTCACGATTCTGCGGGTCGTGTTGATTCCCGCATTCGTGCTGCTCGTGGTCTACGGACATCTCGGTGCGGCGCTGACCGTCTTCGGTGTGGCGGGGGCAACTGACATGCTGGACGGTCTGGTCGCGCGCTGGACGAAGCACCCGACCAGCCTCGGCGCGTGGCTCGATCCGATGGCGGACAAGCTGCTGCTCGTCACCACCTTCATCGTGCTCACGCTGCCGGCGATCCCGCTGACCAATCACCTGCCGTTGTGGCTGACGGTCACCGTCATCAGCCGCGACATCGTCATCGTCGGGGTGGTGGCGATCGTCAACCTCGCGGTCGGCCCGCGAACATTTCGCCCCTCGATCTGGGGCAAGTCGGCCACCGCGGTGTTCATGCTGACGTCGGTCGCGGTGATGTATTTCAATTACCTGCGGCAGACGTCCGTCCTGATTGATGTCGGCGTGTGGTTATCGCTGGCGCTGACGCTCCTCTCGAGCGGACACTACTTTTTCAAGCTGCGACGGTTGATCAACGAGCCGCATCACTAGGAATCGGGTTTGACGATCAGACGGTCGCGAGTTTCTTCTGGAAGTAGTCGACCGTCTTGAGCAGGCCTTCTTCGAGGCCGATGGTCGGCTCCCACCCGAGCAGCGTGCGCGCCCGCGTGATGTCCGGCTGGCGCTGCTTCGGATCGTCGACCGGCAGCGGCCGGTGGACGATCTTGCTGGAGGAGCCGACCAGCTTGATGATCGTGCGCGCGATCTGCTCGATGGTCACTTCGTGCGGGTTGCCGATGTTCACCGGGTCGTTCGTGCTCGACTCCATCAGCCGCAGCACGCCGTCGACCAGGTCGCTGACATAGGTGAAGCTGCGCGTCTGCGTACCGTCGCCAAAGACGGTCACATCCTCGTTGCGCAACGCCTGCGACATGAACGCGGGAACCGCGCGCCCGTCGCGCAGCCGCATACGCGGCCCATAGGTATTGAAGATGCGCACGATCTTCGTGTCGAGCCCGTGGTACCGGTGATAGGCGAGCGTCATCGCCTCGGCGAAGCGCTTGGCCTCGTCGTAGACGCCACGCGGCCCAATCGGGTTCACGTTGCCCCAATAGGTCTCCCGCTGCGGGTGCTCGAGCGGATCGCCGTACACCTCGGAGGTGGAGGCGAGCACGAATCGTGCTCCCTTGGCCTTTGCCAGACCAAGCGCATTGTGAGTGCCCAGCGATCCCACCTTCAGCGTCTGAATCGGCAGCTCCAGGTAGTCGATCGGACTGGCGGGGCTGGCCCAGTGCAGGACGTAGTCCACGTGACCGTCGACGTCGATGTAGCGCGTCACGTTGTGACGGATGAACTCGAAATCGTGATCGCGCAGGTGCGCGATGTTCATCATGTCGCCGGTGAGGAGGTTGTCGATCCCCACCACCGAATGGCCACGATTGAGCAACGCCTCGCACAAGTGCGATCCGATGAAGCCGGCCGCGCCGGTGACTACGGTTCTCGGCATCAGTAGGCCGCTCCTCGGAACAGCCCGCGCACGATCGTCAGCCACATGATCTTCAGATCGAGCGTGACGGACCAGTTCTCGATGTAATACAGGTCGAACTCGATTCGCTTTTCGAGCGAGGTGTTTCCACGCCAGCCGTTGACCTGTGCCCAGCCGGTGATGCCCGCCTTGACCTTGTGACGCAGCATGTATTGCGGGATGCGGTGCTTGAATTGCTCCACGAAGAACGGCCGCTCCGGACGTGGTCCGACGATTGACATTTCGCCCTTCAGCACATTCCAGAACTGCGGCAGCTCGTCGAGGTCGAATCGTCGCAACCATCGTCCGATCGGCGTCGCGCGCGGGTCATCATCGCGTGCCCAGATGGGGCCCGTCGTGTCTTCCGCGTTGATATACATCGAGCGGAATTTGTATACCGTGAACGCCTTGCCATCGAGGCCCATTCGCTCCTGACGATAGAAGATGGGGCCACGAGACGTCCACTTCACCAGCGCGGCGATGATGGTGAATGGAATCGTGAGCAGGACGATTGCCGCCGTCGAGAGCACCATATCGATGACGCGCTTGACCCAGGCATTGAATCCCTGCAGCGGAACGTCGTTGACATTGATGATCGGCAGCCCGTCGAGGTCCTCGAGTCGCGCCCGCAGCGCGATGAACTGCAGCAGGTCAGGAACCACTTTGACGTCGATACATTCGCGACTGGTCAGCTCCATCAGCTCCAGCAGCTTCGAATGCTCCTCGATCGGCAGGGCCACGTACAGATGATCGACCCGTTCACGCTGCGCGATCTCGGCGACCTCCGACAACGTGCCGAGCAACGGCAGCCCGCGATAACCAATGTGATCGCCGCCCGCGCGATCGTCCACGAACCCGACCACCTGATATCCAAGCTCGCGATGCTGCAGGATGCGGTCGGCGACCATTCGTCCCAGCTCGCTCGCGCCGGCAATCAGGATGCGCTTGAGCCCGATGCCCGCACGCCAGCGACGTTCGAGCAGCTCGCGAATGGTCTCGCGCGAGGCGTAAGTGAAGACGACGTTCAGCGCGAGAAACAGGGCCCAGACGATCTGCGAAACCTGATACTCGCCTCGTGCGCGCGCGGCGTCCGCTACGTAGTAGGCCTGAAAGTACAAGGTCGAGACGACGCAGAGGACGACGGCGAGGATGCTGCCGATGAGAACGGCAAAGAAGTCGTCGATGCGCGAGCGGCCCCGACGCAGTCGGTAGACACCCTGCAGCTGAAACGCGAGCGGCGTCAGGACGGCGATGAACGGCAGCACGTGCACGTACTGCTCGATCGGTGGATAACCCTTGGTAACCGGGATGAGGCCGCTTTCGAAGCGGATGCCGTAAGCGAGAATGAACGCCCACATCGCCAGAAGGGCGTCGGTGACGACATAGAAGGCGACAAGCAGGCGGTTGTAACGCTTTACCATCGGCTCCCAGGTGAGGCTGCGAGCGTTTCGTCAATCACCGCTTTCATCTGCTCCACGTGCCGTGCGCGTGCGAACTGCTCTGCGTGGACGCGAATGCGGTGGCGGTCGAACCGCATGGCGCCGGCACGCTCGAGTGCCGCGGCCAATGAATCGACGGTCGGTTCCGAATAGAGCACGCCAGTTTCACCGTCGCGCACTGTCTCCAGCGCGCCGCCACGCGCGAGCGCCACGACCGGGCGTCCGCAGGCCTGAGCTTCCACCGGCACGATGCCGAAGTCCTCTTCGCCGGGAAGAAGTATGGCGCGAGCACGGCGATATTCGTCGCGAATCTGCTCGTCGGTGACGCGGCCGGCGAACGTGACGTCATGGCTCGCGGTCCGCTCCAGCCGAGCCCGCTCCGGGCCGTCGCCCACGATTCTCAGTGGAGCGCCGACCCGTGCACACGCCGCAATCGCCAGGTCGATCCGCTTGTACGGAACCAGTGCGGACACGATCAAATAGGGACCGGCATCTGGCGGGCCGTACTGACTGTCCGATGAAGACGCGGCGGGGTGAAAGAAGACCGTGTCGACCGGCGGATACACGATCGTCGCATCGCGATTATAGTATCGGCGGATCCGCCCCGCAACGTGCCGCGAGTTGGCGATGAAGCGGTCCACGCGATCCGCTGTCGCGGCATCCCACCTGGCCAGTCGCTGTAGTACGGGCCGATAGAGGAGCCGGCTCGCAAGGCCGCCCACACGTTCGGGCCCGAAATACGCATCGAATTGATCCCATGCATATCGCATCGGCGAGTGGCAGTAGCAGACGTGGGGGGTGCCTGCGGGTGGCTGCGCCGATTTGGCGACGCAGTGGCTCGAGCTGATCACCAGGTCGTAGCCGGTCAGCCGGAACCGGGTGATCGCCAACGGAAACAGCGGCAAGTATCGGCGATAGTGCTCGTCGACCAACGGGAGCTGCTGCACAAACGAGGTGGTGATCCGGTGGCCCTCGATCTGCGGCGAGACCGATCCCCGCTGGTGGAACAGCGTGTAGATGTCGGCGTTGGGGTAGAGCTCGCACAGGACCTCGAGGACCTTCTCGCCCCCGCGCATTCCAGTGAGCCAGTCGTGGATCAGCGCGACGCGCATCCGACCTGACGGTACACGTCGAGGGTCCGCGCGACGGAGCGTTCCCAGGAGAACTCGCGCGCCCGTTCCAGTCCCTTGCGCCGCATCTCGGCGGCGAGCACCGGATCATTCAGCACGCGCCGCAACCCCTCGACGATCGACTCGACGTCGTACGGATCCACCAGCATGCCTGCGTCGCCGGTCACTTCGGGCAGCGCCGAGACGTTCGAGGTGACGACCGGCGTGCCGCTGGCCATCGCCTCGAGGGGTGGAAGTCCGAATCCCTCGTACAACGACGGGAACACGAAAACCGACGCGAGTCGATACAGGATGGCCAGCGTTTCGTCGGGCTGATAGCCGAGGAAGCGCACCTGTTTGTGGAGCTTGTGCCGATGCACGGCTCTGCGCAGCGCCGGCCATTTCGAGATCTCGTCGCCGATGATCAGCAGCTTGACGTCGTCGAAGCCGCGCTCGCGCAGCTCGTAAAACGCTTCGATGAGACGGACGAGATTCTTGTGCGGCTTGATGTTGCCGACGTAGAGCACGAAGCGCTGATCGAGCTGATAGCGCTCGCGCACGCGCGCCACATCCTCCTCGCTGGGCGGAATCGAGAATCGCTCGTCGATGGCGTTGTAGGCGACGACGACCTTCTCTGCCGGCACGCTGAAGAAATGGAGAATGTCGCGCTTCGACGATTCCGACACGGTGAGAATGCACGCCGACCGCTTTGCCGCCGACCACATCGTCGCCCGCGCATAGGCGTAGGCGGCGCGGCTCGGCAGATACTGCGGAAACATCAGATGAATGCAGTCATGAATCGTGACGACGGATTTTGCCCGGACGCCGGTGGGGAGCACGTAATGCGGCGCATGGTAGACATCCGGCCGCTCGCGCATGAGCACCCACGGCACGTGCAGCTGCTCGCGAAAGGAGTAATTCGGCGACGGTTCGAGGACCGCGCGGAAGTTGTCGCCCAATTGTCGGGCGATACCGAGGTCGGCTTCGCGGCACAGCAGCACGTATTCCGTGTCGCGATCGAGGCGTCCCAGATGTCGCAGCAGGTTCCGAATGTAGGTGCCGATGCCGAAATCGTGCAATTTCCGGGCATCTATCGCCACACGCACGAGGGAATTATACGGGTGCCATATCGGCTTCCGCTTCGCCGGTCGGTGCGTTGGCAGTGGGGAATTTGCGGAAAGTGCCGATTACCTCCGTGTGCCACGCTTCCTGCTGCGCTCATGGCAACACGCGTTTGCACTGTCGGCCACCGGCCCGCTGACCTTCTCGACGATGTTCCTGAGAAAGCGGCCGGCGGGTGGCAGGGTGAACGCGTTGCTCATGCTGTGTCAGGCTTTGCTCTCGCGGCGTGGAGAAGTGTCGGGCGCGCGGCTCGCGAGCGAGGTTGTCGCCACGTATCAGTCGCTGAGCGAGGCCGAAGCGGGCGCGTTCTTCGATCGACTGGTCGCCACGTTCTCGCCGGACCTTGCGGCGGTGCGTGCGGCGGCCGAAGCGTTCGCGCGCGAGACGTCGCCGGACCACCTGCTGCGGCTGCAGCAGGTCACCGAATCGCCGCTCCAGGAACTGTTCCGGCGCTGGAACATGGCGCCTGGAGGAACCGCGTCGTTGATCGCGCTGCGCCAGCGGCTGCTGCCGACGCTGGCGGATCATCGGCACCGCGGACGCATCGACGAGGACCTGATGCACCTGTTTCGGTCCTGGTTCAACCGCGGCTTCCTCGTGCTGCAGCGGATCGATTGGCGCACGCCTGCGGTCGTTCTGGAGCGGCTGATCGAATACGAGGCCGTGCACCAGATTCAGGGGTGGCGCGATCTGCGGCGCCGTCTCGAATCGGATCGCCGCTGCTTTGCGTTCTTTCATCCCGCATTGTCCAACGAACCGCTCATCTTCATCGAGGTGGCGCTGACCGAAGGGATGGCGACCGAGGTCACGCCGCTGCTGGATCCGGACACACCCGTGATCGACCCGTCGCGAGCGGACACCGCCATCTTCTATTCGATTACCAACTGCCAGGATGGCTTGCGCGGTATCTCGTTCGGGAACGTGCTGGTCAAGCAGGTGGTCGAAGACCTCGGCCGCGAGTTCCGGCGGCTGAAGACGTTTGCGACGCTGTCGCCGATTCCCGGCTTTCGCGCCTGGCTGACTGCGCGGGAGCCGCGTTGGGAGAACGTCGATATCGCGAACATGTCGGTCGCAACGCGACGCGAGCTGACCGCCTTGTGCGCGCGGTATCTGCTGCACGCGAAGCGTGACAACGAGCCGGCCGATTCCGTGGCACGGTTCCATCTTGCCAACGGCGCCTCGCTCGAGCGGCTCAACTGGATGACCGATCGCTCGCCGGCCGGACTGCAGCGCTCGTTCGGTCTGATGGCAAACTATGCCTATCGCCTGGACGATCTCGAGATGAATCACGAGGCATACGCGCGCGCCTTTCGCGTGAAGGCGTCACGAATGATCGAGCGGCTGGCACGGGTAGAGACAGGCCGTTCGCCCGCGACGGCATAACGGATCCCGATGTCTGAGGCAACCGGCTCACGAGCATGGCCGCGAGCCATGTGGCGGTTCACGACCCACGAAATCACGTTCGCCCTCATCGTCGCGGCTATCTCGATCTGGATTGCCATCGTCGTCGTCGTGCTGATGCGCCAACCATTTCTCGGTGGCGATTTCATGTTCTTCTATACCTCCGGCATGCTGGCACTGCGCGGCCAGTGGAAAGCGGAGTACAACCTGGCGGCGTCGCATGCGTTGCAGGTGTTGTTGGTTCCGGGGTCGTTCGATTACTACTACCCGCAGGCGTATCCCCACCGCAGGTCCAGGCACTGTACGCTCCCTTTGCGACCCTGTCGCACGAACAGTGGGTATCGAAACAACATCGTGCCTTCAACAATCGGTCGGTCGGCATAGAGCGATGCCCAGTCGCCGGCGATGAAGGATTTTCCGACTTCGCGCAGCGTAAACCAGTCCTTCTCGGGAGGAGAAGGGGCGACGGTAAACGCGTAGCCGAGCCACGCGATCCAGATCACGGAGTGCGCGAACACGATGACCCTGAGGACGTCCGCTGCGGCGCGTCGACTCATGGGTTCTGTCCTCGCAGGCGCAAATAGAGCTTCAGAATCGGTGCCCAACGAGGGTGATGCTTCTCGTAGAACGCGATGTGGCTACGCCGATAGGCCGCTTGCGTGGACGAACGTGCCGTGGCCACCGATCGGCCACGCAGATGCACGATCTCGGCTTCGGGCGTGAAGACGATCTTGCGGCCGCGAGCGCGGACGCGCGCGCACAGGTCGACGTCTTCCGTATACATGAAGAACCGCTCGTCGAACAGCCCCACGCGTTCCAGATCGCCACGCCGAACGAGCAGGCACGCGCCGCTCACCCAATCGACCGCACGCGGCTGGCGTGTCATCGCATCAACGATCGAGCGAATCACCGGCACGTGTCGATCGTTGCCGTGGACCAGCACCTTCTGCCGCAGCTCGGTCAGCGGTGAAATCATTGCGCCGAACGACAGCTCCGCTCGTCCTTCACTATCGACGATCCGCGGACCGACGACGCCGATGTCCGGCGATCGTTCCAAGACGCGGACGAGCGTATCGACGGCGTCGGCTGGGACCACGGTGTCAGGGTTCAGCAACAGGACCAGGTCGCCGAACGTCTCCCGGATGCCCAGGTTGTTGGCGCGGGCAAAGCCGATGTTGCTCCCGGCTTCGATCAGGCGCATGCCGGGCCAGCGCGTGCGCACGTACTCCTCGGTGCCATCGGTCGACGCGTTGTCGACAATCACGATCTCGTGATCGATCGCGGGCGGCGCGGAGGTGAGCGACTGCAGGCACCCTTCGATATCTGCACGCGAGTTGTATGTGACGATGACGATTGAGAGACGGGGTAACGGCACTGTTCCCGGTTCCTGGTTCCTGGTTCCCGGTTCCCGGGGTTCCTGGTTCCGGTTGCTAAGTTCCCTGGGTTCCGCGTTCCGCGTTCCGGGTTCCGAAGGTTCGCGGTTCACGGTTCCGGCTTCACGTTCTCCGTTCATGTCCAGGCCCTCCAAGAACGCTGAACCACGAACGCGGAATTATCGGAACCGAGAACTTTGAACCTGGAAGTTCCGGAACTCGGAACGACGAACGTGGAACCCCGGGAACGTGGAACCGGGAACTCGGAACCTGGAACATCATGATCCACACGCCACTATGACCTGCAGCGTCCGCCGCGCGCATTCAGCCCACGAGTAGCGTTGCAGCACGTGTTCGGCCGAGTCCAGCACCCGTGCCCGCTCGCGGGCGTCGAATAACACCTGTTCCAGCGCGCGCTCGACGAGCGCCGGATCGGGTCGAGGAACATATACCGCAGCCGGCCCGTAGATCTCCCGCGCGACCTCGGTATCGAGGGCAACAATCGGCACGCCGGCGGCCAGCGCTTCGAGTGGCGTAAAGCCGAATCCCTCGTATTCGGAGAGGAATGCAAACGCCGACGCGGTGCGATACAACGGCGCGAGCTCCTCGTCGCTCACGTACGAACGAACGCGAATGCGTGACGATACCGGGCTGCGCCGGACCGAGTGATCGAGATCGATCCATGGATAACTGCGATTGGCGCCAACGATTTCAAGCCGCGCCGCGGGGTACCGCTGCGCGAGACGTGTGAATCCGTCGATGAGCGCCGGCACGTGGCGGCGATTGAAGATCGATCCGACATACAGCACCACCGGTTCTTTGTGTCCTTTGTCCTCGGGAATGCGATCTTTGTGTCCTTGGTGATACGCGCCTGAATAGATGACGTCGATCTTCTCGCCCCTGATGCCGAGGTGCCGGACGATTTCGCGCTTGGAGAACTGGGAGACGGTGATCACGCGAGACGCGCGTCGAGCGGAGCGGCGCGTGAGGAGGCGCCGCCGCACACCTTCGCGCCACGAAAACCATTCCGGATGCGCCGCGAACGAGACGTCGTGAATGGTCACAACCGTGGGCACCGGCGACCAGATCGGCGCCGTGTATGCCGGTGCGAAGAACACGTCGGGCCGCACGCGGCGGAGCAGACGCGGCAAGGCGATCTGCTCCCACAAGGTCCCTCGACCCGCCGTCACCTCCGGCGACGCCCGCAATGTCGTAATGTGAGGTACGGCCACAGGTGCCGGCGCGCACAAGACGAACTCATGCGCAGCCGTTCCGGCAAATCCGTCCCACGCGGTCAGCAGTTCGGACAGATAGCGGCCCGTTCCTGTCGGCTGGCCGGCGAGCTCGCGGGCATCGATCGCGATCTTCAACGAGCGGGGCTCCGCCGCAGACGCGCCTGCCGCCGAGCGTGCGCGTCCACGTACGCCCGGTGCACGTCAGCGGCCGTCTGTGCCCAGCTGAATCGGCGCGCCTGTTCGAGGCCGGCGCAGGCGTGCCGAACGGCCGCAGCCGTGTCCGTCAGCAGTCGCTCCATCGCCGCGGCAAGCCCGGTGACGTCATCGGGATCGATGAAGCTGCCCGCGGAGCCGACGACTTCCGGCAGCGATCCGCGATTGGAGACAATGACGGGAATGCCCGCCGACATCGCCTCGAGTGCTGGCAGACCAAAGCCTTCATCGCGCGAGGGCAGGACCAGCAATCTCGCGCCCGCATAGATCTCTTCGCGGCGGTCCTCTGCCACGTAGCCGAGATGCAGCACGCGGTCGCGTAGCGGCGCAGCGGCGAGCCGATCGAGCCATGGTTGGGCGCCGGACGCCGCTCGACCGGCGAGCACGAGTCGAGGCGCATCGGGTAACCGGGTGAGAAGCGTCGCGTAGGCGTCGAGGAGCACACCGATGTTCTTGCGCGGTTCGAGTGTGCCGACAAACAAAATGTATCCATCAGCGGATATGTGCGGAGCGCGCCCCAGCGTGCGCCATTGCGGGGCGCCAGGTGGGCACACATAGATCCGGTCGGGGTCGACGTGCAGCTCGGTGACGATCAATCGTTGCACGTGATGTGACGATGTAATGACGGCATCGGCTCGTCGCGCGTGCAATGGCGCCAGCGCCGGGTAATCGCGACGGATCTCCGCGCGTGTCTGATGCGGGTCGGACAAGAAAAAGAGGTCGTGAATCGTGACGACCTGCGCGCCGGCCGCAGTCGGAATCAGGAGCGGATGCGCCGCGTGCACGATGTCGTGCGAACCGGCCACCCATTCGACCGGCGGCCATCCCGCACGATGCCACAGCGCGTTGAGCAGGCGAACGGGAACGCGCGCGTCGACAACGCGGGCCCGAAGCAGCGTGGCGAGCCGCGGGTCGGGCCGATCCTTCCAGGAGCTGCTGAACACGGTGACGTCATCGCCATACGCCGCCGTGTAAGCGCGTATCAGTTCGTGCATATATTCGCCGACGCCGGTTCGCGCACGCAGGGCGGGCCGGTAATCGACGAGAATGCGCATCTTCAAGCCGGTATGATAAATGGGGTCGGGAGTCATTTCTTCGACCCCTTTCTTAGGAGACGAATGAAAATCGCAGTCGTGGGAACGGGATACGTCGGTCTGGTCGCGGGCGCCTGCTTTGCCGAAAGCGGCAACGACGTCGTGTGTGTGGACAAGGATCAGAAGAAGATTGCCACGCTCAACGCCGGCCAGATGCCCATCTACGAGCCGGGGCTGGAGGAGATCGTCCGGCGCAATCGGCAGGAAGGGCGATTGTCGTTCACGACCGATCTGGCCGAGTCGGTCAGGCAGTCGTCGATCGTATTCATTGCCGTCGGCACGCCGCAGGGCGAGGATGGCTCCGCCGATCTGACACACGTGCTCGGTGTGGCGCGCGAGATCGCGCGCGCGATGAACGGCTACAAGGTCATCGTCGACAAGAGCACGGTGCCGGTGGGAACCAGCGACAAAGTTCGCGACGTCGTGAGAGCTGAAACGTCGCATCCCTTCAGCGTGGTCAGCAATCCCGAGTTCCTGAAGCAGGGCGCTGCGGTCGAGGACTTCATGAAGCCGGATCGCGTGGTCATCGGCGCCGAAGACAAGCGCGCCGAGGAGCTGATGCTGGAGTTGTATTCGCCGTTCACGCGCACCGGCGCGCCGATCATGGTCATGGACTGCGCCAGCGCCGAGCTCGCCAAGTACGCGGCCAATGCCATGCTGGCGACGCGCATCTCCTTCATGAACGAGGTGGCGAATGTCTGCGAACTGGTCGGCGCCGACGTCGATCAGGTTCGAAAGGCGATCGGGTCGGACCGCCGCATCGGCACATCGTTTCTGTTCCCCGGCGTCGGCTACGGCGGGAGCTGCTTTCCGAAGGACGTGCAGGCGATGATGCGCTTCGCGTCGGAGAAGCATTACGACTTCAAGATCCTGCAGGCTGTCGAAGCGGTGAACCATTGCCAGAAGACGCGGTTGTTCGCCAAAATGCGCGCGCATTTCGGTGACATGGCGGGCAAAACCGTCGGCGTCTGGGGGCTGGCATTCAAGCCGCGCACCGACGACATGCGCGAGGCGCCATCGATCCCGCTCATCAACGCGCTGCTCGATGCGGGCACGGACGTGCGTGCCTACGATCCCGAAGCGAGCAAGGTCGCCAAGGGCATCTTTGGCGATCGGGTTAGCTACACGACCAACAACTACGATGCGCTCAAGGACGCCGACTGCCTCGCGATCGTGACCGAGTGGAACGAGTTCCGTCGCCCGGATTTTCCGCGCATGAAGACGCTGATGCGCCATCCGGTCGTGTTCGATGGCCGGAATCTCTTCACGCCCGAGCAGATGAAGCAGCATGGCTTCACCTATTACTCGATCGGGCGGCCGTAGCGCGGGCGCGACCGTCCTGGTTACCGGCGGGGCCGGCTACATCGGGAGCCATACGGCAAAGGCGCTGCGGCAGGCGGGGTACGCGGTCGTCATCTACGACGATCTTTCCGCCGGACATCGCCAGGCGGCGCTTGGCGCGCCGGTCATCGAGGGTGATATTCGCGACGTCGATGCCGTCCGTCGCGCCCTCCGCGATACCGGTGCCACGGCCGTCGTCCATTTTGCTGCCTGGCTGGCGGTGGCCGACTCGGTCAAAGACCCGGCGGGCTACTATCGCAACAACGTGATCGGGACACTCGGCACCCTTGAAGCGATGGCGGCCGAGCGGTGCGCGCAGTTCATCTTCTCGTCGACCTGCGCCGTCTACGGCGAGCCGACCGAGACACCACTGCGCGAGACGCACCCGACCCATCCCATCAACGCCTACGGTCAGACGAAACTGGCAATCGAACATGCGTTGCCGCACTTCGAGCGTGCCTACGGCATCAGATCGATCCGGCTGCGCTATTTCAATGCGGCCGGCGCCGATCCCGACGGTGAGCTCGGCGAGGATCACTCCCCGGAGATCCACGTCATTCCGCGGGCGCTCGAATCGGCGGTGAAGCGCCAGCCGATGTACATCTTCGGGGACGATTACCCGACTCCGGATGGGACGTGTTTGCGCGACTATATCCACGTGACCGATCTCGCCGACGCACACGTGCGGGCGCTCGCGCGTCTGCAGCAGGGTGGCGCCTCGGCGACATACAACGTGGGCACGGAGCGCCCATCTTCAGTCAAAGAGGTCATCGACGCGGTGGAGCGGGTGACCGGGCACACCGTGATTCGTCAGGTGGCATCTCGTCGCGAAGGTGATCCGGCAGTGCTGTACGCGGAAGCAACCCGCATACGCACCGACCTCGGTTGGTCACCGCAGCGCCCGGCGCTGGAGACGATTGTCGCCGACGCGTGGCGCTGGCATTCGACACATCCCCGCGGGTACGGAGGGTGAACGCCGCCTCCGCCAAGAGTACGGCGGACAGGGCCTTCGTTCGGCTGCTCGCGTACGCCCGGCCGCATCGCGCGCGGCTTGCCGGCGCGCTGCTGGCGATGATCGTTTACGGGGCGGCATCTGCCGGCCTCGCCGCTCTGATTCAGCCCATCTTCGACGAGGTCCTGCCTGCGCGCCGCGATCTGCTGCCGATCACCATTGCCATTCTGGCCGTGTATCTGGTCAAGGGAATCGGCTCGTACGTGTCCGGGTACCTGATGACCGATGTCGGTCAGCGCGTGGTCCGCGACGTCCGCAACGCGCTCTTCCGTCACATCCTCGGCCAGTCCGCCGCGTTTTTTTCACTCCAGACGACGGGGAGGCTGATGTCGCGGCTGACCAACGACGTCGGTCAGGTGCAACGCGCGGTGTCGGAGACGCTCGGCGACCTCGCGCGCGAATCGCTGTCGCTCATCGGGTTCGTCGTCCTGCTCTTCTACTACGACGCACGGCTTGCTGTCGTCTGCCTGACCGGCGCGCCGCTGGTCGTGTACCCGCTCGTGCGCCTGGGGCAGCGCGTCAGGCGCACGACGCGGCGCAGCCAGGAAGCACTCGAGCAGATGTCACACGTCAGTGCCGAGGCGTTCACCGGGCACCGCATCGTCAAAGCCTTTGGCGCGGAGGAGCGGGAGACCGATAAGTTCGAGCGTGCCTCCGATCATCTGTATCGCACCAACATGAAGGTGACGAGCGTGCTCAACGTGCTGCCACCCGTCATGGAGTTCATCGGCGGTCTCGCCTTCGTCGGCGCACTCTGGTACGGCAGCCAGGAGATTACGGCGGGGCGCCTGACCACGGGTCAGTTCACCGCGTTCATCGCGGCACTCTTCATGATGTATGGGCCGGCGAAGAAACTGAGTCGCGTCAATGCCGATCTGCAGCAGGCGCTGGCCGCGTCGGAACGGATCTTCGAGATGCTCGACGCGCACAGCGAAGTCGTCGAGCGGGCCGACGCTGTCGCCCTTCCGCGCCTGCAGCGGACGATCGAATTCCGCAACGTTCACTTCTCCTATCCGAGCGCCGACGATGCGACGCTCGGCGGTGTGACACTGACGGTCCGCGCTGGGCAAACCCTGGCCATCGTCGGCCGCAGCGGCGCCGGCAAGACGACGCTGGTCAATCTGATTCCGCGGTTCTACGACGCGACCAAGGGACAGATTCTGGTTGATGGGCACGACGTGCGTGACGTGACGCTCGCGTCCTTGCGCCAGCAGATCGGGATCGTGACGCAGGAGACGGTGCTGTTCGATGAGACGATTGCCGCCAACATCGCCTACGGGCGGCCGGCTGCGTCGCGCGCCGACATCGAAGCGGCGGCCCGCGCCGCGCATGCCCACGAATTCATCGTGCAGCTGGATCAGGGGTACGACACGATGATCGGCGAACGCGGCCAGCGTTTGTCCGGCGGTCAGCGACAGCGGCTGGCGATTGCCCGCGCCATCCTCCGCGATTCGCCGATCCTCATCCTCGATGAAGCGACATCGTCTCTTGACGCCGAATCGGAAATGCTCGTCCAGGACGCACTGGCCAATTTGATGCTGAACCGGACGTCGTTCGTGATCGCGCACCGCTTGTCGACGGTGCGTCGGGCGGACATGATCGCCGTGCTGGAGCGCGGCCGCATCGTGGAGGCAGGGCGGCACGACGAGCTGCTGGCTCGCGGCGGGGCGTATGCGAAACTCTATGAGCTGCAGCTGCAAGAGGAACCGTCACAGACATGAATTCTGTCGTTCCCTGTTCCCGGTTCCCCGTTTCGAGTTCCCGTGGTTCCAGTTCCCTGCTCGGGGTTCCGTGTGAGTTCCTGGTTGCAAGTTCCTGCGGTTGCGGGTTCCTGGTTCGGCCGAACCTGGTACTGGGAACCGCGAACATGGAACATCGTGCGGAACCGGAACAAGGAACCAGGAACTACTGGAACTTGGAACCGGGAACTCGGAACGTGGAACGGCAGCTCCTACGGCAGATGTCGTGATCAAGTCCATGACCGGGTTCGCTTCGCTCACCCATGAAGACGAGCGGGCGACGATTGGCATCACCGTTCGCGCGGTGAACCATCGCTTTCTCGACGTGCAGCTGCGGATCCCGCAGTCGCTGGCCGAGCTCGAGCCGCGCGTGCGCGGGCTGCTGCAGAAGCGCTTGGCGCGCGGACGTGTGGAGCTGGCAATCTCGCTGCAGATCAGGAATGCGGGAACGCCGACCGTCGAGCTCAATGCGGACTTCGCCAACGCCCTGGCGGCGGCGATCGAGCAGGCGCGCGAACGCGGTCTGGTGAGCGGAACGTTGACGCCAGGGGATCTCCTGCGATTGCCGCAGGCGATCACCGTCCGCGACCGGCCGGTCGATGTGGAGCCGGCGGTCGAAGCGCAACTTGGAGCGAGTGTCGAGGCGGCAGTGGAGCAGGCGCTCGCCGATCTCGACGCGATGCGCGTGCGCGAAGGCGGCCACCTGCGGGCCGATCTCGACGCGCGCCGGCTTACGCTGGCGCACCTGATCGAGCAGTTGCAGCAGGCGGCCGCATCAGGCCGCGTCGATCTCGAGGCCCGGCTGCACGAGCGGATTCGCGAGATCGCCTTCGAGTTACCCGTCGATCAGGCGATGCTCGCCCAGGAAATCGTGCGCATGGCTGGCCGCTCGGACATCAGCGAAGAGGTCACACGGTTTCGCGCGCACCTGGCGCACTGGCTGGCGCTGGCCGACGGCGAGGAGCCATGCGGCCGCAAGCTCGATTTTCTGCTGCAGGAGATGAACCGCGAGATCAACACGATCGGGTCCAAGGCCGATGGTGTCCGCATCGCCGAGTTGATCATCACGGCGAAGGCCGAACTGGAGAAGATGCGCGAGCAGGTCCAGAATGTCGAATAGCCCCGTCGACTCCGCTCAGGGCAAACGCGGCCAGTTGTTCATCGTCTCGGCGCCCTCGGGCACCGGCAAAACCACCCTGGTCGAGCGGCTGGTGCAGACCGTCCCCAACCTGCGGATGTCGCGGTCGTACACCTCACGAGAAGCGCGAGCGGGCGAGAAAGACGGTGTTGACTATAATTTTGTGAACCGCGAACGCTTCGAGCTGATGGTGCGCCATGGCGAGTTTCTGGAGTGGGCCGACGTCTTCGGCAACTACTACGGGACCTCCGCCGGCGATACCGAGGCACTGCTGGCGCGAGGCGAGGACGTGGTGCTGGTGATCGACGTGCAGGGGGCGCGTCAGGTTCGCGGCCGCGGCATCGAGAACGTCGGGATCTTCGTCCTGCCCCCATCTGCCGATATCCTGGAGCGGCGGCTCCGGGGACGCAGCAAGGATAGCGAGGAGCAGATCCGCCGACGTCTGCAGGTGGCCTGCAGCGAAGTGGGCGAATTCGTCCGCTACGAGTACGTCGTCGTCAACGACGAGCTGGACGCCGCCGTTGAACGGCTGCGCGCAATCATCGTCGCCGAGCGCGCCAAGGTGAAGACGATTCGTCCGGTCGCGGAGGGAATCATCGAAACCTTCAAGAGCGCGCCAAAAGCATGTCTGGAAGCGACGAAAGAGTAGCCACCAAAGACCGAAGACCAGAGACCAGAGACGAAAGACCAGAGACAGCAGATGGAACACACACCCAAAGAAAATCGGTTCGAGTTCGTCGTCGTCGCCGGCAAGCGCGCGCGACAGTTGCTGGCCGGCGCGCTGCCGCGCGAGAGCGGCGAGAAGAAGATCACGATTGCGCAGCGTGAAGTGTTGCGCCGCAAGGTCGTGAAGATCGAGGAGACGACGCAGGGGGTTTGACGTGGCGCTGATCGCGCTCGGAGTCACCGGCGGCATCGGCGCCTACAAGGCGGTCGAGGTGTGCCGCGGCCTCCAGAAGCGAGGACACGACGTCGTCGCGGTGATGACGCGGTCGGCGACGCGCTTTGTCGGTCCGCTCACGTTCGAAGCCATTACGCGACGGGCGGTCATCACGTCGCAGTGGACGGCCAACACCGACGTCCCTGCCGGCCATGCGGTTCGCCCGACGGGCGAACCGCCAGCCAGCGCTGCTTCGTCGGGCCGCATTGCGGCCCGACCGGGCGAAGGCGGACATCGACCGGGCGACGACAACGTCATCGAACACATCGCCATTGCCGATGCCATCGCGTTGCTGCTCGTGGCGCCGTGCACGGCCAACGTGATCGGCAAATTCGCCAATGGCATTGCCGATGACTTCCTGTCGTCGCTCTACCTTGCGACCAAAGCCCCTGTGCTGCTGGCGCCGGCGATGAACACGAACATGCTGGAGCACGACGCCGTCCAGCGGAATCTACAAACGCTGGCGTCGCGGGGCGTGCAGTTCGTGGATCCTGGTGACGGTTACCTCGCGTGCGGGTGGATTGGAAAAGGACGACTCGCCGAACCCGAGGCCATCGTCGAGGCGGCCCACCGAGTTCTGCTGTCGCGCGAGAGGACGCTTGCCGGTCGGCGAGTGCTGATCACCGCGGGACCGACCTACGAGGACATCGACCCCGTGCGGTACGTGGGTAATCGCTCCAGCGGTCGTATGGGATTCGCGCTGGCGGCGGAAGCACGCCGGCGCGGAGCCGCCGTCACGCTGATTGTGGGACCCACCCGCGTGCAGCCGCCGGCAGTGGACGCCGTCGTGCGCGTGCGCAGCGCCGCCGAGATGCATGCTTCGGTGATGGCCTCGGCTGCCGATGCTGATGTTGTCCTGATGGCCGCAGCGGTCGCAGACTACACACCTGCAGGACCGGCAGCCAGTAAGATCGCGAAGTCGAATGCGCCGCTGACGCTCACGTTGCAGCGAACGCCGGACATCCTGGGCGACCTTGGCGCGTTGCGCGCGAAGCTTGGCGGCAGCCGGCCCGTGCTCGTCGGGTTCGCTGCTGAAACGGACAACGTCATCGCCAACGGGCGCGCCAAGCGCGCGCGGAAGCAGGTCGATTTGATCGTGGCCAATGACGTGTCGCAGCCGGACCGCGGATTCGACGTGGATACGAATGCGGTGACGATCATCGGTGACGACGAACAGGACGTACCGCTGCAGTCCAAGGAAAGCGTCGCCGCGGCGATCCTCGATCGTGTGGAGCAGTTGCTGCGAGTGCGGTCGTCCGTTCCCGCGCGCGCCTGACGATGTCCCGCGAACAGCTGCGCGAGCACAGCGATTTTTTCAAAGAGCTTGGCGTGGACGGGTTCCGTCGCGAACCGGAATGGCGTGCCCGCCGCCCACATGCGCTCTCAGATGGTTCGTTTCAAGACCACGGAGATAGGGCGAACACGGAGGACACGGCCGGCGAAGGCGCCCTCGGCCGTCTCGATGAGGCGTCTGTGATCCCGGTATTCGCATCCGGTGCCGACGCGCTCGCGGCGCTCAGGCGGGAAATCGGCCCCGACTGTTCCCGCTGCAAGCTGCATCGCCTGGGGCGCCGGCAGGTCGTCTTCGGCGTCGGGAACCCCGATGCCGATCTGATGTTTGTCGGTGAAGGTCCAGGCGCCGATGAAGACATCCAGGGCGAACCGTTCGTCGGGCGTGCCGGTCAGCTCCTCACGAAGATCATCGAGGCGATCAATCTGCGCCGGGAGGACGTCTACATCGCCAACGTGGTCAAATGTCGTCCGCCGCAGAACCGCAACCCCGAGCCCGACGAAGTGGAGCAGTGTGAGCCGTTCCTGTTCCGTCAGATCGAGGTTGTCAAGCCCAAAGTCATTGTCGCGCTCGGGAAGTTCGCGGCGCAGTCGCTGCTGCGCACGACCGAGCCGATCACCAGAATTCGCGGTCGCGAATTCACCTATCGCGACGCGATTCTGATTCCCACCTACCATCCTGCCTATCTACTTCGCAATCCAGGCGCGAAGCGAGAGGTATGGGAGGACATGAAGCGCGTGCGCGCGCTGCTCAGTAACTCTTCCAGGTGAACGATCCCATCGTGAAGTTGCCGGCGACCAGCTGCTCGGTCTCGAGTCTGCGGTCGTAGTGCAGACGGACGCCGCCCATGTCGGTCACTTGTTTCGACACGATCGCGCCGTAGAAATCCGAACTGCCCACGAAGGAGGCCGAGGCCGACGGCGCATAGACGAGCGCGGCGGTCGCCGCACCACCCGCCAGCTTGATGTTCGAGGTGCCGTCGTAGAGGATCTGGAACTTCGATGGTTCGTAGGTGGGGTTGGTGAGCGACCCGCCGGTGAAATCGATCGCGGTCTGCAGCGGGTTCCCGTTGGCGGCCAGACCGGCGACCTTGAAGATGACCGGGCCAGGTCCATCGAGAATGATGCTCGAGTTGCCCGCGAAGTTCAGGCTGTTGACCACGTAGATCCCGGCGCTCAGGCGGAGCGCGGCGCCGCCGGTGACTGACACATCGCCGAGTGTGACGACCGTGCTCGCCGACGGCGGGGTAATCGTCGCGCCGACGCCGGCCTGTGCCGTGCAGTACGTCACGCCGGCGGGGCAGCCGCTGTTCTTCTGAAACTGCATGTTGGTCGTCGGCGGCAGCGGACTGATTGCGCCCGGGGAAGGATAGGAGACGGTCTGCGGCAGCTGGACCATGCCGTCGTCAACGGTCGAGCCACCGGTTTGCGTCAAACCGGTAATGTTGTTGTTCGTGCAGTTGCCGACGCCGGTTCGAGGCGTGGACAACGAACCGTGAATCGTCGTCGTCGCGCCGAGTTCCGTGAGGTTTCCGTTGGTGCCGACGTTTGAACCCCAGGGATCCGGAACAGGAGCCTGATTCGTCCCCGCCGGGCCGCCGCTCACCGGCACCAGGTCGCGCGAGTCATAGCTGTCGGTGGTCGCGCCGCCGCCGAACTGGAGCGCCCCGCAACCGGTGAACGTGGCGAACGCCGCATATCGGAACAGCGCCACTTCCTGACGCTCGATGACCGCCGATACTTCAACTTCGGCGGAGCCCGCGCCAGTGGCGCGCGCGGTGCCGGTGATCTCCCAGGTCTGCAGCGTGGCCGGCAGACCGCTGATCGCCTCGGTAATCTGCCGCATCGACATCAGCGTTGCGCGCGCGTTGTAGATGATCGCGCGGTTGTTCAGCGTCAGCGTCGCGTCGGCCGGCGTCGCTTGTGCGAACGCCGTGCGCTTGGCGTCGGCCGGGTAGTTGGACTGCGCCGGGTTGCTGGCGAGCACGACGGGATTGCCGTTCCATCTGACGGGCGATGTCGTCAGGTCGTAATTACCGAGCGGATCGGTGCCGTCACCAGGCGGCACATAGGTGAACAACAGATAGTTCGCGGCGCTGTGTACGCCCGACTCGGCGCCGTAGCGCACCTGCGACATCGTGGTGTAGTTCAGCGTCGACAGCGTTTCTGTTTGCGACATGAACATCAGCGACGACGCGAGCGACGACGCCACCAGCACGATGAACATGGCGAAGACGAGCGCGATGCCGCGCTCGCTCGAACGGCTCGTCTGAGATGGCGACGTGTTTCCGCCGGACCGTGACCCTCGAATGTGTATTTTCATGGCAGCAGGTTCTGGACCGATGGCGGGATGGGCTGGATACGATTTCTCAGCCCCAGCCCCGCGTGTTGCCAGCTGTTGAACACGTTTCGTGGGGAGACGTTGAGCAGCGCCTTGGTTTCCGTCTGGAACTGTCTGGTGATCGGATCGCGCGTCTGCGTCTGCACGGTGAGCGTGATCGCCACGTCCAGGACGAAGGTGATGCCAGTGACGGTCTGACTCTGATACGTGAAGCAGGGCGTGCCGTCGGGGTTGGCGACGAGGTTGTCGATCAGAATCTGTTCAACGGTCGGCGCCGGTTTGGCGTTGGCCGTAAAGGGCATCGCGTTGCGGTACAGCCGACCGGTGCCGATGTCGCAGCGATATTCGACGTAGACCATCTGGCGATCGCCGTTGATGTCGCCGAAGATCTTCAGCACGGTGCCGGTGGAGCCGTTGGCCATGTTGGTCGGAACGATTCCGGCGGAAAATCCGCCCGGCGCGGTGACCGGCACGTTGGCGGCGTTATGGTCCTTGATCAACGGATCGGCCGTCGTGATGGTTCCTCCGTTGGCGGCGGCGACCGTGATTGTTTCCTGATTCGCGCCGGTGTCGAGGGCGAGCAACTCTCCGACGAACATGCCCGCCGTCGAACTCACGGTGATCGTCGTGTCGCCCGCTGCCGCCGTGGCCGTGGTCAGCACATTCGCGGGAAGCGCGATTTTTCCTGCCTGCCCGACTTCCTGCGTCAGCAGCTCCGTCGCGTTCCGCACGCCGTTGTGCATATCGGTTCGGTTGTTGACCACATCGCTGACCCGTGCGAGATCGAGCACGCCTCGCACCGTCACGCCGCAGGCGATCATCAGCACGACGACGGTGACCATCAGCTCGATGAGCGAGAATCCCGCCTCCGCCGCGTCGCGACGAGTGAGTGATGTGTTCAGTGGCATGGCGCCTCAGAATGGCGAGGTCTTGAGTGCGCTGACCGACGAGCGGGGGATGTTACCCATACCACCCGCCGCCGCCGCACGAACGATTGCCGTGACCGTCACGAGTTTGAGATTCGCACGCGGCGTACTCACCTGCCACGCGCGCATGTAGAACCAGTTGGCGGGAGCGTTCGCTCCTGCGGCCAGCACGTTCCCGTTGGCGTCCAGGTAATCGACGTAGCCGGCGACGGGCGCCGCGGTGTTCGTGCTGCCCCCGACGGCCAGCCCGGTGCCGCCGGCGCTCGTGGCTGGAAATACGCGTGTATCGGACGTGGTGTCGCCGTAAGCGAGCGCGAGGAGCTGTTCGAGCTTGTCCTGCGCGTACTCGGTCGTGCGCGCGACCAGGTGACCCTGGTTCTCTGTCACCTTCGTTGCCAGCAGACCCAGCGGCAGGACGCCGGCGGCGACGACGGCCAACAGTCCCAGCGCACACAGCGTCTCGATCAACGTGAAGCCGGCGTGCGACCGGGGACGAATGCGTCGTGACAATGGCGGACGTGTCATTGCCGCACCCAGTTGGCACCGCTGCCGCGCGAGAACCAGAGTCTGACCTGCGGTGTTGTCGTCACCGTCGTGCCGTAGACGTTGATGCCGTCGGTCACATACAGGCCATTGCCGCCCGTTGGTGCGCCGGCCGAATCGACCGGCATGCCGCGTGAATTGAACGTGACACACGAGCTGTCGGGGATGTTGGCGCCGGCGTCGTCGGTGCATTCGGGTGAAAACCCGATGGCGTTTTGCGTGTTCGGCGGCGGCGTGGCCAGCGCGCCGAATCCGAACCGGACGCCATTGGACATGGGCGTCACGACCGTTTCAGCGACCCACGTGTTGGTCGTCTTGTTCCAGATCTCGAGGACATAGGTGTTGGCGGCGCGGTCGACATGGACGCGGGCGCGAGAGAACCGGGCAGCCGCGCGCATTTTCGCCAGTGCCACGAGGTTATAGACGGCGCGGGCGTCGCCTTTGAGCGAATATCCGCGCATCGCGGCAGTCGTGCTCGGCACGGCAACGGCCGCGACAATGCCGACGACGGCCAGCACGACCAGAATCTCGATGAGCGTGAACCCGCGAGCGCTCGCGTTCCTCATGGCTGCTCGGGAACACGGCAAGGGGTGTTCCACTGATTGGTGGATCGGCAAATCGCGTCAAAGCATGAGGAATGGTCCCGACGCGGGTTGCCGCAGTCGCCGGCCGGAGTTTCAAAATCGACCGTTGAATTACCCGTTCGTCATGAGCCAGGCCATTCACGCCCTTGCACGCATCGCAGGTCGCCGCTCATACTAGGCGCACCTGGAAGGTCCGCCTCTATACCTACCCATTGTCTGCAGCTCTGATCTCGGTCGCAGTCCCCGTTCCTTTCCTTGATGGCCTGACCTATCGCGTTCCAGTGCACAGTGCGCTGCCGGCCGTCGGCGCGCGCGTCCGCGTGCCGCTCGGGTCTCGCGTCGTGACCGGCTGCGTGATCGAACATGTTGAGGACGGCGACACGGCCACCTCCGACTGGAAGGAGATCATCGAGGTCGTCGATCGAGAGCCATTTCTGCCTCGGACGATCGTCGAGCTGTGTCGCTGGGTGGCGGACTACTACCTCGCCGGCATCGGCGATGCGATCGCGGTGGCGATGCCGCCAGGAGCGCGTGATGCGCGGCCGGGCAGCAAGACGAGACGCGTGGCCGCCCTTACGGCGCACGGGCTCGCTGCTGCAATCGCTCTGACAGAAAAACAGCGCGCCGCCCTCGAGATGCTGGCCGCCTCGCCGGTGGGTGTCCCAATCAGCGAGCTTCGCGACCGCGGGATGACGCGCGACATGCTCTCACGCCTCGCCGCGCGCGGTCTGGTGTCGATCCGCGAGGAGGCCGACGAGCGCGATCCGTTCGAGCGTGCCGCCATCTCCGCCGCGGCGCCCGATGTCCGGCGGCAACTGACCGCCGAACAAACCGCGGCATTCGACCGCCTCGCTGCGCTGACTGACGCCAGCGCGTTCAACGTCGCGCTGCTGCATGGCGTGACGGGCAGCGGCAAGACGGAGATCTATCTGCGTCTCGCCGCTCGCGTGTGCGGCGCCGGCCGGCAGGTGCTGGTGATGGTGCCCGAGATTGCGCTGACGCCGTCGTTGGCCGGCGTTTTTCGCGCAGCGTTTGGTGCACGCGTGGCGATTCAGCACAGCGCCCTCTCCGACGGCGAGCGCCACGATCAGTGGCAGCGTATCCGCCGCGGCGACATCGATGTGGTGATTGGCACGCGTTCCGCCGTGTTCGCGCCGCTGTCGCGGCCTGGACTCATCGTCGTCGACGAGGAGCACGACGCGTCATACAAACAGGAAGAAGCGCCGCGCTACAACGGCCGCGACGTGGCGATCGTGCGCGCCAGCCGGGAGAGCGCGACGGTGGTGCTCGGATCGGCCACGCCGTCGATGGAGAGCTATCAGAACGCGATGACGTGCAAGTACGCGCGGGTCACCCTCGAGCGGCGCGTGCTCGATCGGCCGATGGCGATGGTCACGATCGTCAACATGCGCGATGAATACGCGGCAGAAGGGCCGGACGTCGTAATCAGCCGGACGTTGGCCGCGGCAGTGGAGGATCGACTTGCACGCCGCGAGCAGGTGCTCGTGCTGCTCAATCGTCGCGGCTACGCCACGGCGGTGTTCTGTCGTCAGTGCGGCGACACGTTCGAATGTCCCAACTGCAGTATCTCCTTGACCGTGCACAAGAGTGTCGCGCAAACCACGGAGGGAGATCTCCGTGGTCGAGCCATGCCATCGAGCCTGGGAATCAGGCGGCCGGACCGCGCGCGCTGTCATTACTGCAACTACTCGATCGTGGTGCCGGGGCAATGCCGCAAGTGCGCCGCACCGTATCTGGAGCAGGCCGGCTTCGGCACCGAGAAAGTCGAACAACATCTGCACGATCTGTTTCCCGACGCCCGGATTGGACGCATCGATCGCGATGCGGTCCGCCGCAAGGGCGCGCTCACCTCGCTGCTGTCGCGATTCGCCAGCGGCGATCTCGACCTGCTGGTGGGGACGCAGATGATTGCCAAGGGACACGACTTTCCGCGCGTGACGCTGGTCGGCGTCATCTCGGCGGATGTCGGCCTGGGCGTGGCGGACTTCCGCGCCGCGGAGCGGACGTTTCAGCTGCTCACGCAGGTTGCCGGTCGTGCCGGTCGCGGCGAGCAGCTCGGCGAAGCCATCGTTCAGACGCTCTACCCGGAGCACTACAGCATCCGGCTCGCCTGTCGTCAGGACTACGCCGCGTTTTTCCAACGTGAGCTCGCGTATCGTCGCGGGTTGCGCTATCCGCCGCTCGTCGCCATGATCAATGCGATCGTGCGCGGCCGGACGTTTGCCGATGCGATGCAGACCGCGTCGGACATCGTCCGGCGTCTGGAACCGGCGGCCGCCGCCGCCAACATCGCGATCCTCGGTCCGGCGCCGGCGCCATTGCCGCGTCTTCGTGGCGAGCACCGCGTACAGTTTTTCCTGAAAGGAACGCGTCGCGCCGACATGCGAAACGCGATCAGAACGGTGCTGGGAGCGATGCCAGAGGTGCGGAAGCGCGTAACGGTGGACGTGGATCCGCTATCGGTCTTGTAGCTCTCCAGTTACTTTCAACATCTCGCCGATGATTTCATGCGAACGGCCGAGTGACTGTCGCGAATGGTTATCCACAAACGGCGAGTGGGAGTCGAAAGTCGTCTGCGCCTGCAAGCCGCCTGCGCCGGACGGTCGTGGGCGCGGGCGGACAACGTTCATCGGCTCGATCGGCGCCGGTGTGAAGCACAGGACGAACATCGTCAACGCAAACACGGCGAGGGCGACGCGGCCGCGGTCGATCGGCTGGTGCTCGTCAACGGTGCGGGGGTGCCGTGGCCCGAAAATGATCAGCATTCCCGTTGTCAGCACCGTCCACACGACCCAGGACCAGGAGACGAAGACGGTCAACACCACGAGGCAGCCGACGGTGATGATCGTGATGGCCGTGCTGATGCGACCGCCGAGCACGGCGTAAGAGATGTGCCCGCCGTCAAGCTGGCCGATCGGAAACAGGTTGATCGCCGTGGCAATCAGCCCGAACCAGGCGGCGAATGCCATCGGATGCAGGTTGATGTCGGAACCTGAGGGCAGCGGCCCGAAGGTCAACCAGCGCGTAATCTGAAAAAGCAGTGGTTCGCCGAGGTTGTAGCCGACAATGCGCGGCGGCAATGGCACGATCGTCGACAGGTGAACCCCGATGACCAGCAGCGGGATGGCGACGAGGAAACCCGCGATCGGACCGGCAATACCGATATCGAACAGTGCGCGCTTGGTCGTGATCGGTTCACGAATCCTGATAACCGCTCCCAAGGTGCCCGTGAAGAACGGGGGCGGCAAGGGCAGGAAATAGGGAAGCGACGCGTCGACACCGTAGTAGCGGCATGCGAAGTAATGACCGAACTCGTGCGCACCGAGAATAGCCAGGATGCTGGCGCTGTACCAGAACGCGTTCGCCACCAGCTGTCCGACGCTCAGATGCAGCGTCGCACGTCCGAAGTTGCTCAGGAACGAGGCGTATGCATCGGCACCCACGAGACTGGTCGTCACGACCGTGAGCAGGAACAGCACCAGGTACCGACGTTTGGAGTCGGGCCGGCGCGCGACGACGTGCACGGGCCGAGGGGAGGGAATCGACTCGTCCCGAGGAACAATCTCGGCCGCTGGTTCGCTCGAATCGCCCCGAGCACGATCGACAGGCGGATACGGCAGATCCGGGAATTCAGACGGACGTGGGCCCATGCGGGCGCGTTACCCGATATTCTGGAGGTCTTTGCCCGGCTTGAAGCGGATCGTCCGGCCGGGAGGGATGCGGACTTCCTTGCCGGTCCGGGGATTGCGGCCGATGCCGCGCTTGCGCGGCTTGACCTGGAACACGCCAAACCCGCGAAGCTCGATCCGGTCGCCCCGCTGCATGGAGAGCCGCATGGCGTCGAACACCGCGTCCACCGCCACCTCGGCCTTGACCTTGGTGATGTCCGCGATCTTCGAGACTTCGTTAACGATATCGACCTTGATCATGCAGCGGAGCCTCTTCAGAAATGGTTCTAAATACTATAGTTAGCGGCACTTGGGCTGTCAACTGAACTGATTCTCCCGTGGCGCGATCGCTCCCCTCAGTCGTGCTGATCGGCCGTCCAAACGTCGGTAAGTCGACCCTTTTCAACCGGCTGACCGGGGCGCGACGCGCGATTGTCACCCCGGTCCCAGGCACGACCCGCGATGTCATTGCACAGCCCGTCGAGTGGCAGCGTTCGCGGTTCGTGCTGACCGACACCGGCGGCATGTTCGGGGCGAGCGAGGATCCGCTGCACGAGCTCGTGCTCGAACGGGGCCGCCGTGCCCTTCAGGAGGCTGACCTGCTGGTCCTGCTGATGGACGGACGGGAGGGGTTGGTGCCCGGCGACCGCGAGATTGCCGACGCGGCGCGCGAGACCGGCCAGCCGGCACTCCTCGTCATCAACAAGACCGACGATCGGCGAGCCCGCTCCGGCGTCGCCGACTTCTATGAGCTCGGTTTCGATCCCGTGTTCGAGATTTCCGCCGAACACGGCGAAGGCGTCGGCGATCTTCTCGACGCGATCGTGGAGCGCCTCGGCGTAACCGCGACGCACCCTGCCAGTACGTCTGACGCCCCCAAAGAGCAGACGCGCGCGTCGGGCGACGAGGTCGCGGTGGCCATTGTCGGTCGGCCCAACGCCGGCAAGTCATCGCTCGTCAATCGGCTGCTGCGCGAGGAACGGATGATCGTCAGCGAGATTCCGGGGACGACGCGCGATGCGGTCGATGCCCTCATGACCTGGCATCGTCGCAAGTTCCGCATCGTCGACACGGCGGGAATCCGAAGGCCGGGCCGCGTCGCGCGCGGCGGGAATGTCGAAATGGTCAGCGTGCTGCTGGCGCGCCGCGCCATTGAAGCCGCAGAGGTGATCGTGCTCGTCATCGATGCCGTCGCAGGGGCCACCGATCAGGATGCGGCCATTGGCGGCGAAGCGGATCGGGCGGGACGCGGCGTGATCATCGCCGCGAACAAATGGGATCTGATGAAGGATCGCGGTCCCGATTTCGTCAAGGGCTTTGACGAGGCGATGCGACGACGGCTGAAGTTTCTGGACTGGGCGCCGATCCTTCACATCTCCGCCGCGACCGGCGAGCGAGCACCGAAAGTGCTCGAATGGATCGATCGTGTCGCCGCGTCGCGCCGCACGCGAGTGAAGACGCCTGAGCTCAATCGCTTCGTCGAGCGCGTCACCGCGGAGCATCCGCCGGCCAGTCCCGGCCGCAAACACGTGCGCATTCTGTATGCGGCGCAGATCGGCATCGCTCCGCCGACGTTCGTGTTCTTCACCAACGTTGCCACCACGTTTCATTTCTCCTATACGCGATTTCTGGAGAACAAGCTGCGCGACGAGTTCGGATTCGTCGGCACGCCGCTACGAATTCAGGTGCGCGCGCGAACACGTGCGCACAAAACACGGGGGAAGGGCGACCGGGGAAAGGGGGCAGGGTTGTCTCAGGATTGAGGATGACGCGTTATACTCCTCCTGTGACGGCGAAGCTGTACAAAGCGGCCGAAGTCTGCGACATGACGCAGCTTCAACCGTACGTGCTGCGGTCGTGGGAAAAGGAGTTTCCGGGGATCGGGATTCTGAAGTCGGCAGAGGGACCGCGACTCTACCGACAATCCGACGTCGATCAGGTGCTGCGCATCAAGCAGCTCGTGTTCGGCGAGGGGCTGACGCTGGCCGGCGCACGGCGTCGTCTCGAGCGCTCCGATGGCGGATCCGTGGAACCGTCGGCCGACATCGCGGAAGCGAAGACGAGCAGTCCGACTCCGCCACGGTCATCGCGCGCGGCGGGGGAGACGAAGCCGAGCTCGGGTGTTTCGAGCCGCGCCTCCGGAGCCTCGATAGGCGATGACGTGCGTGCCCGTGTCGCTCACGTGCGAGACGGGTTACGCTCGATCCTGACGATGCTCGCCACGCGACCGACGTTGCGGAATCCGCAGGGCCAGGGCAGCGTCGAGGAGTATCGTCTCGAGCCGCCGGCGATGCCGAAGGCCGCAAAGGTCCGGACGCTGGCGGCGCGAAGACCTGCAGCGAAACGGCCGGTGTCGAAGCGTCGCAGCGCCCGCGTCTGATTCGGGATGTAGCGCAGCCTGGTAGCGCACTTGACTGGGGGTCAAGGGGTCGTGGGTTCGAATCCCGCCATCCCGACCACTTCACTAAACGGATCTGCACGGAACGGGCGTCCCCCAGGCGCTGTTCTCATCGTTGAGACCCTCTCGTTCCTCTGTTTTAACTTGAAAACTGTGAAAGAAGCTCGTGGGTTGGATTTTCGTTTGCTAAGACGCGGTTACTGCAACGCAATTGGCGCTGGCGCGCATACGCGACGAAGTCAGTCGTAACTGCCATGGCTAAACCTGGTGTTAGGCTTGCGCGAACTGTCGACCAACAGCGCGGACATGTCGACTCTGACCCGATTCCTTGAAGCCTTGGACGCCGTATGGCGCGTGGTCGTCGTTTTGGTCGCGTGCGTTGCGGGTTTCAGCTTCTACCAATATAGAAACAACCAACTTAGTTTGCTAAACGGCGACGCTGTTGGAACAGTCGTCGAATCCGCAAGGAAAAACACGAACTTCGGCTTCCTGGGTACGGCATTCGATCGCATCGAGCGCTTCTTCGGGTTCGGTGAAGCCAATCCAACGGGGAGCGCCGCGACAGCCATCGTACCGATTCCCGGCCCTGATACCACTGCGAATCAGCATGCCGCGGGATCGCCGCTGGCGACTGGATCACGACAGACCGCGACCGTTCCAGCCAATGGACCGCGGTCAGAATCACTCGCATTAAGTCGTCCTGATACGTCATCGATGTCAAGTGGACCCACTCTGGTGGCGCGCTCGGAAAATGGCGTTGCCGTCGACGTCAACAACCCGCGAGCGCGCGTTGCATTGCGTCGATTGGCCAGCCAATTCTGCCGCGCCACGCGCGCCATCGCCTTGTATTACACGGATCACATCTCTGGACCGAACGGCTTTGCGGGCATTCGTGTCGGGAGTGGCGCTCGCTATCCGTCGATTGAGCGGTTGACGAACGCACCCGAGCGCTCGCTTGCAGAGAAAGAGCTCGAAGTACGGCTTCGGTGTGATTACGAGCTTGCTTATGGCGCTGGTGAACGTGCTGACCCCAAGCGTCCAGCGTTCGAACAGTGGCGTCAGGCGACCTTGGAACGCCACTACGGCGAGGTGTGGACGCGTATCGACCTGACGCACATCCCACTGCCTGACGACGCGAGGTCACGTGGAGAGTGGTACGTGCTCGCGCAGACGTCGCAGGAATAACCTGCGACACCGGTCAGCTACACCATTTCTTTACGAACACACCGAACGCCTCGAGATCGACCGGCTTCATGAAGCAGCCGGCGGCTTTCATGCGACGCGCGATATGCGGAGCGTCGAAGTGAGCCGACACGACTACGATCGGGATCTTGCTCAGGGTTTCGTTCGCGAGTTGCGCCTTCCTGAATTCCTCGCCGCTCATCACCGGCATCATCAGATCGAGGACGATCAGCGACGGATGATGCGCACGCGCCAGGTTGAACGCTTCCGCGCCGTTGGCGGCGGTAATCACCGCGGCACCATCCAGCTCCAGTGAGGTGGCCATCATCAGGCGCACATCCGGGTCGTCTTCCACCAGCAGGATAGGTCGGGACGCCACGATTACCGCGACGTCCTTTCCACGTGAGACGAGCACCCCCGTGTCCAGTCTGGTGTCTTCACGGCGGACGCGAGGCGCCCGCATATGGAGCTGTCGCGCATTGACTGATGTTCCCGACGCCGGCACCCGAGCGCCAAGGCCGCCACATCTTACCCAGTTCGCCGCGAGAGGAGAAACCGGGCGATGCTCTTCCGGAGCTCGGCAATCTTTCGCTGGCAGTCATCGACTGCATGGCGGTCACGCAGATCGAGCATTTGTTGCTCGCGTTCCAGTCGATCGAGCTCCCGCATCAGTCGCGTGAACTCGGTCTGCCCGTCGTCGGTGCGGTCGTGCGTCATCATCGGCGGCGAAGCTCCTGGGCGCGTGACACACGCTCCGCGACGGCACGCGAGCGCGACGGAGTGTCGCGACATCGCGGCTGTGTCATCGCGGTCAGAGATGAATCAGCGCAAAAACGTGTCGAAGGAAACGAGGCGGCGTACTGTCAACGCGGTCAATGCGTTGTCCGTCAAAGTTGATGCCGCATCGAGAGCGCAAAACTCGGCGCCGTTGCCGCACGAGGTACGCGCAATCCTGACCTGTCTTGCGGAAGCGCTGATGCCTCCGTCGGACGCCTCGACTGGACCCGTTTGATAGATGGCCTCCGACCTGAATGTTGTTGATGACGTCCGGCCGATAGAGACCGATTTACGCCGCAGATGAGGCGCTCCGCCGCGCAGCACAGCTGAGTGCTATATCGACGGAGGCATACATTTAGCTCGACTGAACAGGGGCGATCGTGATAGAACACTTCGGCCGACAAAAGTCTCACAGCTGAGTGTCTTCTCGGCTGTAAACTGAGGAGGTATTGCAGCCTGTACTAATAAGTTCCAATAAGTCGGTTGGTTCTGGAATTGCTCCGATAAATTCCCTTTGTCCGCTTGGAGCGGACTAATCCCTGAAATCGAGAGCGACAATGCTGATTGAGCGCGATTTGAAGCGCGCGGCAGGCGCCGCGAACACTCCCGACCCCATCTTTATTGGTTCCAACTCGCACTTGACGACCTTGCTGACCACGGTCGACCGTGCCGCGGCCTGCGAAGGTAAGGTGCTGATCACCGGCGAAAGCGGTGTTGGCAAGGACCTGATTGCGCGCCGCATTCACGCGCGCTCCGCGCGCAACCGACAGTCGCTCATCGCCGTCAATTGCGCCGGTCTCACCGAGTCCCTGCTCGAATCGGAGCTGTTCGGTCACGTCAAAGGCAGCTTCACCGGTGCCTACCGCGACAAGCCGGGGAAGCTGCAGGCGGCACACCGAGGCACGATTTTTCTCGACGAAGTGGGTGAGATGAGCCTGCGGATGCAGGCCATGCTGCTGCGTTTCCTCGAGAACGGCGAAATTCAGGCGGTCGGCAGCGATGCCCGGCCGACGATCGTTGACGTGCGCGTGGTCGCGGCAACCAATCGAAATCTTCCCGAGTTGATTTCGGCCGGTCAGTTTCGCGAGGACCTGCTGTATCGGCTTCGTGTCATTCACATCGAAGTGCCACCGCTGCGCGAACGGCGTGACGATATTCGACCGCTGGCCATGCATTTCGCAGAGCGTACCGGTCGACCGTGTCGCTTCACGCCAGCCGCGATCGAAGTGCTGGTGCGCTACCGGTGGCCGGGAAATGTTCGGGAACTGCATAACGTCATCGAGCAGGCCGTGTGGCTCGCTCCGACCGACGTCATCGACGTCGAGCACTTGCCGGAAACCGTGCGCAGGTCGGCAGACACGGTCCTGCCGATGCGCGAGCGCCGCACGCAGGTCTCCGACCAGCTGTATTCCGCGCTCGTGACGGCCGGCTACTCGTTCTGGGATCACATCTATCCGCTGTTTCTCTCGCGCGACATCACTCGACACGACATGCGCGAGCTGGTGCGCCGTGGTCTGGCGACCACGCGAGGAAACTATCGCGCGTTGTTGAAGCTGTTCGGGATGGCGCCGCAGGATTACAAGCGGTTCCTCAATTTCCTGGCGGCGCACGACTGTCGCGCCGACTTCCGCGAATTCCGCAACGGTGTGCCGGACGTTCCGCGTCGGCCTCACATCCTGCTGCCGCCACTGGCGGCAAAACTGCCCAATCCGACCAGCGCCACGTCAGACCGCGTTGCGGTCGTCTGATTCCGACGCCGTTCGAGGGCGAGTCTCGCCTGTCGCGAGACTCGCTCTTCGCGCATTCCGAACCCAACGCCCTGCCAGCACTGTCACGGCGCCACTCCCCAGCAACAACATCGTGGCCGGTTCGGGGATCTGCCGCGTCTCCTTACGCGAACGCGAAAGATCGACGGGTGACACAGCCGGAATTCCGGAAGCTCGAGGGTTGGACCTCGGTAAGGGCGAGCTCGCAGTGGCGGTCGGGACCGTCGGATACGGCAACAGTGGGAACAGCGGTCCGCGGGACGGAAGTAGTCGTTCTGGAACGTGCGACGGTACTAGCGATGGCGACGGTTCGATCTCGTCGAGCTCATTTGGCGCCGGTTCGTCTTCCGTCGTCGCCTCGTTTGGCTCGTCTGAGACGCAGTTGCCACACCGGGCGCGGATTGTCGTCGTGCCATCGGTAAGGATCGTCTCGCCCTGACGCAGGAGAACCGGGTGTCGAGTCCAGTAGATTCGCTCGTTCAGCCGATAAGACACATACACGAGCCGCGAAGCCCGCACGCGCTCCGTGCGAAGCCGTGTCAGGTCGAGCGACGCGTAGTGCGCAGCGGCAACGGCATCGCGCTCGAGGGCGCGCGCGACCTCGTGTGAGGAGTAGACACCACCCGGTATGACCGAGTGGCGATAAATTGGCCGGGCAGGCTCGTTTTCAGCACGAACGATGTCGGTGGTAAGCCCGCGTACGGCTGCTCGGAGCTGTCCCGTTGTGTGACCACGCTGGCGTGACCAGTCCGGCAGACGAGAATACGTGAGGATTCCGAGCGCCGCCGCAACGAGGGTCGCCGTAAAGGCAAGGACAAGACGCCGTCGCCGGCGCCGGCGTCGAGACCGTGAAAAACTGCGCACGCGCCCGCGGGGCGCGGGCAGCGACGGAGTCATGCCAGCGGAAATCGATCAACGGATGTACCATAACCCCAGCTGTATAGAACCTAGGAGGGATGGACGATTCAGGCGGATCGGGGCACGACTTCCTCGGTATACACAGACAGAGGGTCGCCGTTTCGGTGACATCGGGCATGTCTCATGTGCCTTGGACTCAAATCGGGTGGGCGGCAGACTTCAACGGAAAGGCGATGGAATCGGGTTCATTTAGGTGCGCATGGGTCTTGCAGCACGTCTATAGACGCGCGGCAACCCTCCGGTGCGGCGCGTCCAGGAGACTCATTCATGAATTTGTCGTTTGCGCGCCGCAGCGCGCTGGTGGCGCTCGCCGTCGGCGTCGTCGCTTGTACCGAATCCACACCTCCGAGCGCCCCCACGATCACAACGTTCCGGCCGATCGTCGAGCCCATTTTGAATCCACCGGTCAACGTGAACGGGGTGTATCAGGGAACGATGCTGTTCACCGGCGTCAGCGGGGGAGCTGATGCTCTGCGCAGTGCCGGGGGAGTCGAGTGCGTGGCGCAGGCGTATGTCGCCGCGGTCGACAACGGCAATCAGTCGAACGACGCGAGCATGATCGTTACTCAGGACAAGACGAACATCTCACTGGTTACGGTTCGACTGGCGTCGGAGGAAACCGGCCTGGCGTGCACGTACTCCGGCGCGATTGGTTCGTCCAATGGCCTGATCTCCGACGCCGCGCCAGCCGCGTGCAACGCCGCGACCAACCTGATCATTCGCTGTCTTCCCGACCCAGTCACAGGCGAAATTCTTATTCGCCAGTTGCAGTTTGTCAGCGCGAGTCTGAGCGCCACCTTCGATGGGTGGCCCGCCAATGTGACGTCAGCCAGCGGGCGGACGGCGCAGACCTACAACATTCTCGACAGAGACGGAAGGCCGGTCGGTGGGCTGGTCTTCAATCACACCTTTTTCGTGAACCGGCGCTAAGTGGAGTACGAACGCGTGAAGAATCTCATTGGCTCGGTGTTGCTCGGCCTGCTCGCCGTAATCATGTTCGCAACGCCCGCTCTTTGCCAGCAGCCGTCTGCTCCACCGCCGCAGTGGAAGGGGTACATCGCGGCGCTCGCAGGCGCCGTGTCTGGTCCTCCGTCGGAGGCCGCCTTCACGGTGGAGTACGGCGAGAGCATGCGACACAACACGCAGGCCTACGTGGCGCTGTCGTATTTCGATAACCTGATGCGCAATGGTACGCGCAACGATCTGGCGGCCGTCGCAGCGACGCTCACCTCGATCACAGGGACGACGTATCGGATCACGGGTCGAGACCGAGGTGTTTCCGCCACTGGTGGAGCACGATACGTCGCGCCTTTGGGGTTCGTACGCCCGTACATCGGCGGCGGGGGCGGCGTGATCAACATCAGGCGCACGGTCACCGAGGCGCGGCTCGGTGACGTCAAGCAGGCCGTGTTCAATGATTTTCTGGTCGGCGACCCGGCGCTGAACGGCATCGACGCGTCCAACAAGCCAATCGGCGAACTGACTGCGGGAATCGGGTTCGTCTTCGGCCACACCTACGTGGATGCCGCGTATCGATACAGAAAAGTGTTCTCTGTAAGTGATTTGACGTTCTCGCAGTTCGGTGGCGGAATCGGCTACAAATTCTGAGTCGATCTGCCACGAGTAGCTGCCCGGCGTCCTACGTTTCTGGCCCCGTTGTTACGAGGCGACGGGCCCTGGGTGATCCGGAACGTCAGCAAAGGTTGCCTGCTTGCCAGGCACGTATCGACCGCGTTCGACTCGCAGGCGCGGCGTACGGGGCTGCTCAAACACGCTCAGCTGCCCGCGGGGCATGCGCTGGTCATTGCCCCGTGTAACGCGATCCATACGTTCTTCATGCGGTTTGCGATTGACGTGCTGTTTGTCGCGCGCGACGGCCGCGTGCTCAAAGTGCGTTCGCATGTCGAGCCATGGCGCATAGCCGCGTCGCTGCGGGCGCACGCGGTGATCGAGCTTGCGAGCGGTACGGCGCAACACACGGGAACTGTCGCCGGCGACACGCTGGAGGTGCAGGCGGGCGAGGAGCGCAGATGAATCTGCGCGAGATGTGGGACGTGGTCTGAGCCCTGTTATTGCGTCGAAGACCAGTTGATGGTGATCCGGTAGCGCACTGGCTGCCCGTCGCGCAAAGCGGGGGCAAACTTCCACGACTTGGCGCCGCTCAACAGCATCATGTCGGTCATCCGCCGTGCGGCTGAAACGAGACGCACGCGCTCGACGTTGCCGTCCTCGCCGACGACCACCTCCATTGAGTTCACGCCACGACCGCCGTACGAGACCCTGGGCAAGTGCGGATAGACCAGCTGCGGCGGTTCCACGCCGGCATCGGTGTCCGTGTACACGACGTCGGACAGCGCTGCCAGAGTAGATTCGGGCGCACCCTCTGGAAGATCCGCAGCGGGACCGGCAGTGACCGGCTCCGACGGTGGAATCAGAAAAGGCGCGTGATCCGGATCGAAACTTCCTCGGACCGCGGGGATCGACGTTGGTTGAAGTTCCGCGACCATTGCCCGTGTAGTCGGCCGAGGGTTCCGCGAACGGGGCGGGGTCGTCCACGCGGGTGGTGGCAATTTGGTCGGCACTCCCGTCTGCGGAACAGAGTTCACTCCGATGCCGAATCTGTGCGCCAGCTCCTCGCGAGCGGTATCCAGAAGTCGTCGGCCATCGGCTACCAGCCGCCCCACCCGGCCCTTTCCGACCTCGGTCGAGTTCGATAGGCTCCATGCAGCGGCTGCGACAGCGACGACACAGACGGCGGCGGCACCAGCAAGCAGCCACCTCGGAACGCCGCGCCTGTGAGGCTGGGGAGCCTTGGGCCGCTCGATTTCGGGCTTCGGCACGATCGCGCCGGGCGGCAACTCCGGCATGGCCAGAAATCGTTCGTACACGGCTCGGACGAGAGAGGCGCCGTCAGGCCTGACGAAATAGCGAAGCGCTTGGACAAACTCCTGGATTGTGTGCGCTTCAGGCGTTTCAATCCACTTCGCAATGAACAGCCGCAACGGTGGCGGTACCTGTTCGCCCGCCAGCAACACGTGCAGCGTCCTCGCCAGCGACTGGACACCCCGATGCGATCCGCGCGTCGAACCGACCTGGACCGTGCCATCGGCCGCGATAAAGACGTCGGCCAGGTCCGGGACGACGACGTTCTTGGGATCATCCGCAACGACGCTCAGAGCGGCTGTCAACCCCTCGACAATGGCGACCGCCTCGAACCACAGAATCGGTGTTCGCCGCCCGATGATGTGTGCGAGCGATGCGCGTCCATTGTCGGCACTGCCGGGCCGAAGAACGATCGCGGCTGGCATCGGCGCAGGCGGCGGTGGCGCCGCCGCCGCCGCGCCTTGCCCGGAGTTGCCAAAGAATGGGATTCGCATCGACGCGATGACTCGCCTTCCTGGGGGACTGATCTACCGCACGGCAGCAGCGTCAGGCACTATGGTCTGAGCAATATTCGGACCGCGACGGGTGCGCTGGCCCGCATATCACGCGACGTGCCTTTACGCCATGACATCGCGCTCACCGGTTCTTTTTCTGATCGGAAGCAGAACCGCGGCTTACTTCGCTGACGGCGAACGGCAGGAATCTGGCTGCCCGCGGCCGAGCAATCTCCATCCCGGGTCAGACAAAAGCTCCGGTTTCTACCAAAGAACGACGATCGAAAAGGACGAATATGCAGCGGAAACGGCCACATTTCTGTGATGAAACGAACGACACACACACGGCATCCTCCTTGCCTCGCCCGCAGATCAAACGCGCAGGCGCAACGGTTCGAACACACCCGTCTCGACGCCTGGTGTGCCGTGAGGAGGGGAATGTCAGGTCGCAGAAGCCATCAACGGTTTGAGGTCAGCCCCTCGTCGACCGGCACCCTGCGCGTGAACCGCGACATCGTCGTGCAACGCGCCGCGGCCGCAGAACTGCAGGTGCTCAGTCGCGAGCCGGGTGTGCGCGATGAGCGCATGTTCCTCCAGTTTCCTGACGACGATCCTGACGCCGCCGTGCGCGTCCGCGTCATGGACAGCAAGCCCGTCGTCGTTCAGGGTGCGGTGCGCCACCTCCTTCGCTTGCACGTCATTGGCGCCGGCATCGACGAGGGTGCCCGGCGAATTGGCTCCTCACAGGAAGGCGGTAGTTGATGGGCCCACACGGAACCGGTGAAGTCATGGGCGTGCTCGCGCGCGATTTCGAGGTGCGAGTTCTGAACTGCAGTCCGTCCGGCTGTCTCCTCGAGACCACAGCTCCCATTGAAGTCGGCACTGTGGGTTCGTTGACGCTGACCGTCGATGGCCACGAGCTCCTCGATCATCTCGTGGTCGTCAGATGCCAGCCCAAACAGGGCGCCGGATCGCTCTATCATGTGGGCGCGCAATTCCTCTGGCTCGGATCGCTGACGCGCCACACGCTTCGCGGCGGCTTGGGACGACCGGCGGAACGGATACCCACGCTCCATCCTTCAGCCGCGTCCAGCGCCGTCTGAGGAAGGCGCGCGGCGACCTTTAGTCTCGCTTTTCCAGGAATCTGCTTCTAGTGGCACCGCGGTCGTGGAGTTTCTGCGGGTCCCGGAAACGTATACCTGGACCAGGGTTTGCTCTTAACCATCAACTTGGCCCTTATCGGCAGCGGTACATGTGTGTTTCGGGGGCATCCTTCGGAGTTCGAGATCCAAGCAAGGGAAAAGTGCTGTGCGGGTGGGACTAATGGTGGGTGCTGCCCGTCCGAAAACAACGATCAGGGCTTCCTAAGTCCTTCTGTGACAGACATGTACGCGGACGATTTTTGCGGAACGGACCACTGGCAGACCCGTGGCGACGTGCACGTCGGAGCGCTGCACCCTGTCGCTCTGGACATTTCGGGCGCTGGGTGCCTTCCCGCCATTGCCTCGGGTTGTGAGGGCTGACCTCCCATGCCATCTGGAGCGAGGCGAATGATGAACGGGCTGCTCCGACGTCTGCGCGCCGATCGTGCCGGTGATGATCTGATTGAGTACGTCCTGCTGGGGAGTTTTGTCGCGCTGGTCGGCTTGCTTGGGTTCCAGTTGATTGGAACGAGCATGAACACGACATTCCGGAGCTGGGACTCCACCGTGCAGAACCAGTGGGAAATGCCGGATCCTGCATCGTCCTCCATGTGAGAGTGGCGTCATGTCGGAGCTGGTGCCCTATGTCGTGCTTCTTGTGGCGTCGATTGCCTGTGTGACCGACGTCCGCACGCGGCGGATTCCGAACGCACTGACGTTCGGGGCGGCTGCCTCCGCCGTTGTATTTCATACGGCACTGACCGGCAGGGAAGGTCTGATCCTCGCCCTCGGCGGGTGGGGTGTCGGTCTTCTACTGTTTCTCCCGTTTTTTCTCCTTGGCGGGATGGGTGGGGGAGACGTTAAGCTCCTGGCGGCGCTCGGCGCGTGGGTTGGTCCGCGTGACGCCCTCATGTTGGCGATTTACGCGTCGCTGGCCGGTGGCGTTCTGGGAATCCTGCTCGCGTTGTCTCGCAATTACCTGGGAACGGCGTTACGGAATCTGAAAACGATGTGCGTTTCGTGGTTGCTCCTCGGGCCGCGGCCGCTGCCGTCGATGACGCTCGATGACAGCAAGGCGCCGCGCCTTGCTTACGCCGTGCCGATGTTGATTGGTGCGATGGTGACGATATGGTTCCGATGATCAGGGTGAGACGTCGTCCGCGGGGGCCTTCCGATCGCGGGTCGGAACTGATCGAAATGATGCTGGCGACGCCGATCCTGCTCCTTATCTTCGCCGCCATCTTTGATTTCGCGATGCTGTTCCGCAGCTGGGAGGTCGTGACCAACGCCGCCCGCGAAGGGGCACGTATCGGCATCCTGCCCGGATATTCGGCCGACGAAGACGTCGTCTCGCGTGTCCAGCAGTACATGCAAGCCGGTGGTGTGCTGGACGCGGGGTCCTCGTGCAGCGCGCAGACGATTGCCGGTAGCACCTGTCCGTCGTCTGTCTGCTCGGTCTGCATTTTCAATACGTCGATTACGACACCGGCAGGTACGTTTCAGGGTCGATCCATAACTGTCGTGGCCAATCAGACGCTGCCCTCGCTAAGTGGTATCGCCACTTTATTCGGCGGCAGCTTCGGCACGATTCCCGTTGGATCGACTTCCGTGATGCGGAGTGAGGCGTCGGCGGGTCCCTAGGTACGCCGGAGAGGAAAACCATGAAGCAGCAGCGCACCCTGATCGTTCTGACGGTCGCGGTCATTACGGCCGGAATCGCCGCGTATGGCGTGAGCAGGGCCATTCAGCGGATGCCGGTCCGCCAGGTCGAGATCGGGACGGTTCCCGTCGTCGTGGCCGCCGAGTCGATTCCCGTTGGAGCACGGCTGACCGACAAGCAGCTCCGTGTCGTCGCTTGGCCCGCGCGCAATCCGGTTCCGGGCGCGTTCTCGGATGTCAAGGCGGTTGTCAACCGTGGCGTCATCGCGACGCTGGCCGAGAACGAGCCCGTGACCTCGTACAAGGTGGCCGGTCCCGAGGCAGGCGCCGGGTTGCCTCCAGTCATTCCCGCGGGGATGCGCGCGATTTCCGTTCGTGTGAACGACGTCGTTGGCGTTGCGGGTTTTGTCATGCCGGGTACACGCGTCGATGTGATCGTCTCGGTCGCCAATCCCGGCGATATCGCGAAGGAGCCGATGGCGCGCACGGTTGTGAGTAACGTGCTCGTCCTCACGGCCGGTACGCGGTACGATCGACGTGATCCCAATAACGCGCAGCCGCAGCCCACCTCCGTCGTCACTCTGGCGGTGTTTCCCGACGACGGCGAGCGCATCGCACTCGCCACGACTCAAGGGCAGCTCTCACTGGCGCTCCGCAACCCGACCGACGTCGATCCGACGAAGACTCCCGGAATCCGGCTGACCACGTTGATGCGCGGCCCTGGCGCGCAGGCGGAGATTGAGCAACGCGAGAACCGCCCGGTCGCCGTGCGGCGGCCGATTATCCAGCAGGTGGTGGCGCCTCCACCCGTCGTCCCCGCGGTGTACCGCGTGGAAACCATTCGAGCCGCAAAGCGCGCAGAAGAGATCGTTCACTGAACATGACGTTTTCCGTCCGCCTCCGGTTTCTGTTCGTTGTCGCGTTGGTGGCTTTGGCCGTCGCCCTTAGCTCTCATGTCGCGGCGCAGGCTCCCGCGCCGCAGGATGCTGCACCATCACCCTTTCCCCGTCTGCAGTTGACGACGGGACGGTCGATGGTGCTCACGACCGACTTCGACATCACTCGCATTGCGATCACCAATCCAGCCATTGCGGATGCCACAGTCGTTCAGCCGCGAGAAGTTCTGATCGATGGAAAGGCTCCCGGCACGATTAGCTTGATCCTCTGGGGGGGCGACCGGCGCGTACAGTACGACGTCGTCGTTGAACAGCCGATCAACCCGTTGGAGCAGCAGCTGCATCAGTTGTTTCCCGGCGAAGACATCTCGGTGACCACCAACGCCGACGGAATCGTCCTCTCCGGTCGTGTGTCGAGCACGACGGCGATGCTGCGCGTGGCCGAGGTCGCCCGTGCGACGGCGCCGAAGGCGAACATCATCAACATGCTGCAGGTGCCCGGCGCGAGCGAGTCCCGGCAAGTCATGTTGCAGGTCCGGTTCGCCGAGGTAAACAGGCGCGCAATTACAGAACTTGGTGCGTCGATTTTTACCGGCTCGGCCGGGGTGCGTAACTTTATTGCTCGGGGAACGACGCAGCAGTTTCCGGCGCCTACTTTCGACATCAACGGCAACACTGGAGAAACGCAGCTCACGTTCAGCGATTTCCTGAACCTGTTTCTCTTCAACACGAGGTTCGACGTCGGAACGGTCATTCGAGCGTTAAAGCAATCTGGCTACTTCCAGAGCCTGGCCGAACCGAATCTGATTGCGTACAACGGACAGGAGGCGAGCTTCCTCGCCGGCGGCGAGTTCCCCATCCCGTTTGCCACCGGGATTGGTACGATTTCGATCCAGTTCCGGGAATTCGGCGTCCGGCTGAATTTCACACCGACCATTGCTGGCGATCTGATCCGGTTGCACGTCCGACCGGAGGTCAGCTCCCTTGATTTCAACAACGGCATCCTCCTGCAAGGGTTCCGGATTCCGGCGTTGACGGTCCGTCGCGCAGAAACAGAAGTCGAACTGCGTGACGGGCAGTCGTTCGCGATCGCAGGTCTTCTCAACAACACATCGCAATTGGATCGCGCGATGGTTCCGGTCCTCGGGCAGTTGCCGATTATCGGGAACTTCTTCAAGAGCAAAGCCGACCGGAAAGAGCAGACGGAGCTGCTGGTCCTCATTACGCCGCGACTTGTGCAGCCGCTCGATCCGGACGAAGTGCCTCCGTTGCCGACCCTACCCGGTCGGTTCCTGCAACCCGGCGATGACATCGGCAATCAGTTGCAGGGCGGTGGCGGGACCGTGGACGCCCCGCCGAACCCGTGACGCATTTATCAACGCGAGCATCGACTATGACCACGCATCCATCGCTCGAACGTTGCAGGCGAGATTCAGAACGAGGCGCGATCCTCCTTCAGGTTGCCACAGGTTGCGTCATCCTGATCGCGTTCACGATGTTCGTCGTCGACTACGGGATGATGTGGGTCGCGCGACGTCAGGCGCAGAACGCCGCCGATGCCGGCGCCCTCGCCGGCGCCGTGGCGCTGGCGTTGGATGGTGACGACGGGACGCAGGCGGACGGGCCTGCCAAGACTTCCGCCTACCAATATGCGATCGCCAATCAAGTCCTTGGTGTGCAGCCGAGCGTGACCGACCCGACGACGGGCGATGCGACTGATGTCATGTTCTACAACGACAATCCGGCGAAGTTCCCCGCCGAGTGTGCGACGGGCGGCTGCATCCGCGTGGACGTATATCGCAACCAGCAGCGTAACAACCCGGTTCCGGCCTGGTTCGGCGCACTGGTCGGCGTCAATAACTCCGGCGTCAGGGCAACGGCCACTGCACAAGCGGGTATCGGCGATACGACAGACTGTCTGAAGCCCTGGGCGGTCGTGGACAAGTGGGACCAGTACTGGGAGGGCAACATGGCGGTGAGCCCGGCGCCAGGGCCTTGGACAACTGCTGCGAACTTTGACAAGTACCTGACAAGGGGCCCGGCCGCCGGAACGGTCGATCCGTCGATCACGACTCCCGATGTGTATGTTGCGCCGAACACGACTTCAACCGGCACAGGGTTTTATCCATACAGCGCAGACGGAAGCTTTTCACCGTGGTATGGCTTGGAGATCACGCTCAAGCTCGGAAACACCAACGGGAATAACGCCGGCTACGACTACTCCAGCGGATGGTTCCTGGCACTCCAGCTCACGGATAGCAAGGGCGGAAACGATTACGGGAACAACATCAAGCGTTGCATCGGGGTGAACTATACGATTGGCGACCAACTCCCGATCCAAACCGAGCCGGGAGACAAGGTTGGGCCAACTAGGCAAGCTGTCTTGCTCGATGACGAGCGAGACGGTGGCGGTCCGTCGCTCATCAATCAGGATCCAACCGCGTACTGGGATCCGACGATGAGCGGCGGGCGTGGTGGCGTGAACGGTAGCCAGTATTCAGTCAGTCCACGCATTGTCGCGGTGCCACTGCTCAACCCCGACGAACTCGCGTATGCCGTGAAGAACGGTCGCGCGTCGGTGCCGATTGTGAACATTATGGGCTTCTTCGTCGAGGATATGCCGGACAACAAGAGTGTCAGGGGCAGGTTGGTGACCCTCCCTGGGTTGAAAGCCTCGGGAGCACCAAAGATCAACGCACAATCCGCGTTTCTCAAAGTCATCCAGTTGATAAGGTGACCATGTGACTCAAGTTGCCGTCCTCAGTACCGACGACCGGCTGGTCGAGGCGCTCCGAAGCGCGGGCCTGAAGGCCGCGCGCGTCGGCTCGGACGAACTGGCCGCGTCAACACGCGGGCCCGATGCTCCGCAGGTCGTCGTGCTGGATGTACGCGGCCGTGATCATCTCCCGCCGGCATTTGCGGCATTCCGCCGTGAGCATCCCGATGCCGGTGCTGTTCTCGTGGTGTCCTCGCTCGACCCGAAGATCATGCTCGAGGGAATGCGCGCCGGCGTGTCGGAGTGCGTGGCCGAACCGGTCACGGCCAAGGCTCTGGACGAAGCGGTCCGTCGAGTCATCACCAACGCCGTGCCGGAACCAGCAGGCCAGGTGTTCGCGTTTGTCGGCGCCAAAGGTGGTGTCGGAGCCTCGACGCTGGCGGTAAACACCGCAGCCGGACTCCATCGGTTGTCGCGTAGCCCGGTGCTGCTCGTCGATCTGCACATCGGCCATGGCGACGATGCCGTGTTCCTTGGCGTCGAGCCGCGGTTCTCGGTGCTCGACGCGTTCGAGAACGTTCAGCGCATCGACGAATCCTTTTTTGCCGGCCTGGTCGAAAAGACCGACGCCGGTGTGCATCTGCTCGCCGCACCGAACCGGCCGCGACCGGGCGGGATCGAAACGCGGCGCGCGCGCGCATTGATCGACGCGGCGTCGCAGCACTACCGTCTCGCCGTGCTCGACGTGCCACGTTCCGACATGCTGATGCTCGATTCCCTGGACGCGGCGACGACGATCGTGGTCGTCACCACGCAGGAGATTGCGTCGTTGCGCAACGCCGCGCGGGTGGCGGAGATGCTGCGACAGCGGTACGGCGCGGCCAAGGTGAAGGTGGTCATCAATCGCTTCCATCGTGACGCCACGATTGCTCACGAAGACGTGGAGCGTGTCATTGGGGGAGAGGTGAAGCACACCCTTCCAAGCGATTACAGGGTGGCGCTCGAAGCGCTGAACAACGGCCGCCCGGTGGTGCTCGACAAGGAGTCGCGTCTGGCCGCCGCGTTCTTGGCGTTTGCGCGCGATCTCGCAGGCATCGTGAAGGAGCGCTCGGAGCGCTCCTCGAGTGTGCTTGCCCGCCTCGCGTGGCGTCGCGCGTAGCGAATTAGAAGGACACGAACATCATGGGACCGGGTGGCTTCGCTTCCGACATTCGCAATCCGCAATACCAGGCGCTCAAAGGGCGGATCCACCAGGATCTGCTGAACCGCCTGAACCTCGAGCGCCTCAACTCCATGTCGCGGGCGGACGCGGAGCCCGAGATTCGCGCCGTCATCCAGGAGCTGCTCGACCGGGAAAACCAGCGCGTTCCGCTCAGCCTGTTCGATCGCGAGAACATCGTGCAGGACGTCATGCACGAGCTGTTCGGGCTCGGACCGCTCGAGATGTTGCTGCAGGATCCCTCGATCTCCGACATCCTCGTGAACCGTCATTCGCAGGTGTACATCGAGCGCGAAGGCCGCATCGAGGAAACCGAGGTAGTGTTTCGCGACGACAAACACCTGATGCAGATCATCGAGCGCATCGTCAGCGCCGTCGGTCGCCGGATCGACGAGTCGACGCCGATGGTCGATGCGCGGCTGCAGGACGGATCGCGCGTCAATGTGATCATTCCGCCGCTCGCGCTCGATGGTCCGTGCATGTCGATTCGCCGTTTCCGCACCGACCGTCTGGGCGCGGACGACCTCGTCGATCGCGAATCACTCACGCGACCGATTCTCGATTTTCTTCGCGGCGCGGTCGCTGCGCGGATGAACATCATCGTCTCGGGCGGAACCGGCGCCGGCAAGACCACGCTGCTCAATATCCTTTCCAGCTTCATCTCAGCGAGCGAACGGATCGTCACCATCGAGGACGCAGCCGAATTGACGCTGCGGCAGCGGCACGTGGTCCGGCTCGAAACCCGTCCGCCGAACATCGAAGGCAAGGGTGCCGTGCGGCAGCGCCAGCTGGTGATCAACGCCCTGCGTATGCGGCCCGATCGCATCGTCGTCGGTGAGGTCCGCGGCGAAGAAGCGCTCGACATGCTGCAGGCCATGAATACGGGTCACGACGGCAGCCTGACAACGATTCACGCCAACAGCCCGCGTGACGCGCTGTACCGTCTCGATACGATGGTCGCGATGGCGAACTTGAACCTGCCGGACAAGGCGATCCGGCAACAGGTCGCCTCCGCCGTCAACCTCCTCGTGCAGGTCAGCCGCATGTCCGACGGCACGCGCAAGATCACGGCCGTGTCGGAGATCACGGGTATGGAGCAGGACGTGATCACGATGCAGGACATCTTCGTGTTCACCAAGTCGGGCATCGACGAGAACGGCAGAGTGGTGGGGGCGTTCAAGGCTACCGGCGTCAGACCGAAGTGTTCGGAGTTGCTCAAGACGGCGGGTCACGCGCTGCCGATGGAAATGTTCGAGCATACTCACCACATCGGCCGGCCGGCAGCAACTGCGTCCGGGTGGGGGGGCAGATGATCGTTCCGGTTCTCACGTTTGTGATCTTCTTTACCGGCATCTACGGTGTCTACTGGTTGGTGATCGTCCGTCCCGAAGAGCAGGCGGCCGGGATCGTCAGACGTCGGTTACGCGCCACGCGGCAGAAGGCGGCCACGAAGCAGACCGACCTCCGCAAACAGGTGCAGGCGCTGAGCTCTATCGGCGCGATCGAGGCGCTCCTCAAGCGCAATGAATCGCGGATGACGTCGCTGCAACTGTTGATCGAGCAGGCCGGGCTGAACATTACGGTCGGGACGCTGCTCGTGGGATCGGCGGCGCTGGGGACGCTCGTGTTCTTTGTGCTGTTCCGTTCGAGTGGCCTGCTCCTGCTCGCGGCTCCAACGGCAGTGTTCGTCGCGATTGTGCCGTACCAGGTCGTGAAGTACATGCGCACTCGACGCATGCGGAAGTTCGAGGAGCAGTTCCCGGAGGCGCTCGATCTCCTGAGTCGCTCCCTGCGCGCCGGACATGCGTTTACTACGGGCCTCGAGATGATTGCCACTGAGATGGGCGATCCGATCGGTCCCGAATTTCGGGTGCTCTACGATCAGCAAAATTTCGGCATGCCGCTGCCCGATGCGTTGCGTCTATTCGCACAGCGAATTCCGGTGCTCGACGCCCGTTTCTTCGTCACCGCTGTCCTGATTCAGCGCGAGTCGGGCGGCAACCTGTCGGAAGTGCTCGACAACCTGGCGCGCGTGATGCGCGAGCGTTTCCGGGTCAAACGGCAGATGCGCGTCGTGTCGGCGCACGGGCGCATTTCAGGATGGATCCTCGTCTGCACGCCTCCCGTTCTGGCGTTGGCGATCTTCACCATCAACGCCGAGACGCGCCAGTTGATGTTCCACGACCCGCTGGGGCAACGGATGGTGATCGCCGGCGTGATGCTGCAGATTATCGGCACCCTCATCATGCGGAAGATCATCAACGTTCCGTACTGAGGCAGGAACATGTTCGACATCAATCTCGGATTCACGCTCGCCGCGTTGTTCCTGTCGGTCGCCATGGTTACCGGTTCGCTGACCTATGTGGGCCTCGAGCGGTCCTCGGTCGTTCGGCGGCGACTGCGCGATCTCACCGAACCCGGGCGCAGGCGCGACGCTAGCGGCGCACCGATGGCGCTCGACTACTCGCCGGCCGATGCACCGATCGTCAAGCGCATCACTACCTTCATTCCGAAGTCACCCAAGGAGATGAAGCGGTTGCAGCGGCGCCTGGCCGTTGCCGGACTGCATGAACCGAGGCACCTCGCCCTGTATGTCGCCGGCGAGGTGTTGCTGCCAATCGGCCTCTTTGCGCTGGTATTCGTGTTCGTGACAGGGGCGCCACGACTGATCTTCGGAATCCTAGCAGCGATCATCGGATACGTGCTGCCCGGGTTGATCGTCGACCGGCTCGCCACAAAACGGCAGTTACAGATACAGAACGGCCTGCCCGATGCGCTCGACCTCCTGATCGTCTGTCTCGAGGCCGGATTGGCGATCGATCAAGCTATCCTCAAGAGCGCCGAGGAACTGCGGATCTCGCATCCGGCGCTCGCCGAAGAGTTGCACCTGATCAACATCGAATGCCGGGCAGGAAAGCCGCGTATCGAGGCGTTCAAGAACTTTGCATCGCGAACGAAAGTCGACGACGTGCGCGGTCTCGTCGCCATGCTGGTGCAAACGGATCGATTCGGAACGAGCATCGCGGATGCGCTTCGCACCTACGCGGACGTGTCCCGGACGAAGCGTCGACAACGGGCGGAAGAAAGGGCCGCGAAGATCGCTGTCAAGCTGGTATTCCCGCTCGTGTTTTGTCTGTTCCCGGCGTTTTTCATCGTCGCGCTCGGACCCGCCGTGATCAAGTTCATTCACGCGTTCAGCAATGGCGGTCCATTAGGAGCTCGTTAAATGACGACAACGATTCTGGCTGTTCTGGCAGTTGCGTGTCTCGTGTTGTATCTGATGCGGCGCCGCGCGCGTCTCGGTCGCGACGAAGATTGATTGCCAAGCCGCGGGAGAACTGCTGGAGTGCGTTTCGGCGTGTGCCTTGTCCTCTCTACGGTATTGCTTGGTTGTAGCGCTCGCGGCCCTTACAAGGTAACGCCCGACCCGCGCGACGTGTCACAGCCGACGTTTGACTCGCCCAACGCGCAGACGCCGGAATCACTCGAAGAATTCATCGAGAAGGTCCGCAAGGCATCGCTCGAAGCCAAGCGACCCGAGCGCAAGCCTGTCGTCCAGGCCGAGCGGACCGATCCGCAGCTCAGGGCCGCGCTCGATGCCGCCGCGGCGCATCCGTCGCCGAGTGCGTATCGTGCCGTGGCGTCGGAGTATCGGCGCCTGGGTGTGGCCGACAAGGCGTACGAGTATGTGGACCAGGCAGCAGCGCTCGCACCGAGGGATAGCGCCATTTATGACATGCGGGCGCGGATGTGGCGCGATGGCGGGTTCCCCGGTCGTGCGCTCGCCGACGCGTACCGCGCAATTTATTACGACCCCCGTTCCGCAGCGGCGCGCAATACGCTCGGGACCGCCTTGCAGGCGCTTGGCCGTCGCAGCGACGCGCGCAAGGAATACGAGCGCGCGGTGGCGCTGGACCGAACGGCGGCCTACGCATTCAACAACCTCTGTTACGCCTGGATTCTCGAGCGTCAGCCGGTACGAGCCGTTGCCGCGTGTCAAACAGCAATTCAACTCGAGCCGACGCTGCGGTCCGCGCGGAACAACCTCGGACTGGCGTACGCCGCCAGTGGAAATCTCCAGGCGGCGCGCTCCGCATTCGATGCAGCGGGCGATCGGGCGGCAGCGGAGTACAACCTTGGGATCGTGCAGCTCGCGACGCAGCATTACGCCGACGCGGTGACGGCATTCGCCGCCGCGCAGCAGATTCGACCCAACTGGCGGATTGCGGCGGCGCGCGTTCGACAGGCAAAAACACTCGCCCGGGCAGGAGCTGAAGAATGACAGCGACAGCGATGACGGAGAAGGATCTGAATCCGGCAACCGCTGTTGCCGGCCTACATCCGGCGGCGCCACGCACGCTCGAGGAAGCGGGACTCTCCCAGGATTTCGTGACGCAGCTGCTCCTGAAGGTGATGCATTTCAGCTCTGATATCACAGGGCTGGATCTGGCAAAGCGCGTCGGCCTGGAGTACAGCGTGATCGAGCCGGTGCTCGATTTCCTCAAGCTGTCGCATCAGTGCGAGATTTATGGCGGCACCATGCTCGGTGGCCCCTCGTACAAGTACCGGATCACCGACGAGGGGCGACGCCGAGCGCTGCTGTTCCTCGAGCAGAATCATTACCTGGGCGTCGCGCCCGTGCCGCTCCGGCAGTACCGCGCGTATCTCGAGGCCTACCGGGCAGCAGTCCCCAAGACGATCTCGCGGCCGCGGGTGCGCGACGCGTTCTCGCATCTGGTGATTAGCCAGAAGGTGCTCGACCAAGTCGGCCCCGCAATTGCCGCCGGGCACTCGATGTTCGTCTACGGACCACCGGGAAATGGCAAGACAGTCATAGCACAGGCCATTCGCAATCTGCTCGACGGCGAGATCTCGATCCCTCACGCGATCGAGGTCGAGGGACAGATCGTCAAGGTCTACGATCCGGTGAATCACGAAAGCGTCGACCAAGGTCCTGGCTCGGGACTCATGGTCGACTCGCGATGGGACGGCCGTTGGGTGCGTTGCCGCCGGCCGATGGTGATGGTCGGAGGAGAGCTGACGCTGGAGGCGCTGGACCTGGCGTATTCGCCGATAATGGGCTTCTACACGGCGCCGGTTCAGACGATCGCAAGCGGTGGCGTGCTGGTGATCGACGACTTCGGTCGCCAGCGGTGCTCGCCGCGCGAGTTGTTGAACCGGTGGATCGTCCCGCTCGAGAGCCGCGTCGACTTTCTCACGCTGCAGACCGGGCAGAAGTTCGACCTGCCATTCATGACGCTGGTGGTGTTTGCCACCAATATCAAGCCGGCGGAACTGGTGGACGAGGCATTCCTGCGCCGCATTCACTACAAGGTGCTCGCGGAGAGTCCCACGCGCGAGGATTTCACGAAGATCTTCGAGAACTATTGCCGACAGCGGGAGCTGACCTACGACCCGTCGCTCGTTGACAACCTGCTCGAGCGCTATTTCAAGCCGCGCGGAATCCAGATGCGCGGCTGCCATCCCCGCGATTTGATCGAGCAGGCGCTTGCGCACGCCGAATACGTCGGTGCACCGCCGCTGCTGACTGACGATCTGCTCGAAGCGGCATGTGGAGGATATTTCGTCGAGGAGACCGAGGGCGTTACGTCGCTGCCGTAATACCGCAGGTCTCCCCACTGTTACCAGGAAGACATGAAGGTTCCGCGGACGCGATTGAACCTGCTCGAGCTCGCGATGTGGGCAAGCCTTGTTGCCATACTCGCGTACCTCGGCGGGCGGTACAAGACTGAACTGCGGTTGCGGCCGTATCTCACGCGCGGGGCTGGCGAGCTGCGCGCGCTCGAGGAGCGGTACGGGCCCTCGCACGATTCGCGCTACGGCGAGGAGTGGATCGTCCGCGATTTTTTCCGCGACGAGCGCGATGGCGTGTTCGTCGACGTCGGCGCGAATGATTACCGACGCGACAGCAACACGTTCTCTCTCGAGATGCGCCTCGGGTGGTCTGGTCTGGCCATCGAACCGCAGACGAAGTTCGCTGACGGATACCGACGGTTTCGGCCCAAGACGACCTTCGTGCCGTTGTTCGTCTCGGATAGGTCGAACACTCAGGCGACGTTATACGTCCCGTCCAACGATTTGCTGGCCGCCACGGACAAAAAGGCTGCCGAAGAAGAGGGCGGCGATGCGAAACCCTTCACGGCGAATACCACCACCCTCGATGACGTTCTGGAGCGGAGCCGCCTCGACCGGATCGATTTTTTATCCATCGACGTGGAGCTCCACGAGCCCGAGGTTCTGAGAGGATTTTCGATCGACAGATACAGGCCGCGCCTTGTCTGTATCGAAGCGCACGTCCCGGTACGGCAGCAGATTCTCGACTTCTTCAGCAACCACGGCTATGTCATCGTCGGCAAGTACCTGCTCGCCGACAGCGAGAATCTCTGGTTCATGCCGATGCGAACGCCTGACGAGGGCACGGCTGCGTCCAGGTGAGGTGCAAGTGAAGTCCGCGAAGGTCCGTGCGCACGCCACGCTCACCGCCGCGACTCTATGGTCGATAGCCGCGGTTATCGCCCTCACAGGCTCGGGCAATCGCAGCGTGTTTGGTCCGTTGAAGGGTGCCGATTTCGTCTATTTCTACACGCTGGGCCACCTTGATCCGCAGACGGCTTCACATGTTCTCTACGACCCCGAAGCGCTTCACAATACGCAGGTCTCTCTTGTTCCCGATTCAGACCCCGAGTGGTACCTGAATGTCTATCCGCCGCACGTCGTGCTCCTGTTCCGGCCGCTCGCCCGCTTTTCATACGGGATCGGCCTGGTGTTGTGGAGCACGATTGTCATGGCGGCGTACTTCGCTTGCGTCTGGCTGGTGTCTGGTCCGCTCCGCTTGCAATTGGTCGACTGGCGGGTGTTGATTGCGGCGGCGGCCGCATTTCCTGCCTTCTGGTTCCTGGTGCTCCAGGGGCAGGCAACGATCATTCTGCTCGTCAGCTTCTGTCTGGGATGGGGTGCGCTTGAACGAGGGCAGCGGTTCTGGGCCGGGTTCGCCTTCGGCCTCATCGTGCTCAAGCCGCAGTTTGCTCTCGTGCTGGTCCCATTGGTCCTGTTCTGCCGCGAGTGGACCATGCTGATTGGCGCTTCGGTCTCCATCGCCGTTCAACTGGCAGCCACGGTGTCGTATCTCGGGTTTCCGGTGCTCTGGGACTACGCTGCGGTGGTCGCCCGCTACCGCGCGATCGACGGATTGCTGGAGCCGAGGCCTGCGGAGATGCATTCTCTCGCGACGCTGACTAACCAGCTTCCGGGCGACTGGGGATTTTCAATCTGGGCTGCCCTGTCGATCTGGTTCATCGCACGCACGATTCGGGTGTGGCGCTCGCGAACGTCAGTCTCAATGCGCGTGGCCTGCCTGATCATGGCCTCGCTACTGGTGAATCCTCACGTCTTCGTGTACGACGCCACGCTGCTCGCGCTACCTCTCATATGGTATGCGGCATGGGTCTGGAGCAGGCCTGACGAAGACCGCTTGCGCGTCGCTTTCAGCTGGCTGGTGTACGCGCTGTACTTGACGCTGCTCGCACCGACTGCGCGGCTCGTTCCGGGTCTACAGCTGTCTGTGCTGGTGATGAGCGTTCTTTTCGTCATGATGACGCGAGCGGCTTCGGCCGTCCCGCAGGCGTCCGCACCCTCGAATCTGGGCAGCGTAGCAGTGCCAGCCGTCAACGGCTGATGTCGACGAGCGCCTCCGCCTGAGAGTCCCCGAGGCTCAGATACTCGTCTGGCGAGCTGTCGGCGGTCTCCATGCGGTGTCAGTGTTGCGCCGCGGCCCTGTTAGAGGTCGTACTCCGCACCGCGAGACAGAGCCACATCGTGAGCACGCTCCACGTATAAATCGACGCGAGCGTCAGAAGCACGGCCGGATACGAAACCATTCGCCAGGAGCCGAGCGCAAACGTTGGAATCGCGAAGCCGGTGAGGCTCCCGCGTATGAGTCGGGACCTGGACCCATCGCGGAGCACCGCCAATAGAGGCCCGACGAAGAGCGGCGCGTAGTAAATCCACCCGAGCGGCGAGAGCAAGAGCGCAAACAGCCCACCGGCCAGCCATCGTCGATCCGGATCTTCGTCCCGATATGTGAGCACCAGCATGACTGCTCCGCTGGTGAGGATCAGGACGGAAGCGAGCCACCCCACTTGGGCGACCGTATGCGCGCGAACCGCCCGCGCCGCGGGTGCCCATAGCGACGCGTTGTTCAGGTAGCCGACGAAGGGTACGGCGGCGGCCGTATCGATCCACGTGCGCCAGACCGGCCAATGCGTCCAGGCAATCACGACGCTGCTGATACCGGCGCTGCACAGGCCTGATACCAACAGCGCGATGAACCCCAAGGAAAGCGGCAGCAACGCGAGGAACGGCTTCACGGCGATGACCGGCCCGAGCCACAGGCCCGACATCAACGGCTGCCGGTTTCGATACGCGATCCACGCACGTGTTATCGGGTACAGCAGGAGCCATGTGATCTGCCCCTCGATCCACGACAGGCCGGCGGGGACGCTGAGCGCTAGTAGTGCTCCATCACGTAAGCTGCCCAACTCGCGCGCAATCAGGCGTCCGGATGCGGCGACGCCGATCACACCAACCCCGCACCAGATGAGCGACGCGAGTGTCGAATTCAGGTGCGCCAGCGGCGCGAACAGGAGCACCACGGCGGACGGCGGATTCATATTCGGGAACTCGCTCGAGCCGGGATAGGGAGGCGCCCCATTCAGCCACGCGCGGCCGCTCTCATAGAACGAAGCGAAATCAGGTGGAATGCCGCCGTATGCGATTGCCGCAATCGTGAAGACGACCGGCAACAGGGCGGCGGCAAACAGGAGCGGACCAATAAGGGATTTGGCGCGTTTCACGCTGTCATTCAACATGCGATTCGAAAGGCAAACGGCCGGGCAACGATCCGATTGTCTGCTACCCCGGGAAGCAGTGCTCACGCTGCTCTGCGGAAGACGCACCCACCGCGGACAGATCTCCAGTCCTCGCCCAGACAACCGAGCTGGGAGTCGAGATGATCGGCTTCCATCCGCGCGGGGTCATGAAGTTCGCCGCGGGCAGACGTCTGGGCAGCCAGACATAGTCAGTCATCATTTCCAGCGCCGGCCAACCCTTGAACCCTGACATCAAAAATGTGCGGTACTGCTGAATCGTGTCAGGCGTGTAAACAGTCTCGCGCCGGCCATCCATCGACACCTGCAGCGTCGGTCCAAAATGCCAAATCGCGTACTCGCCCCAGTCGAACCATGTGACCATTCGCCCATGTAGTCCCAGGCGCCCGATTTCCGCGGCCGCGACGACGTCGGGGCCATCGGGTGGAACGACGATGCACTGAAGTTCTCGTTTGGCAACGGCGCCCCAGACAAAGGCCGATACCGACAGTACGAGCGCCGCGAGACCGCCGGCCACGACTCGGTCGCTGCCGACGAAGCGACGATCGACCGTTGGCGGCCTCCTCGTGCGGGTGAGCGTCGCGATTGCCGCGGCTATTGTCACCAGCGTGAAGAACGGAGTCACGCGCTGTACCTTCCAGCTCAAATAGGCGAGTGTCAGCGGCGCAATGATCCGAATGCTCAGGCGACGAGCGGCCGTTCCGGCGAGAACGACGGTGCAAAGAATCCAAATCGTCAGGTACGGCTTGGAGGCAAGAACAGGGTCCCACTCAGTGATGTCCTCCCTGTTCGTGCGCACGGTCTCCCCGATGAACGCCAGGAGTTTGTAACCATACGGATTCACCAGTGTTGCGCAGGAGCAGGCCAGGATCGTCCAGATTGTCGTTCGAATCGCCACCCGTCCTTCTGCGACGTCCGCCATCAGGAACACGACAAGAATGAGCAGGCCGATCACCCACCCGCCGTGGGAATTGACCCAGACGACAAACAGGAGCGGCGCAGCAATGAGACATCGCCGACTGTGTGCCAGGAGCAGCGCCAGCAGCGTCGAGCAACACACCAGCGACCAGAGTTGCGGCCGTATGGAATGGAACAGCGCCAGCGTAGCGACGAGCGAGAAAACTACACCGACGAACCGCCAGAGGGGAGTCGCACCGGCGAACCGCAGTGCGAACCACGTCGCGGCGAGGAATATCGCAAGCAGCGCCAGCTTGAGGGTGAGCAGCCCCGATGTGCCTGCCGCCGAATAGCTCACCGCCATCAGCACTTCCGACAGCCATTCGTGGTTGATCCATGGCCGGTCGCTTGTGAAGGCATAGACGTCGGCCGTCGGCAACGCCCTCGCGGCGACGATATCCAGCCCGAACCGGAGGTGTCCCCACAAATCGGGATCCGCTGATGTGGGCAGTGCGAGCGCCGAGACGAGGACGATTGCCGCCGTTTCGAGTGATGCCTTGAGATGGTGTTCGCGCAGAGGCATCTCAGTGCGCAGGATCGCGTCCGACGGGCGTCACAGTCAAAAGCGAAACGATATTCGAGTAATCGTCGGTCCACACGCGCCCTGCTGACGTGTTCACGCGATGCCAGCGCTGGTCCGACGCAAGGCGTTGCAGCGGCCCCGGCGATTTGGCCATGACCATCCACCTGGAGGGATAGTGCCCATCGACGTCCCTGGCCGTCGAACCCGGGTCGTACTGGACCAGCACACGCAGGTCTCGCTCGGAGCCGAGCGCCGCAACAACCGGCTCGAGGTTGAGAAATCGATTGGAAATGTGAAATGCGAGCACGCCGTCAGGAGTCAATTTCGAGAGATACAAACCAAGCGCTTCACGCGTCAACAGGTGGACGGGAATGGCGTCCGAGCTGAATGCGTCGAGGATCACGAGTGCAAACGGGCCCTCGCGGCTTCGCTCCAGTGACAATCGCGCGTCGCCGAAGACAACCCGGCATCGAGTTCCACACGAGGACAGGTACGTGAACAGGTCAGGATTGCGCGCGATGGCGGCAACTCCTGGATCGATTTCAAAGAACGTCCACTGTTGCCCCTCTTTCGCATAAGCGGCCAGTGAGCCGGTCCCCAATCCGATTACTCCAATCTGTGCACCGGCGAGGAAATCGTCGAGCGCCGCCATAACCTGACCGATCGGGCCGGAACGGTGGAAGTACGTGAGTGGCCGATCGCGCCACCCTGGGCGGAAATCCTCCGCACCATGAATGGTGCTTCCATGAAACAGCACGTGCCGTTCGGTCGCGGTCGGGTGCTGCACACGCAGCACCCCGAAAAATGTCCGTTTTGCGTGAATGGTGCGACTGCCTGTCGCCGCCGGGATCTGCGTGGTGGCGAGCACGGCTGCGATGGCGAGACCGAAACGAATCGGCCAACGCCAGAACGAAATAGTCACGAGACCCACTGCGATGATGACGACGGCAAAGATCGCCGGCTCGAGTACCTCGAGTCGTCGACCAGCTGTGGCCGCCAGCACCGTCGTTCCGACGATGACGGGTAGAAGCAAGTCGGTACGGGTCGGTCCGGCATGCACGGCACGATCCGTGAGCGGCTGAAGTAGGCATGCTGCGACCAAGCCGATCGGGTACTCAGTGACGTTCGTGAATGTCAGTGGTGCAACCAGCGTATTGAGCAGTCCTCCACCAACGCCGCCGATGCCGACCCAAAAGTAGAACTCCGTCAAGCGTTCCGTGCTCGGGCGCGTGTTCACCAGACCCGTATGCAGTGCGAGCGCGCAGAGAAAGAAAGCGCCCAAATGAAGCGGAAAGAGCAGCAGCAGCACGAGGCTGGGAATGGTGGCCATCTGAAGGACCAATGGCGTGACGACAAAGGGCAAGACGCGCGACGCAAGGCGTGCCGACACCAACGGTCTGCGCGCGAAAGCCACCACAAACGACAGCAGATACAGCGTCAGTGGCACGATCCAGAGAAGCGGAAACGCCGCAACGTCCATGGACAAGTAGGTAGTGACGCTCAGCAGCAGACTCGACGGGACCAGCGCAAACAGCACCCAGCGGATTCGCTGTTGCCACGACACTGTTTCAATTCCGGCGACGGGATATGCAAGCCTTTCGATGTCCGCAGTCGCGCCGCGCCGCATTGCCAGCGAAGCGCAAACGATGAGGAGTCCGATGAACACCCAATAAGCAAACGCCCAGACCGAGCTCTGAAGCGTCAGTGAAAGAAACGGTTCGACGACCACCGGGTAGCCGACGAGTGCCACTATGCTGCCGAGGTTGCTTGCCGCATACAGGTGATACGGATCACGGCCCACTCGATGATTTATTTGTGCGAACCAATACTGGAGCAACGGTGAGGTCGCCGACAGCATGAGGAACGGCGCGCCGACGCTGACGGCCAGCGTCAGCAGCAGCCAAGGAATGGGAGAGATATCGACCGGCGGGAGCGACGTGCCTTCGATAGCTACGGGGAGCGACACCGCTGCGACGACGATGAGTGCGACGTGGACGATGACCTGCCGTCGAATGGGTGCAGACTTCGTGAGCAGATGGACGTACCCGTAGCCGCCGAGCAGGGCTGCCTGGAAGAACACCATGCACGTGTTCCAGACCGCTGGGGTGCCGCCGAGGCGTGGGAGAATCATCCTGGCGATCATCGGCTCGACGACGAACATCAACCCCGAGCCGATGAGTGCGGTTGCGGCGAACAACGTAGCCACAGAGAGGTCGTCGGCTGTGAGCGAACGCTTCTTCGTCGGAGGGATCTTTCGCGGCAGCATGACACAATGCAGCAGTAATCGACAGCTGCGCCGAGCGTATTTGTGGATCCATTCTGCCTCAGGGCAGAGATTTCTCCCAGCCAAATGAGGCATTTGCCGTCGCGTCGATTCGTCGCTTGTGACGGCCGACCTGAGTCGTTCAATTCATATAATGTTCATGCCGTTCGACTCGGTCAGGGTCCTTCAAGATCGGCAGGCGGCTTGCTCAAAGAAGTCGGTTCACATGACGCCAATTCGCCTTGCGCGTAGCTGCTTCTGTCCCATACACATTCGCGCATCGGTTGTGCGTCGATCTCCACGGGAAGCTCGTCGCACCGGACCTCCTGTGGGAATCGCTGCTTCTCGTAGTCAAACAGTGTCCGCAGCTTATCCCGACAACGACGATAGCCAGCCTTTCGTCTCTCAACGGGGGCGTTCTCAAAGATCGGCGCTGCAAAACGGCGTAGGTTCGCAGCTTCAGCCCACCCAGTAACGTGTGGGCGGGAAAGATCGAATGGCATTGAACCGCGTTGAACGAAAACTCGTCCTGGGCGGAGTCGTCGTGTTCGTGATAGCAACTGCCTACCAAGCAGTAGGCGCGCAGTAGGCGCGCATAACACGGGACGCCAGGGCGTCGTCTTCCACCACCAAGATGACTCGCCGCTCTTGGACTACTTGACGACGCAATACGGGCCAAACTGCAACTCGGAAGATACGTGTCGAACCAACGCACGACACTGTACGTGCCAAAGGTGAGTCATCTCGTAGCCTCGGGTGACCGCGAGTTCGCGACATCATGGGACCCGATCCCATACCCACGCCGACTACGACGACGACACTCGATGACGTCCTGGAGCGACTGCGCATTACCAAATTCGACTTTCTGAACATGGACATCGAAATGCACAAGCCGCAGGGTCTTGCCGGCTTCTCGATCGAGCGATTCGCGCCACGGCTCGCGTGCATCGAAGCCCATCTCGGCGTCCGCGAGCGGATTCTGGATTATTTTTATCGGCACGGATATGTCATCGTCGGAAAGTACTGGAGAATCGACGGTGACAATTTTTGGTTCGCTCCGGCCGGCGCATTTCACGATGAACCGCGATTCGCCAAGCGCGCGCCCAAGGCCAAGTGATGGCCCACCCGCGCATACGACCCACGATTAGCGCGTATTCCCAATGGAGAAGATGCGGATCGTCGCAGGACGCAAGGCAAGCTGCTACTTCGGTTTTGCAGTCGACGGCGCCGCATCCGCTCGTTGACGGTTCGAGATGAATTCACGGCCCACACGGCTGCCGGCACTGGACGGAATCCGCGGCTTGGCCATCCTGATGGTCCTGGTCTACCACTTCAGTCTTCGGCTTGAGCCATCGACCATCGCCCAGACTGTGTTCCGTCACACAACCGGCATCGGATGGGCTGGCGTCGACTTGTTCTTCGTGTTGTCTGGATTCCTCATCACGGGGAATCTGTACGACAGCCGTGGGAGCGCGACCTACTATCGGACGTTCTACGCACGTCGCGTCCTGCGCATCTTTCCGCTGTACTACTTGTATCTCGCTGTGTACTACGTCGTGCTGCCTCTGTTGTACGAAGGCGGAAGCTTGGCCCACGCGATAACGACATTGCAGCGGCATCGCTGGTGGTTCTGGACATATACGTCGAATGTCTTGGTTGCGTGGTCGGGAGACGCAGGTCCCACTGGACCCGCGCCGATGTATACGGGGGCGATGTGGTCACTCGCGGTCGAGGAGCAGTTCTATCTGGTGTGGCCACTGTTCGTGTCGCTAGCCGGCAGATACCTGGCGCGGTGGTGCGTCACGATCGTCGTCGCTACATTACTGATACGATTGGCGGCGCTGTTGCTGGTCGGGCGATTAGGTGCCGAGTTACTGATGCCTGCTAGAATGGATAGCCTCGCGCTCGGCGCCTGGCTAGCGGTAACGCTGCGCGAACGCGGAGCGGCAGGGCTGCGTCGGTTCATTCCTCGCGCACTCGGCATTTCTGGATCAGCGCTCGCTGTTATTTGGGCTGCGCAGCCAACGTGGTTCGACATGACGTCAAGCTTCGTCCCGACGATAGGTTTCAGCCTGATCGCGGTGTTCTTCGCTGGCGTTGTCGCGGCATCGCTTGTGCGGCCCGATGGTATCTGGAGACGCATTGGAGAAACGCGCTGGCTGCGTTGGCTTGGTGCTTACGCATACGGGCTGTACATCTGGCACAACCCTGTACGACTACTGCTCGACGCACTCCGGCTTAATCCTGAGAGCTTGGTAGGAGCCGGCGTCAACGGCTTCGTCGCGGTGACGATTTTTGGTTTCTCCGGGATCGGCTTGTCAATCGCATGCGCCGTCCTCTCATGGCACACATTCGAAGCACCAATCTTGAACCTGAAGCGCTTCGTCCCGTATGCCTCGGCTCGGTCGCAGCAAGCGATGTTGAATGATCAACGTGTTTTGGTTGCAAACGGCGCCAATCTCGTTTGAGGTGTTCGCGCGACGTTCTTATAGTGCCGCCGATCCTCCCTGCGAGGATGATCCCACTGGAGTTTCAGCGAAAAACGACTGGCTGACGCGGATTTGACGCTCGTGACTTTACCTGTCTACCCAATCTCAATCGTCGCGGTCCGAAATCGATTGATACAGGTCATCAAATCGCGAGGAGTTCATCAGGCAGAATCAATTTGGTCGAGGCAAAAGTTGATGTCGGATAATAACGTTGACGAGGTAGATCGCTGCCGTTCCAGCGAGAATGATCGCGGTATACGCCGCCGCGAGCCGAAGCGACAATATATGCGCACCTCTGTGCCGCCAGACTTGACGGACTACGAACCACGCAAGTAGCGCGCCCGCTATTATATCGACCAGATAATGCTCCCCGAGGTACACAACTCCCATTGCTTGCACTATGACGTACGTAAACAACAATAGACCGATGACGGGTCCAGATATGCGGAGGCCGAGCATCGCGCAAACTGCGGGAAAGGCTATGTGGAGTGACGGCATCGCTGCGACCGGGTTCGAATCGAATGCCTTGACGAGCTCGAGGGGAACGCTTGCTGCGTAAACCTGATGAGTTATCGGAGTAACCTGAGGAACGAGACCGTCGCGCGATGCTAGCCAGGGTGGGGCAGTCGGTATGAGGGCATAAATCACGAGACCGCAGTACATGACTCCCAAGCACGCGGAACGGTACCGCCAGAACTCCTCACGTCTGGTGTGCCAGACAGCGAGCCCGAACACGAGAAAAAACAGAAAATGGGATCCATGCCACGCGACAAAGACGCGATCCAAAATTGTTGATCGCCAGGCGGTTTGAAGCGCCACACTCATTGCGGAAGTGCCTGTGACCAACTGCTCAAGCAGAATGACGTAGTCTCGGTGAACCAGAATCGCACCCGTTTCAGTAAATGTGAAAATGAGTCCACGACAGGCATCAAATAGCAGCGTGCCTGCGACATACGGACCCCAATCACGGAGAAATGCCGCGCGTTCGCGATGGCACAACGCGTACAAACCCAGCAGCGGCAGAATAAGCGTTTTGGTGACGAGCAATCCATGACCGGTGAGTGCGAGGAGCACGTACAGACCGATTAACGCTGGTGTCAACCTCCAGATAATAAGAGTGTCCGGCGTCAGCTCACGGGCGGAACGCGCACGTGAACCCGAAAAGGTTGTCGTGGACCCCGGCGCAGTTGGAGTTTCCAGGCGCAAAGTGTCATTCGTGTGCACATCGGCCGCGTGCGCTAAATCATGAGCTGTGTCGAACATTCCCGCTATACCGGATAGCACTGCGCAGACCCCGACATTGGCCCGCCGGGACGGTAATACACGTCGTCAGTCGATCGCGCCTCAATCGGGAATTTCGTCGCACTCCTCCAATCCGCGAGCACGGTGCCCCAAAGGAGCAAGGTGCTCCAGACGTACAGAGAGCCGAGTGTGATACCTCCCCATGTCGAGTGATTCCACAGCAGTGTCACGCCGAGTGGCGCGACAAGCCCTGGAACCGACATTAGTGCCAATCGTCCTCGAAGCACCGACGGGCGGTCATGACGCGTGCGCCATAACGCCAATGCCGGCCCGGCCACGAACCATAAGTAATAGACCCAGCCCAGCGGGGACACAAGCTGCGCGGTAATCAGCAGCCCCGCGAACGTCCGATCGCCCGTGTCCTGTGACTCATCACGCAGGAATATAGTTAACGAAATCGCGATAACCAGCAGCGCCAAGATCGCCGTGATGGGCGCCACGAGACGTGGCGAGTATAGGATCGGAACATAGTAGGGAGTGTCTCCGAAGGCGCGGGCCGGCAGTGCAGCGAGCGAACCGTTCATCGAGGCCCACGTCCAGTCCACCGCTGACAACGCGCGCAGCCAATCGAGATGAGCTTGCCATCCAAAGACGACCAGGCCAATCAGATAGCACGAGGTTGCTGCCGCGGCCATCGTCGCGGCCGCTTGGAGACGGCGGGCGAGAACCAAGTAGATGAGAAAAATCCCGATGAATGGCTTGATGCTCGTACAGATCCCGAGATACAGCGCGGCCCTGTTCCAGTTGCCGCGGCGTGCCGCGATCCAGGCGAGTGTGATGGGAAGCAGCAGCAGGAACGTGAGCTGGCCGGTGATGACGATGGTTTCAGTCGCGGAGCAGAACAACACCATCACAACGGCCGCGAAAACACGCATAGCCGTCCAGCGGAAACCGAGTTCGGCCCCTATCAAGCGTAGCGAGATACCAAGAGCGACGAGATTCAGTATGGTCCAGAGCAGAAGTGCGTGTCCGGGCTCGAGAAACGCGAATGGCAGTATCAATAGATGGAAATGGGGTGGGTTCATATTGAGGAACTCCCGGACCTCCGACTGTCCGACAGGAATCGCCGTTGCCAGTGTCGGCTCATACATGCCCCCACGGTGCAAGAACAACTGAGCAGAGTAATAGAATTTGCCGAAATCGTTCATGTGGAGCGACTGGACCATGTGTGTGACGAGAATTGCGAAATACAGCAATCGGCCCAAGCACATTGCAACGACGAGGATGGCAATAATCCCTCTTACGTAAGTGCGAATATTGAGCAGGCGATTCAAACGGTCACGTTTTCGCATTCGACTCGTGTTTGCCTCGACATGGAACATGAGTTCCGTCACTTTGGAGTCTGTCAACGGTCTTTATCCGCCTGCGCCCACTCAATGACCCGCTTCCGGGGCGTGGTACGCGCGACCTTGGGCTAGCGCGCCAACGAACAGCACACCCGAATCGACGAAGCCGAATCCACTCGGGTCCCTGAACGACCCGCCGTCGCGTTGTCGCATCGTCGAGCGCCAGCTTCTCGAAATTCGCCGAACATGAATCTCGGACTCTGGTGGATGGCTTTGGTTGCTTACTACTTCCTGCGTGGGCGCAAGCGCTCTGAAACACAGGCAATACGATACGGGCGAGCGACTGGATAACCGACGCCCAACTCCTCGCAATTGAAGGCGACAAAGCCACATCGGGCGTCAGTTGGCGCGAAGCCGCGCGAGCGCCGGGATGATGTCAAAGTGCGTGGCGTATCGCGTCGGTGATTCACCACGCTGATCGATCCGCCGGGCATCGAGCACGCCCATGAAGCGCGAGGCCGATTTCAGATACGAGATCTTCCGCGGGTCGAGTCCGATGACCCGGGCACAGGTCGCGTCGACGGCGACGACATCTCGGCCCATGGCGATGAATCCGAGGGTCCGTGGACGTCCCATGATTGGACCATCGCCCTCCATCGCAGTGACCGCATCGACAATCGCCAGTTGGGGCTTGACCGTTCCTGTGAGGTCGAGAATCGATTCGGGAATCCCTTTGACATGCAGCAAAGTTTTCGGCCACCCGTAGACTGCTCCCGGAACGGTGCCGAAGAGGTTTTTCATGCTGCACGTCATCCCCGCCCAATGGTGCGTCTTCAGTTTCGGCATCGAGATGACGAAATCCGAGCGAAGCAGTTCGACGGGCAGCGCAATCTCCCGCATGCCGGTGAACCAGCTCCTGAGCCGAACGATCTCAACATCGTCGTGATTCAAGTCGACGAAGCGGATGCGATGTTCACGCAAGTGATCGTGAAGGCCCGTTGCGCTCAGGAGATACTCGATGTCGCGCCGATGGCCGGGACCCTCGCCGACAACGACGTCGGCAGCACCGGCTCGTTTACAGGCGATCGCAGCACCAGCCACGACGAGCGGATGCGTGTTGATCGCGGTGCCGGGTTCATACTCGATCAGATTCGGCTTGAGGAAGACGCGCCGGCCCGCCATGTTGACACGCAGCTCGCGGAGCCCGCGAAAGATGATGTCCGCGAAGTCCGTCGCATAGCTCGACGCGGGGAACAGACCCACCGCCGATCGTTCCGGCAGCGTGAAAGACCGCGGGTCGTACGGGCGTGTACAGGCGGCTGCGAGGGCCGGCAACGCGAGCCCGGCGGCGAGGAACTCGCGCCGAGAGACCGGAAATGGGTAATTCACGTGCCCGGGATCTGGCGCGTCACAACGTCAACGCCGTCAGCGGCCGATCGATCTCCGAAAGCGCACACAACGCCAATGCCGAGGCGTGCAGGTTTTCGATTCCGTCGGCCTGTTGATGCCATTCGAGACACGCGTCCGTGAGCATTGATTCGAGACGTTCGGTGCTCACGCCGTGTCGCCGCAGCGCCATGGCCGACAACGCTAATGCCATTGGCGAGCGCTCGCTCTCGGCGTCCTGCTGGAGTCGGGCGACAGCGGCCCTGACGACAGGGTGTGTCTGGCGATCCTGAAACGCGAGCAAGGCGATCGCTGTCGTCGGCACGTGCGGGATGAGATCCGTGCCGTAGACGTTTGGATTGCCATAGTTCCAGCCGCCGGCGGCGCACGCGCGATCGACGAGAAACGCCTCGCCGTCCGCAATGCGGTCTTTGATCCGTTCGTCACTCGTATGCCGGTGCTTCTTCAAGACGAGCAGACACCATGCCGTCGGTTCGACCCAACTGATCGTGCCCTGAATCCACGACCAGGCGGCGAGCCCGTTGTTCTGCCGCAGTTCGGGCGCCTGCACGTAGGTTTCGCCCCGAGCACGGCTGAGACGTTGGATGAGCGCACGGGAGAGAGGCTCCCCCGCTTCGGCCTGTGCCAGCGTCAATGCGGCTATCGCATTGAACGTAATATTGGGACTTACGCCGAGGACGTCGAGGAGCCAGTGATCGCGCGGCTGCCAGCGCACCAGAGGCGAAACATCGGGGATACCCCCCTCGGCTTGTGAAAGGGCGAGCAACGTCCAACTCGTGGGTTCGAGGCGGCTTCGATGGGCGCGACTGTACCCCCAACCGCCGTCAGGGTTGCGCGCGTCCAGAAGCGCGCTTCGCAATTGTGCGCGCACATACCCCACAGAATCGTTGAAGGGCGAAACCGCCGTCGGAGCCTTGGATGCGCCGGTGACGAGCGACATCGAAAAGAGAACTGGGAAGAGGAACGGCACGCGGTAGCGCTAGCCGTTCCCGACCCATTGTCGCATTTCGTGATGTTCTAAGAACCGGCTCCGGGCACTTTGCCAGCCTGGCCGCCGACCCACGTCGCGACGTTCTGGTACCAGCCGTTAATCTGGGTCCCGAGATTGGTGACGCCGACGAGCGCCACAAGAGCAATAAACGACCCCAGAAGCACGTATTCGATCAGATCCTGACCCTGATCATCGCGAACCAAGCGAGCAAGCATGTGTACTCCTATAGTGAGCGCGGTTGCCCCGCGAGTATCCACGTGTGGACGCGACGTGCGACATCGACAAGTCAATGATCGCGCCCGCCCGCGCGTGGCGAATGTCGGGGAACTCTACCCGTTCCCGAAGCGGATTTCACGCTTCGGATGTCTACGAACCGGCTCCGGGTACTTTGCCAGCCTGGCCGCTGACCCATGTTGCCACGTTCTGGTACCAGCCATTGATCTGGGTCCCGAGGTTCGTTACGCCAACAAGCGCTACAAGGGCGATAAACGATCCGAGCAGCACGTATTCGATTAGATCCTGACCCTGATCATCGCGAATCAAGCGAGCAAGCATGTCGACTCCTGTAGTGAGCGCTAACGTGGCCCCGCGCCGCGGGAAGCGGTGAACACGCAGCTATTCAGCAACGGCGCTGCCACTTCTATACCGAAGCAGGTAGAGTGAAGAAACTGTACACTCTTACAACGATTTGCTAAGGTGTACGCGCCTGACAGCGGTCGTCGCGGCCCCTCGGTCCAGCAGCGCGTGGGTCTTCCTTGGCCGGTTCTCCCGTGGCCTCCCGGATATCAGTCTGCTTGACGCAGCACTTCTGGCGCCGACGGGTGCCAGCGCCACGTGAACGTACCACTCCCTCGCGAAATTGTGTGCAATCTTCGACAATGACAACCCTCCGGTCATTCGGCGCAGCAGCGCGCCTGTCCGAGGACGCCCTTCCCGAAGTGTTGCTCTTTGCGGTGTTGACCCTCTTCGCGCTCCTTACACCCGCACAGAACGACACGTTTTGGCACCTACGTTCCGGGCGGCAGATGTGGGAGACCCGATCGGTTCTCACCTCGGAGCCGTTCTCCTACACCGCCGCCGGAACACCCCTGCGCAATCATTGGTGGCTCAGTCAGCTCGCGTTCTTTTTCCTCTATCGCGCCGGTGGTCCGGTGTTGCTGACCGTCTCCGCCGGCGCCTGCGCGTTCGCGGCGATCGTCGGCTCCTATCGTCTGGTGCGGGGACCGCTCGAAGTTCGTCTTGCGCTGCTTGCGTTCCTGGCGGTCATGACCGCGGGCGAGTGGGCGGTTCGGCCACAGGTCGTCAGTCTGGCGCTGCTTGTCCTCATCGCCCATCTGATTCAGCGCGACCGCACGCGGTGGCTGCCGATCGTCTGCCTTCTTTGGGCGAACGCGCACGCGATGGTGGTTTTCGGGGTGGTGATGGCCGGCGCTTGTGCCCTCGAGGCGGCAGTCTGGACCCGGCGTTTCCTGGTTCGGGACGCCTTGGTGACCTGTGCGTGCATCGCCGCGCCGACGGTCTCGCCGTTGGGCCTCCATTACTGGCCTCAAGTCCTGGCCACGGTTTCGACGTCGCGCGAGCTGGAAATACAGGAATATCTGATGCCATTGCGCCTCGACGACATCCCGTTCTGGCTCACGCTGGCCGTCTTGGGATTTCTGGCGGTCAGGCGTTGGTCTATGCTGCGGGATCAGCCGCGGCCCGACCGGATTCTCCTGATCGCTGCGGCCGTTCTTGGCGTCGCCGCCGTCGGCGCGGAACGCAACGTCGCGTTCTTTGCCGTCATCGTGGCGCCGGTGCTGCCACGCTTGTGGGGAGTCGCCGACCGCCCGCTCGGACGTCGGCGGCCTGCCGGTGCCGTGGGATACGGGCTGCTCGCGATGGCGATCGCTGCCGGAACTATCGTTGTCGTCGCCAAGTGGCAGAACGGCGGTTCTGCGCTTGGCTGGCGACCGATCTCCTCCAGCGCGATCCAGGCGGTGCGCGAGTGTCCTCAGCCGATGTTCAACCACTTTGAAGACGGCGGTTATCTGATGTGGGCCATACCCGAACGAAGGGTCTTTATCGACAGCCGAATCGAGGCCTATCCGCCAGAACTCTTTCGTCTGAGCAGAGCGGCGGACGTGTCCGGGGACTACCGCGATCTGTTTCGGCAGTACCAAATCGCCTGCGCGCTCGTGAAGACGCGGTCCGCGTTGGACGTCAAGCTGCGAACCGACGGGATGCACGTCGCGTATTCTGATCCCTCACGAACGGTGTTTCTCACCAGGCACACAGGTCGCGTGCCGTGAGCGCCGACTGGTGCAAAGTCTTGCCTAAACGTGACGATCGCCCCGCTCCGCGGGAGGGTTGCAGACAGTCCGAGCCCTTTGGACGGTACTCCGTCTGCATCCGCTCAGGCTGGCCATGTTGAGCGCGTTGGAATCGCCCCCACGCATTCGCATCGAATGGCTTGTCGCAGTCACGCGAGCCGTCCTCGCTGGAGGGCTCTGGATAGCGATCCTCATCGACCCACTGGAACCGGCCCGAGGCGGCATTCCGGCGTTTCTCCTTGGCTGCTATGTCCTATTCAGCCTCGGCATCCTCGCGCTCGTACGGTCGCCCACGACATTTGCGCGGGGGTGGGCCGTTGCGCTGCATCTGTACGACCTGGCCGCGTTCACGGTCGTCATGGTGGGCACCCGCAGCGCCGCAAACCCCTTCTTCGCCTGGCTGACCTTTCTCCTTGTCTCCGCGGCGATTCGCTGGAATCTGGCAGGTGTGCTCTGGAGCGCGGCAGCTGCCCTCGCCGCGTATACCGCCGCCTCGTTGATGAGCGTGCCGACGCTCGCCGCGCCGGACTTCATTCTCCCGGAATTCGTCATTCGCGTGGTGGCTGTCGGCGTCATGACGGCGCTAGTGGCCTACCTGACGACCCACGAGCGGCGATTTCGGCGAGAGATCAGCCGCCTGGCCGCCTGGCCGCGAACGGTATCTCGCGATCCGCACGGCGTCGTGGCTGAAGTGCTCTCTCGCGCGAGCGAACTGCTCGACGCGCCGCGGCTCGTGCTGGTCTGGCACGATCCCGACGATTCACGCGTGAACGTTGCATCTTTCGATCGGAAGCAGGTCCTGTGGACCGTCGACGTCAAGGAGGCGTTCGGGTCGTTGGTGTCGCGCGAGGTTGAGGGCCGCAGTTTCGAAACCAGCGACGCGGCGCGGGAAGAGGACATTGTGGTGTTGACGCCACGCGGCTTCCGGCGGCGTCGGTGTCGACCGATCGACGACCGTCTCAGGGCGCGGTTCAACATGCGACGTGTCGAGTCGTGGCCGCTCGACGGAGAGCTCGTACGAGGTCGGATCTTTTGCCTCGATAAAGGTGGCAGGTCGCTCGACGATCTGGTCATGGGCGAGTCGGTGGCACGCCTGGCCGTTTCTCGTCTCGACGGCCTTTACCTGCTCGATCGCCTTCGCGAGGCCAGCGCGCTCGAAGAGCGCGTTCGGGTCGCCCGCGATCTTCATGACAGCCTGCTGCAGTCTCAGGCGGGCGCGGCGTTGCAACTCCTGGCCGCCCGTCGTCTCCTCGATCGCGACGCGAACACTGCGAGACGTCGGCTCGACGAGGTGCAGCAACAACTAGAGCGGTTCGAACTGGAGATGCGATCGTTCATCCGATCGCTGCGACCGCGTCCGCGCACCGCGACCGACGGGATGGGCCACGGGCTGCGTAACCGATTGCAGGAGCTGCGCGAGCGTGTCGAGCGCCAGTGGGCGTTGAAGGTCCTCATTCACCTTGACCCCGACGTCGAGCGGATCACCGAACCACTGGCCGATCACGTGTTCCGCCTCGTCCAGGAGGGAGTCCTGAATGCGGCGCGACACGCGGATGCGTCGGTGATTCGGACCGACGTGGTCATGCAGGACGAAACCGTCCGCCTTTCGATCGTTGACGATGGGAAGGGGTATCCGTTTGCGGGCACCTACAATTTGGCGTCACTTGGTTCGATGAATCAGGGGCCGCTGACGCTGCGCGAGCGCGTCACCGAGTTGAACGGCGATCTTCAGCTGACGACGTCGTTCGACACCGGGACCGAGTTGCTGATTACGGTCCCCGTTGTGTCGGGGTAGACCGACCTTCCCAAGTCCGGTGATCTGCGGAGGCCTCGCGAGATCACCACTAATCGCCAGAACGGGGTTGTTAAGTCTGCCAAACGAGAACCTCTGACCGAGCACTGCGCATTTTTTCACGGGATTCTTGGCCGGATGCAGGCGGTACGATCTCTGCTGCTTATATCTGAGAGGTTGTACACCTCGCTGATTTTGGGCTCCCCTCAGCCAACCACTCATTGCCGTTCGGAAGGAGCGCTGGTCGAATGGTTTGCTCTCTTGCTGTTCTCTGTTTGGCGCCAGAAGGGACGATTCGTTTCGAACTCAAGCCGGATCGGCGTCAGTGTCCGGACCGTCGCCGCGCTCCACGAGGAGGGCGGCGCAAGGGTGACGCAGGGGCGACCGACACGTTCCATGCGGAGGTAAAACAGCCTAGGGCCGTCGGTTTGCTCGCTCGCGCCTGACACAGGATGGCCATCAGTCTGATTCTGGTTGACGATCACCCGCTGATGCTCGCGGGCCTTGGCCAATTACTTAGCGGCGAGCCCGATTTCGACGTTCGTGCAACCTGCGGTTCGCTGGAGGAGGGGTGGCGGGCGCTGGAGGTTCACCAGCCGGATGTGATGGTCCTCGACCTGAAGCTTGGAGGCCACGACGGTCTGGACCTTCTGCGGCGGCTCGAACCGGCACGCCCTCCCGCCGTCGTCGTCCTGACGGCGGTGGAGGACGAGGACGTCTGGCTGAATGCCGCGCGCCTCGGGGCGAAGGGGATTGTGCTCAAGGCGACTGCTCCGCGCGTGCTGGAGGACTGCGTCCGCAGTGTTCATCGCGGCGAACGATGGCTGACCGTCGCCGGCGTCGATCTCTCGAAGCGCCTGGAGCAGCGACAGCTGGCCGAAGCGCGGCTCGAACACGTCGTGACACCGCGGGAACTCGAAGTCGTTCAATTGGTTGCGCTGGGGTTGGACAATCAGGAAATTGCAACGCGGCTGGCGATCAGCGTGGGGACGGTCAAGATCCACCTTCATCACGTCTACGACAAGCTGCGGCTGCAAGGACGGCACGATCTGATTCGCTTCCTGCGCGAAACCGGTTATTAACCTGCTTGCCCTGATAACGGCCTGCCCTGAGCGGGCGCAGCGAGTCGGAAGGGTCGGAAAGACCATCCGCGTCGTGGTTTTTGTCTTGCCGCAACGGGACTCACGATTGACGTGTGTTCCACCTCTTTCGGGGATTTTGGGACGAAATTCTGTGCGGCGACCGGCCTTCCCCGAAATGGCGGCCAAGTTGCACTTTGGTGGGCTGATTCCCTTGGACCGCTATGCGGCTCGTTGACCGGATATTGGATACATCGTTGGTCCGCACGGCGGTCCGAGGCACGCGGAGCGCGCCCAGAATTACCCGCCACCAGCCACCTGCCCTGCACGGGTTTGCAGGCGCAGAGCCGTTGGCTGGTGAGACCTCCGGCTCCATGTGCAGGCTGACTGTTCGCGCTCGTGGCCGCGGATCGCGTGTTTCGCGCCTGGGGGTGGCGCTGCTCGCCGTCACTGCGTGCGCCCTCGTTGCCGACCGACCGGTCTTTGCCGGCGAGGCGGCGGCGATTCACATCACGTCGCCACAAGGACGCACCGGCACCGTTGCAACGGTGCGCATCGTCGCGCAGGTCGAAGGCGAGAAGCCCGCTTCGGTTCGGTTTTTCGTCGATGGCGCGCCGGTGGGGGCAGTGACCGACGGTCCTCCTTACGCCGTTGACTGGGTTGACGACAATCCGTTTGAGCCGCGCGAGATTGTGGCGGAGGCGATCGATGGCGCCGGCCGGTCGATCCGCGACATGGTGAAGCTGCCCGCCTTCGAGATTACGGATCAAACCGACATCGCCAGCATCGTGCTCGAGGCGGCCGTGTTCGACCGCTATGGCCGGCAGGTGTCGACGCTCGACTCGTCGTCCTTTCTCATCCGCGAAGACGGCATCGACCAGAAGATCGACACCTTCTCGCGCGACACCCTGCCGAGCACCATTCTGCTGATGGTGGACAACAGCCAGAGCATGCAGCACCGTATCGACACCGTGCGGCGAACGACGGAGCGGTTCGCGCACACGTTGAAGAAGGGCGATCGCGTGATCGTGGCCCCGTTCAATGCGCACATCGGTACAATCACCGGTCCGACCGACGATCCACGCACGATCGGCGAGGCGATCCAGGCAATGAGGGCCGGTGGTGGCACGGCATTCGTCGATGCGATCGCCGATGGGGTGAAGCTGCTCGAGAAGGTCGACGGTCGTCGTGCGATCGTGCTCATCACCGACGCGTACGACGAAAACAGCGTGCTCGACGTCAAGGACGTGATCGCCGCCGCCGAAACCGCGCACGTGACGATTTACACTGTCGCCGTCGGCGGCGTGGCCGGAGTCTCCAACCAGGGCGAGCGAACATTGAAGATGTTTGCGGATCGCACCGGCGGACGATCGTTCTTTCCGTCTCGGGACGCCGATGTCACGCTCGCGGCCAGCGACGTCTCCAACGACACGCACAGCCGCTACACGCTGTTCTACACGCCGCAGAATCAAACGAAGGACGGCACGTGGCGCAGGATCGCGGTGCAGGTTCCCGATGGTTATACGGTACGCACCCGCGATGGGTATCGCGCGCCAGCGCCCCCGCCTATTCGACCGACGATCGAGTTCACCGCGCGGACCGCGACGTTCGACTACGTGAACCTGGCGCTCGACCGTATTCGCGTGTTCGAAGACGGCGTCGCGCAGAAGGTCGACACGTTTCAGGAAGCGGTCGACCCGGTGTCGATCGTGTTGACGCTCGACTCGAGCGGCAGCATGAGGCCGGTGGTCGATACGGTGAAGGAGACGGCGCGGGAATTCGTGTCCGCGGTGCGTCCCGAAGACAGCCTCGCGCTCATCACGTTCAGCGACGAGCCGCTGTTCGCGCATCTGCTGGGCACCACTCGACAGTGGACCTTCGATGCGATCGACAAGTACACGCCGACCGGCGGAACCGCGCTGTACGACGCGCTCTGGAATTCGCTGCTGCACGTGAAGACGGCAAAGGGCCGCCGTGCGGTTGTCGTGTTGACCGACGGACGCGACGAGGACGCGAAGGGTACCGCGGCCGGCAGCGCACACACGCTTGCCGATGTGCTCGGCCTCATCCCCGATGTCGGCGCCGCGATTTACGTCGTCGGACTCGGCAAGAACGTCGATCGCGATGTGCTGTCGCGACTTGCGGCGCAATCGGGCGGCGACGCGTACTTCCCTGACGATGCGTCGCAACTCGGCAATCAGTTTCATGCGATCGTGGAGAACCTGCGGCGGCGATATGTGGTGAGCTATACGTCGACCAACACCGCGCGCAACGGCGCATGGCGGAAGGTCGAGATCAAGCCGACCGCTGCCGACATCAACATCAGCAGTCTGGGAGGATATCGCGCTCCGTCGCAATAGCGATTGAGTCATCGTTGCGTCAGCGCGATTCGCTGACGCCGCGCGCGATCGATTTGTCGTCGCGTGCGCCTATATCGAAGTCGTTATACAGACGCGTGGCGAGGAGTGTCTTCAGCGTTGGATCAGATGCGCTAAAGACCGCCAATGCTGGCGTTTTTGTCTGCCGGATCTCGACCGCTTTTACACCGCATTCACAGTCTTGTGAATTTTCCACGGAAAATCGACCGGCCTTAAGTAGCGCGTCTGGCGGGTATGTTGCACCGTGTTACACGAAGTACGCGTGCCGAGCACGGTGGACTCCCCCCATACCCTGGACGACAGCTCGCTTCTCGCCGCGCCCATGAGCGGTATCAGTGTGCGGAGTCGCACGTGGGAGTGGCTGGCGGCGCTGCGCCAACCGCTCAACGTCGATCTGCAGCTGGTCGATAGCGACGCGCAAGCGAGTGTCATTCCATCGTCGTCGCGCGCGCCTGGTGATCTCTCGCGATTGATCGATGCGCGTTCACCGCTGCTGCGTGCCGCGGTGTGGACGGCGATTCGTACCGGAGAGCAGCAGTCGACGAGCATCGAGGGCGTGCACATTGTCACGTCGTGCATCAAAGTCGCGGATGCGACGGTTGGTGCGCTGCTCGTGGCGCGCGTACTCGGCGGAGGCGACGACAGTCAGGGACTGCGGAGTGAGCTTGAAACGATCGCGTCGTGGCTGCGTCCAGGAATCGAAGCGCATCTGGTCAGTGGTCCGGCGATGGAAGCGACAGGACTGGAAAAGCTCTCCGCTCTCGGGCGAGTGCTTGCGCCGGTGGGTTCGCAGGCATCCGATCGCGAGATGGTGATGGCCTTCGCGGAAGTGATGGCGGTTTGGCACGACGTCGACACGCACGGCTACGTGGAGGCCGACGACGGAACGTTTCGGCCCGAAGTGCTGTTGCCCGGGATTGATCCTGCGTCGGTTCCGTCGGTGATTGCCCCGACAGCGCTTCCTGCCGACGTCGATTTGTCGCGAGTGATCGAAGCCGACGCCGAGTCGCTCGGCATGATCGGAGCGGAAGCGGTGCACGTCGCGCGGCTCGCATCGATTGCGGAAGGACCATCGTGGCTGCTGGTGTTCAGCGGTCCCATTGCGGCTGATCTCGTCTCGCGCACGCGCGCATATCTGACGCTGCTCGAGCATTTGCTGGCTCGCACAGGCGCCGCTTCGACGTCGCGCGTCGTCACGGCCATGTCGGCCGCGCTCATCGACGACGACGAGTATGCCGATGCAAGCGGCGCGCGCGCGCTGTCGCAGATGTTGAACATCCTTGGCATGCGGTCGGCGGTGTGGACCGTCAGCGCGACCGATGAGGTCCCGCTCCTGCGACTCGCGCACGGTCGCACCGAGCGCCAAAACGACGACGGCGGCGAATCGAGTGTGGCGGTGCGGCGCGCGGCGCGAGGTCTGACCATGACCCTGGCAGTCGTGCCTGGAAGGAACCGACCGATCACGCCACAAGAAAGGCAATCGCTCGAGGCGGCGGCGGATCTGTTGGCGCACTGGTCCACGCGTCTGGTGCCCGACGCGTTACCGCCCGATCAGGGAACGCCGCAAACCGAGCGGCGTGTCGCGCCACGCCACTTCGGCGAGTTCGTCGAGACCATCGCGAGACAGTCGATTCAGCGCGGCAGCGCCGTCTCGCTCATTTGGTTGTCGCTAGTCTTCGACACGGCTCAGGCTACACCGGGCGCGAGTCGAGGGATGCAGTCGCCGATCGCGCCCGCGGCGATCGCGCGGCGTTGGGTGCGCGAGATTCGTGCGCATCTGCGAGCTGCCGATCTTGTCGGGCTGTTGACTGACACAGAAATTGCGGTCCTGCTTCAGGACGCGCCGGAGCAGCATGCGCAAGCCGTTGCGCGGCGTTTGAGAAACCTGTTCATGAACGATGAGAATGCGCAGGCCATTCCCCATCCTCTTCTCGGATTCGTCAGCTGGGCTCCCGGAGACCCGATTCCAGAAGCCCTCATTCAACAGGCGCGTCGCAGAGCCGTACAGCACGATGTCGCCTAACACGTATCCGGGCGACGCGTTGGTGCCCAGCGGCGATCGGCGCTCGCGCCCGCGACTCGAGGTCGTCGGTCTGTTATGGGGCGCGCTCGATATTCTGGAACCGGCGCGCGTCATCGATATCAGCAAGGGCGGAGTGCTGATCGAATCGCCTGTGGCCGTGCCTCCGGGATCGGAGCAGCTAATCCAACTGTCGCTGCATGGTCAACGAATCAGCGTCGACGTTCGCGCGTGCCACATGCGGCAGGCCATTGCGCCCACCGGCACCGGTGTGCATTACCTCATAGGGTACGAGTTCGTGCACCCGCCGGCCGCACTCGCCGAGGCACTCGAGTAGTCCACATCTCGTCTTCGTCGCCGAGTCAAGAATGTAATCAGGCGGGACCGCTTGTTAGCCGGATTGCGTCTTTGCGTTCACATGACGGGTAACTTTTGGCGGCGGCATTCTGTTCCTGTTCTGAACGTATCAGGAAAGTCGACCAGGCCAAGGCAATTGACTGTGAGCAGGAAGACTTCTGCCACGAGCTGACTCGACGGCCGGGTCGAGGCGACCTCCCAAAACGGCGTACTGAAGGACTTTAGGCGGGAGACAAAATTCCACCCCTGCTTGGCGGTCCGCTTGCACTCCGGATCGGAACCTTCCATCCGCGCGATCGCGCTGCTCCGAAGAGCTCGTATGACCGTTATTTGTGAGGTTTGCGCGCCGCGGCACGATCCAGCCAGCGATCACGATGGAAGGGCCACTGGAGAAGCATGATCGAGCGCAGGCAGTATCCGCGGCGTCAGGTTGACGGCGAATTCGCCGGCGTCCAGGCCACCTTGTCGGTGCGTGTGCTGGATATCAGCGTCTCGGGTGTGCTCGTGCAGTCGACTCGACCCGTCCAGGTCGGCGAGCGCGGCTCGCTGCGTTTGAGCCTGGGCGGGAACCCGTTTACCGCGGATGTCGAAGTCCAGCGCGTCACCACCGCCAGCCCCGCTGCCGGCGGGTACCGGATCGCGTTGGCCTTTGTGGCCGTGACGCCGGAACACAGCAGTCTCATCGAACGGTTCGTTTCTGCGTAGGCGAGGCACTGAACCTTGGACGGTACAGCGCGATTTGTCCCCATCACGGTTGCTCGTTCGAAGAGCCACGTCCAGCTGCTCGGGCGGAGCTCCGAGATCGTCGGCTTGCAGCAGGAGATCGAAAGAGTCGCCCGCTCCGACGCGAAGGTTCTGATCACCGGAGAGAGCGGCGTCGGTAAGGAAATCGTCGCGCGCAGCATCCACACACGAAGTCCGCGGTCGGCGAACGTGTTCGCGCCGGTCAACTGCGCCGGCCTTCCCGAAACGCTGCTCGAATCCGAGTTGTTCGGGCACGTCAAGGGAAGCTTCACCGGAGCGTACCGCGACAAGCCAGGCAAGCTCGAATCGGCGCACATGGGGACCGTTTTCCTCGACGAAGTCGGTGAGATGACGCTGCGGATGCAGGGTCTTCTCCTGCGGTTCCTCGAGACCGGCGAGCTGCAGAAAGTCGGCGCCGATGGCAGCGGACGGCAGGTCAATGTCCGCGTCATCGCGGCGACCAATCGCGATCTGCGCGACATGCTGCGCCAGGGGACGTTCCGCGAAGACCTGTTCTATCGCCTCAACGTGATCCACATCGTCGTTCCGCCGCTGCGTGATCGGCGTGAGGACATCCCGCTGCTGGTCAACCAGTTTCTCGCGCATTTTTCGCAGGTGAGCCGCTCGACGCCGCTCAGTGTTTCCCCCGAGGCGATGAAAGCGCTGACCGACTATTCGTGGCCGGGCAACGTGCGCGAGCTGGAGAACGCGATCGAGCGCCTGGTGGTGACGGTGCAGGGGCCGATGATCGAGCTCGAGCATCTCTCGTCGGAGATTCGAGTTCACGAGAACATCGCTTTGCGGCCCAAGCGCGAGCGCCGGCGGACGGTGGCCGAAGATCTGTACAAGCGCATGGTGGAGCAGCGCGAATCGTTCTGGACCGCGGTCTATCCGCTGTTCATCGACCGGGAGATCACGCGGGCCAATGTCCGCGAAGTGGTGCGCAAGGGCCTCGAGGAAGCGCGCGGCAATTACAAAATCGTGGCTCGTTTGTTCAACATGGAGCCGCGCGATTACAAACGTTTCCTCAACTTCCTGCGGAAGCATAACTGCCAGCTCCCGTTCAAGGAGTACCGCTGACGACCGCAGCTGGCCGGCACACCGGTCGGACGTCCGGCGTTCTCGTTTCTGAGCAAATCGGCAAGTGTTGCTTTCCAATTCTGCGGGCGCTGTCGCCTGGGTGTGGGACCCGACCACAGCGAATGTTCGTTGGACCGTTCGACTGGACATCCCACTGAAGTCTGGTCGTCACTGGACTTTCCTGTGCCTTCCTGGAGCGCGCGCGAGTATCTGCGGGGCACTCCACGATAGAACCGTAGTTATCGGCGGGGGGTCCGCAAACCATTCACTGGCCGGACGTTTGCACGAATCCAGCATGCGCCGGTCTCGGCATCCTCAGGAAAATTCAACACTCGGTGGATCCACGGCCTTCGAGGCCGGAACACGATCAGGACTATGGCAATGCAGAGCGCGCGAATTCAGCAGGTGAGCGGTCGAACGCGATCGACAGGGGTGAATCGACCCGGTTTTCGGCGGCCGCAAAGTGGTCTCATCGCGGCGGCGGTGATCGTTTCGGCGGTCGTCGTCTCGGCCCAATCCCAGAGCGCCGCTCCTCGGAACCGTGTCGGGTCGGCGACCACGACCGCGACGGCCGCCACGACCCCCACGGCGGCCGGTGTGATCGTTCCGCCGCCTGGCTACGTCATTGGCGCCGAAGACGTGCTCGCCGTCATGTTTTGGCGTGAGAAGGAGATGTCCGCCGACGTGACTGTGCGCCCCGACGGCAAGATCACGCTGCCGCTTATCAATGACATCGAAGCCGCCGGCCTGACGCCTGACGAACTGCGCGATCGCGTGAACAAGGTCGCCAGTCAGTACATAGAGGACCCGAATGCCACGGTCCTCATCAAGGCGATCAACAGCCGCAAGGTCTTCATCACCGGCCAGGTGGCCAAGCCCGGTGCCTATCCGCTCGGCGGTCCGACGACGGTGCTGCAGTTGATCGCCCTCGCTGGTGGCGTCGCGGAATATTCAGACTCCGAGAATATTTCGATCATGCGGACGGAGAACGGGCGGTCGAAAGCGATTCCGTTCAACTACAAAGACGTCAAGAAGCGGAAGAACCTCGCGCAGAACATCGAGCTCAAACCGGGCGACACGATCGTCGTCCCGTGAGAACACCGTGCGACTGAGGAGAACAGAACGTTTCGGGTTGGCCGTCGTGCTGACGGTTGCCGCGTGCCCCGCGCTCGCCCAGGACATGCCGGCGGCGCGGTCGAACCGTCCGTACCGAGGTCTGTTCCAGAGCGGCGTGCAAGATGCTTCGCAGGTACTGACGGTCTCGGGGTCGATTGGTGCCGGTTATGACATTACCAGCGTGAGCGGCGCGACGATCGGAGGCGACACGACAAGGGAGCTGCGTGGCGGCTATTCAGCAGGGTCGGCAGCACTATTGTACAGCCTGTCACTGGAACGGATTTCGTTCGGTGCGAGTGCGGCGACCGGCGGTCGTCTTTATGGCGGCAGCACCGCGGAATGGCTGGCGAGTCGCAGTGCCGGCGCCACGGTGGCAATGCAGGTGCTGCGTTCCACACGTGTCACTGCAGCCGAGATGTATCGGTATGGCCCGTACAACCTGCTGTCGCTTTCGAGTCCGCCGTTCGAGAGTTCGGGTATCGACGTCCCCCTGATCGACGACGACGTTGCGATCTCGTCACGGCGGTATTCAACGGTGGCGACCACAGCGGCCGTGACCCAGTCTATTCGCGCCGGGGCACGCAGCACGCTCAACCTGGATTACACCTATGCGCGGAGTCGCACGTCCATCCTGTCCCGCGACTTCCAAAGTCAGCGCGCTGGCGCTACCTTCACGCGCGGCCTGACGCAAAATCTGGCCTTCAACCTCGGCTACCACTACCGGCGCGCCGATTATCCGAGCGGCACCAGCCGGCGTGTGTTCGACGCGCACGAAGCCGACGCGGGAATCAGTTTCAACCGTCCGCTCTCGCTGACACGCCGCACGCAGTTGTCGTTTTCGACCGGGTCATCGGCGTATGCCAATGAGTCGGGGCCCTCGTCGAGGACCTCGTATCGCATCTCGGGCAGCGCGCGCTTGACGCACGAAATCGGGCGCACCTGGAGTGCCGCGCTCTCATATGCGCGCAACATCGGATTCGTGGATACCTTCGAACAGCCGATTACGTACGACAGCATCACTGCCGCCGTCGGCGGGTTGATTTCGCGCCGGCTGCAGTTCAGCGGATCGGTGCGTGCGTCCGGCGGTCAGGTCGGGCTGTCAGGGCTGAACAACGACTATCGGACCTACATCGGTTCCACGTCCCTGGTGACCTCGCTCACGCGAAACATCGGCCTCGGCGCGTCGTACTACTACCTCCGCGCGCGTTTCGGCGCGGGCGCCGCGGTACCGACCGGCGTCGGTCCCGAGATGGAGCGGCAAGGCGTTCGTGGGTACGTCACGGTGTGGGCCCCTATTTTTTCCCGCGCGAGGAGACCCTGATGCTGCCCGGCAAGAAATACGCGCCTGAGGACTTCCTTCGCATTGCGTGGCGCGGTAGATGGCTCATTCTGCTGCCCGCGATTCTCGGCGCTGTCGGTGGATTCGTCTGGGCGCGCACGCTGCCGGACCGTTACCGATCGGAAGCACGGGTGCTTGTCGTCCCTCAGCGCGTGCCCGCCGCCTTCGTGCGGTCGACGGTCACGACTGGTCTCGAGGAGCGGCTTCAATCGATACGGCAGCAGATCCTCAGCCGCTCGCGGCTCGAGGCGCTTATTCAGGAGTTCAACCTCTATCCGGAGGAGCGCAAAGCGCTTCCGATGGAGGATGTGGTGCAAATAATGCGGGCAGACCTGGGTGTCGAGATTCCCGCCGCCAGGCGCAACCAGCAGCCGGGCTACTTCAACGTGCGCTTCGACGCCCCGAACCCGCGGACGGCGATGCAAGTCGCCGAGCGGCTCGCCTCCTTCTTCATTGACGAGAATCTGCAGACGAGGGAAGGTCAGGCCAATCTGACCAGCGAGTTCCTGGCGACGCAGCTCGCCGAAGCAAAGGCACGGTTGATCGAACACGAAAAGAAGCTGGAGGCGTATAAGCGCAAGTACGGCGCGGAGATGCCGACGCAGGTCCAGTCGAACGTGTCGATGATGCAGGCCACACAGGTTCAACTGCAGGGGCTCATCGACGCCGCAACACGCGATCAGGAGCGCCTCGTCACCGTACGTCGTCTGGTCGCGGACGCCGAGACGACTCTGTCGGGAATGACGGCGACACCGGTCAGCGAGCCGCTCGCCGCCAACACTGCGCCCGCCACCGCCGCACAGCAACTGCAAGCGGCGCGCGCGACCCTTCAAGCGTTGCAGGCGCGCCTCACGCCGCAGCATCCCGACGTCATTCGTGCGCAACGCGCGATTCGCGACCTGGAACAGAAAGCCGAGGCCGAGGCGTTACAGGTACCGCTCGCACCAAACGCGCCCACCACGGCGAAGGCAAACCCCGCCGAAATCGCCCAGCGCCGCCGGATTTCCGATTTGCAGACCGAGGAGGAGACGCTGGTGCGACGACTGGCGGCGAATCAGGTCGAGCAGGGACGGGTGCAGACGCTACTGGAGACGATGCGCAGTCGGATTGAAGCGGCTCCCGCGCGCGAGACGGAGCTGACCGAGCTGATGCGCGACTATCAGACCCTGCAGGACACCTACACCTCGCTGCTCGCCAAGTCGCAGGAATCCAACCTTGCGGCGAATCTCGAACGGCGCCAGATCGGCGAGCAGTTCCAACTGATCGATGCAGCCCAGCTACCGCAGCGACCCATCAGTCCGAATCGAGCACGCCTCGTGGCGATGGGGCTTGGCGCGGGGCTGGCCGTCGGGCTGGCTATCGTCGCGCTCCTCGAGTACCGCGACACGACGTTCGCGACCGATCGGGATCTCGTCCTCAGTCTCTCCGTGCCCGTCCTGGCCGTCGTCCCGGCGATGCAGACCGAGCGCGAGCGCCGGCGTCTGCGACGTATCCGCCGCGTCGCATGGGCGACGGCGGTGTTCCTCATGCTCGGCGGCGGCGGCATCGCGGCCTGGAAGCTGCGACTGATGGAAAACCTGGTGCGCTGATGTACGAAGCCTTTTTCGGACTGCGTGATCGTCCGTTCGATCTCACGCCGGATCCACGTTATCTCGTGCTCACGCCGGCGCATCGCGAGGCGTTGAGCAGCATCGAGTACGGCATCGCCAGCCGCAAAGGCATCACCCTGCTCGTCGGCGACGCCGGACTGGGAAAGACGACGGTGATCCGGGCTGCGCTGGCGCGCGCGCAGTCGCGCGTGCACTGCGTTCACCTGCACAACCCGGCGCTGACGCGGGACGAGTTCGTCGAGATGCTGGCGGCGATGTTCAAGTTGACCGACGCGGCGCGGCGGTCGAAGGCGATGCTGCTGCTGGAGCTCGAATCGCTGTTGCGTGAGCGCGAGCTCGCTGGCGAAACCACCGTGCTGATCGTCGACGAGGCACAGAGTCTCCCGCTCGAACTGCTCGAGGAAGTGCGTCTGCTCGCCAACATCGAAACCAACGAGCGGAAACTGCTGTCGGTCATCATGGCCGGTCAACCCGAGCTCGCGCTGCGGCTCAACGAGCAGGCGCTTCGGCAGTTGAAGCAGCGGGTCGCGCTGCGCTGCACGCTGCGGCCGCTGACGGCGCACGAAACCACCGCCTACCTCGCCGGCCGACTGACCGCGGCGGGAGCGGCGGGAGGCATCCAGGTGTTCACGCGTGAAGCCGTCGCGGCGATGCACGAAGCGTCGAAGGGAATTCCTCGCCTCATCAGCGTGATTGCGGACAACGTGCTGCTCACCGCGTTTGCGCTCGGTGCCCGCCCCGCGACCCGGCAGATCGTGCTCGACGTGTGCGGCGATTTCGATCTCGCTGCTGGCGAGGCGATCCTCCCGTCAGTACCGGCGTCTAACGGACACCCGTTGATGCCGTCCAACAGTCACGGTCGCCTGTTGTTGGTCGAAGAGCGCGCGCCGGTGGTCGTCGCGGCGCCGCAGCCGCCCACTGTCAGCGTCGTGGAACCTGCTGAGCCGCGCGGTACTTTCGGCGGCTGGTTTGCGAAGCGACGTCTGTTCTCCTCTTTCTTCTCTTCGTGAGTCGAGATCCCGACGAGTCCACATGAGCCGAGTAGACGAAGCACTCCGCCGCGCAGCAGGCGAGCCGATCGGGGGGACGGTCCCCACTGATGCCGGCCGCACCTCCGGCCCTGCGACCGTGGCGTTCGATGCCACCGAGGGCGACTCGCCGGCGCCGGTCGCGCCGGAGCTGGTGGCGTCTGCCGCTGCTCCCGACCTGCCCGCTGCGGCCGATCGGGCGACCAGCCTGCTCGAGCGGATCGATCATCGACTCGCCGAAAAAGTGGTCGTCGACACCAACATCTCCACTGCTTCCCGCGAACAATATCGCCAGCTGGCGGCGGTTCTCCATGACGCACAGGCCGCAAGCGGGCTGAAGGTCGTGATGATTGCCAGCGCGGTTGCCGGGGAGGGAAAGACGCTCACGGCGACCAATCTGGCGATGACGTTCAGCGAGTCCTATCGCCGCCGCGTGCTCCTGATCGACGCGGATTTGCGGCGGCCGAACCTGCATCAGCTGTTCAAGGTCGTCGCGTCGAGCGGACTGAGCGAAGGATTGAGCGCCACGGCAGACACGAAACTGGTCGTACGGCAGATCACTGCCGGGCTGTCGCTGCTTCCGGCCGGTCGCCCCACCCAGGATCCGATGGGAGCGCTGACCTCTGAGCGCATGCGCAGGTTGATCGCGGAAGCGCGTGACGCGTTCGACTGGGTCATCATCGATACGCCTCCGCTCGTGCTGTTGCCGGACGCCAATCTGCTCGCACCGATTGCCGACGGCGTCGTCATTGTCGTTCGCGCCAAATCGACGCCGCATGCGCTGGCCAAGCGTGCTGTCGACGCCATCGGGTCGGATCGGTTGCTGGGCGTGGTGCTCAACGCGGCACGCGAGAGCGACTCGCCCGGCTACTACCATTACGACCAGTACTACGATCAGCAGCGCCCCGAGACGGCGGGGGTGTCCGCGGTTCGGTAATGCGTGTCCTGCTGTATCGGCTGCGCGGGCGCGCCCTTGCGCTGGTGGCGCTCGAGACGGCGCTCATCGTGACCGCGGTCGTTATTGCCACGTGGATGCGGCTCGGCAACAAGAGTTCGGTCGCCCTGTTCGAAGAGGGCGCGCTCGCCAAGACGTTGCTCATCGCGCTGATTTGCCAGACCTGTTTGTACTACAGCGATCTTTACGATCTTCGCCAGCCGGCTGACACGCGTGAGCTGCTGATCCGCATCGTCCACGCGCTCGCCGTCGCGTCGTTCCTGGTGGCCGCGCTGTATTACTGGATTCCGTCGCTGGTGATTGGGCGCGGCGTCTTCATCATCGGCGCCGGGCTGGTCATCACCTTCGTCATCGCCTGGCGGGTGACGTTCGACTGGCTCTGCCGCCGCGTCGGCCCGCGCGAACGGTTGCTCCTGGTCGGCGCCGGTGACGGAGCGATCAGCCTCGCGCGCGAGTTGCACGAGCGGCGCCACGATATCGGCGTCGAGATCGTCGGCTTCATCGATCCTGATGCGACTCGTGTCAGCGCGCCGGTGCTCAACCCCGGCGTCATCGGCACGATCGAAGACATCCCGTCGATCGTTCGCGCCCGCGGCGTGCATCGGGTCGTGGTCAGCCTTGCCGATTCGCGCGGCAAGCTGCCGATGGACAAGTTGCTCGAGATGAAGCTCGATGGCGTGTCCTTCGATCACCTTGCCGCCGTCTACGAGGGCTACACGGGCAAAATCGCGGTGGAGAACCTGCGACCGAGCTGGCTGATCTTCTCGTCGGGGTTCAAGAAGACACGACTGCTGTCCGCGTCCAAGCGCGCACTGGACGTGGCGCTGTCGGCCATCGGGTTGGTGCTGGCGTTGCCGGTCATGGCGGTGGTGGCGCTCGCCGTTCGCCTGACGTCGCACGGTCCCGTGTTCTATCACCAGCAACGCGTCGGTCAGCACGGGCGGCTCTTCACCGTGCACAAATTCCGCTCGATGCGGCCGGATGCCGAGGCGGCCACGGGCGCTGTGTGGGCGAACAAGGCAGGCGATGCCCGCGTCACTGGGGTGGGTCGTTGGCTGCGCCGATTCCGCCTCGACGAGCTCCCACAGCTGTGGAACGTCTTGAAGGGCGACATGAGCTTTGTCGGACCGCGGCCCGAGCGCCCGGAGTTCGTCGGCGAGCTGACGCGCCAGATTCCCTTCTACGGCCAGCGCCACATCGTCCGGCCTGGGCTGACCGGCTGGGCGCAGGTGCGTTACACCTACGGTGCCAGCAAGGAAGACGCGCTGCAAAAACTGCAGTACGACCTGTTCTACATCAAGAACCTGTCGATCGCGCTCGATCTCTTCATCATCCTCGCCACGATCAAGACCGTGGTTCGTAGCCGGGGTGCGTAGGGCCATGCCGTCGCTCTCTCCGGCCGCGGGCACTTCGATCGTCAATGCGATGAGCGTAGACGTGGAGGACTACTTTCACGTCAGCGTCTTCGACGGCGTGGTACCGCGGCACCGGTGGGAACAACTCGAGAGCCGCGTGTGCGCCAACACGGATCGGCTGCTCACGATTTTCGACGAGGCGGCCGTCCGCGCGACGTTCTTCGTCCTCGGCTGGGTTGCTGAGCGGCACCCGGAACTGGTGCGGCGCATCGTCGCGCGGGGACATGAGCTGGCTTCGCATGGCTACGCGCACAGGCTCGTGTACGACCAGACGCCGGCGGCGTTTCGGGAGGACGTGCGCAAGAGCAAACGGCTGTTGGAGGATGCCGGCGGTACGCTGGTCGGCGGATATCGCGCGCCAAGCTACTCGATTACGCCGCGCTCGCTGTGGGCCCTCGACATTCTCATCGAGGAGGGGTACTGGTACGACGCGAGCATCTTTCCGATCATGCACGACCGGTACGGCATTCCGGTGTCAGCACGCCATCCGTACGTGGTGCATCGGCGCGGCGGCACGCTGGCCGAGATGCCGGCGTCGACGGTGCGATTCGCGTCCTGCAACTTGCCGGTCGGCGGCGGCGGGTACTTCCGGATACTCCCGTATGCCTGGACTCGGTGGGGCATCTCACAGGTGAACCGGGCTGAGCAGCGGCCGGCGGTGTTCTACCTGCATCCGTGGGAGATCGATCCCGAGCAGCCGCGATTGCCAGTGGGTCTGCTCGGACGCTTTCGCCATTACCGAAACCTCGCCCAGACGGAAGTGCGGCTACGCGCGCTGCTGCGCGATTTTCGGTTCGGCCCGGTGCGTGATCTTGTGGTGCCCGATGCGGCGGCCGCGCCAACGGCGGAGGCCGCACCCGCGGCCCTGCCGTACCTCTGGTAGCCACAGCCAATGTCACTGGTCAGTGTGATCGACGCCGCGCGGTCGCGGTTCACCGTCGCTCCGGCAGCGGACGCCGACGCGCTTCGGGCATACGTGTCCGGTCACGCCGACGCGACTGCGTATCACGACCCCGCCTGGCTGCGCGTGATCAACCGCGCGTTCGGACACGAGACGCATTGTCTGGTCGCCACGGATCCGGGGGGCGCGATCGCCGGGGCGCTGCCGGTGGCCTACTTTTCGAGCCGTGTCTTCGGTCGCTTTGCCGTGTCACTGCCGTTTGTGAACTACGGTGGTGTGCTCGCCGACAGCGAGGCTGCGGCGCAGGCGCTGCTCGACGGCGCCATTACGCAGGTGCGCAGGAATGGTGGCGCGCACCTCGAGCTGCGCCACACGCGTCAGCGCTTTGCCGCGCTGCACGCGCGTCGGCACAAGGTGGCGATGCGGCTTCCGTTGTGCGCGACGGCCGACGGGCAGTGGAACGCGCTCGACCGGAAGGTTCGTAACCAGATTCGCAAGGCTGAAAAGAGTGGAGCGCGCGTGAGCGACGGCGGCGTGGAGCTGCTGGACGCCTTTTACGCCGTCTTTGCGCGCAACATGCGCGATCTCGGAACGCCGGTATACAGCATCCGCTTTTTCGCCGAAGTGCTGGACACCTTCCCTGATCGCACACGGGTGTTCGTGGTCAGCGTTGCAGACGAACCCGTCGCGGCGTCGCTGGTGTTGTGGCACAGGGACATGATCGAGGTTCCCTGGGCCTCCGCGATTCGCGAGTTCAATCCGCTCTGCGTCAACGTCCTGCTGTATTGGCAGATGTTGCGCTTCGCCGCGGAGCGCGGCTTTGCGGTGTTCGACTTGGGGCGTTCCACGCCCGGCGAAGGGACGTTTCTCTTCAAGCGACAGTGGGGCGCGGAACCGCTGCCGCTCGTGTGGGAATACTGGAGCGCGGACGGCCACTCGGTACGCGATCTGAGCCCGCATAACCCGAAGTTCGATCTCGCCATTCGCAGCTGGCAGCGGCTTCCGTTGCGGATCGCCACGGCTGTCGGTCCGTTCATCGTGCGAAACATCCCATGACGCTCGCACTCCTCGTCGTGGTCGTGTTGTCGTTCGGGGCGGTGGCCTACGGCTTCATCGGATATCCGCTGCTGCTCGCCGCACTGGTCCGGCTGCGTGGTGGACGTCCTGTTCGCCGTCGCGACGTGCTGCCGAGCGCCAGCCTCGTCATCTCGGCCTACAACGAAGCGGCGGCGATTCGCGCCAAGCTGCGCAACGCCGTGGCGCTCGACTACCCGGAGGCGCTGCTCGAAATCGTGGTCGTCTCCGATGCTTCCAGTGACGGCACCGACGAGATCGTTGCCGAGTTCGCCCCTCGAGTGCGGCTGCTTCGGCAGGAGGCCCGTCGCGGCAAGACGGCCGGATTGAACACCGCGGTCCCGTTGTTGCGCGGCGAGATCGTCGTCTTCTCCGACGCCAACGCGCTGTACGAGCCCGACGCCATCAGAAAACTGGTTCGCAACTTCGCAGATCCCGACGTGGGATGTGTGACCGGCGAAGCGCGTTATCAGACAGAGCGCCGGGCCATAGCCGATGTGGGCGAGCGCGCGTACTGGGACTACGAGATCCAGATCAAGCGACTGGAGACACAGGTCGGCTCGATGGTCGGCGGCGACGGGGCGATCTATGCGATTCGCCGCGAGCTGTGGAAGACGCTGCCCGAGGAAGCGATCAACGACTTCCTGAACCCTCTGCAGATTGTCGCGGCCGGCTGGCGGGCGGTGTACGAGCCGGAGGCGATCTGTCACGAGGAGACAGCGGGACACGTGCGCACGGAATACAAGCGCCGTGTGCGTATCGTCAGTCGGAGCTGGCGCGCGGTCTTCCTCGTCCCCGCCGTGCTCAATCCATTTCATGTCGGATTGTTCGCCTGGTCGCTCGTCTCTCACAAGCTGCTGCGCTGGGTGTCGGGCGCACTGCTGGGCAGCGGTGTACTGGCTGCGACCTTGTTGACCACCCGGGTCGCGCCCGACGCGTTATTGCTTCGCGACGTGGGGGTCGGTGTCCTCGTGGCTGCGTTTTGCCTGGCAGTCAGCGCGCGCGTTCGGCGGGGCGCGGCCATGGCCGGCTACTTCGCGGCACTGAATCTGGCATCGCTGGAGGGTGTGGTCAGAGGAAGTCTCGGGCGAGTCTCCGGCGTCTGGACGACACCGCGCGAAGAAGCCGCGCTGTCGGCGGCGGCGTTCACGGGTGCGAACGTCCGCGTCGGCGTGCTGTTGGCGGTGGCTGCGGTCGCCGTCACCGGTGTCATGGTCCCGGCCGTATATCGCTGGAAAGGCGGGCTGGCGACCGCGGAGGTCACGTTCTGGGGGGCCATAGTGGTTCTCATCTACGTCTACCTCGGATACCCGCTCCTTCTCATGCTGTGGACTCGTGTCCGCCGCCGTCCAATCGCGAAGAGTCCGATCGAGCCCCAGGTCTGTCTGTTCATCGCCGCCAACGACGAGGAAGATGTCATCGAGGCCAAGCTGTTCAACGCACTTGCCCTCGATTACCCGAGCGATCGACTCGATATCCTGGTCGCCTCCGACGGGTCGGTGGACAACACCGAACGCCTCGTCGAGCGCTTCGCGCCACGAGTCCGCCTCCTGCGCCTCTCACCGCGACGCGGCAAGATTGCCACGATCAATGATGGCCTCCGATCGGTAACCAGCGAGATCGTCATCTTCTCGGATGCGAACACGTTCCTCGAGCCGAATGCGGTGCGAGCGCTCGTGCGCAACTTTGCCGATCGTCAGGTGGGCGCTGTCAGCGGCGATGTGGCCCTGGTGGGCGAGCGCGCCGCGCTTGGACGCTCCGAGGATCTGTACTACCGCTACGAGCGTCACGTGCAGCAGGCGGAGTCCGACGCCGGCTCGATGATTGGCGCCGACGGCGCGCTCTATGCGATCCGGCGCGAGTTGTTCATCGCGCCGCCCAACGACACGATCCTCGACGACATGGCCATCCCCATGTCCATCGTGCGCCAGGGCTATCGCGTCATTTTCGAGCGGACCGCCCGTGCGTATGAGTACGGCTCTGAGACAGCCCACGAAGAATTCGCACGCAAGTCGCGCGTTGTCGCAGGTGCCGTTCAGTTCCTGACACGGATGGACTGCGCCGTTCCGCTCGGCAGACCACAGGCGGTCGTGTCGCTGTTCTCGCACAAGGCGCTGCGTTGGCTGTCGCCGGTGTTTGCGGCGTGCACCCTGTTCGGATCCGCAGTGCTCGCCGGCCAGTCGCCACTCTATGCCGCGGCACTCATCGTCCAGACCGTCGTACTGGCGATCGGACTCGCGGGTTGCGCTCCGGCCCTGCGCCGGTGGAGCGTCATCGGAGCGGCGCACTATTTCTGGCTGGTGCAGCTGGCGGCGGCGGTCGGCGTCGCCCGTGGTCTCGCGCGTCGCCAGTCGGTGCTATGGCAACGCTTCGATAGGGTTGCCGTGACGCAGCCGCTCGGGATGCCGTGATGAACGCGAAGCCAGACGCTCGTCGTCGTGTTCACCCGGTGGTGAGGCTGCGGTCGGCGGTTGCACCTATCGCCAAGTCGATGTTGTTGCAGATCGGCGGGTATGCCGCCTTTCGCCGTTTGATGCCGAGCCGGGGGGCCGCGATTCTCCGCTACCACGCGGTATGTGGAGAAGAGGGAGCGGCCTACTGCGATCCGGGAATCTGCATCCCGCCGCATGCCTTCGAGCAGCATGCGCGCTACCTGGCGGCGCACTATGTGGTGCTGCCGCTGGCCGAGATCGTTCAGCGCATGGGCACGGGACGCGCGCTGCCGGCCAACGCCGTTGCCATCACCTTCGACGATGGATACGTTGACAATCTGGCGGCGGCGCGCACGCTGCATCGGTACGGGTTGACCGCCACGTTCTTTGTCACCGCGGGATGCGTGGGAGATGGCGAGCCGTTCTGGCTCGCCGAGCTGCGAACGCTCGTGGCCGCGATTGGCGAGCCGACGCTGAATCTGCTGGTTGGGGCGACTCCGCTCACGCTCGAGATCGGTAGTCCGCAACAGCGTCGCACGGCAGTCCGCTCGCTGATCACCGTGATCAAGTCGCATCCGATCGCCATTCGCGAGTCGCTGCGCGATCAGCTCCGCCAGGCCGCGCGCCACCCGTCGTTGCCGCGCTGCATCCTGAACTGGGACGAGCTCGCCGAAATGCAGCATCTCGGCATGACCATCGGCGCGCACACGCTCACGCACCCGAATCTGCCGAGTGCCGGTGAGACTGATGCGCGGCGCGAGATCGAGGGATCGAAGGAGCGGCTGGAACGCGGTCTCGGCGTACCCGTCATGCTGTTCGCGTATCCGAACGGTGGCGCCGAGCGGTACATGACGCCGGCGATTGCGCGGCTGGTGCGGAGCGCCGGATTCGCGGCGGCAGTCACGTCTCGCAACGGAGTGGCTGGCCCGCGCAGCAACCTCTATGCTCTGGAACGCGTCCAGGTGCATGAGCGGCTCGAGGACCTGGTGTTCGCGCTGGAGATCGAGCGAGTGGCGTTTGCCCCGAGGCCACGATCGCTCGAGAGCGCCGCGACCGGAGGGGCCGAATGAGCCGCAGCGCCCTCGTCGTCGCCTATCACTTTCCGCCGGACGCGGCTATCGGTACGATGCGTACGTTACGTGTCGTCCGGCACCTGGCTCGGGAAGATTGGGACGTCACGGTCCTCACTGGACACCCGCGGACCTACCGCCCAGGCACGGCCATCGACCGCGATCTGCTGCGTCGTGTGCCTGAGAACGTGCGCGTCGTGCGCGCGCCCGCCATCCGCGGGTTCGAGGCACTCAAGCGGTTCGCCAAACACGCTCTTCGATCGGATGCATCCAGCGGCGGTGTCGCCGCGTCGGCTGCTGTCGCGCACCGAGAGCGGAGCGGGCAGCGATCACACGTTGCCAGAGCGCTCGACGTTGTCGATGCGGCCTTCGCCATTCCCGATCAGGAATCCGCGTGGATGCTGCCGGCGATTGTGCGCGGATTGGTCGTGGGGACCGGAGCGCCGCCCGACGTGCTCTATTCATCGGCGCCACCGTGGACAACGCAACTGGTTGCCTCCGCACTGGCCTCCATCCTCCGATGTCCGTGGGTAGCGGACTTTCGCGATCCATGGGGTCGTGCACCGTGGCGGAGTGACCGGATGCCGTTCACGATGCGCGCCGCACGCCGGTTGGAACGGTTCGTCGTCGGCCGCGCCGACCGGGTGCTGTTCGTCTCCGCGGCCAACCGCGACGAGTTCGCCAATCACTACGGCGCACCCGTCGCGTCGAAGTTTCGCGTCGTGCCGAATGGCTGCGACTTGAGCGAGTTCGAGAGCGTGGGCCCGGCAACGCCAGGCGGCGAGCCATTCGTCCTCGTTCATGCCGGATCGCTGTACGCCGGACGGACTCCCGTACCGCTGCTCGAAGCCATCGCTGCGGCGATCGCCCAGGGCATCATTGACCGGGAGCGGTTTCGCGTCCGTTTCCTGGGGGCGATTCTCACGCAGCCGGAAATCACCGCTGCCTGCGATCGGCTCGGGCTGTTGGATATCGTCGAATTCCTGCCGCGGGTGCCGCGACTGGACGCGATCCGCGCGATGAGGAACGCGTCCGCGTTGTTGTTGCTGCAGCCGGGTCACGGCGTGGCGGTACCAGCCAAACTATACGAGTACATGGCCGCCGGTCGCCCTGTCCTCGCAATTGCGGAAGGGGAAACGGCCGATATTGTTCGTAAGAGTGGAGCAGGAGTCGCCGTGTCCGCCGTCGATCACGCCGGAATGGTGGCGGCACTTGCGAAATTGATGGAAATGGCGCGAACGCCGTTTACCCCAGCTCCGCTGGAGGCGTGCGACGGCAGCAGGCGAGCCGGGGAGATCGCGGCATTACTATCGGAGGTGCTGCCGATCGCGCGCAGAGAGAACGCGTTGCGCGATGGTGTCACGCTGCACGATACACCGTCGACGGCCACCCTCGAGCGGCACCGATAGGGCACGGGATACGTGGAGACGAACGCGACGTCGTTACCCATTCGCCAGACCGCCTCTGGTGCACACCGGAGCCCGGACGGTCTGCTGTCTCGATTCTTCGAGCGGAACAAGGAGTTCTGTCGGCGCCATCTGCAGCCACGCCTGTACTCCGTCAGTTATACCGAGGCTCTCGACTGCTGGTTCAGTCGACGGATCAAGCCGCGGCCTGACGGCGCGCTGCTCGAGTTCGGATGCGGTCGTACGTTTCGACTGATTCAACTCGTTGGTGATCGGTTTGCGCGCCGATACGGAACCGATCTGGAAGACGTGGCACGAGCGGAGATTCCTGAAGCCGTCACGTTCGTGCGCTGCACCCCCGGGGCAATTCCGTTCGATGACGAGCATTTCGATTACGTGGTGATCCGGAGCGTCATCGAACATGTTGCCGATCCGACGCGTACCTTTGCCGAACTCTATCGAGTCACCAGACCTGGTGGGCAGGTCCTGATGAACCTGCCGAACAAATGGGACTACGTGTCGGTGGCGGCCCGTCTTGCTGGGCCGCTGAAATCATCCATCCTCAAGACGGTCGTGCGGATGCAGTTCGAAGACTTCCCCGTGGTCTATCGCTGCAACACACGCCGCGCGCTCTATCGGACGGCCGCGGCGGCAGGGTTCGAGGTGGAGGAGTTCTTGCCGCTGCCGTCGCCTCCGTACTACCTTTCGTTCTGCGTTCCGCTGTACATCCTGGGCGCCGCGTACCAGTTCGTCGTGTCCATCTGCGGGCTCGATGTGCTGCAGCCGGCGTTCGTGGTGCGACTGCGAAAACCCGGTGGCCAGACGGAAACACAGCCATGAGCGTTACCGCAATTTTATGGGCGACGCTCTACTGCGCCGCGATCCTCGGATCGTTCATCAATCCACTGTTCGGAGCGATCGGCTACGCGCTCGAGTACTACATGCGCCCGCAATTGAAGTGGTGGGGCGACGACGTTCCGAACCTCCGCTACAACCTGATTATTTCCGTCGTTCTGGGCGGCACATTTCTGCTCCGCCGAAGCTCGCTTCGTCCCCTGGTCAGCCCCAAGAACATCCCGCTTCGCTGGATGATTGCCTTCGCCGCGATCATCCTGGTGGTGACCCCGACGATTGCCGTCGATCGTGATCTGAGCTGGTTCTGGGGTGTGCGGTGGATCGAGGTCGCGATCATCTTTCCGATGCTGCTGGCGGGCGTGATCCGCAGTCGCGGAGCATTCAATCTGTTCGCCGCGGCGCACATGCTCGGTGCGTTCTGGTGGGGGTGGGACGCCTGGAACAACCCGAAACGCCAGGCGGGACGCCTGCTGTGGGTGGGTTCGGGCGACTCGCTCAACGACAACGCGGCATCCGCGCACCTGTTGACCGTGCTGCCGTTCATCGCGGTGTATCTGCTCACGGAAAAGGACAAGCGGCTGCGTGCCGTGGCGCTGATCGCGGCGCCATTCGTCATCAACACCATCATCCTGTGCAACAGCCGCGGTGCGACCGTTGCGCTGGTCGCCGGTCTGCTCTCGGCCGTCCTGCTCATTCGTTCCGGTTATCGCATGCGCGTCATCGGCGCCGGGATGGCCATGGCACTCGCCGTCCTGCTGCTGGCCGACCAGACGTATATCGATCGGCAGCAGACGACGACGGAGTACCAGGAAGACGGCTCGGCGCAGCAGCGCGTGCAGACATGGATTGCCGGTTATCGATTGGTCAAAGACCGTCCATTCGGCGCGGGCGGTCGCGGCTTCCATGTGTTGAGTCCGGTATACATTCCCGACATTGTCGCCGAGCACGGCGGACAACGGCGCGCACCCCACAACACCTGGGTCTCGGTCGCCTGCGAATGGGGTGTGTTGGGATTCCTTTGTTTTGCTGGTCTCAATGGCTCGACGCTGATGATGCTCGAGCGGCTCAAACGTCGCGTCAGCGCGTTGGGCGACAGCGGAACGTACTATTACTGGCGCGCACTGGCGCTGCAGGTCGCGATCATCGCCGGTCTGGTTGCCGCGGCGTTTACCGATCGACTCTATGGCGAGTCCGGCTACTGGATGATCGGCCTCGCTTATGCGCTGACGCGGATACAGTTGACCGACGCCGCCGAGGTCGGGGAAACGGCGCCCGCACCTGACAGCGTGGCGCCCATCGGAACTCGCCTGCGATTGCCGACGCTGGCAGGTGCTCACCCGCGGTGACGAGCACGGCAATCTCCGACCTGGCGATCTTCGAGCCGGTTCTCGCCCGTCTCGAGGCGGATGTCGTCACCCACTTTGGCACATCTGGTCTTCGCCTGGTTGCCCGTGAGCGTCACGAGCGCCCCGCCTCGCACATTCTTCGGGTCGGTGTCTGCACCGCCGCAGGGCAGGCGCTCTCGCATCTATTCGTCAAGGTATCGAAGCCGCGCGTCATTCCCAACGCCGGCCCGGATGCGATGCAGGCACGCGTCGCGCATGACTTCGAGACGACCCGCCGCACGTATGCGGCGCTGTCTGCACACGCTGAACTCGGCGTCGTCACGCCGGTCGCCTGTTATCCGGACCTCCTGGCGATCGTCACCGAGCAGGCCGAGGGCTCTCCCTTGCTTCGCTACCTGCAGACGCGCGCCGGCTGGCTGCCGAGGGAAGAGACGCTGTCGGAACTTCGCGACACGATCGGGCGGGTGGGCCGGTGGGTGCGCGTCTTTCAGCAGCTGGGCCCGACCGGTGGGCTGTCGGATGTCGAGGAGCTGCGCGGTTACATCAATATCAGGTTGGGGCGTCTCGTCAATTACAGCCGCGGGCGCTTCCTCGAGCACGATCGTGGAGAGGTCTTGCGCCACATCGACGCGCTCGGCGCCAGGGTGGAGCGGGAACAACTCCGCCAGGTCACCGTTCATTCCGACTTGTCGCTCGGCAACGTGCTCGTGTGCGGCGGCCGGATCGTCGTGCTCGACTTCACGATGACGCGCCTCGATAATTGGCTGCACGACATCACCAAGGTGTTCGTGCGCGTCGGGTTGCTGTCTCTGAAACCGAAATTCACCGTCCGGGTCGTGCGCGACCTGCAGTCGGCGCTGCTCGCTGGTTTCGATCCGGCGTTGTCGCCGGAGCAGCCGCTGTTCCGGCTGCTCGTCCTGCAGCACCGCGTCAATCATCTGGCCGCGCTGTACGAGCGTCCGCACTCGGGTGTTCAGGCGGCATATGACGCGCTCGTGCGATCCCATCACTGGTCCCGGCTCCGGGCCGAGCTCGCAACGGGCGTCGACCGCGGATGAGCGGCGGCCGACTCCTCAAAGTCGGCGCGCGATTGAGCAAGCTGCGCATGATGTCGGCGCGCGAGATCGCCGCACGCGTTCGCTATCGCGCGATCATTGAACACGAGCGACGGCAGCATCACCGAAACACGCTGGCGCCGGCCGGCCGTCTCGCGACCGCCCTGCGGCGAGACCTGCAGTCGGACGACTGGCCGCGCGCGCTCCTCGATGCGCGGCGCATGACCTCGGCCAAGTACTTCGCCGGCTCGCGCGACCGCGAGCGGCTTCGAGCGCTGTTTGCGGCTGAATTCCGGAATGAGTTGGCGGCGACGCTGGAGCAGGCGCAGGATGCCCGCTGTCATCGGTTCGAGTTCTTCGGTCGCCGATTCCAGTACGGCGAGCAGATCGATTGGCAGGCGGATCCGGTCACCGGCCGGTCCTGGCCTGCGCTCTATCACGCCGATGTTCCGGTCCATCGCGGCGACGTCGGCTGCGGCGACGTGAAGTACGTCTGGGAGTTGAGCCGCCAGCAGTACGTCATCGACCTCGGAAAAGCGTGGTTTCTCGCCGACAGCGCTGACGATCTGCGCGCGATGCAGCGGCTCGTCGAGAGCTGGATTCGGGGAAATCCATACGCAACCGGCGTGAATTGGGCGTGTGCGCTCGAACCCGCGTTCCGCGCCTGGTCGTGGCTGTGGGCGTATCACCTCACGGCCGCGGCCCTCGACGATCGTTTCCATCTGGAGTGGCTGCAGTCCTTTTACGACCACGGCCGTTTCCTGGCAACGCACCTGGAACACTACTCCAGCCCGTACAATCACTTGATCGGCGAGGCCTCCGCACTCTACGCGTTGGGCGTCTGCTTTCCCGAGTTCCACGATGCGCCGGCATGGAGGCGGCTTGCGCGGTCGGTGCTGGAGACCCGTCTCCGTGAGCAGTTTTACGAGGACGGCGGATCCGTCGAGCAGTCGACCTTTTATCATCACGCCACGCTGGGGTTCTACCTCCTGGTCGACGTGCTCGCGCAGGAGAACTCTGAAACCACTTCGCCTGCCGTTCGCGGCGCGATCGAGCGTGCGCTGACCTTCAGCCTGATGCTGACGCAGCCCGACGGCCGGACGCCGGAGATCGGTGGCGCCGACGACGGAAAGCCGATCCGGATGGAGCATCTGCCGTTTTGGGACTTCCGTCCCTATCAGGCTGTCGGCGCTGTCCTGTTCGGCCGTCCGGACTTCAAAGCCGTCGCCGGACGATTCTTCGAGGACGCGTTGTGGCTGCTCGGCGTCGACGGATACGAGCGCTTCCAGGCACTCCCCAGCATGCCTCCCGGACCGACGTCTTCCACGTTTCCGGCGAGCGGCTATATGGTCTCGCGCAGCGAGTGGTCTGAGAGCGCCGATTACCTCTGTTTCGACGTCGGCGAGCAGGCCGCAGGCATGCGGAATGACGGCGTTCCGAACTCGATGCACGGCCATGCGGACTGCCTCTCCGTGATCATCTGGCTGGACGGGCGTCGTGTGCTCGTCGATTCCGGCTTGTATGCCTATAACTGCGGGGGGGAGTGGGAGGCGCACTTCCGCGAGACGGCAGCCCATAACACCGCACGGATCGACGGCCGCGACCAGGCGCGCCATATCGGCAAGATGGCATGGTCCCACAGCTATCGCGCCACCATCGAGAACGGCTACGCCGACGAGCGCCAGAGCTGGACGATCGGGTCGCACGACGGTTACGCCCGCGGCCCGCATGGCGTCACCCATCGTCGTGTCGTCTGGCGGAGGCCGACCGGATACGTGCTTCTGTGCGACGAGTTCGTCGGAGATGGCGAACACGCTATCGAAGTCGTGTACCAGTTCGCGCCGGGGGCGATTACCGCCGCCGGCCCGAATCATCTGGTGTTCGAGGGGTTCGCGCAGCTCGCGTGGATCGGAACGACGCCCTGGACGCACGATATTCGTTGTGGAGGAGAGAATCCACACGAGGGATGGATCTGCAGTAGCCTCGGAGTGCGCCAGCCTGCGCCGCGAGCGACGCTGCGGGCCCGCATGACGCAGACCCCTTGCCGTTTGCTCACGGTAATCGCCGATTGCGGCAAGGGCGAGTCGCGCGTCGCCGCGGTGCTCGATGAACGCTCCGGGCAGACGCTAATCGCGATAGATGGAGACGCGGGTATCGACTGGGTTGCGATGGGCGGGGCGAACGGAGCCCCGATTGACACTGATTCGCCTGTCGCCATCTGCGCTGCCACGGCCGAGAGCGTCGTCGAACGAGCATCAGCCGGCGGCAGTTATCTTTCCATCGATGAAAACGCGTTGCTGCGGTTGACAGCATCGCGTTCGTCCGTGGCCGCGCGTTAAGGGCCCAGACGTGCCGGCGAAAATCCTCGAGGTCACGTCCTATCCACCGCCGCGCGCGGGGTGGGGAATCCGCGTCGAGTACGTGAAGCGGCGCCTGGAGCGCGACGGCCACTCATGCGTCGTGATCAACATCGGCAACAGCCGCACGATACCCAGTTCCGAGTACGAGACCGTCCTGGGCGGTGCCGACTTCGTTCGCAAGGTGTGGCGGTTCTGCCGGAGTGGCTACACGGTACATGCACACGCCAACGGCGATGCGCTGAAGGGACTGGCGCTGGCGCTGACCGCCGAGCTGCTGAACCTGCTGGCGGGGAGACGCTGCGTTCTGACGTTTCACGCGGGCGCCATTCAGCGGTATTTCCCCAGGCACCGGAACCGATGGCTCGTGCCGGTCTATTGGCTCCTCTTCGTGATTCCGAAAACGATCATCTGCAACAGTGATGTCGTTCGCTCCTGCATCGCCGGCTACGGCATTTCACGCAAGAAAATCGTGGCCATCCCGGCGTTCAGCCGCCAGTATCTGGAGTTCACGCCGTCGCCGTTGCCCGAGCATGTCGAAGAATTCCTGCGCCGGTACCCGAACACGGTATTCACCTATCTCCGCATGCGTCCGCTGTTCTACCCAATCACGCTCATCGACGGCATGGGGGCGGTCATGAAGCGCCGTTCCGACACGGGCTTGCTGATCTGCGGCATGGCGGGTCATGCCGACGAGGGCGTACGGCCGGCGTTCGACCGGGCGATCGAACGGCAGGGGATTGCCGATCGCATCTGTCTCGTCGACGATCTCGATCACGACGCGTTCCTCACGGTGATGCAGCGGTCGGCGCTGTATCTCAGAACGCCGATCACCGACGGCGTCGCGTCGTCGGTGCTCGAAGCGCTCACGCTCGGAGTGCCGGTCGTTGCGTGCGAGAACGGGACGCGGCCTCCCGGCGTGATCACTTACCCGGTCACCAACGCCGATCTTCTCGCTCAGCAGGTCGAGTACGTGCTCGATCACCGGTCCGATGTCGTGGCCGCCCTGTCACGATTCGACGTGCCGGACACCGTCGCCGACGAAGTCGCGATTCTCGCGTCGGCCAGCGAGCGCGACGGGTTCGCGAGCGAGACGACGGGCCAGGAGTCTCGCCCGTGACGCGCGGCGAAGCCGGGTTATGCGCGTCGGAAGACGTGCGACAACGCCGGTTCGCGTGTAAGTTGATCGACTAGCCGCGACACGTCCACCGCGGTGTGTGCCCCCTCGGTCGCGTGGAGCAGGTACTCGTGGCCCATGACGGCTGCAATCCTTCGGAAATGCGATTTGTCCGGCTCGTTGCTGAGCTCGACGAGCATCGATCCCGGCGGCATCCACAAACAGTTCGCCAGTCCCGCGCCATGTTGACCGATGACGACGGCAGCGCGCGCGAACAGCTGGACCTGCTCTTCGAATGGCATGTCTTCCAGGCGGACGTTGCGGAATTCGAACGGAGGCCGCACGCTGGCGGCCACGCGTTCCTTCAGCGCCTCGTGATTGGGGATGTGTCGCCGCGACGCCCCGCCGCCGGGTTTGACCGCGCCGTCGACGAAGAAACCGCGCGGTGGAAGCCGTTCGATGAGCATGACGATGTTCGGCGGGTGAGCGCCGGCGTCGATACCCACAACCGACCGCACGTGCTGCGCAAAAGGCAGAACCTCACGACCGGTGACGTTCACGAGGAAAGGATTCATTCCGAGCAGGACGTGATCGCCCGGATTGACGATGCGCGCCTGTCGGCGCTCGACGCTGACACGCGACCCGAACAGCTGGTTCAGACGAGGCAGGAACGGACTCGGAGTCGTGCCGACAACGAACGTCGTCCGATCGGCCGCTTCCTGGAGAACGAGGTACAAGGGAAGCGCGAGGTCGAACAGGAAATGGTAGTAGTGCTCGACCAGGTTGTCGGGCACGAGCACCACGGGCGAGCGCCTCCGACTCGCGCTGGCGATCGATCGGCGGTTGCGACGCAGGAGCCGGGCGCGGACGTGCCGCAGCATCGGGACCGGAACGAGCCTCTTCGCAACGCCGCGCATCGACGTCTACAGTGAAATCGGTATCCACCGGCGCAGCGCAGGTGCGATGTCGTCGATGCTCTCCACCACGATTTCACGGATGGACGGGAACGGCGTCCAGAACAGGAGCGCCGGATAGAGCAGTGCGGCCGTGACCACATCCGCGAGCAGGAAGTGCCAGTCTCGCGTGACCTGCAGATACGCGAGCCCGCTGTTGACGGCGAGCACTGCCGCGGCCAGCATGACGGCAATCGCCAGGGGAGGCGCCCACGCTCGAACGAGGTCCGGCGCGGCCACCGACGTGTACCGGCAGACCGTCCAGCAGTTCAATCCGGCGTCGGCCATCGCTGCCACGAGCACGCCCGCGGCTGCCGCCGTCAAACCGAACCGCGATCCGACGGCGACGCCCGCGACGACAAGCATTACGGCGACGGCCTGAAATCCCGACTGCAGCCACACGAGCCCCAGCGATTCGTTGGCGGCGTACACAGCGCGGGTGCCCGTGCGCACGATGCCGACGATCGCGAGCACGCGAAATGGCGCGATCGCGGGAGTCCACTGCGAACCGAACAAGGCAGGAATCATGTGGTCCGCCGTCACGAGTGCCATCACCAGAATCGGGAACGTGAGAATCGCCGTGCCTTGGACGCCCTTGAGGAGGGCCCGGCGGAACCGCGCCGGCTCCTCTCTGATGATGGCGAAGATGCGCATGAGGGCGCCGTCGAACGCCATCCGGTCGGAGATCTGATTCATCAGGCCGTAGCCCTTGTCGTAGAACCCGAGACTCACGACGCCAAGCAGCTTGCCGACGACAAGGTTGTCAATGTTGGTGGTCGCGAAATACAGCAGACGTTTGGCCTGAAAGCCAAGGCCGAACGACAGCGTCTCGCGAAACGCCGGCAGCGAAAACCGGAACGACGGCCGCCATCGCGCCGCATAGGTCTTGGCGATGGTGGCCAACACCGTTCCGGTCAGCGATCCGAGAATGAGGCTCCAGTAGCCCCATCCGAACCAGGCGAGCGCGAGTGATACGAACGCACCGAACACGGCGTCGCACCACTGAATCATCGTGCTCGTCTGGTATCGCAACTGGCGCTGGAGTATTGCCGCGGCCACAGTACTGAACGGCACGATCAGGAAGACCGTTGCCGCCACGGGGAGCAGTCTGGCCACTTCGGGGCTGCCGAAAAAGCGGCCCATCGTGGAGCTCCCGACCGACAAGGTGACAAACGCCAGGGCGCCGGCGCCGAGGTTGATGACGAACACCGACGACACGTGCTCCGGGCGGATCTCCTTCATCCGTACGAGCGATGCGTTCAACCCCAGTTGCGTCACGCGAGTGGCGAGCGTGATGAAGAACCGCGCCGCCGCCGTAATGCCGTAGTCGGCGGGCGTCAGCAGTCGCGCGACGAAAATCGACATGCCGAACATCACCCATTGCGAGCTGATGCGCGCCGAGAAGTCCCAGATTGCCGACATCTTTGCGGTCTTGCCAAACGTGCGCGGGGCCGGCGCCTCGGTCACGCCGGGTGCAATGGGTGGGGATGCGGGAATCAAACGGGCCAAATCTCCCAACGCACTGGTCAGAAACGACGAATGCGGGCCCGGCGGTAACGCTGCGGGCCCGCATTTCTCGAGCGAGGTCTTAATTGGAGATGATCCGGAGGTTCGTCGGTGGAGCCGGTGCGCTGGACGACGTGGTCGGCGCCGTTGGCGTGGTCGTCGACGGCGGCGGCGGCACGCCGGCCAATGGTCGAATCAGCAGCGACGTCACATCCGACGGGTTCTGCAGTGCCACGAAGTTTCGCACCCAGCTGACCAGATCCCGGCGCGCACCCCGATACAGGTCATACGACGTGTTCTGCTCGTACCACCAGCCGCCGATCGTGTCCCCATACGCGCGGGTCGTCAGCCCGTCGAAGACTTTGACCGGAGCGGTGGTTTCGTCAGCCACCCAGAGGGTCGCCCGGTCGTAATCGTTGGCGCGCTGATCGATGAGCCACCAGAAGCGCGTCCACACGTTGGCGCGGATGACAAAGCGGGCAGCCTGCGGCTTGACCGGATCGGCGTAGGTGATGTTCGAGCCCGCGGCGCCCACGACCGAGGCGTCGTAGTAGCGACCGCGAACCACCGCGACGGATTGCGAGCGATCCACACTCGCGCGTCCCAAGCCATCCACGCCATCAGGGCCGATTTGGGTTTCGAGCCAGATTCCCGGTCGTGTGCCGGCCGTGAATTGAAATTCCTTGTGACCCACGGCCAGCGGATTGAGATCGTTGCCAAGATACGAGCTGTCGTACCGAACATCCCACGTGAACAGATAGGTGTTGCCGTCGACGGTGCCAAGCGGCACATTGAGATAGTTCATCAGGTTGTTCTGCGACAGGAACGCTGTTGCACCTGGCGCGTGTGACGCCAGCGCCGTATTGAACTGCGCGCGATTGATCAGCACCGACGTATCGCCGTCGGCGAACTGCTCCCCGTTCGTGTACCATCGGATGACCGTCATCACTTCGTTGTCCACGAGAAGTCCGCGGTACTGGATCATCGCGTCCTTTTGATACTTCAAGAGCGGAGCGGTGAACGTGATCCGATCGGAGCCGACACTGGCGATGCGCAGACCGACATCGACGAAGGGAGGAATTACCGCCTTGGCGGCATCCCAGCCGCTGTCGTATGTGATCCACGTATTCGGCTTGCCGGCCGAGACGCTGTCGATGAGCGACTGACTCCTCAGCGAATTCGATCGCCAGGCGGCCGGGCTGCTGGCGAGTGTGCCGAAGTAGGCGTTCGGGTCGTCAGCCGCGGCAACGATCCCCAGGAACGGACGGCCGCCGGCCGCATACACGCAGCTGAATAGGGCAGCGAGAACTGCCATCCCACGTCTCATTTACGCGTTCTCCACTCGTTTTCGACCGGACCCACTCCGGATTGCTCCGTCTGTCGGAGCAAGATCACGGCCCGCGCACATTCGTGCCGTTCTGATAATTTCGTGACACATCCGAGCATCGCTGAACGTCATTCTGTTGGCGGTGATCACATTATTGCCTGGTTCACGGGCGCGACACGTTCGGTTGTCACCAACGGCCTACGCCGCCTTCTGTCCACAGACGACGACGCGCGCCGCGAGCCAGTTGAAGGGGGGGACCAACGCCGCACTTTCGATGACCGCGCCGAGCCGAGGGGTATGACACAGCACTTTGTACAACTTCGGAAACACCGCTCCTCGCGCGCGGACGTGCGGATACACGGCACGAGGAAACAGCTTCCGGACTTCCCAGACGGCCGTGAATCGGGTCGTGTCGCGGCGACGACGCTGTTCGGCCATTCGCGTGAAGAACAGGCCCTTGTGCAGGCTTTCGAGCTCCACCACCACACGCCCGCCGGGCCGACAGACGCGGGTCATCTCGCGTAACAATTCCTGCTGCAGTTCCAGCCTGAACATGTGCAGAAAATTCCAGGAGACCACCACATCGAACGACGCATCTCTGTAGGGGAGCTGAAAGGCGGAACCGCGATCGATCGGTACCTGCGGATTCAGCTTCCATCGACCGCGCGTGATCATCTCCGCGGAGAGCTCGAGACCGCGTAAATTGCGGAAGCCTGCGCGCTGCATCGCCTGCAGACCGCGACACGTACCCGACCCCACGTCGAGAATCGCGCGATCGAAATCGCGCAATCCGATGGCCTGCAGCATCGACCGAGTGTGGATGCGCTCGCGGTAGGCGTTCTCCGCGCCTTCAAATCTGCGCGCGTCGTAATCGGCCGCCATGCCGTTGTAATTGATGTCGCGCGTGTCGACTTTACGCATCGGGCGAAAACACCTCGGTCGCGTCGCCTGCCATACGACCGCCATTTCACGCGGTCCTGCGGATGGCCTCTGGGTTCGGATATCGGGGAGGGTCCGACTGCCATAGAGGCCGAGCAAATCACCGGCCAACGGTAATCCAGAAGTGCCAGCAGATCCGCTGGCCGATCGGCGTTGTGCAGACGTGTGTCGAACTGTCCGCCGGCAGCCAGACTTTCTTCTGAAGCCACGTTGACCAATCGCGGCCGTCATCGGCGTGCGGTCTGGATTTGTACTGGCCAACCGTCGATCGGACGACGAGGCGGCGGCGGGGAGCCGGGTAAATCCCTTCGCGAAGGCGACGGCATACGTGCGTCGACCGTGGCGCCCTGTTTGCTATCTCACGCAGTACGCGCGCAATTGACAAGGTGGAGGCAGCTGCTGGCGCACGCGCATACCGGTCCCGGTCCGCTCGGTCAAGGAACGCGTTGGTTTGAAGCGGTACAAGCGGCAGTGAGCGGCGACGAGCCGTTCCGGCCGATCACGGCTGTACCCGACTCTCGTTACGCGTCGCTGGCGTGGAGCACATGGCTCGTCGCACTGTTCGTCATTGCGGCGCTGATCCGTCTCGCCTGCGACACGGGCATCATTGGCTCTGACGATCTCTGGTACGCGAGGTACGCGCAGCAGATCACCTCCGGTCAGTTCCCGCTCAGTACCAATCAGTTTGCCGGACGAACCGGCGTCACGCTCGTCGTGGCCGCCGCGTATCGATTGTTTGGCGTTGGCGAGGTCGGCACCATCATCGGTCCGCTCCTGGCCTCGAGCGCGTCGGTGCCGCTACTGGCCGTCATCGGCGCCAGGTTGTTCGGACCGGTGGCCGGCAGCATTGCAGCCCTGTTCCTGTGCACCTCGCCCATCCACGTGCGATTCGCCACCATCCTGGTCCCGGAACCGCTCATGGAGTTCTGGATCTTGCTTGGCGTCTGGTGCTACCTCGAAGCCCTGAGGCGAAGCTCGCGCTGGCTGGGACTGGTCGCTGGTGTCGCCATTGGTATTGCCTACCTGACGAAAGAGCCGGCCGCGTTCGTTGCGCCAGCGCTCATTCTCGCGGGCTGGTTGACGGGCCGGCGATGGCTCGCCATCGTTGTCATGGCGGGCGCACTGGCCGTTGCGGGCGCGGAAATAGCGACGTATACGGCCGTGTTCCGCGCGCCATTACACCGTGTCGATTCTGCACGTGTTGGTGTGGCCAGTTTCAGCGATGCAGATTTGGTTCGTTTCAAGGGCGGCATGAGTCGGCGCGAGTACCTGACGCGACGGCTCTTCCTCGAATATCCGCGCAGGATGGCTGTCCCGACGGTGGACTTCGGCCTCCATTACATGGCGGCACTGATCCTCGGTGCCGTCGGCGTTCTTCTCCTGCGCAATGGAACCGTCCTGTTACTGTCCTGGGCCGCGATTCCGTGGTTGTTTCTCAACTTTGGCAGCGCGAGCCTCAGTCAATACGTTCCGCTTTATCCGGCCGAGCGTTACATCAGCCTGGCGCTGCCGCCGCTGTTCGTGTTGGGAGGGGGAGTTCTCGCTGCGTCAATGTCTCTCCGCGATGCTCGCGTCCGTGCGTCCGCCGTCGTGGCGGTTGCGCTCGTCTGCGTGGTTGGCGTTGCCTGTGGCTTGCTCACGCGCGGTACCGGGTTCCGTGTCAACCAGATGACCGCGCTTCGTGCGATCGTCACGAGGGCGTCGACACAAGCAACTGTGCCGTGCCACGCATCCAACGATGCTGGACATGTCACGGGGTGGGAAAACGAACGCATGGATATGTGGACCGAGGCGCTTCGGATCTTCGAGCGCCGTCCATCAAGCGCGACCCAGACGCGCTCGCTGGTGATCACGCAGGACGTTCTTGGACTGCCACGTTCGGAACCGGGCACCTGCGATCACGGAGAGGCACGTGATCGGCGAGCGGATGCGATACCGGTCGCTCGACATGAGTAATACGGAGTTGCGAATAACGCCGCCACGAATGTCGGTCGTCGTGGCATCGTTTCGCTCTCGCGTCGTGCTCGACGCGTCGCTGGCGGCGCTGCTCCCGCAATGTGCAGATCGTGACGTCGAGCTGATCGTTGCACGCGCGGACGAGCCGCGCGCGCTTGCCGCTCTGGCTGCGGCGTATCCCACCATTCGCGTGGTGCCGTGTGCGCCCGGGGCCGACATCCCGCGCCTGCGGGGTGCAGGCCTGGCCGCTGCCGGCGGTGAGCTCGTCGCGCTGACCGAGGATCACTGCGTCGCCGATGCGCGATGGGTTTCGGTGTTGCGGCAGTACCTCGACGGTCCGGCAGACGTCGTTGGCGGCGGGATGGACAATGCGCGCACAGCGCGCGCGCTCGACTGGGGCGCATTCTTCGCGGAGTACGGCTTCTTCGGTGCCACGGCAGCACCTGCAGGCGACGTCGCGGACGCGATGTTGTTGACCGGCGCGAACGTCGCGTATCGACGTCGTGTCGTGGCGGACGTCGCCCGTTGGATGAGTGCCGGCGCCTGGGAGAACGTCGTCCACGATCGACTGCGCGCCCGAGGCGCATCGCTGGCATTCGCGCCGGAGGCGCGCGTCGCGCAGAACCTCCAATATGGCTTCTCGGCGTTCATCGCCGACCGCTACCAGCATGGCCGCGACTACGCACGTGTGCGGCTGGCGGAAACGTCGAGCACCAGCCGCTGGGGCAGGCTGGCGACGATACCGCTGCTCCCTCCGATTCTCGCGTGGCGAGTGGCGCGAAGGGCGCGGAGAGGCGACCGTTCGCGCGCCTTCGCGCGCGCGCTCCCATTCACGATGGCTTTCCTGACCGCGTGGGCTGCCGGCGAGCTCGTCGGCTATCTGCACGGCCCTGCGCGTTGAGGGTTCGGTGAACGCTGTCGGCAGCCCCCGTACTCCATCGGCCGCGGCGAACGTGGCGCTCACTGTCGTCGTTCCCAGTGTGAACGGCTTCACGGACCTGGAACGTGCGCTCACGGCACTGGCTGCCGAGGCCAACGACGTGGCGATCGAGGTGCTGGTCATCGATCGCTGCGGCGACGGCGTACGCCAGCAGGTGCGGCGCTCTTTCCCGTGGGTGCGGGTGATCGCGGCTCCGCCGACTGCCACGATCCCTGCGATGCGCTGCCTGGCGTTCGACGCCGCGCGGGGCGAGTCGGTCGCAGTGATCGAGGATCACGTCATCGTGCCGCGTGGCTGGGCGCGCGCAATGCTCGACGCGCAACAGCAGCATCCAGTTGTCGGCGGCGCGGTCGAGAATGCGGCCACCGACCGAACGGTGGACTGGGCGGCATTCCTGTGCGAGTACAGCCACTGCCTGTCACCGCTTCCGGCCGGCCCGAGCGAGTGGCTGACTGGCAACAACGTCGTGTATCCGCGAGCGCTGCTCGAGCGATATCGCAGCCGCCTGTCGCCCGACCAATGGGAGAACCACCTGCACGCGATGATGCGCGCTGACGGTGTCGTGCTGATGTGCCGCCCCGACATCAGCGTCGGTCATCGCAAGCACTACACCGTGGGCGAGTATTTTTCCCAGCGCTATCTCTACGCCCGATCGTATGCCGGCGCGCGCGTCGCCGGTGCCGGTGCGCTGCGCCGTTTGGCGTTCGGCGCGGCGGCCGCCGCCCTGCCGCCGGTGCTGTTCCATCGCACCGTGTCGCGGGTCCTGCAGAAGAAGCGCCACCGGGCCGAGCTCGTACGAGGACTCCCGCTGATTGCGATTTTCGTCTGCGCGTGGGCCGCGGGGGAAGTCGTCGGCTCCTGGTTCGGCCCGGGTGATTCGCTGCAGAAAGTATGCTGAATGCCGGCGTCCCGGCACGGCCGCTGTTCGTGTGTCCGCGCTGCCGCGGCGAACTCGATCTGAGCGCCGAGGCGTATCACTGCGGAACGTGCGCCGTGACGTATCCGATCGTGCTTGGTATTCCCGATTTCCGCGTCGAAGCCGACCCGTGGATTGGACTCGAAGACGACCGCGCCAAGGCGCAACGCGTCATCGCGATGACGCGCGGCGCCGATCTCGCCGCCAGCGTGGAGGCGTATTGGTCGATCACGCCGGGAACACCGCGGTCCTTCGCCCAGCGCTTCACCGACTACGTGTTGAGCGGGGAACGGCGGGCAGCGGAGTGGCTCGATGCGATGCCCGCCGAACCGGAAGCGCCACCCGGGTACTGGCTCGAAATCGGCTGCGCGAGCGGCGACCTGCTGGCCGTCGCCGCTCGACGTGGTATCCGCATGATTGGCGTCGATGTCGCGATGCGGTGGCTGGTTCTGGCGCGCAAACGACCGGAGCTGCGAGAGTCTTCGCACCTGCTCGTGTGTGCCAACGGTGAGTTCCTGCCGTTTCGCGATCGCGAATTTGCCCGCGTCGTCTCGGTGGGCACGCTTGAACACTGCCGTCGCGCCGATCGCGTCGTGTCGGAGGCGGCGCGAGTGCTGCAGCCGCGCGGGCGCGCCTGGCTCCGCACGACGAATCGGTTCACGATCCTGCGCGAGCCGCACGTGAATGTCTGGGGCGTCGGCCTGCTGCCGCGCCGCTGGGCCGACGCATACGTGCGCTGGAGCAACGGACAGCGTTATCTGCATCATCGGCCGCTGTCGCGCAGGGAGTTGAGGCGTGACTTGCGCCGCGCGGGGTTTCGCGACATCGCCGTGGTGCCCGCGCCGCTGCTGGCCAGCGACCGCACGCGCCTCGGCGCTGCCGCACGCCTCGTTGCGCCGGTATATGAGTGGGCCGCCAAGATTCCCGGGGTGCGTTTCGGGTTGAGTGTCATCGCGCCGCAGCTCGAGTCCGGCGGCACGGTATGACGGGAGGGTTGTGGTGATGTCTGAACTTCGTGTCGCAGTGGTCGGTCTCGGCAATGCCGGGTTTACGCTGCATCTTCCGGCGCTCCAGGGCATCCAGGGGGTGTCCGTGGTCGGTGCCGCCGACCTCGATGCCGATCGGCGGGCGCGGGCGGCCGCGCGCTTCAAGGTTCCCGTGTTCTCCGATTTTCAGACGATGTTGAGCAGCGCGTCGCCCGACGTGGTCATCGTCGCCACGCCGCCCGACACGCACGCCGACTACACGCTGCGCAGTCTGGCGGCAGGGGCGCATGTGCTGTGCGAAAAGCCGTTCGTCTCCAGCATCGGGGAAGCCGATCGGATCATCGCCGCCGCGGCACGGGCAGGTCGCATGGTCGCGCTCAACCACGAGTTCCGGGAGATGCCGATATTTCGCGCACTGCGCGACGCGGCGGCGCCGTCCGACATCGTGTTCGCTCAAGTGTGGCAACTGATGGATCTGCCGCCGTGGGCGGAACCCGGATGGCGCGGAGAAATGCTGCAGCGCACGCTCTACGAGGCGGGTGTGCACCTGGTCGATTTCCTGATGGCGCTGTTCGCGGAAAAGCCGGTCAGTGTGTCGGCGACCACGTCAACCTGCGGCGTCCGGGAGGGTGAAACCGATGCGGTCGCGCTCGTGACGCTGGAATTCTCACGCGGACGCCTTGCGCAGATCGTGCAGAACCGCTTGTGCAAGGGCGAAACGCAGTACTTCGAAGTGCGCGCGGAAACGCCATCGGCATCGCTGCGCGCCTCGTTCGGCGGACGCGCGCGGGTCACCGCGGGCCTGCATCGCAGCACGCGTCCCCATCTGCGTGTTGACTACGGGGTGTCCGGTGTGGCCTGGCGCGAAGTCGGAACGCAGCGCCAGTTTCTTGGCCGCAACCCCAAGGACCCGGGCATGATGGCCACGCGGTATCTGCTCGAAAAATCCTTTGCCGCGTTCCGCGACGGCAGCGAGCCACCGGCCAGTGCGCAACGCGGCCGTGACGTGATGGAAGTGATTGCCGCCTGCTACCGGTCCGCGGCAACCGGCCAGCGACTCTTGGTCGACGACGCGACCGCCACTACGCTGGCAGGATTTCAGATGGGGGCGCTGCCGGCGGCCGCTGGCGCGTGACCCGATCCCGGCCGCTTCGCGGCGCCATCGTCGGCGCCGGGCTGATGGGGCGGTGGCATGCGCACGCCGTCGCTCGTCTTGGTCACAGCGTCGCTGCGGTCGTGGACCCGGACCGCTCGCGTGCCGCGGCGCTCGCGTCGCAGTACGACAACTGCGTGCCAGCGACAGCTCTCGCGACGGCACCGGCTGTTGACGTCGTTCACGTGTGCACGCCGCTTGGCAGCCACGTCGACGTGGCTCGTGAGGCGATTGCGCGCGGCGCACATGTGATCGTCGAAAAGCCGTTCGCCGAGACCGCCACAGAGACGGCGCTCGTGCTGAGGCTCGCGCAATCCAGCGGTCGGCTCGTCGCTCCTGTTCACCAGTTCCTGTTTCAGCGGGGCATCGGCGAGAGTCAGCGGGCGCTGCCGGCGATTGGAGTCCCGCTGCATGTCGATTTCGTCGCGTGTACGGCTGGTGCTTCGCACCTGGCGGTGGCAGAGCAGGATCGCATTGCGATGGAAATCGTACCGCACCCGCTCTCCCTGATCGCCAGGTTAGTGTCGCCGAAGCTTGCGGACGTTGAATGGCAGGTGCGCCACACAGCGCCAGGGGAGTTGCGAGTTCAGGGCGCTCTGCTCGAGACGACAATCGCGATATTGATCTCGACGAGAGGGCGGCCAACTACGAATATGCTTCGCCTCATCGGAGCAGGCGGAACCGTTCACGTCGACCTGTACCACGGATTTGCGACATTGACTCGTGGCCGCGCCACGCGTGCAGGAAAAGTGCTGCAGCCGTTCCTCGGAAGCGGCGCGACCTTTCTTCGTGCAGCGATGAACCTCGCGCGGCGCGGGGCAGCTGGCGAACCCGCCTATCCCGGCTTGCGCGACCTCATCGCGCGTTTTTACGCGGCGGTGCAATCCGGTGGTCCCGCGCCGATTTCACCGGACGAATGTCTGGCGGTCGCACAGGCGATGGAGAGAATCGGCGCTGCGTTGAGCCGCTGACGCGTCACGTCGGTCGCGATTGGCTCGATCGCGTCGACCGGACGACACATCCTTGCCACGTCTCGCAAGTCCTCAGCGTTACCCAGTTACCCACGCGCGCCTGGGCAGGCCGTAAGGGCGTTCTCCGCGGCAATGTCGTCGCACTGCCGCTTCACGGCCGGCCGTCGGACGGATACTCCTGTCAGTAGAGGAGAAGGAATCGCCCGTCTGGAAGCGTCGCCGCCGCAGCAAGACCCCACACAGGCACACCTGGCTCGATGCCGCGATCCGATGTCGGACGGCCCTGCGCGTCGTAGACCTGCCACGCAACGGATCCGCCACGTTGCCACGCGGTGCCCTCGAGCCACGCGAAGAGCATCGCGCCGGTGGCATTGAATGCCATCACCGGGTGCTTGCGACGTCCGCGGCCGGGTGCCGCGGTGCGCGAGGCGACGGCGCCGGACACGATTGGTCCAAACGTGACCTGGCCGGCGGTTTCCCAGGCCGCCATCATGCCCGAGGGTCCCCTCGTCAAGAAGGCCGTCGACAATGGGCAGGATTGGAGCCGCCACCGGTCGGCGGTCGTTGACGAGAAGGTCTTTCCTCCGTCAGTCGAGGACAGCAGAACCGCGTCGCGATCGATGTCCCTGGTGGCAGCACGGTAGAGCAGGTAGACCGCGCCCTGTCGATCGACCCCCGCGCGCATCGCACAGCAGGCACAGGCACCGAGATCGCCGCTGTCGACGCGACGCTCGCGGCTGAAGGTGCGCCCGTCGTCGTTCGAGTCGCTGACGAAAACGCCGCCCGCGGCATCGCTGCGGCCTGCCGGATTGCCGCGCCAGGCGACGAACACGCGACCGGATCCATCAGCCGCGATCGTGCCGCCGCCATCGAGGCCAGTGCCCCAGGTAATCAGGTCGCGCTGCGGCTCAAAGGTGTCGTGCCCGTCGTTTTGTCGCGAGTACCAGAGCCGGCCAGGTTGGCTGGACCCGTTCCAGACGACATGCACACGGCCGTTGCGTCCGAGCGCCAGCTGCGCGCCGCGCACGCTCGCAATCGCGATCGCGCTGCCCTTGCGATCGTTGACACGAGCTGGCCTCGAATACGTTCCGTCGATCGCGCGCCTGACGTAATACACGTCGGCGTGCCAGGCATCGCCCTTCAGGTAAACGATGTGCGTGACACCTTGCGAATCGGTGATCGCCTGCGGCTGCAGGCCTCCGTCGCGCACTCGTTCGAGAACGACGCGCTCGTTTGCGGTCGTCGCTGCACACGCCGGCAGCACCATCGAGACGAGCGCAATCGCCAGTCGCGTTTTCACATGGGCGTTGCAGGGCAGCGGCCGGCGCGTGAGCCAGCACCTATGCGTATTGGACATTTGCCGCCGCAATCGGAGTCTCGGGTTGCACGCGCTTTCGTATTCCGAACGCGTCGTCCGCCACAGCACAGTGGATCTCAGTTGTAGACGGTTCGACCGCTGCGGCAGAGACAATATCCTGCTCCGGAGAGAACTTCATGTTGCGGTTCCGCAGTGAAATGCTCCTCCTGAGAGCGTTTTGTTCCAACGGAGCCTGCCAGCCTGCCGTAATGTGGTCCGGGCTCTGACCGCGTTGGGCTTGGCGTGCAAGCTGCAAACCAGCCACGGCATGCATGACGAGACGAATGGTAGGACATCCGAGCCTGCCGTCGTGCGGTCTGCGTTTTCGGTGTCCAGCGTTTCGCTGCCTGCCGCCGGTCAGCGCGCGACCCATAGCTACTCGCGGCTGCGCCCGAGCGACCCCGCTGCGCCCGGTTTGCCGCGACTGCTGTGCGTCGACCTCGATGGAACATTGGTGGCGACCGACTTGTTGTGGGAATCGGTCGTCCTGCTCGTCAAGCGACATCCACGACTGCTCGTTCTACTCCCTTTATGGCTGATGCGCGGCAAGGCACATTTGAAGCAGCAGCTTGCGACGTACGTGCGGCCGAATGCGTCCACGCTCCCGTATCGAGTGGACGTGCTGCAGTACGTCGATGAGGCGCGAAGGTCCGGGCGGCCGGTCATTCTGGCGACCGCGTCGGATGAACGGCTGGCCGAGGACGTGGCGGCCCACCTCGGTTGCTTCAGCGGCGTGCTTGCCAGCGACGGCGTCACGAATCTCTCGGGCACGCGCAAGCGCGACGCCCTTGTCGCCCGGTTCGGCGTGAGTGGATTCGACTACATCGGTAACAGCCGCGCCGACTTGTCGGGGTGGAGCGCTGCCAACGCCGCGCTGCTGGTCGATCCCTCACGATCGCTGCTGAGAGAGGCGCAATGCCGTGCTCCCGTCGAGCATGTCTTCACGAGGCAACGACGCTGGGGATCGCCTCTCGTTGCGGCGCTCCGGGTATATCAGTGGACGAAGAACGCACTGGTCTTCGTGCCATTGGTGCTCGCACACCAGGTGCTGGACCTCACGCGTGTGCGCGCGGCGGCGGTGACGTTCCTCGTGTTCTCTTTGATTGCATCCGCCGTGTATGTCGCAAACGATCTGCTGGATCTCGAGTCCGATCGGATGCATCCGCGCAAGCGGCGTCGGCCGTTCGCGGCTGGCGATCTGTCGATTCCCGCGGGCGCCGTATTGTGCGTCGGACTCGCGCTCACGGCGTTTGTGATTGCGGGCGACTGGTTGCCGGCCCGCGCTGTCGTCTGCCTGGCGGCGTACAGCGTGCTGGCGACGGCGTATTCGCTCTGGCTCAAACGTCTGGTCGTTACTGACGTAATCGTGCTGGCGGGTCTGTATGTGCTGCGCGTGATCGCCGGAGCGGTCGCGGTCTCCGTCCCGCTGTCGCATTGGCTGCTCGGTTTCTCGATGTTCTTTTTTCTGAGCCTCGCACTGATGAAACGCCATGCCGAGCTGACCGCCCTCGAGCGCTCGGGGCGCAGTGAGGCTGCTGGACGCGGCTATCGTTCGACGGATCGGGAATGGTTAGGGTCGATGGGGACCTGCGGTGGGTACTTGTCCGTGCTGGTGCTGGCGCTCTACATCACCAACCGCGATGTCGAAGCGCTGTATCACTGGCCGGCGGTGCTCTGGCCGATTTGCCCTGCCGTGCTGTACTGGATCATGCGGATGTGGGCACGGGTTTATCGCGGCTTGCTCGACGACGATCCGCTTCTCGCCAGTCTGAGGGACCCTGTGAGCTACGCCCTTGGCGCGCTCGTCGCCATGTTGGTGTTCCTGGCCGCGCGGCTGTGAATCGCTGAACGTCCCGCGAGGGTCGGGCGCGGCGCCTACACAGACACTTCGATATCTGCCTCCGTCGCCGCGGCCGACGGAATTGGCGGCAGTGAGCTCGGGCGTCTCCGCGCGGCGATGAGCGCGCTGATCCTTGGTCGGAGGCTCAGAAAATACCGCTCGACCGTGTAGTACGAGAACACGGCACACGCGAACGCCAGCACGATATTCAACGGAAAGTAGTTGATGACGTGGCCGTAGTCGTGACGCAGAAACGGCTCCTGCCACAGGTAGAGGGAATAGCTGATCACACCGACGAACACCATCGGGCGCGAGTTGAGGAGCCGACCGGCCGGACTGGTGACGTGTGTCACACACCAGTCGATGCTGACAGCGATGCAGACATTCAACAGTCCGATCAGGACCAGCGCCGTCAGGTATGGGAAAATTCCCTCGATCTGACTGATCCCGATTGCCAGCACCGGAATGAGCGCAAATAGCGGAGACGAAAGAAGGCGGCCGTACCAGCGCTGCTGATGAAGCCAGTCGCGTTTGAAGGCGAGCAGACAGCCCACAGCCAACGAATCGGCGGCTGCGTGCGATCCGAAATGAAGCGCGATGCCCTCGCCCATGATGTGCCAGTGGTAGGTCACAAACCTGAGCACCGGACATACGGCGATCAGCGAAGCGGCGAGCCACACGCCGCGGCGTCGTCCAAGTAATACAAGCGCGCCGGGCCAGAGCAGATAGAACTGCTCCTCCACCGACAGCGACCAACTGTGTCCCAGCAGCCAGTTCCACGTGATCCAGGCGTAACTATGCGTGTAGGTGCCGGCGAAGAGAAAGCTCTTCAGCGAGATTCTCACGACGTGGAGCAGCGTCAGCGTGAACATCACCGCCAGATAGAAATAGAACGGCGGGAATATCCGCAAGGTACGACGCAAGTAGAACTGCGAGAGGCTGATGCTGCCGGTCTGATCGAGCTCGCGAAGCAAGATGCCCGTGATCAGGAAGCCGGAGATGACGAAGAAGACGGTGACGCCGAGATTCGCAAAGGGCGCAAGATATGGGAGCGCATCCATTCCGAGGTAGAACCCTTTGGATCCGGTCACGTGCGAAAGCATCACGAACCCGATCGAGATGGCGCGCAACCCGTCGAGGGAGGGGATTCTGCCGGCGGACTGGCGAACACTCGTACCCGGCGGCGCAGCGGTCCGATCGCGCAATGGCTGGCGCTCCATGCAAAGCCTTCCTGACGAACGTTAGTGCTTTCCTTCGGTCAGCCGGTTGTAGATGGTCGCTATCCCCCGGCCAACGGCATAGCCGCCGACGAAGGCGTACACGAACCCGACGAGACTTCCCAGGAACGTGACGCGGTATCCGGGGAAGTAGAGTGCAAGCAGTCCAAGCCGCGGGCCGACGACGGGGCCGCCCCGCAGCACGAGGATGTTGGTCGCGATGAACAGGCCCAGCCCCGCGATCAGACCGAATGCAATGCCCCAGCCCTGCTCCTGAATGCGCATGATCCGCTTACGGACCACGCGTTCTTCTTCCGCCGTCAACGGCTCGTTCATCACGCCACGCCTCAAATGTGGTCGAGAAAATCGCTGGTGTGTTCCAGTTCCGCCTTCGTGCGCAATGCGAACATCGTTACAGTGATCACGAAATTGCGCACGAACGCAACGAACCATCCAGCGACGAAACCGGTGATCATCCCCCACGCAAACCCGATCACCGCGCCCCGCCACGTCACCTCGTATCCGTAGAAGTACTGTCCGAGCAGGCCGATGTTCAAGGCGTTGGCCGGCTGCACGATGACATGGAACGCGGTCACCGCGAAGAGAGCGAGCCCCGCTACAAGCCCGACGGCGATGCCGAACGCCTGCTTGTGCATCGGCGCCGTCGCGTAATCGAGCGGGGCGAGCGAGGCGCCGCGATGAGTGGAATTGGCAGTCATGGATTGTGTCAGCGTAGCACGCGGGCGACGGCCGCTGTGGCGGTCCGGCGCAGCTGCCGAAGGCTGCGCCGGTAAGCCACGAACCTGTCGAATGACGGAGTGCCCCAGCTTTCGAGGCGCCCCGGCTGCTGGAAATAGTACATATCGAGCCGTGGCAGCGCAGCGGCCGTTGCCTGGCTTTCAAGCGGTCGGAACTCCGTGGTGCACGCATATTGAAACGCACGCGCCACCACCATCGTCGACTGTTCGTCGCGCCGACCGTACGGGTACGCAAAGAGCGACGGCCGCCTGCCGGTGCGGCGTTCGATGATGTTCGCGGAACCGTATACCTCATCTTCGACTGCAGCCAGCGACAGCGTGGTGAGATCGCGGTGTCGCCGCGTATGCGCTCCGATGGTCATGCCGCGCCCGTGCAGGCGATCGAGCGAAGACCAGTCGAGCAGCGGGAGGTGGGGGATACCGTTGTCGGCGAGGCCTCCCCAGGCGTTTGTCCGTCCCACGTGATCGGCAACTACGAACAGCGTTGCGGACAACCCGTGATCCAACAACTGGGGTGCGGCGATCTCTGCGAAGTTCGCAAACGCGTCGTCGAAGGTGATCGCGACGGCATCAATCGACGTCGGCATCGCCACGAGATCATGCACCGTGGTGACACGAACGCGTCCCGACACGAACCATGCGATGTGGCGCGAGAACGCCTCCGGATGGCAGGAGATCGGTGAGCCCGACGGGTCGATCGAGTGATAGGTGAGGATGGCGCGCATCAGTGCACGCTCCGCTGACGATGCGCGCGCGCGCGCTCCACGATGTCGAGGAACCGTGGAATGACGGCGTCTTCACTCCAGTTGCGGCGATACGCCGCGTGGCCGGCCGCGCCCATCTGGCGCCGAAGTTCGGGGGCAGCGTGCAGCCGCTGCATGGCCGCGCGCAGTTCTGCATTCGTGTCGAACAACTCGCCGCCGCCGGACTGCTCGACGATCTCCGGGAAGGGACCGAGCCGGCGAGCGATGACCGGAGTGCCGTAACTGAACGCTTCGATCAGCGTCAGCCCGAACGTCTCGAAACAGAGCGACGGCGCGAGCAACGCGATCGCGTGCCGATAGTACGCGCTCAGACCACTCGCAGGCACCGAGCCGACGAAGCGTACGCGCGCGTTTCCGTTCGCCCGCGCCCGCAATGATTCTTCCTGGGTGCCGCTGCCGGCGATCAGGAGGTCGGGTCCGTGCTCGTGTGCGAAGGCGTCGATGAGATCGTCGACGCCTTTGATCGCCTCGAGTCGACCGACGTACAGGAAGTACGGTCGCTCGTGCGGCCGTGGTGCATCGACCGCGGTTGCCGGCGGATCGGACACGAAGTTCGGCAGCACTTCCATTGCGCGCGGGAATCCGAACTCGCGGTGCTTGCCGCGGCTGAACTCGCTCATGGCGACGAACGTGTCGATTTGCTCAGCCTGCCGTTCGAGCAGGTGCGTGAAGCGCCACAACTGCGGCGGACGATGGTGGCGAAGCTGACAGCGCACGCATTCACGCCCATTGCACAATTCACGGCCGTGGCGCCACAACACGTGCGTCGGACAGACCAGCCAGTGCTCGTGCGCCAAGTAGACCTTGGCTGCGCCGTTGCCATAGGCGAAGAGTCCCGGCCCGCCAATGAGCGATACGTTGTTGAACGCAATGACGTCGAACTGCCCCTCGTCGATCAGGCGCCGAAGTCGAGGTCCGTTGACGACCGGTCGGCCGACCTGCTGGGTCAGCAACGTGCTGACAATCGGCAGGGCCGTGCGCAACGTGACGACACGCACGCCAAACGGATCGATCGCCTCTGGTGGAGGAACGGCGCCACCGGTCAGCACCGCGTACGCATCGGCGTCGTGAATGACGGTGACGTGGTATCCACGTTTGGCAAGGCCGCGAGCGAACCGCTGCACGCCGATCGCATCGCCTCCGAAGTGATAGGGAGGGTAGAATGTCGTCAGGAAGCAGAACCGCGTGGCCGGGGTCATGCGACTTCGGCGAGTGCATCGAGGGCCGCTCGTGCACCGCGCTCCCATGTCAGCGCCATCGCCTGCTCGCGCGCGCGTCGGCCCATGGCATCGCGCGCGTCGTGGTCGTTCGTCAGCCGGCGGAGCGCATCGGTCAAGGCATCCAGATTACGCGGCTCGATGAAGATTCCTCCGCCGGCTAGCAATTCCGGCAAAGGGCTCTCGGTTGTCGCAATGACGGGCCTGCCGCATGCAGCAGCTTCGACGGCCGGCAAGCCGAATCCTTCGCACGTCGACGGCAGTACCAGCCCGAGCGAGTTCGCGTGCACGAGTCGGAGCTGCTCGTCGGGCAGGAATCCCAGCCAGTGAACGAGCGAGCCCGTCCCTTCCGCCTCGATGATGTCGCGAAGCTGCGCATGATCGGCGTGAAAGACGTCGGTCTCGGTCGGTCCGACAAACGCCAGATGCGGCGCGTTGCCGCCCATTTCGCGCGCGAGCGTCGCGTGCGCGCCAACCAGGAGGTCGACGTTCTTGTGTGGATTCAGCCCACCGACGTACACGAAGCAGCGTCCGTCTGCGGGCAACCCGAGCTGTGCGGCGAGTCGCGCGGCATCACCGTTGGCTGCCGGTTGCGTGTAGGTGACGGCAGGCGCCTCGAGTGCGACGCGGATTCGTCCGGGGCTGACGCGCAGCACCCGCGCGATGTCGCGGGCGGCGAAGTCGGAGACCGTCAGCACCAGGTGTGCCTGGCTGAGGGCGAGCAGCACCTTCACGCGCCAGAACGCACGCGCACGCCAGCTTGGCAGCGTCAGCTCCGGAAACCGATCGGCAATGGCGTCATGCACGGTGACCACCGTGCGAAGCCCCAGCGGGAGAGGGAAGTAGGTGTAGACCGACGGTGAGAAGAACACGTCGAGCCGTTCGCGTCCAACCGCGCGCGTGAGACGCAGCATGTCGGTGACCGACCGGTTGCCGTTGGCGGCCGCGGCGATCGTCGGCGACTGCGCCAGCTGCACCACACGCATCTCCACGTTCGAACGTTTCAGGTCGAAGGCGGCGGCGGCCCGTTCATCGACGAAACAGATGAACGTGTCGTCCGGGGCGAGCGAGGCCATGGCGGGCACGAGCTCGCGTGTAAAGCGGCCATACCCACGCGGGTTCGCCCAGCAGGTCGCGTCGATTCCGATGCGCATTCTCAAGGCCAAAGTCCACCTGTGTCGACCCCAGCGCTCCGGCTCCGGTGGCCGGACCGCGCTGCGAGGACCGACACGACCGAGTGACGCGAACTCCGTGAGTTCACGGATCCCCAGAGTCTTCTCGCGCGGTCAGGCGTATCGTTTCGGCCTGACCTCCGCAGTCGCGCTTGGCTCGACACAGGTGGACTCTGGGTTTAAACAGCCGCGACTGCGGTGCGATGCGTGTCCTCCCCGATCTTCTGCTCTTCGTGGTATTCGAAGTCCGTATTCACCGCCCAGATGTCGTGCGACGCACCTCCCATGTTCCACACCGCCATCATCGCCGTGAGCATCGAATGGTCCTGGTTGTTGTACTTGTGCATGCCGTTGCGACCGACGGTATGCAGGTTCGGAATCGGATCGATGTGCTCGCGAATCCTGTCCAGGTGCCCTCGATAGTGCGAGTCGTAGATCGGATACGCCTTCGGCATCCGGATAACGGCGCCGTCGGCCACGTCGGCGGCTTTCGCCAGACCGAGATGCTCGAGCTCACGCGCCGCATTGGCGATCAGATCGGCGTCAGGCGTTTCCCACTGACCATCGCCCTTGAAGCAGAAGTACTCCAGACCGAGGCACGTCTTGCCCGGCTCCGGAACCATCGCGGCACTCCAGTTGTTGAAGTTCTGGATGCGACCCACCTTGACCCCAGGCGTGTGTATGTAGATCCAGTTATCGGGGAAGAGATCCTGCTTGTTCAGAATCAACGCGACGACGATGAAGTCGCGGTACTTCAGGCCTTCGGCGGCTGCGCGTACCTCGTCAGGCGCCGCGGGATTGAGCGCGCGCACGAGCGATCGAACCGCGGTCGTGGAGATCACGTGATCGGCCTCGAAGTGCGTCGGACCCGCGGGCGTCTCCGCCCACACGCCGGTCACCCGTCCGTCGCGAACCTCTATCGACCGCACGCGGTGCCGCAAGAGCACTCGATTTCCTGTCGCTTCAACCCGATCGCGACAGGACTCCCACATCTGCCCGGGGCCGAGCCGCGGATACCGGAATTCGTGAATCAGTGTCTTGATATTCGTGGAACGTTTGTTCAGCGACGTCGCCGACAGGATCGCTTTTGCGAGCGACAGTCCCTGAATCCGCTGTGCGGCCCATTCCGCGCGGATCTCCGTGCACGGAATCCCCCACACCTTCTCCGTGTAGGTCTTGAAGAAGATCTCGTACAGACGTTTGCCAAACCGGTTGGTGACCCACTGCTCGAAGTTCTCTTCGAGGGGATGCGGGTAATAGTGCCACTTCAGGTAACTCAACACGATCAGCATCGCGTTGATCGGGCCAAGACCCTGGAGCGCGTTGAACGCCTTGAGCGGGTAATCGAAGAACTTGCCGTCGTAATGAATGCGCGACAGCCGCGGAACGGAAATGAACTCGTCGCCGAGGATTTCCTCCCACAGCGCCTGCACCGGTTCGACCTTCGTGAAGAACCGGTGTCCCCCGATGTCGAAGCGATACCCTCTGTATTGCGCCGTGCGCGAGATCCCGCCGACGATATCGTCGCCCTCCAGCACGGTGGTGCGCACGCCTGCCTTCGACAGCAGATATGCCGCCGTCAGCCCAGCCGGTCCCGCGCCGACGACAACCACATGATCGCCGGGCTGCAGGCGAGATACCTGGCGTACTGTTGTCACAGACCTGCTCCGTTTCTCATCTCACAGCGTCGCAGCGTGCGGTGCTGGTCATGCGAGGGCATCTTCGCCCGCGACATGCGGCGTCAACATCACGGGAGTCCCGCGCAGCGCGCCGCACGCTTCGCCCGCGGCCCAGGCGGTCGCCAGTATCAGAAACCACGGCAGGCTGACCATGAATCTCGCCGCACTGCGCATATCGCGCACGACGCGACGCGCCGTGCGCGCGGCGAGGACGGCCGGCACGAGCGGGGCCGCGAGCACCACCTGCATCACCGTCCGCGTGCCACCGCGTACGCGGCCGGCGCCGAAGTGGCTGCCGTGCGCGAAGCGGTGGCGGACAATCGTCCGCAGCGGAAACGATCGGCCGAACTCAACGACCGCCTCGGGTACCGCCGCCAGCCATCCGCCGTCGGCTCTGACGAGCCGATGAAAATCCAGTTCCCAGAAGCCGGCGGACAACGAGTCAGCGTGGCGATCGAGCCATTCGCGTCGATAGGCAGCGTTGTCGCCGGCGATTTCGCCTGAGATGCGTCCCCGACCCTGGCTCTCGGGCGTAAACGCCGAATACCGCAGGTAGTACACGGCTCGATCGAGTAACCCTGCGCTCTCTGCCAACACGAGCGGGCCGCCGGCACCCGCCGCGCCCGAATCGATCGCCGCGATGAGCGCGTTGGCCCATTGCGATGAGGCGAGGCAGTGACCGGTGGTGAAGGCGATCACGCGCCCAGTCGCTCTGCGGTACCCCTCGGCCCACAGGTGCGGCGTCAGCGTGCCTGCGGGCAGGTGCACGACGGTCAGTCCCGCACCAGCAGCCGCCGCCTGCGCGGCCGTATCGTCGGTCGACGCGTCGACGACAATGAGCTCCGAGGAGATGCCCGCGCAGGCCTCTTTCAGCCGGCGAAGGCATTCGGCAACGGACCGATCCGCGTCGGTACACGCGATGACGACCGATAATTCCATGAACAGGTGAGCCAACGGGCCGGGCAACGGGCTCTATCAGGCGAACCCGACGCCTGTTGCGCGAGGCGGGAAGGGCAAACTCCGAGCCAGCTTTTGCGGACCGGGAGCTCCCGTAACACGCCGGTGCACGCGCCTGAACCACCCAAACACCCAAAATCGATTCGAAGAAGGTCTACGTGGCGGCAGACTTTCGGGATCCGCTCGACCCCTCATTGCTCGACCCGGTAGATTTTGTAGTCCTGTCGCATCAGCGCGCTATGGTGGCTGTAGACCTCGCGAAGTGACAGGCCGCCGGAGATGCGATACGTGCGGAACGTCTCCTCCATGTCAGCGAGGTACGTGATTCCTTCATTTCGAATGTAAGTGACGAGATCGCGATTCCTGAGGTACGGGATCAGGTCGAAATTGTTCATCAGGCCATCGAGATTCACGACGCGCTGGCTGGCGTAATAGCCGAGCACGCCGGCATTCCACGACCCGACACGTTGGTCAGCGCCCACGTGATCGCGCAGCCATTCCGCCGCGAGAAAACAATCGTCCGTCCACGATGCGTTCCAGTCGTAGCCTTGATGGTGTCCGTTCCAGTAGAACCTGCCCATCAGCGCCGCGTGCGCGACGATGAGAGTGGCCAGAGCCATGTACGTGATTCGCCGCCGCACCGGCGCTGCAAACAGCGCGGTTCCCATGTAGCCGATCGCGGTACCAACGAGCGTTCCGGCGAGCACGACGATCACGATCTCGCTCTCCACCAGCCACCATCTGACCATCGCATACGACACTTGTTGCGGATAGAGCAGTATCGACACGGTCGCATTGACCAGGGCGAACGCGACGAGGTATCCAAACGGCGTGAGTCGTCGCAGCGCCGACATGAGCGCGCTCAACCATGCACCCACGCCGGCGACGGCAATCGGAAGCAGCGTCACGGCGGCTAACGCCGGGACGATGATGCGAGGATCGACGCGGGAATTACCGGCCAGGGCGAGACGGCCGCCGAGAATGGTAAATGCGTCGCCGGCTCGCGAAGTCATGAACCAGCCAACCGGGTTGCGCGCGAGCCGCAGCACCCGCCTCGCAAATTGCGGTGAGATCGGGCTGTCGATAGCGGCATCGCGCAAAAACTGCTCGGTCTGGACGCTCTTGACGGCGCCGCTGATCGGCAGCACGTGCCCTGTCTCGACGTAGTTCCACGCCACAAACGGGATGACACACGACGCGGACACGGCGCTGATGATCACCGCATAGCGCAGGCGCCCGAGGAGGCGGAGCCGCCTCGACGCGACGAGGACTGCCGCGACCGCGCACACGGCGAACAACGCGGCGTTGAGCCGCGCGAGCGCGGTTATGCCGAAGAGGAGTCCAGCGACAACGGCGCGGGCGTTCGTTTCCTGACCGCGAAAAGCGCGATGGAAGTAGGTGACCGACGCCACCAGCGTCAAGGCATAGAGACTGTTCTCCATGCCCCATGCCCGCTGCCAGACGATGCCGAGCGGCAACAGGAACGCAGCCGCCACGGTGACGCCGACGGCGAGCGACACCTGTCGCGCGAGCAGACGATACAGGAGGATGCTCGAGGCGACGTGGAGCACGGCGCCGAGTGCCACCGCGGTCCGCGCAAACACATCACGATCGAGGACGCCGAGCCACGACATCACCTGTGCCAGCGCCGTGAGCATGATGGCCCACAGCGGCTGCACGCCGTTGGTCGGATGGATGGTGTCGAACGACCAGAACCCCACGCGTGGATAGTTGTAGGCGATCTGAAAGTAATAAAAGGCGTCGTCGCCGCGGTAGATGAACTCCTCGAGGGGAACGAACGCTTGCGCGAGCGTCAACGCTCCCGACAGGCAGAGGAGTGCTGTGATGACGCGATCGTGTGCCGGCCGCGTCGGCGATTGCGTGTTCGCAGCGTCAGGGCCGTGGGGCGCAGCGGCGGGAATCGCAGCGGGCGCAAGCGTCACGTCGTGACTCCGATGTGCATGGAACGTGACCGGTGGGCAATTGGCGTGCCGCGGCTCGGCGCCGCCGTGTTCGGTGGACGCGGGTGGTTGTCTGTCGGGGGCAGACTTTTGTTCGGTTTTCCCTGGAAGTAGCGGGCGCGCAGGCTGGAAACGGGCTTGGCTCCCGCGGCGCCACGACGGCTGCGGCGGCCCCAATCTTGCGAGGCATCATCGGGCGCACTCCATGAAAACGGTCATCCTTGCTGGCGGTTTGGGGACGCGACTGTCTGAAGAGACCGTCTCGCGGCCCAAGCCGATGGTGGAGATCGGCGGCATGCCGATCCTCTGGCACATCATGAAGATGTACGCGGAGGCGGGGCTGAACGAGTTCATCATCGCGCTCGGTTACAGAGGCGAGGTGATCAAGTCGTTCTTTCTTGATTACTGTCGCCTGCGGAACGGACTGACCGTGGACCTCGCGCGCGGCGACGTCCACGTGCACGACGGCCACCGCGACGACTGGAAAGTGCATCTGATCGACACCGGCCTCGAGACGCAAGTCGGCGGACGATTGAAGCGCCTCGGCGACTGGGTGAGCGACGGCACGTTCATGATGACCTACGGCGATGGCGTCGCCGAGCTCGATCTCGCGGAAGTGCTGGCGTTCCACCGGCGTCACGGCCGACTCGCGACGCTGACCGCGGTGCGGCCGCCGGCGCGCTTCGGTGCGCTGGAGCTCGGCGACGATCTTGTCGCGAGCTTTGCTGAAAAGCCGCAGACGGGCGAGGGGTGGATCAACGGCGGCTTCTTCGTCCTGGAGCCGGAGGTGCTCGACTACATCGATGGTGATGACACCGTCTTCGAGCACGAACCATTGCAGCGGCTCGCGCGAGAGGGGCAGCTGGCCGCGTACCGGCATGAAGGTTTCTGGCAGTGCATGGATACCCTGCGCGACGTGCGGCTGCTGAACGCGCTCTGGGATCAACAGCGCGCGCCATGGGCGGTGTGGAAGCGGGGTGTTTCCGTTTGAGTCTGAGCGCCACGGCAGACAGCACCACGACAGATCCGGGAAACACATTCGCACGCTCGCGCGTGCTGGTGACCGGCGCCACCGGCATGGTGGGCTCGGCGCTGGTCAAGGATCTGCTCGCATCGGGCGCTTACGTGGTGGCGCTCGTGCTGGATGCCGATCCGCAGTCGGAGCTGTATCGCAGCGGCGACATCGAGCAGGTGTCGGTCGTCTCGGGCGCGCTGGAGGATATCGCCACACTGGAGCGTGCCCTTCGCCTCCACGACATCGACACGGTGTTTCATTTGGGGGCGCAGACCATTGTTGGCGCCGCGCACCATGCGCCGCTCTACACCTTCGAAGCCAACATCCGCGGCACCTACAACCTGCTGGAAGCGTGCCGCCGTCACCGCGACGTCGTGCAGCGCGTGGTCGTCGCGTCCAGCGACAAGGCGTACGGAGAACAGAGTCTGCCGTACACCGAGAGCGCCCCGCTGCTCGGCCGACATCCTTACGAAGTGTCGAAGAGCTGTGCCGACATGCTGGCGCAGTGCTATCACCACACATATCGCCTGCCGGTGACCATTGCCCGGTGCGGCAACATCTTTGGCGCGGGTGACCTGAACTGGAGTCGCATCGTGCCGGGGACCATTCGTGACTTCCTGCATGGTCGTCGCCCAATCATCCGCAGCGACGGAAAGTTCCTCCGCGATTACCTCTATGTGAAAGACGTGGTCGCCGCCTACAAACTGCTCGCCGATGCGGTTCATCGTGACGACGTGGCGGGGCAGGCGTTCAACTTCAGCGACGAATCGCCGGCCACGGTGCTCGAAATCGTTGCCGACCTCCAGCGGCTGATGGGATGCGAGCATCTCGAGCCGGACATCCGCAATCAGGCGCGAGGGGAGATTCCGAACCAGTGCGTGGCCGCCGGGCGCGCACGCGAAGTCCTGGGCTGGCGACCGATCTATGACCGCGATCGCGCCTTGGTGGAGACCATCGACTGGTACAGCGCCCATTTCGGCCTGGGCGCGCGTGCGGTGGCCGGCGTTTGATCCACGGGCCTCGCACTACGTAGAGAGGATCACGCGTGCCGACACCCGAAGAGCTGAGAAACGCGATTCTGGAGCAGATCGCCGCGTATCACGACGCCGCGTTCCCGCGACCGGTGTTTGTCCCCGGCGAAACGCCGGTGCCAGTCTCCGGGCGTACTTTCGACGCCGACGACCTGAAGCATCTCGGCGAGGCGACACTGGATTTCTGGTTGACCACCGGACGATTCGCCGAACAGTTCGAATCGCAGCTTGCGCGCCGCGTCGGTGTTCGCCACGCGCTTCTGTGCAACTCGGGCTCGTCGGCCAATCTCCTCGCCGTGTCCGCGCTCACCTCGTCGTCGCTCGGCCCGGAACGCCTCGTGCCGGCCGATGAAGTGATCACGGTCGCCGCCGGATTTCCGACCACGGTCAATCCGATCGTGCAGAACGGGCTCGTGCCAGTCTTCGTCGACGTCCAGCTCGAGACCTACGACGCGGATGTCAGCCGAGTGGCGGAGGCCATCGGCCCGCGCACGCGCGCCATCGCGCTCGCGCACACATTGGGAAACCCGTTCGACGCCGACGGCGTCCGCGGCCTCGCCGACGAGCACGACCTCTGGTTGATTGAGGACAACTGCGACGCATTGGGGAGTCAGTATCGCGGCAGGACCACCGGCACGTTCGGCGATCTGGCGACGCTCAGTTTCTATCCGGCGCATCACATCACGATGGGGGAAGGAGGAGCCGTTCTCACCAGCCGTCCGAGGTTGAAAACGATCGTCGAGTCGTTCCGTGACTGGGGACGCGACTGCTGGTGTGCTCCGGGGAAAGCCGACACGTGCGGGAAGCGGTTCGAGTGGCAGCTGGGCGAGCTGCCGTGCGGATACGACCACAAGTACATCTACTCGCACATCGGTTACAACCTGAAAGCTACGGACATGCAAGCTGCAGTGGGGGTCTCGCAGCTGAAGAAGCTCCCGTCCTTCATTGCGGCACGCAAACGAAACTGGCAGCGCCTTCACGACGGGCTGACATCGCTCGAAGAGTTCCTGATCCTGCCGCGTCCCACGCCCGACAGCGATCCCAGCTGGTTTGGTTTTGCGCTTACGGTGCGGCCAAACGCGCCGTTCACGCGTGATGCGCTGGTGCGGTTCCTCGAGTCGCGCAAGATAGGCACGCGTCTGCTGTTTGGCGGCAACCTCCTGCGGCAGCCCGCCTATCGCGGCGTGGTCCACCGCGTCGTCGGCGATCTTGCCAACAGCGAGCTCATTACCACCAACACCTTCTGGATCGGTGTCTTTCCAGGAATTTCTGACGATATGGTCGACTACGTGGTCGAGGCCGTGCAGACGTTCGTCGACACCGCATGTCACTCTCCTCAGACGACGGAGGTCGCATGGCATCGATGACTTCAGCAACCGCGGCTCCGCGGGAGCGGACGCACGCGGCGCCGCTCATGACCACGTGTCGCGCGTGCAAGAGCACCGAGATGTACATGTTCTTGCCGCTCGGCGCACACCCGCCGGCGAACGCGTTCCTGCGCGGCGACCAGTTGTCCACTGGTGCGCCCGCCTACGGGCTCAACACACATGCGTGTCTGAAGTGCGGGCTGATCCAGGTCCCCAATGTCATTCCTCCGGACTTCTTCCGTGAGTACGTGTACGTGCCCTCCGCTGCCGAGACAATGCACGAGCACTTCGGCGCACTGGCTGCGTACGTGGCCAGGGCGCTGCTGCGCCAGTCTCGCGATCTGGTCGTCGACATCGGGAGCAACGACGGTCTGTTCCTGAGCAAATTGAATGCGCTCGGCGTGCGGACGCTGGGTATCGAGCCGGCACGGAATCTGACAGAAGTCGCGCGCGCCAAGGGCGTCGAGGTCGTGAATGAATACTTCACGCCGGCGACGGCGACCTCTGTGCGGGAGCAGTACGGTCCTGCGAGCGTGATCGTGACCACGAACACGTTCAATCACATCGACGATCTCCACGAGTTCATGGCTGGCGTTACCACGCTGCTCGACGATTCGGGCACGTTCATCATCGAGGTACCGCACGCCGGCGATCTCATTGAGAAAAACGAGTTCGACACCGTGTACCACGAGCACGTTTCGGAGTTCACGGTGCAGTCGCTGGTCGACCTGTTTGCCTTCTTCGACATGACGGTCGTCGACATTGCTCGGCTCGCGGTGCACGGCGGCTCGATGCGCGTGTTCGGCCGCCGCCACGCGGCTGGCGATAGCGCCACGCCGGCCGTCGCCGAATGGCTGGACAGCGAAGCGCGTGCCCGCCTGTTCGAGGCGGCGACCTACGACGCCTTTGCGCAACGTGTCGAGAAGATTCGGACCGGGCTGCTCGAGCTGCTGGCCGATCTCAAGCGCCAGGGCAAGCGCATTGCCGGATACGGCGCGCCGGCAAAAGGGAACACGCTGCTGAACTATTACGGAATCGGGTCGGAGACGCTCATGTATCTCGCCGATCGGAACGCGCTGAAGCACGGGCTGTATTCGCCAGGCATGCACATTCCGGTCGTCCCCGCCGAACGGGTGCTGGAGGATCAACCCGACTACCTGCTGATCCTGGCCTGGAATTTCCAGGACGAGATCATCCGGCAACAGGAGGAATTCCGGCGCAGGGGTGGTCGATTCATCGTGCCGATTCCCGAGCCGCGCGTCATTGCCTGACGCGCCAGCCGCGTCGAGTTGTTCGAGATGAAACGATGCACATAGCCGTGAATGCCCGCCGCCTGGAAGGACAGCCATTCGGGGTTGCCCGCTACATCCAGTACATCCTCAAGTGCTGGAGCCGACTCCTGGAACCGGGTGACCGAGTCACGCTCTTCGCGCGGGCGCCGATCGCGGTCGAAGGTCTTCAGCTGTCGGACCAGTTCCAGGTGTGCGTGGCGTCGCCGCGCCTGACAGGCGCGACGTGGGAAAACCTCGTGTTGAGCCGACACGCCGCGTCTGCCGACGTGTTGTTCTGTCCCAGCTACACGGCGCCGCTCATGCCACTCAGGATCCCGCTGGTGGTGGCGACTCATAGCCTCGATGAGGCGCAGCGCGGCACGCATTCGTGGTTCCACGACCAGACGTACGCGCGCTGGTATCGCCTCAGCGCGACCCGAGCGCAGCGCGTCGTCGTGCCGTCGCAGTGGACGGCGGATGCGATGAAGGCGAGATACGGGATACCCGCCGAACGCATCGAGGTGGTGCATCTGGGTGTCGACACGGACATCTTCAAGCCGATCACCGACGAGCGCATCCTGCGAGATACGCGCCTCAAATATCTCGGCGCCGATGTTCCGTACATTCTGTTCGTCGGAAAGATGTCGCGCCGTCGTAACATTCCGGCGCTGCTTTCCGCCTTCGCGCAGTTGAAGGCTCGAACCCGGCTCCCGCACAAACTGCTGTTGTTCGGCCCGAACCACGAGGGGCTGCCGCTCCCCGAGCTGCTGCGCAATCTCGGCATCGAGAGTGATGTCGTGCAGACCGATGGCCGTATTGCGAGCCACTCGGATCTGGTGCCCGTGTACGCTGCTGCCGACGTGTTCGTCCATCCGACGTCCTTCGACGCGACATCGCTGCCGGTTCACGAGGCGTTCGCCGCGGGAGTTCCGGTCCTGACGGTGCGCACGTCGGGCATCGCCGAAATCGCGGCCGGTACCGCCTGGTTCGCCGAAGAGTCGACAGGAGACGCGCTGGCCGATGGCCTGGAGCGGGTGCTGACAGACGCCGAAGTCCGCAGCCAGCTTCGCGCGCAGGGTCTTCGCCGTGCCGCGCAGCGAACGTGGCATGAAACAGCCAGGCTGACGCTGAACGCGATCCGCGAGACCTGGCTCGGCGCGCGTGCCACCGCGGCGTGAGATGAGCACGATGCCCAGGTGGGGCGGTCGTCGAGTTGTCGTCACCGGGGCAAACGGGTTCCTGGGTTTCCACTTGAGCCGCAGATTGCTGGACCTGGGAGCCGCCGTCACCGCGGTGGTGCGCCCAGGCGCGAATCTGTGGCGCCTGACCTCCATCGCCGGTGACTTGGACCTTGTGTCGGCGGAACTGGCGGACCTGCCGCGCAAGGAGGTGCTCAGCCGTCTCGGAGATCCCGACGTCGTCTACCACCTTGCAGCGGCTGGAACGAATCAGAGCGTCCACGAACCGGAGGTCGTGCTCCAGGGCAATGTCGTGGGCATTCGGCGCGTCCTCGAAGCGGTCCGCGTCCTCGGCGGTCCGCGGGTCGTTGCAGCCGGAACGGCGTTCGAGTACGGCGCAGGATCACGGCTGAGGGAGGACGCGCCGCTGCGGCCGCTGACCGTCTACGCGGCGAGCAAGGCTGCCGCCCACCTGCTCGCGCACGCGGAGGCACGGATGGCCGGCTTGTCGCTCGTGACGCTGCGGGCATTTTCCGTCTATGGACCAGCCCAGAGCGCCCTCTTCCTGATTCCGCACACGATTCTGAGCGCGTTGTCCGGATCGCAGATCGCAGTCTCGGGCGCCTCGCAGATGCGGGACTATGTTTTCGTCAACGACGCCGTCGACGCCTTCATCAAAGCGGCCGATTGTGGCGGTGACGGCGAGGTGTACAACATCTGCTCGGGTATCGAGACGTCGGTGCGCGACGTGGTGACGCTCGTTATCGAGGCGACGAAGTCGGGACGCGCAGCGACGTTTCGCGATGCGGTATCCGGTCACCATGAACTGGCGGTGTGCTCCGGGTCCGCGGAGAAGGCACGCGCGGGACTGGGGTGGTGCGCGACGACCACTCTCGCCGACGGTGTGGGCCAGACGGTGTCCTGGTTTACGCAGAACGCATTCCTCTACGAGCGGCTGGCGGCGCAATGAAGACGCTTATCGCGATCGGTATGTTGCAGGCGCTCGCCATTGTCGCGAGCGTGGTTCGGTTGAAGGTGATCTCGATCGGGCTTGGGCCCATCGGGCTCGGACTTGTTGGCACGATCGATCAATTGCTGCAGGCGGTGGCTCAGTTGAGCGCGCTCAGCCTGCCGCTGAACGCGCTGAAATTCATGGCGCGCGCGCACAGCAAAGGCCACCGCGAGTTCAACGACAGCTACGCCGGCTTCTTCCGTGCGTTGCTGCTGCTGTCGGTCGCCGGTACGGTCGTGGCTGTCACCGTTATCTCGCTGCGTCCGGATGTGCTGTCCGCCGACCGTCGACTCTCGACCGGATTGCTGGTGGTCGCGCTGCTCAACGTGCCCACGACGTCACTCGGCCTGCTGTTGACGAACGTGTTTGCCGCAGCGCATCGCTCAGTGGCAGCCGCGGCATTGCAGTTCGGTCTGGCGGCGACGCTCGCCGTCGCTGCCGTCATCGGCGTGACGAGCGGCGGGATTGCGGCGGTGTATGCGATTTCGCTCGGGCTGTCGGTGGCACTCGTGCTGATCGTGATCGCATACCTGCGCCGGCGCATGCACCTGTCGCTGCTGGAGGTCCGACACAGCGTGTTGACCGAGTTGCGTCAGCATCCAGGGGTCGTGCGTTCATCCGTGGCGGCCTATGTCTCGCTGTCGGCCGTGGCGGTGGCGTTGCTGGCGCCGAGGTACGCGGTCCTCGGTTACCAGGGCGCTGAGCAGGCGGGATACTTCCAAGCCGTGCTGAGCACAGCGCTCGCGCTCGGGGCGGTGCTGAACGCGATGACCGGCCAGTATCTGCTGCCGTTGTTGAATCGCAACCTGCCGCTCAGCGAGAAGTTTCGCGCCATCGATGAATTCCAGATCCGGCAGCTGCTGCTGTTCGGCCTGGCCGCACTGCCGGTCGCGATGCTCCCCGACATCGTGCTTCAGATCCTGTTCTCGGGCCGCTTTCAACAGGCGTCACCGTGGCTCGCGCCCTTGATTGGCTGGCAGCTTCTCATCCTGCAGGGTGGGTTGATGCAGCAGATCCTGTTCAGCCTCGACGATGTCGTGATGCTGATGATGCTCACGTGCGCGGGGTACGGCGCGGCCGCCGCGCTGGGGTTTGCCTGGGTCCCGGGGTTCGGGGTCAACGGCGTGATCGCGGGACTGATCATCGGCGCGCTCGCGATGCTCGGCGCCTTTTATCTGCGTTTGCGCTCGGCGCACGGCCTGTCGATCTCGCCGCGGGCGCTTGCGATCACGGCGTACATCATCGTTGGCCTGGTGATTGCGCGGGCCCTCGTCGGGGAAACTGGCCTGCAGTATCCGCTTGCCGCGCGAGTGATGACGGCCCTCGTGCTGATGGCGGGGCTGTGGTTCTTCGTTCCCGCGCAGGAGAAGGCGAGCCTCGCGGCGTATCTGCGGCCGGCGCGGCGTCCGGCGGTCAACGAGCAGTCGGTCTGATTGGAAGGCGATCAACCGGCAGCAGAGAGCTCGGGTACGTCCTTGATCTTGCGCGCCGGCACTCCACCCCAGATCTCGTTCGCCGGCACGTTTGCGTTCACCACACTGCCGGCGGCGATGATGGCGTTGTCGCCAATGGTGACACCGGGGAGGATCACGCACTGCGCGCCGACCCACACGTTTCGACCAATCGTAATCCCAGTGCGCGTTTCGTCCCACGGAGTGTTGAAGTACGGCTTGCCTCGATCGATCGTGTGGTTCGCAGAAATCAGCACGCAGTGCTGGCCGATGCCGGAATAGTCGCCGATGCTGATGGTTCCGCCTGCCGCGCGGACGTTCGTGCCCGTCGACAGCACCACGCCGTCGCCGAGGATCAGCCGCCCTTCAAGGGAGCTGTAGCGCACGTGCTTGTAGACGATCACTTCGGTGAGCCCACGCACCTGGACGCCTCTTCCCAGCTGAATGGCATCGATGTGGCGATAGCTGTAGTCCCAGACGACCGTGGGGTCGGAAACGAGTGTTGGATGAAGGTATTGGATGCGGTGTCTCAGCACGGCGCGCACCAGCTTCAGGCGCAGCGCAGCCACGATGATCGCAAGATGGCGAACGACGTTCATGGGTCAGTTACCTCGAAGCTGTGGTTTGAGGAGGAACGCTCACACCGGTCGCGGATCGTTCGTATAGTCTAAGCGCCTGCGTCGGACATATCGGGTCTCCCAATCCTCTTCATCTTTGACGCCATCCAATGCACGAGCGAGCACCTTTACCGGGGAACGGCGACGAGAGAAACGCGAGCGCCGCAGGCGTCTCCGTGCGCGCGCCCGATTCGCGGGTTGATTTTTCCTGGCGCTGCCCGCGCTGCAGAAGCACTCTCGAGCCTCGAAGCGCCGCGCTGGTGTGCAGCGGTTGTGCACACGAGTACCCGGTCTTCGGCACCATTCCTGATTTTCGCGTCGACCTGCCAAACTGGATTGACGTCGACACCGATCGCCGCAAGGCGTCGACACTGGTCGAGCGTTCGCGGTCGTTGTCGACGGAGGAGCTCGTTGCTGCGGTGTTTCGGCATCGCCCGGGATGGACGGAGCGCGACATCGAGCGCCGGACGCGTCAGCTCCTGGACAACGTGCCGCGACTCGTGCGCGAACTCGATGGCTGGCTTGCCGCGGCGACAGCAGGCCCATTGCCGTTTCTCGATCTCGGATGTGGCGGCGGGCCGCTCGTGGCGGCTGCCGCTGCACGCGGCCGCGCAGCGATCGGCATCGACGTCTCCCTCGAATGGCTGGTCGTCGCTGAACGGTTGATTCGCGACAACGGCGGCGTGCCGAGACTGGCGGCAGCGATGGGGGAAGCGCTCCCGTTGTCCGATGGCTCGGTCGGCGGTGTCGTCTCGCTCGATGTGATCGAGCATGTTGGCAACCAGGCAGGCTACCTGCGTGAGATCGATCGCGTACTTGCCGGCGGTGGCGTATGCGCGCTCGCGACACCCAATCGCTACAGCCTTTCGGCGGAGCCGCACGTCTCGGTCTGGGGTGTCGGCTGGCTCCCGCGACGCTGGCAGAAATCGTACGTGCGCTGGCGAAGCGGCAAACCCTATGACTACTGCCGGTTGCTCAGCGTGCGTGAACTGCGCCGCCTGATCCGGATGCGGACCAGGCTCGAGCCGCGGATGTTGGTGGCGCCGATACCGGTCGAAGAAATCAGTCGGTTTCGAGCGAGCAAAGCGGTCGTGGCGCGTGCTTACAACTGGATCCTCCGATTTTCGGCCGCGCGCGTCATGGTGCTTGCCGTTTGCCCGTTCTTTCGCGTAATCGCCCGCAAGCCGGTCTAAACGCCCTTCGAGGTTCCCGACAATCGAGGGAATAAAGTCGCCTCGTTGGGAGACTGCGGCAATGGTCTTCTCGCTAAACCTCTCGCTTGGCGTCACTTAGAGGCGAGCATGGTCCTTGCCTGCTCCCGGCCGGATGTCCATGTCCACCTCGCCGCATCGCCAAGGTGTATCGGTTATCGTGCCGTTTCACAGGAATCTGGAGCAGTTGACGCAGTGCCTGACGGCGCTGCGTGAGTCGGCCCGTGTTGCCGCGCCGCTGGTCGATTTCATCGAGATCATCGTGGCCGCCGATGGTGCCGTGCAGGACCCAACGCAGCTCGCTGCCGATATGGGAGCGCGGGTCGTTGCCATCGATGGTCCGCGTGGCCCGGCGATTGCGCGAAATCGCGCCGCTGCCACGGCGATCGGCAGTCTGCTCGTCTTCGTCGATACCGATGTCGTCGTGAGCGCGACTGCGCTGACGCAGTTCGTGTCGCTGTTCACTGACGATGCCGCAGTCGTCGCCGCGTTCGGCGCCTATGACGAAGAGCCTGCCGATCCGGGCTTCTTCTCGCAATGCCGCAACCTCGCGCACTCGTTCATTCACCAGCGGTCCAGTCGCGAAGCCGCCACGTTCTGGGCCGGCCTGGGTGCGGTGCGCGCCGGGATCTTCGCGCGGGTCGGCGGCTTCGACGAGCGCTTCGGGCGTCCGTGCGTCGAGGACATCGATCTCGGATATCGAATCCGTGCCGCTGGCTCGCGTGTGGTGCTCGATTCCACCATTCAAGGCAAACATCTGAAGCGCTGGACGCTCCGATCCTCGATCGTTTCCGATGTTCGCGACCGCGGCATTCCCTGGACGCAATTGATGCGGCGCTACGGCGGTATGCGTAACGATCTGAACGTGTCGATGGCGTATCGCGTCTGCGTCGTCGTCGCGTACGCGCTGTTGATCTCGGTGGGCGCCGCCGTTCGCTGGCCGGTGACGTTGACGGCGGTGCCGATGTTGCTCGGCATTCTGTGGTCGCTCGATCGTCCCTACTACGAATTCTTCGTGCGCCGCCGCGGCCTCTGGTTTACCCTCCGCTGGTTTCCGTTCCACGTGCTGCATCATCTCTGTAATGGGATCTCGTTTGCCGTGGGCACGCTGCTGTGCCTTCTGCAACGACGGTTCGGCGTCACTACTCAAGCCACGTTGCCGCTTGCGCAATGGACCAGCGGGACCGCGCCTGCCGAAGCGAGACATTCGCTCGCACGAGTCTAGCGAGGCTCCGCCTCAGACCACCAAGCTGGCTTCGACTTCACGCAGTGCGGGATCGTATGTCCGTAGGAGGGCGTGGCAGGTGTTTTGGCTCAGCCTCTTGATCGGCGGCGGAGCTCAGGGGCATGGATCAGGCCGCAGTATCTTTTTGCCCGCACTCCGTGCGGGCGAGACGTCTCGAACGGTCAGCAGGAAAACTTGACTCATTTGTACGAGTTCTGACCGTTCAAGACGTCTAGGTCGCACGACCATTCCGAGTTCGTGTCGCATTGATCACATCCAGCGGATCTCGTGCGACGCGCATCGCAACGGGAGCGACTTTGACTGAACAACTGTCCGCCGGCGTTCAACCGAAGAATGTCGCTGGGGCTGGACGCCGACCAGCGGTCGAGTGGCCGAACCAACTTATCGCGTTCGCTCTGGCGTTTGCGGTCGGCGTGGCGGCGTACACCGGTTTCCGTGTCCCGAACGCGTGGTCCGCCACTTTGGATTCGATCTCACTCGGTGACGGTTTCCATCGACGATTCCTCGTTGGAACGCTGCTGCGTCCGCTGGCCGACGCGGTGAATTACAACTACTGGCTATTCGCGATGTTCAGCTATCTTGTTCTGGCTACACTGCTCGTCGTGCTGGTTGCCTTGGTGTTCCGGACGAGGCTTGCAAGTCGCCGGTTCCTCATCATCACTTGGTTACTGCTGCCGACAGGTGGTTCTTCTTCCACGAAGTCGGCTATTTCGAACAGCTTCTGTACCTCCTCTTGTTCGCGAGCATGTGGCTGGTACGGCGGGATCGATTAGGCGCGGCGATCGGTGTTGTCGTCCTTATGCCGCTCGTTCACGAAATGGCCCTTCTCACTGTCGTTCCAATTTTTGCGCTGGTCGTTCTCTCGCAACGGCCGTTTGGCCGCACCCTGCTGATCGTAACACCCGTAACGCTGGTCAATCTGATCGTGCTGGCTATACCACCATCCGCGCCGGGAGCGATCCCTCGGCTTATGACACGGCTACAGAGTGCGACCTTCACGCCCAGGACGGGGGCGCTGGCGCTGTTCGAGCGAACCCAGGCTGAGAGTTGGAAGATGTACTCGATCAAGGACGCAGTCCTTGATTTGCTGCCGCTGGTCTTTCTGCTCGTTGGTGTCCTTGTATTGTTGTGGGTGACGGATCGAACCATTCGCCCGGGTCGCGGGCGCAGGTCGGCACTGCTGGTGTTACCGGCTGCATGCGGCACTATTGCCGCACCTGCACTATTGGTATTCGGCGGGTGGGACTCCAATCGATGGATGTTCCTGGTAATAACGAACTTTTTCATTGTGCTCTGGATCCTCGGTGAGAACAAATCGAGTGAGTTTGCCGCAGATCAGATCATGGTGCTCGCTGTGACCTTCTTGATTCTTGCGCGTGCTCCAATCTGGTATTTCGACAAATACCAACCGCGGCCGATGACAGTACGACAATTGGGCGAACTGATCCGTCAGGTTGGTAGCGGCTCGTTGTTCGCAATTCCAAAGTACTGACGCTCTTCTAACCAGACCAGACGGCCACCGACGGGCGAGACTCACGCGCGCAATCGTGACGGTCGATTTTGCATTTTTCCCGGCGACAGCGAACCGACAGCCGAGATCATCGCCGATGGTCGCGTATTACGCCGCCATCACCTCGGGGAAATCGATGACCATCATCGTGGCGACCGTCCAGCAGATCGAAGAGACGCAGAACGGGAGCAACGCTGACATTCAATCCGTACGCGCTGCGTTACAGGGAAAGCGGCGCGCGAGGCGAGTAAGCGCTGAGCGCCGCGGCGCCGGCGACAGATGTGGGTGATGGCGCTCCGAAATCGGCTAAACGGTTACAACCGTTTCACGTGCCGCTGGTACCGGCATGCTGGGCCGAGTAGCGTCGGGTGCGTATGGAAAGAACCGGCGCAAATCATTGAGTGGCTTCTCGAAGACCCACCATGACAATGATGCGACCGCGATCGTTATGGGGAGTACGACGAGCGCGAGAGCCAACGACTGTTGGGCAGGGAACCAGGGGGGACCAAACTTCCAGCCGATGGCCATAACGATTGGGTGGATCATGTACGTGCAGTAGCTGATTTGCCCCAGATACACAAAAGGATTCCACCGGAATACCGCGTCCAATGTCTTGGGCAACCCTCGGAGCATGCTGCTCAGGAACGACGTACAGAGCAGCGCGTATCCCGTGTCGCCAAGAATGTCGGCGCCGTGAGGCGTCAATCTGAACATTCCGCCATGAACCAAGCCCCAGTCGACGTACCGCCAGATATAGGGCACGAGAAGCAGCATCGCGCCGCTCCAGACCCACGTACGTCGCCAGACGCGAATCAGTCGCGGCACTTCCGATTCAGGTGTTCGCTGCAGCCATGCCAGCAACGCCCCGATGGCGAACGCGTCGATCCGTGCGGGCATCAACGTATAAGCGGCGACCACGTTCCATTCGCGTAGCAGCAGGTAGCGCGAGATGGCACCAACACCGAGAAATGACGCAAGCAGCCAGGGCAGCAGCCGTCGCGGAGTTGTCAGCAGCACGATCGGCCAGACCAGGTAGAACTGCTCCTCGACGGCGAGCGACCAGAAGTGCCCAAAGGGAAACTCGTAGGCGTTCAAATTCGAGAACCGGAAGTTCTCCGTGTACGTGTAGTAGGCAACCCAGCCCTCCCTCGTCGCGGTCACGCCGCCGAGGAAACACAGAGTCAGCACGACGTAGTACAGCGGGAAGATTCGCAGAAGTCGGCGGATATGGAACGCCTTCAAGACCGACCACACGCTTGGATTGCGACACTGCGCGTCGAGCAGGATGCCGGTAATCAGGTATCCACTCAACATGAAGAAGGTGCGCATCCCGAGAAAGGACGGAAGCGGCGAGATCAGGAACGACCCGAAAAACGTGGTCGCCGGCAACGTGTGCTGCAGGATCACGAGGATGGATGCGATCCCTCGAAAGGCGTCGCATTCAAGGACGCGTCCTCGTGACGCGACGGCCGGGGGCGCCGACATCTGCAGCATGCTGGTTACCGCACGGCACGGCCGGTCGGGACCGGTGTCAATGCAAGTCCGGGAAATGCATCGCCTTCCACAATGCGCGAGCGTGCCGGGGCGGAGGAGGTCGCCGTATCCACGCACACCTCTGTTTAAGGGATTCGGGAACTCGGAAATGGCAATCTGGATGCCGGTAGGAGCGTCAGGCAGCGCTGTGACCGGCCACCTCGGCGAGCGACCGCAGCGCGCTGCATCGTGCGCGGCGCCAGACATGAACCGCTTGCAGGTCAGCGACTTACCCCATCGTCCGGCCCTCGTGGAGCTGGTTTGCCGGCTCCGCACGCATCGGCGATGATGCCGTCCGCGCGGTCGGCCCGCCGCACGTCTCCGATAAAAGTCTAGTGAAACGCGAAAAAAGCCCTGCGGGGCGGTGACTATCGGGAGCGTGGCGGTGAACCGATTCAGGACGCTCGGATACGCCCGCAGCCGGGATCAGCGGAGGGCGGCTCTCACCGACTGAATATAAGCGTTGATGCCGTTCCGGGTCTCTTCGATGTGGTGCCCGGTGCCGCTGACTGTCGTCATCGACTTCGTGGAGGTGATCGCCCGGAAATAGGTTCTTGCGTCTGCAATTATTTCTGGTGTCGGTTCGCTGTCGCCAAGAAAGACCCTGACCGCAGTCGACGGGTAGTTCAATTGGGCAACCCTGGGAACTGACCGAGGTGGACCGGCCAGCAGCGGCTCCGCAGGGTGCCGGCGGTTGGACGAGCAGAGTGGACAATTCGGAGGACCCGAACCCAGATTCGCGAGGGCGAGAATGTCTCCCAGCCCGTAGTGGGCGAGACCAAACGCCACCTGGGAGGCGGCTCCGCTCGTTCCCTGTGCAGCAAACAGTCCTGCGTGGTCATGCAGGTTGTCGTAGATCCAGCGCGCGACGGTCGCGAATCTGCACGCCAGCGTGCGGGCCGGCGGCCCCAGCCAGATACCGGGCTCGTCCCAGGCCACTTCGACGGTCATCAGACCGTCGGCAGCGAACGTGCTGATCATCTGCCGGGCCAGACCGGCATCGCCTATAAGGAGCGTCCCGTAGCCACCCGACGGCAGGATCATCGTGCCAGTGCGATCAGCCGAAGGCGGTGTAATTCGCAGGGTAGCCGATGTGTCCGGCAACGCGGGGCATGTCACCTGCAGCCGATGGCATCGTGTTCCAGCGGGCGACCGCAAGGGACACGTTGCCGCGATTCCAGTGGCACTCCCGAGCGGCAGTGGTTTCACCGATTCAGGTACGGGCGCCGAGCCTGGCGTGCGTCGAGTCGTTCCTTGCGCGGCGCCCGACGCGTACGACATCGGGGCGCTACCGCACCCCGCAACATAGACGAGCAGTATCGAAAACGCAGTCGCCTCGGTGAGCCGATATCGGACAATCTTCAGCATTGCTCGCGTGAGTTTCTTCGTGGTTTGTCGAATCTGGAGGTCTCGCGATTGTGTCCACGTTATCCGTTTGAGGCCGCCACCGGCAATCCAAATGCGAACACGTGCCGCCAGCACTACAATCAGCAAGTGGGTCGCCGCTGTCTGAAACGGGTGGCTCGGCGCAAAGGACCCCGAGGGCGGCGGCCACTGCATCTCCTGTTGCCGGCAGGCCTTCTTCTCTCGCTCGCCCTTGCGTGTGGTGGAAACCCTGCCGCACCCTCGAGCGGGTCGACCCAGCCGCCTTCCGGGACGACTACTGGGTCCGCACCCTTGCCCCTCGGCGCCGCCATCGCCGCCGAGATCTCGTGCCCATCCGGCAGCCGGTCGAGTGGAGTTCAGTGCCGGCGCCTCGACGTGACCTGTCCATCGGTAGGCAGCACTGCGGCGCTCCTGCGCATTTCTCCCGCTTCAACGACGCGCAGGGGAACGATCGTGATTCCGTCCGGAGGGACAGGAACGCAGTTGCAAGGGGACCTGGGGTTAGCGGGCCAGATGATCGCCACGTTCACCGGCGACGGGTTGACGGTGGCGGAAGTCGCGTGGCAGGAGCCGGGCATCTGGGGATCATCACGACCGAGGACGATGGCATGCCGTTTCGCCACGGTGGCGCGCTGGGCCTACGACAACGTCCATAGCTCCGCAGGCGTGTTCGTTGCCCAAGGGACCAGCGGCGGCGCGTCGCAGGTTGCGTTCGCGCTCACGTACTACGGTCTCGGCGACATTCTCGACCTTGCGAACATAGGCTCCGGCCCGCCTTTGTGTCCGCTCTGTCCATTCAACAGCACCAATCTCGAGCCGCTCCTGCCGCGAGGCGGAGCGGCCACCGTGCAACCGCAACTTGGCTATCGCTCCACCGTTCGGATATTTCTGGGCGCCAACGAAGAATCGCCGGACATCGTCGCCGATGCGAACGCTTACTTCTCGGCGATCACGTCAGCGAAGTCGATGACGCGAATCCCGGGCACCGGTCATCACATCGAGGAGACGCAGAACGGGATCAACGCCTACATTCAGTCGGTCAGGTCCGCGCTACGTTAGCGCGACGGATCGCGGCCGGGCAACCTCGAATCGGCGCTGCAGCGACAAACAGCTTGCAAGCGCGACCACGTACAGCCGCAGCCCCCAGAACGCGGTCGCGATCCCGGCGGTCCAAGGCGATCGGCGTCGCGCGCTCGACAATGGTTGTAATTCTTACGTTGCTGACCATCGAGACAACTGAAGCGCCCGGCATCCACTATCTGCGGCCGAGCGCGACGGTCGGAGAGAAGGTCGATGCTCCGCGAAACAGATGCTGCGCGAAATAGAACTAGTGGAATATAGACCCTGATCGTGTGCGTTGTTCAAAGTGGATGAGTGGCAAAAGTGGATGAGTGGCAGTGATGAAAACGTTGCGGAACAACGCGGATAGCTTCGCCGATCCTCGGCATGAAGCGTTTGCTCGACGGATGCACCGTCTCGATTCCTGTTGGAACCGACGTGAGACGGTGCACCCCGGCGCACTCCGAATAGACTCGTATCTCTGACACGTGTCGCCCAGCGGAGCGGCCGTGTGTCAATCAGTGATGATGATGTGGATCCGGCAGCCCATCACCGTCGTGATCTGCTTCGCAATGGATCAGGCCGACGACCCACCACCAGATGCAATCCATAATGCTTCTCCTTGTTGAGAACGACTCCTTTTGTTCGGTCGGTCGTGGCGCCGCGAACCGATGTCTTAGAAAAGTGCAACGCAGATACCAGGTGTCCTAAAGACGGCTGGTCGATTAGGACTGAAGCGATCGATATGGCTGTCGAGGTGGGCGGCGACTCAAGTTAGTTCAGGACGAAGCGCGCGAGCTCACGGTTGCGGTGTGGAGATCGCTGGCACGCTCGAACACACGGTCGATGATCGCCTGTCGCGTCGATCGCCATCGGGCCAGTTTCACCTGTCGTGACGCGGCAGCCTCCGAGCGAAAACGTTCGCGGTCGTGTTCGATCGTGCGGACGGCGCGGGCAATTGCCGACGCAGTGTTGTCGACGTGGACCGCGCCGCTCGGGAATTCAGTTCGCAGCAGCGGCCAATCGGAAACGATCACCGGTGTTCCCTGATAGATGGCCTCGTACGCGCCGCGCAGCATCGTGTGATCGCGCGTCGTCAGGGTGAGTACGGCATCGGCGGTCTGCAGCAGAGTGCCGTAGTCCTCGGTACTCAGAAAGCCGGTCAGGTGGACATTTGGTGGAATGTGCTCCTTCAGTTGCGGGTCGAGATGGCGCGCGTTGCCGGTCATGCAGAAGGTGACGTCCGGCACCGATCGCGCGGCGGCAAAGATCTCGGCGATCGGTTCGTCATAATTGAACGAGCAGACGGCAGCGACGACGAATCCGTCGGGGCGTTTGAACGTGCCGGCTTCGGGAAAGACGATGGCGACGTCCGGCACGAGGGTCACGTGCGCGCCCGAGGCGTGCAGGATCGCGGCCAGGTGCTCGTTGTGCACCAGCGTTGTCGACGCGCGCCGGCAGAGAAGCCGCTGCAGCCATTGCCAGTGACGCCAGCGTGGATGCAGAAAGGCGGCGGTGTGTGCGTCGAGGACCACCGTTTTGCCGTGGCGCCAGGCATACCAGAACGCCGGCAACGCTGCGAACACCGGCGGCGTCATCACGAACACCGCATCGGGCCGCTCGCGATTGAGGATGCGCGCGGTCCGAATCCACTGGACGGCGTACTTGAACAGGATGGTCGCGGGCCGGCTTCCGAACCGTTCTGCATACACCATATGCGATCGGCCGCCAAGCTCGCGCGCGGTGTGATCGCTGCGGCTGCAGGATTTCGCCCAGGAGATGTACGTGACTCGCCGCGGTTCGGCGATGAGCGTCGGCTCCGTGCTACGATCGGATCGAGCGGGCACCAAGCGCTTCCGCCGTGGAATCGAGCGCGGTTCCCGCCCAGGGGCGGATCACCTCACGCCCGATGGCCAGGCCCACCAGGTCGATGACGATCTGATCGGCGCGAATCATGCGCGCCAGCTGTTCGCCGTCCACAATGCGCTTGCCGATCACGACAACCTCGCAATTGGCGATCAGCTCCTCGGCGTCGCTTGCCAGCAGTTGCGCAACGTGTGGCAGGTGCGCTTCGATGTAGGCGCGATTGCGCCCAATCAGTTGGCCGAGCGCCACATCGGGATCGCAGATCCGCAGCGCGATGCCCTTGCCGATCAGTGTTTCGGCCAGCGTCACGAACGGGCTCTCGCGCAGGTCGTCACTGCCGTCCTTGAAACTGAGGCCGAGCATGCCCACGCGCCGCTTCCGCGTCTCGAGGATGGCATCCACGACGCGTGCGATATGCGTCTCATTGCTCGGCAACACGCTGTTCAGCAATGGCGTCGTCAAGTCGCGCGCGCGGCTCACGTAGGTGAGCGCGCGCAGATCTTTCGGCAGGCACGATCCGCCGAAACCGAATCCCGGTCTGAGGTAACGAGGCGAGATGTTGAGATGCCGATCCTCGCAGAAGATCCGCATCACCTCGCGTCCGTCGATGCCCAGCTCATGGCACACGGCGCCGATCTCGTTGGCGAAGGCCACTTTGATGGCGTGAAAGTTGTTGCTGGCGTACTTGACCATCGATGCTTCGTCGGGACGGACGCGATACATGGGCGCCGACAGGTGCGCGTACGCTTTCATCAGCACGTCGCCGGCGCGGCGATCGGTTTCGCCGACGATCGTGAACGGCGGATCCTCGAAGTCGCGAATGGCGCTCCCTTCGCGCAGGAACTCGGGATTGACGCAGACGCCGACGTCGTGGCCGACACGGCGGCCGCTCGTACGCGCCAGCAGCGGAATGAGCCGCGACGACAGCACGCCCGGCAGCAACGTGCTGCGCACGGCGACAACGTGATAATCGCTCGAGTCCTTGAGCGCCAGCCCGATGCCTTCGATCGCGCGCTCCAGGTAATCGGAGTCCAGACTGCCGTTGCGCCGGCTGGGTGTCCCGACGCAGATCAGCGAAAGCTCGCAGGTCCGGACCGCCGCCGCCGTGTCATCGGTGATCGTCACGCGACCCTCGCCGACCACGCGCTCGAGCAATTCGTCGAGCCCGGGCTCGGTGACAGGCGCCCGGCCACGTCGCAGCAGTGACAGCTTGTGCGGATCGACGTCGACGCCGACGACGTGGTGGCCGGCCGCGGCCAGGCACGCTGCCGAAACGGAGCCTACATACCCGAGCCCGAAGATTGCGATATTCACAGTCACACACCTACTGCGCGCGTCCGATCGACGTCGGCCAGGGTGGAGCCCGGGCCGGGCGCGGTTCGCGGACGAGCGTCGATGAACATACGATGCCAGGATTCGAGCATCAACAGCGCCCACAGCTGGTCCTGCCACGCGGCAGCGCCTCGCCAATGCTCCTCGAGCAGTCTGCGCACCATCCGCGGCTGCAGATACCCACGCGCAGCGAGTCGACCATCCAGCAGGAGGTCGCCGCTGAGCTCCCTCAGTTCGTTGCGGAACCACGGACCAAGCGGCACGCTGAAGCCCTTCTTCGGGCGATCGATGATGTCCGCCGGCAGCAAATCGCGAACCGCCTGCTTGAGGATGTACTTCGTCGTGACGCCGCGGAGCTTCAGGTTCGCCGGCAAACTGGCCGCGAACTCCATGAACTCGTGATCGAGCATCGGCGAACGTCCTTCCAAACCGTGCGCCATCGTCGCGACGTCGACCTTCACGAGGAGACAATCGGTCAGGTAGTAACTGACATCGACGTCGAGACACGCGTCGACCCGGTCGATCGCGTCCGAGTTGTCGAATGCCTGCGCCAGCCATCGATCGGCAGCCGCGGCGTCGGCTGCGGCGAGAAATTCGGGGGTGCAAATCTCCGCCTTCATATCGGCGTCGAAAATCATGGTGCGCCGCGTGTAGCGGCCGGCCGGGGTGTCGGAAAGACGGCGCAGCCACCGCCGTCCGCGGTAGAAGACCGAGTCCGAACGTTCGGGGGCCGGTGCCCGGCGCGCCACCTCGCGGATGAATCCCCGCACTGATTCAGGGAGGCGGTCGAACCGTTCGGCGTCTGCAGGCGCGATGTACCGCTTGTAACCGGCAAAGTTCTCGTCGCCGGCATCGCCATTGAGCGCAACGGTGACGTGCCGCCGCGCCAGCTCCGAGAGGTAATAGGTCGGAATGGCGGACGCGTCCGCGTACGGCTCGTTGTAGTGCCAGACGAGCCTGTCGAAAATCTGTCTCGCGTCGGGCCGAACGACGAACTCGTGATGATCGGTGCCGTACCGTCGCGCGACCTGACGCGCGTACGGCAGTTCGTCGAACTCCTCTTCGTCGAAACCGATCGAAAAGGTCTTCACCGGCGCGTTGCTCGATTGCGCCATCAGCGCCACGACGGTGCTCGAGTCGACGCCGCCACTCAGAAACGCGCCGAGGGGCACGTCGCTGATCAGCCGCAGCGACACGGCTTCGCGCAGTTGCGACAACAGCTGGTCGCACGCATCCTGTTCGCGCAGGCGGCGCTTGTGCGCGTACGACAGCTTCCAGTACCGCTCTACGCGCACCCGTCCGTCGCGAACGAGCAGGTAGTGCCCCGCCGGCAATTTGTGCACGCCCTCGAATGCCGAGAGCGGACTGGGCACGTACTGAAGCGTCAGGTACGCGGAGAGTGCCTCGCCGTTGGGACGTGGCTGGAAGGCAGGATCGGCCAGGAATGCCTTTGGCTCCGACGCAAAGGCGATCCCATCGCCGTCGAGCAGGTAATGCAGCGGCTTCTTGCCGATCCGATCGCGAGCCACGAGCAGGGTTCGTTCGGCTGCGTCCCACAGGGCGAACGCAAACATCCCGCGCAGTCTGGGCAGACAGTCGATGCCCCATTCCGCGTACGCGGCGAGGATGACCTCGGTGTCGGTGCGCGAGCGAAAGCGGTGGCCCTTGCCTTCGAGCAGCTTCCGGAGATCGAGAAAGTTGTAAATCTCGCCGTTGAACGTGATCGACAAGCGGCCGTCGGCCGATAGCATCGGCTGGCGCCCGAGGCTGCTGAGGTCGATGATCGCGAGCCGGCGATGACCGAAGCCGAGGGGACCCGAGGTCCACACTCCATCGCCGTCAGGTCCGCGATGCGCGATCAGATCGCACATGTGCTGCACGAGATCGGGAGCTACGGGAGCGCCTGACTTGAAGTTGAGCCGTCCGGCAATGCCACACATCAGGACAATCCCCGTCCCGGCCGGTCAATGTCCGAATCAGCCTGCGTAAGGTGCCACGCGGCTGCCGACGTCAGGAGCTGAGCCTGCTCGACGGGCACTTTCGCCGCGTCGACCATCAGAAATCGGCGCGGTGTCCGCATGCGGAAGCCGCACGCCTTCAAAGCGCGGGTCAGGCGCGGGTTCGTATGCATACACACGAGGGAGTCGGCACCGCGGCGGGTGGCGGCCTGAACGGCCATCGCCACCATGCGGCGCAGCAGATCGTGATCGTGAAGCGGCGCCACGACATCCGCGAGGAACGCGCGCTGGTATGCATACACCTCGTCGGCTTCACGGAGCATCACCACGGCGACTCCCACCGGCAGACCATGTTCCACGAGTTCCAGTCGCAGGTAGTGCGCGCCGGGTTGATCGACATACTTCCAGTTGAGGAACGACGCGTCCCGCACCACGGCGCAGACGAGATCGTCCGCCATGGTACGCCACAACCGATCGTGGCGTTCATCGAAGCGGGATACTTCCCGAATCTCCGCGTGTGACAGATTGGGCAGCGGACGCGCGGCTGCCGTCGCGCGCAGTCCAAGACCGGCCACCCATGCTCCGGCCGTGCCGATTTTCCGCTTGAGAACGTTTTCGGGATGAATCAATAGCTGCGCGATGTTCAGCGGTGTGACGTGCGTCCATCCCAGACGCAGCAGCATGTCGCGCACGTCGGCGCCCTGTCCAAGCGACAAACTGCAGGGGACATGCTCGTGCGCCTCGGCGATCAAACGTAACCCGATCGCCTGCGGCCGGAACTCCTCGAGCACCATCGTGTCGACCAACCAGGCGGCGTCGCGCTCCTGCGGGCCAAGCTTCAGCCGCACGGGAATCGCGCCCATGTGTGCGACCAGCCGCCCGGCGTCGCGGTACAGCCATGTCTGCGGATCGCGTCCCAGGCGGCGCGCTGAATCGAGGAACATCCACCGCCAGCGCGGAAGAATCGTCTCGGGGTCGCGATCGGGAAATACCTGTCGCTGAAAGTCGAGCAGGTCCGCGTCGTCGCGATCCGTATAGTTCGAGATGCCGTTGGATTCTGGGGAAATCGCGGTGGCGGATGGAGTCGTTTCGGATGTGGCAGGTACCCCGCTGTCTCCGGCTGCGGCGATGGCGGTGTCGACCGACTCGAGCAGGCGTGGAGTCAGGGCCAGTACCTGCGGGTGGTCGAACACGAGCGCCGTACACGATGTGCCGAGGCGTTTTCGCAGTCGGCCAATGAGTTCCGCCGCCGCCAGCGAATCCATGCCGAGCTGATAGAAGTTTGCGTCGACGGCCACGTCGTCCGCGCCTTTGAAGCCGAGGGTGGCGGCGATCTCCTCTCGCAGCCACAATTCGAGCGCCGGCGCCCGACCGGGCTCCGGTATCGACGCGAGCCGTGCAATCCAATCCGCCTCCGCGGGTAGCACGGTGTTGCGGTCGGCCGTTGTTCCGGAGGATGACTTTTCGCTGTCAGTGCTCCGCCCGGTCGTGTCATGGCCACCCAGGTCGGAGACAATCGGACGCGGCCCACGCGATTCATAGGCGGACCGGAAGCGCTCCCAATCAATGTCGGCGACGACGACCTGCGGCACACGCGTTCCGAACGCGGTCTCCATCGTGCGCAGAGCAACCGCTGGATCGAGGCCGTGATTGCCGATGCGATCGAAGTCGCGGAGCAGCGTGCCGTCCGCCATGCCTCCGCCGGTCCACGGTCCCCAGTTCACCGTCAGCGCGGGAAGCCCGCGTGCTCGCCGTTGGAACGCCAGTCCGTCGAGATAGGCATTGGCCGCGGCATAGTGTGCGCGTCCGCTGGCGCCGAGCACGGATGCCAGCGACGAGTAGCAGACGAACGCGTCCAGTGGAAGATGCCGCGTGTACTCGTCGAGGAGCCGTGCGCCATCGACTTTTGCCGCCATCACCGAGCGCACGTCCGCTTCGGTCAGCTGCTGAATAGGGATCGGTCGATCTGTGCCAGCGGCATGAATCACGCCGCGCAGTGCGGGAAACTCCGTGCCGAAGCGGCTGATCAGGCGTTCGACGTCTGCGCGCTCGGTGACATCGGCGCGTTCGACGCAGACCGTTGCGCCGTGACTGCGGATCTGGGCAAGCGTCGCCTCCGCCCCACGGGTCACTTTCGCAGACCGGCTTACGAGCACGAGGTGACGAACGCCGCGATCGGCGAGCCATCGCGCGGTGTGCAGTCCCAGAGCGCCCATTCCACCGGTCACGAGATAGCTGCCGGTCGCCGCCGCATCCCATACGGCCTCGCCTCTTCCGAGGCGTAGCGGCACAAGGCGCGGGACATAGACATGCTGCGCGCGTACCGCCAACTGATCTTCGTCCGCCGGCGTCAGCATTGCGTCGACGGCGGTTGACACGACATGTTCGTCGACGTTGGCGGGAAGATCGACGACGCGGGTGCGGATCCGTGAGAGCTCGAGCGCCAGGGTGCGACCAAATCCCCAGACGGTCGCCTGTGCAGGTGAACACGATTCACCGTCGACGGACTGGGCGCCACGCGTCACCAGCCACACCGAATCGCTGCCACCGCGGTCGTCGGCGCCGGCGATGACGCGTGCGAGATGCACGCCGCTCTGCAGAGTGGCCGCGAGAGCGCTCGCGCAGCCATCTTCCTCCGTCTGGTCGAGAGCTCCCAGATGAACGACCGACACTCGCGGGTAACCTGCGGCCGTCTCCCATGCACGTTGCACATCGGCCGCGGTGGCATGCGCGTCGATGACCGTGCATGAGGCGCCCCGCGTCGTAAGCGCACGCGCCAGCTCGCGTCCGGTGCCCGCCCGGTCGGCGAGGATCAGCCAGAGAGCGTCCGCAGCGACGATCGAAGGGCTCCCGCGCTCCAGCCGCCGCCATTCGATGGCGTATGAACCCGCTCCTTGCACCGTATCGGCTTCAGCGCGCGCCGCCGGGCGATCCTCGACTCGCTGGCGTGCGTCGATCCAGTGCCGTTTCTGGCGGAACTGATAGCGCGGCACCGAGACGCGGCGGCGAACGTATGGTGCGTCGAAACCAGACCAGTCGATCTCCGTCCCATTGACATACAACGTCGCCAGACTTCCGAGCATTGTCTGCCACGGGTCGACGTCCTTGCGCAACGAGGGCAGCCACAGTCGACCGTCGCCCGAGACTGATTGACGTGCGATGCCCAGAAGCACCGGATGCGGACCGATTTCGACGTAGGCGGATGCGCCGAGCTGATCGATCGCGGCAATCCCGCTCGTGAAGCGCACCGGATCGAGCACCTGGCGCACCCAGTAGTCTGCGTGCTTGACCTCGTCGCCAACGAGGGCGCCGGTGACGCAGCTCACAAACGGAATCTTCGGCGTGCTGAACTCAATTGTCCGGACGACGTTCTCGAATTCCGTCGTCATCGGCCGCATCAGCGGCGAGTGAAACGCGTGTGAGACCGTCAGCGGCTTCGTCGTCACACCTTGTGCGACGAAGTGCGAGGCGATTTCCGCGACAGCCGCCGCTGCGCCGGAGATGACCACCTGCTCCGGCGCGTTCACGGCGGCAACAGCCACCTGATCGCTCCACGCGGACACGGCGTCCACCACTTGCGCCTCCGGTGCCATCACCGAGGTCATCGCGCCGCCGGGCGGAAGCGCCTGCATCAGTCGTCCCCGAGCGGCAATCAGCTTCGTCGCGTGCTCGAGCGACACGCCGCCTGCCACGCACAGCGCGGCGATCTCGCCCACGCTGTGCCCCATGACCACGTCGGCGCGCACGCCCCATGCCTGCCACAGTTGTGCGAGCGCGAATTGAAACGCGAAGAGCGCCGGTTGCGTAAACCCGGTCTGATCCAGGAGCCGCGCCTCCGCCGAGCCTGGCTCGGCGAACAGCACGTCAAGCAGCGGCCGCCCGAGCAGCGGGTCGAGATACTCCGCGCAACGATCGAGCGCATCGCGGAACACCGGTTGGGACTCGTACAACCCCCTGCCCATCCCTGGATACTGCGAGCCCTGGCCCGTGAAGAGGAACGCGAGCTTGCGCGGGCCCGACGATGCGGACACCGTCCCGGTGACGCACCCCGGCCCCGTCTGTTCCTGATCTTTCGCGACGCGTTCGAGTCTTTCTGCCGCGTCGGCCGCACTGGTCACGATCACAGCGAGGCGGCGGTCGAATTGCCTGCGGCCAGCGTTCAGCGTGTAGGCGATATCCGCCAGTGCGGCGCCGTCGGACCGCAGCGCAGCTCCGATGGCGGACGCATTGCGCAGCAGCGATTCCTCCGACCGCGCTGAAACCGTCACGAGGTGAGCCGGGCGATCGATGGCGGCCGGCGCCGTGAGCGACGGCGCGACCTCCTCGACGATGATGTGGGCATTGGCGCCGCCCACGCCGAACGAGCTCACGCCGGCGCGTCGAGGAACGCGCCGGCGGATGCCGTCGATCTCGAACTCCTGCTGGTCCCATGGCTCGAGCTGCCGCTGAATGTCGAAGGGCAATTCCGCGAACGGAATCTGCGCATTCGCCCGGGCGGAGACGCGTGACGGCAGCAGGGCCCGATGCTGCAGCTGCAGAAGCACCTTGATCAGCCCCATCACGGCGGCGCCAGCTTCGAGGTGGCCGATATTGGGCTTGATCGATCCGATTCGGCAGCGCTGCTCGCCGCGCACACGCGGATCGCACAGAGCCGGATCGCCGTAGGCGAGGGTCAGGCCGCGTACTTCGATCGGATCGCCAAGCGAGGTGCCCGTGCCGTGCGCTTCAACGTAACTGACCGTGCGCGGGTCGATGCCAGCGGCAGCGATCGCTCGCCGGATGGCCTCCGCCTGTGCCTGGGGATTGGGCGCGGTGAAGCCGACGGTTCCGTTGCCGGTGCTGACACCCGTGCCCTTGATGACGCCGTAGATGCGATCATTGCGTCGCAGCGCGTCGCGAAGTGGACGCAGGACCACCACGCCGACACCTTCACCGAGAACGGTGCCGTCGGCTTCGGCCCCGAATGCGTCCACGCGGCCGCTCTCGGAGAGGATGCCGAGGCGACCCAGTTGCGCGAAGCGTTCCGCATCGAGAATCAGATTGACGCCACCGACCAGTGCAACGCGGCAATCGCCGGCGACCAGCGCGCGGCAGGCCAGATGCAGCGCTGTTCCTGACGACGAGCACGCCGTGTCCACCGCCAGGCTGGGACCGTGCAGATCGAGCGCCTGCGACAGACGATTCGCAACGCTGAACCCTTCCCAGCACTTGTACGGACTGTCTGCCGAGAGGCCGTTGTTCGCCGCGCGGCCGTAGTCGCCGTACATGACACCAATGAACACACCGGTCTGCTGATCGTGATCGCGACCGGCACAACCGGCGTCCTCGAGGGCGCCCCAGGCGACCTGCAGGAGCAGACGGCCCTGCGGGTCCATGACCGCGGCCTCGCGCGGAGACACGCCGAAGAATTCGGCGTCGAACTGATCGACGTCGCGCAACAGCGCGGCCCAGTGCGGCCGGCGATCGTCGAGGCGGCGAAGGAAGAACGGTCGCTCCGGATCCACCGGCGCGATCGCCGTTGCCCCCTCGCGCAGAAGCGTCCACAGCTGGTCGGCCGAGCTCGCACCGGCGCATCGCACGTCGAGGCCGACCACGGCGACCTCGCTGTCCACCTCCGGCGCCGAGAGCCGCGACGACGAACGCGTGACCGCGGTAGCAGCCACGCCTTCCGAGTGCGGTTCGCTGGGTCCCGTCTGCGCGACGATTGCATTCACGATCGCGCTGACCGAACGATGTTCGAAGAGCAACGTACTCGGAAGAGAAGGGAAGCGGCTCGTCAGCGCGACGGTGATCTCCACGATGCGCATCGATTCGCAGCCGAGCGCTTCGAGGCTGTCGACATCGCGAACGCGATCGACCGGGATGCGCAACACTTCGGAGAATGCCTGATGGACGACACTGGCCACCTCCGTGGCCGTCGCTGGTGGCGCCGAGGAATGGTGGCCATTCTCGTCCCCGCTCGACGCTGCCGCACACCACGCGGCAATGGCACGCGCAATCTGCGCCTCGCGACGACGAACACCGATGCCACCGTCAGCCGACAGCGCCACCGCACGTGGCCCGTCGTCGACAGGCACAGCCTCAGCGCTGGTCGGCTCGAACCGTACCGTGGCCAGGGCCTCGGCGGCGAAGACGACTTCCAATCGTCCATTGCTGTCGGCGCGTGCGTCCGGTGCAATCGACTGCAGAAAGCGCATCGCCGGTGCGTTCCGTTTCGTCGGGAGCACTGCGATCCTGACGGCTGCGGCACCTGCCGCCGCGGCACGTTGGCCGATATCCGCCACGATGCGGTGCTCGACGCCACGCCCGAGCACCCGGCAACTGAGGAGGAACGTGTCGAGGCGCCACTCCTGTCCGGCAGCCTCGACGATCACCAAACCGACGAGGCCGTAATCGCCGAACCTGTCGCGGACGCGCACCGTGTGAACCGTGTGCCGGCCGTCCATCGCCAGCGCCTGAAGCTCGCCCTCGTCGCGACGTCGCGTGGTGAAGTTGAACTGGTTGGTGCGCAGCGTCAACTGCGACGCCCGGCGCAGATCGCCGGCGGCCAACGGCTCGACGTCGACCTCGAGGTTCAACCGCTCGATGAAGTCGGCAAATGTGAGCGTTTGCGCCTGCAGTTCCTGCCGCTTGAATTCTTCACGATAGAGCTGCGTGCGCTGCGCATCCTCGTGCGTCGCGGCGATCGGGTCGAATTCCCACGTGTGCTGCAGCAGCGCGAGCGCTCGCCCGGTGTCGAGCGGCCATTCCAATGTGAGAACGTCCGGGAGTGAAGCGCGCACCTCTGCGCACTCGACCGGGTTGTCGTCGACGAAGACGAAGCTGTCGATCCCGAGATTCAAACCGGCGGCGAGGGCCGACAGGTTGTCCGACTTGCGATTCCAATTGATTCGTGCGGCGACGATGTGCTCGCGCCGGAGCTGAAAGTCGGCCCGCGTCTCGAACACGCGCCACACGTCGGTTTCTTCGTTCTTGCTGCACAGGCACACGAGGACGCCCGATGCGCTCAGGCGACCCAGCATCTGCTGCAGGGCCAGGTGCTCGGCCCCGAACTCTACTCCCTCCGCGCCGACTTCACCGACAACGCCGCGCCAGAGCGTGTTGTCGCAATCGACGACCACAACCTTGCGCGGCGCCACGAGGCGGCGATGCAGACGCCGCACGAGAACGGTGGCGAGCACGCCGAAGTACGCGTCGCTGAATGGGATGTGACCGATGTGATCGCGCAATGGGTCGGCGATCATCTCCGGGAGTACGCGGTAGGTGTCGTGGTACTCGCGCGCGGCGAATGCGTGAACGCCGGCGATGCCGTTGGCCGCTGATTGCAGCCGTTGCTCCGTTTCCGCGATCAGGCTGCTGATCACGGCGTCACGCGGCGCATCCGATGGGCAGATGACGACCATCGTCTCCGCGCTCGCCCGCGCACGGTGCGCCCGAAGCGCCTGTTCGAGTTCCTCTGCCGCTGTGGCCAGGTGTGCCGACACAAACGCGGGAGAGTCGGCATCATCGGCTGCCAGCTCGCGAATCCAGTCAGACACGCGGACGAGCACCACGTTGATGGCGCGGCCCTGCTTGAAAAACAGACTCGATGGATCAACGAGCGTCTGAACCACCTGTGCGTAGGGGCCGAGCTCGATCGCGCTGTCGATCTCCAGCTCCTGCAACCGGGATCGCAGTTGCGGCACGAGCGGGTCGGCCGTGAACGTCGCCACGAGACGAACCGCGAACTCCGACTGCGGTCGTTCCTCACTGGACGGCACAACGTCCTCGAACTTGGGAAAGTCCGACAGCAGCGTCACTGAACCGGCCGCGGTCGGGTCGGTAAGGCGGTTCACGAGATGAGACGCGACCCAGTCTGCGGGAATCGTTCCCAGCACTCCCGTCGGCGTGTCGTTCCAACTGGTTCGCAGTCGTGGAGGCCGGACGATGAGCGCTTTGAGCTGCCCTGATTCGGCGGCTACGGTGCGGACCAGGCTTTCGCCGACCTGTTTCAGCGAGGCGTAATGCGCGAACCCGTTCGGCGCGTCCACCACGAACGAGGACGAAATGTAGGCAACCGTGCCGCCGCTTGCGTTGAGGTACGGCGCGGCGGCGGCGAGAGGCGCTTCGACCAGCGGCAGGTTTGCCTGGACGTACGCGGTGAATTGATCGCTCAAGTTGCCGTGCGCCGGCAGCGGCGCCGGCGGTGCACAGGCGTTCAGGATCAGCAGGTCGAGCCGCGCGTGACGTTTGGCGATTGTGTCGACGATACGGTCGCACCACTCACGGTTGCCGGCGTCGCCTTCGACGAGATCGATCTCGACGCCGTGACGGGAGAGCCGAGAGGCGAGCTCTGCGGCCGATGACCGGTCGCGGTGGAAGGAGGCATAGACGCGGCATCCCGCAAGTGCCAACGCGGCGCTGATGTCGGCACCGAGGCCACGCGTGCCGCCGCATACCAGCGCAATCTTGCCGCGCAACGCGTCAGTCGCCGACGCGCGTGCCGCCAGTGCGACCGCGTCGACCTCCAGCGGCGTGAATCGAACGTAGCTGCGCAGCGTGCCGGCGGCGACAGGACGCGCGTCGGTCGTTGCGATATCGATCCGAACCTCCAGCAGACGGAACTGTGTGTCGTATCGCGTGATCCGCGCGCGATACAACAGCTCGGATGAATCCGCGAGCCCAGGAGCAAACTCGAGGGACGCGCGTGTGAACAGGGCGTCGCGTCCCGGAAGCTCCATGCCGACGACGTAGCTGCATAGCGCGAGGACACGAGCTTGCACCGGGGCCAGGCCCCTGCCCGTATACTCGACCGGGACTTCGGTGGTTGGATAGCGTCTACTCACCTCGACGGCTGCCTGGAGTTGCTTCCCATCGAGGCGAGACGCGTCATCGCGCGGACATGCGGCGCGATCGAGGTCTGCCGTTGACGTCCACGACGTATCGAACGTTGTCCGGACATCCTCTGAAGCGCGGATGCGGACGAGGACGCCGTCGGCCGACCTCACCACGACAGCGGAAGAATCCGTGTGCTCCGCGCTAACCTCGCAGGTGACATCAGGCTTGACGGCCCCAGTGAATTCGATATCGAGCCCGCGCGTCCGGGTTCCTGTGTGTCGCAACGCTCCAATTACCGTCAACATGCCGTGGACGATTGGGCCGCCGAAGTACGTGCGGCGCGCCATCTCCGGGTCCACGTGAAGCGGGTTGCGATCGTGAGACCACGCAGCGAAGCGGGCGATGTCCAGAGTCGAGAAGCGCATGCTAGCGTCGTGTCGATGCAGTGGCCGCTGCCGGAAGGATCATTCCTGTGTGAACGTGGTGCGCGTCGATATCGAAGCCACCCGCCAGCTCGGTGCCGGCGGGGAAGGAGGCCGCGAGCGCGTTCACCACGCAGGCACGGAACATTCGTGACGCGCAATCGACGGCGAGGATTTGCACATCAGCGAATCCAAAAATCCGGCCGACCGCCGGGTGCAGACACTTGAAGATGGCTTCCTTTGCTGAAAACACCAGCGTCAGCGCCAGCAGAGCATCCAGACCGGCCTTCGATGCACGGAGCAGTTCAGCGGGAGTGGCAACGGCATCGCGGACCGCGACGGCGCGCTCGGCTGACATAATCCGTTCCGAATCGATTCCCACCGACGCGACGTCAACGAGCGAGGCGACCGCGGCCGACGCGAAGCCGTCAGTGTGCGTGATCGATCCGGTGAAACCGTCCGGCCAGGCTGGCGCTCCATTGCTCGTGCGATCGAGCGCCGGAGACCGCACCCCTGGCGCCAGCGCCTGGATCGCTTGGCGCGCGCAATATCGTCCTGCACGAAAGTGCAGGCGGCGTGTCGGTATTGCCAGTCGAAGGTTCTCCGGGAGGACGATGTCGGCAAACGCGCGTTCACATTGCTGCAGACGGCGCGGGTCGAGAGCAACGCTGAATTGCGAGACGCAGGGGGGCAGGACACGCGGGCTGCGAGCCACCGGCGGCATGGCGCTGGCCGTCGACGGTGCCGCAGTCGCGCGGATCTCCGCCGCCGCGGCGGCGCTCGAAACGGTGCCGCAATCCCGGGGTCGCGTGAGGTGTCTGTCCACGTGTGTCTGGGGGTCCAGGTTCAAATCGCAAGACTGCCGCCAGTTCACATCGCTCATGGGTGCCACGAACAGGCCGCAAACGAGCGGATTCCGCACTGTCGAGGCCAGAAATCCGCGTCGAGCCAGATTTTTTTCCCGGTGAGCGTCGTGGCCGCGATCCCGGCGGCCGCCGCCGGCAGCGGGGACAGGTCAGCGTCGGGCCTTCGGCGCGGAGAGCAGCCGCTCGGCCACCCCCGTGACGATTCGGGCGTTCTGCCCCCAATTCAACGATTCCTCGATGCGCCGCCGGGCTGCCGCGCCAATGGCGGCGCGTCGCTGGGCGGATACGATCAACTCCTCTAGCCGGCGGACCAAATCGTCCGGCGCATCAGGCGTGAACAGCATGCCCGTCCGGCCATCGTCAATCAGGTCGCGGATGTTGTCCATCGCCGGGGCGACGACCGGCTTGGCCATTGCCATGTACTCCAGGATCTTCATCGGCGAAGCGTAGAAGGTGGCGCGCGGGCTGACGGCAATGTCCATGGCGGCGATGTGGTCGCGTACACGCGCATGCGGCACGCGCCCGGTGAACGTCACGCGGTCAGCGATCCCACGACTCGTCGCGACGCGCCGCAACGTGTCCTCCATCGGTCCATCGCCGACGAGCAGCGCGCGCACGTCGTGGCCGCGGCCGAGCAGCAGCGCGAACGCGTCGAGGAACAGGTCGACTCCATGCCACGGCCGCAGGATGCCGACAAATCCGATGACGATGCCGCCACCGGGCGCCACGGCCGATCGGATCGTCGAGTTCGCGGCGGGGGTGAACACCGTCGGGTCGGCGCCATTCGGCAGCACGGTGATGCGCGCGCGATGGACATCGCGTTCATTCATCAGCACGCGCGCAAGAGGGGTGGATACCGCGAAGACATGATCGGCCGCGTTGCAGATCCATCTCTCGTAGTGCGCGGCGACGGTTGGCATGCGCAGGCGATGTTGCTCGTAGGCGACGCGTTCGTAGGCGATCGTATTGACCTCGAGCAAGACTGGAATCTGATGCTTGCGCCCGGTCGCAACAGCGGCCGTGCTGTAGGTGTTGTAGCGGTCGTAGATGACCTCGGGGCGGAACCGCCGCACGTGTTCCGCAAGACGCCTGCGCGCAACGACGTTGTAACCAAGCTCGGCGATCTCGTACGCGGCGTCGGGGACGAATCGAGCGAACCGCGCCCAGCCTGACGCCGGCGGACCAACAGTCCCGCCCGGCTCGCCGACAGGACCCGCAACCTGCACGTCGTGGCCGAGCCGCCGAAGGGCGTCGGCCATCTCGCGGATGTGAATACCCTCCGCCCCGTCACCGAGCGTGCGATGGTGGTACAGAATGCGCACGATGTCTTCAATCGCCGACGCGAGTTCACGTCGTGCGACGCTGGGTTTCGTCAGCGTACAGTGCGTGTCACTGACAGGCAAATCTGCCAAACTTCAGACTTTTTTCTCAGTTGTTTTGGACGATTTCCGCCATCCAGGGGCGGGGCGCCGCATGGATCGCTGCCGTACGCGTTCCGAGGGCATTCTTGCGATCAGTTCGCCCGCTGAGACGCGATTCGGTCTGCTTTCGACGTGGCACGAACCCTGAACGCGACGATCCGCACACGAATGAATCTTCAGGAGGCAAGTGCGCTCGCCGGGTCCGCACCCGTAACGCCCGTGAGGGTGATGCATTTGATTCATACCTTCGGTGTCGGTGGCATGGAGGTAGGCATCACCAAGCTCGTAAACGGGCTGAATCCTTCACGAGTCGAGAGCAGCATCTGCAGTTGTCGACCCGGCGATTCTCTGAAGGAGCGCTTGCGTCCCGACATCCCGCTCTATGAGTTCAGCCGCCGGAAGGGCAACGATTTGCGGCTGGTCGGTCAGCTGTATCGGTTGATGCGGCGAACGCGCCCACATGTCGTGCACACGCATCGCTGGGCAACGTTGTGTGAAGGATTGATCGCGGCGCGCCTGGCCGGCGTGCCGTTTGTCGTGCATGGCGAGCACGGCACGCTCGAAACGCGATCGCACAACGTCATGGTTCAACGGTGGGTGTGGAACCGCGTCGACCAGGTGCTGTCCGTTTCTTCGCGGCTGGCGGAGCGGATGTCACGTGACGTGGGGTTTCCGCTCGACCGAATCAAGATCATCCGCAACGGTGTCGATCTCGAGCGGTTCACGCCGCGCACGCGCGCGAGCGGCCGCGCGGCATTCGGTGTGGCCGACGATGAACTCGTGATCGGGACGGTCGGTCGATTGGTGCCCGTCAAGGACCAGGCCACGCTCCTCCGTGCTCTGGCGCTGTTGCGCGACCAGGGTCTCGTGTTTACGGCGCTCATCGCCGGCACGGGCAGATTGCGCGAGGAACTGACGGCACTTGCAGAGGGTCTGCGGCTGTCCAATGTACGATTCCTCGGCAATCGCGAGGATGTGCCGTCCGTGCTGGGCGCATTCGACGTGTTCGTGCTCAGCTCCTTGTCGGAAGGCTTGTCCAACACGATTCAGGAGGCGATGGCAACCGGTCTCCCGGTCGTCGCGACGCATGTCGGCGGCGCCGACGAACTGGTGCAGCATGAGCGCACTGGTCTGTTGATTCCGTCCGGCGATCCCGCAATTCTCGCCGACGCGATCGGCCGCATGTGCCGCGACCGGCCGATGCGCGAACGTATGGGCGCCGCGGGCCGTCTGCGGGCCGAGTCGCTGTTCTCGCTGAGCGGTATGGTGCGCGAGTACGAACATCTCTACGTCAGCCTGGCGGCGCACCTGGGTGGCCGCTGGGACGAGGTCGTCGCTGTTGAAGCGTAGTGGACTCGCGTTGCTCGATACGATCGGAGTGCTGGACCTCGCGCGCGCGTGGCGGCAGGAGCGCTCCGTCGTCCTCACCTACCACGGCGTGCTGAGCGGGACCGATGACACGAACGACTTCCTCAATCACAACTTCGTCGCCGAGGAAGCGTTCGATCGTCACCTTCGCTTCATAACGTCGCATTACCGACCCATCAGTCTCAAGGACCTGGTCGCCTGCTATCGCCGGAACGTCGCGCCGCCGCCCCGCTCGATCGCCCTCACGTTCGACGACGGATTCGCCAACAACTGCACCGTGGCCTTTCCGCTGCTCCGCCGTTACAGCATTCCGTTCACTGTCTTCCTGACGACAGAGTTGATCGATCGCCCCGGCGCGCAGCTGTGGACCGAACGCGTCAAACGCGCCGTCTACCTGTATCCGGAAGGATCGGTGACGATACGGCTCCTCGACCGTGAGTTCGCGTGCGATCTTCGGTCTCCGGCGGCGCGGGAAGATTCCGCTCGGCGGATTCTCCAGATCCTCAAACGGCAGGCGCCGCATGTGCGCGACGAGAGCGTCGAGAAGATCGAGACAGTCTGCGGTCGGCCGCCCCTCGCGACCGCGGATGGGGAGCGCTACACATTCCTCACGTGGACGCAGGTCAAGGACATGGCAGCGGCCGGTGTCGAGTTCGGCTCGCATACCGTGTCGCACCCGATCCTGACGACGCTGGACGACGAGACGCTCGCCCGTGAGCTGCGGCACTCGAAAGAACAGATCGAGGAGGCACTCGGCGTGGAGTGCTACGCGTTCGCCTATCCGAACGGATCGGCCGCCGACTACGGCGTGCGCGAAAAGTGCGCGCTGCGCCAGGCGGGATACGCGTGCGGCTTGTCGTTGCGCAACTCGCTCAACGGCCCGTCCCCGGACATGTACGAGATCGATCGCGTCAACATCGGTCGGCAGTTCGATCCGATCACGTTCCACGCGGCGCTGACTGGTGTACTCGGCGGAGCCCGGCGCGTGCGCGACCTGTTGGCGCGAACGCGGCCGCAGCGGCACGCGGGTGCAGCCGCCACGCAGCTTCGATGAAAAGTTCACGCGTCCGGGTCCTCGTCACCGATGCCCACAGCACGAGCGCACTCGCCATTGTTCGTTCGCTCGGCGCGGCCGGCATGCAGGTGACCGTGGTCGGCGAGCAGCATCGTGTCAATCTCGCCTTCCGATCGCGTCACACGCACCGCACGGTGACTTGTGTCGCGGCCGAGGATCAGCCGGAGCAGTACGTCGAGTCGCTCGCCGCGGAGCTGCGGAATGGGTACGATCTGCTGCTCCCGGCCAGCGACAGCACGGTTGCCATCGTCCGGCACTATCGCGATCGGCTCGATGCGATGGTGCGCATCGCGTTGCCACCCAACGCGACGCTGGAGGCAGCGGTCGACAAGTTCCGTACGCTGTGTTGCGCGCGACAGAACGGGGTCGCCGCGCCGAGAACGTGGCATTTCGAAACACTCGACGCGTTGGACGCGGCGGCCGACACTTTGCCGTTACCGACGGTCGTCAAGCCGCGCTGGTCGCGACAGTGGACCGGAACGGGTCCGATCCTGCGCGGATCCGTGACCCACGCGTCTACGTCGGCAGACCTGCGGAGGATCGTCCGGGACGCGCCCGGCGGGCCGGCCTCGGTGCTGGTTCAACAACGCGTGGCCGGGGAGGGGGTCGGCGTCTTCGTCCTGGCGGATCACGGCGAACCGCTGGTGGTGTTTGCGCATCGTCGGCTCCGCGAAGCGAATCCGACAGGCGGACGCGCGTCGCTTGCCGAGAGCATCGCACCGGCTGAGCGCATCACCGCACCCGCGCTGCGGCTGCTGCGCGCGCTGCGCTGGCACGGTGTCGCGATGGTCGAGTTCAAGGATCCGGGCGCTCCGGGCGAGCCGATTCTGATGGAGATCAACGGCAGGTTCTGGGGATCGCTGCCGCTCGCGATTGCCTGTGGCGTCGATTTTCCGACGATGCTCGTGCGCATGATGCTCGGGGAGCCGATCGAGCCGCCGGCGCGTTACCCGATAGGAGTGCGCTGTCGCCATCTTCATGGCGATGTGAGCTACCTGGTCGCGGTCCTGAAGGGCCGTCCGCGGCAATGGGATGGTCTGTTTCCGGATCGGATCGCCGGCGTCCTGTCGGTTCTGCCGTGGCCGGGACGGTGGCGTCCCTACAATTTCAGCATGAGCGATCCACTGCCGGCGTTGTACGAAGCCGGGCGCTTCGTCGTGGACGAGGTGCGGGCGCTGACCTCGCGCCTGGTACCGCCGGCTGCGGCGCGTGGGCATCGATGATCATCAACTGTCTCCTGCACGTGCACTCGTCGTTCTCCTACGACAGCAAGACCGATCTCGAAGATATCGCGCGGACGGCCCGGCAGCACGGCTACGCGTGCGTGCTGATGTCGGACCACAACAACTTCATGAACGCCGAGAGCACGGCGGCGCTCGTGCGACGCTGCGCCGAGTTGTCGCGAGACGGGTTACTGATAGTCCCCGGGCTGGAGCTGGCGTTCGATCAGAATCGCGTCCATCTGCTTGCGTATGGCATCCGGACGTTCATCGAATCGACATCCGCCTCGTGCACGTTCGCCTCGTTGATCGACGCGGTGCACCAGGCCGGTGGCCTCGCGATCCTGGCGCATCCGTCGCACCGCGGTGCGATGCACCGCATCGCCCCTGCCGATCTCACGAAGCTGGATGGCGTCGAGATCTGGAACGTGAAGAACGGCAACCGGTTCGTCCCGACCGCCTCCGAACTGCGCCTGCTGCGCCGCGTCCGCGCTGAAGGCGGACGCGGATGGGGCTTCGCCGGGGTCGACTGGCATCATCTGGACAAATTCGCGCCGGTGACCGTCAGCCTCGATACTCCGGTGCTCGCGAGCGACGCCGTGCTCGACCAACTGCGGTTGGGTCGATTCGAGGTGAAGGGACGATATGCTTCCGTCGCCTCCACAGGTGAGTCACGCGACACACGCCTGGCGATGTATGCAACGGTGGGCGAAACGTTGCGGCAGACGCGGCGCCTCGCGTATCGCTGGCAATCGGCGTACGAACGCCGCGGGTTCAAGACCCCCCGCACTCTCGCCGCAGTCGCGAAACGCTTCTGGTAGTCGCGGGTGACGCCGACCGCACAGCGATGAGCAACCCAGGGCTTCTCACGCGTCTCGCGATGGAGCCGCCGTTCAGAGTGCTCGTGCGGCTCGCGATGCGCCCGCTGCGCCTGTCGGCGGAGACACGCGCGCTATGGGAACTGTCGGCCAGACCTGCCTATCTGCTCGGCGTGTTGACCGCGGCAAAGCAGGCACGCAGGCAGGATGTCGGTGCAATCTCGGTCGTCGAGTTCGGGGTGGCGGGCGGGGACGGGCTGGTCGCGTTGCAGGAGGAGTCCGCGGCGGTCGAGCGTGAGACCGGCGTCGCGATCAGGGTCTTCGGCTTCGATATGGGGGCCGGGCTCCCGGATTTCATCGGCGATTACCGGGATCATCCGGACATGTGGCGCCCAGGCGATTACGCCATGGATGAAGCGCGACTGCGTCGCCGGCTCAACGATCGCACGACGCTGATCCTCGGCAACGTCGCCGACACGGTGACGCACTTCTTCGCCGATCACGACGCGCCACCGATCGGGTTCGTATCCTTCGATCTGGACCTCTACTCGAGCACCCGCGACGCGCTCCGCCTCCTCTCGCTTCCCGACAAGCGGATGCTGTGGCACGTCCCCGTGTACTTCGATGACATCGGTTTTCTCGGCAACCACCGGCTGGCGGGAGAACTGCTGGCGATCGACGAGTTCAACCGGGAGTCGCACGGCGTCGTGATCGACGAGTGGTACGGTTTGCGATCGGAACGGCCGTTTCCAGAGCGCGCGTTTCTGAGCAAGATGCGTGTTGCCCACGACCTGCGTGCGATCTCGAGCGTCGTGCTCGGACGCCCACACGCGCAGTTGCCGCTTTCGCGCTGACCCGATTCCAAAGCTCGCCTGCGTCGAGCATCAACCACGAAGGTCGCTTCGCGACGATCACGAAGATCGACCCGTGGCAAAGAGCCACCGGCTCGAAGAGGCCGAGGCGTCGGCGTCCTAGCCGACGCTCACGATGCCGTGGCGGATCGCATACCACACAATTGCCGACCACTCGTACGCGACGTACCACCGATCGTATCCATGCCACCACCAGGTGCGCGGGCGTGACATCGATTCGCGCATGTCCGGCCACACGCCGAGCTCGATGCCTGTTCGCTCGAACACGGATGTGAACGTGGCACGCGCTCGGCGCGTGTGGTACGGAGAGGTCACCACCACGAGTCGCTTGAGGCGGTGGGAAACGGCGTAATCGCGCGCGGTGACGGCCTCGTCGAACGTATTCGTGACGCGGCGGGGCAGCAGCACGATGGCCTTCGCCGGCACGCCGAGGGTCTGCAGCCACTGAACGCGCTCGGCGCACCTGAAGCAGTTGTGAATGTTCGGTCGCACCGGCTGCGTCAGGAGCACGGTAACGCGTGGATCACGGCGGGCGAGGCGCGCGGCTTCGGGCAGCCGCTCCCATTCGTGACTGGCCAGGACGACGACGGCGTCCGGCTCCGAGATAGTGTCGGCGACGATGAGGAAGGTGCCACCGATCGCCAGGAACGTTGCCAGCGGAATCGTAAGCACCAGGGCTGTGAACGCGAATCGCGCGCCACGCCGTCTCTTCCCGTTCGTCACGATCCCACATCAGAACCGCGGGTATGTCGAGCGAGCCTCATTCGCTCCCATTGGCGGACCAGCCGGAGAAATCCATCCCGGTCGTGTTCCGTCAGACGCGACGGTGCCTCCCAGCGACCCGCGTTGATCTGCACACGCCGATCGCGAAAGTCGTAGATGGTGCGTCCCGTGCTACCCAGCAGCGCGATCTGACGGGGGTGGTCGATCGTTCCGAGATACTGGAACACCTCGCGGTCGGGATCCATTGCGAGACGCGGAATGGCCTCGGCGTTCGGGTCGACGCGCAATGCCGCATCGATCGCGTCGCGGAGGTCGGACTGGCCGAACGGCTCGTGGACGACGAGCGGCAGATTCGCGACGATCAGCGGGATGCGCGTCTGAACATCGTTGAGTGCGTAGCCGTGGCCGAGAAATCCTTGATCGAACAGGCTCTCACCATGGTCCGAGAGGACGATGACGGCCGGCATCGCTCCGCGCGTGCGTTGCACGTCGCTGATGACGGCGCCGATCGCGCGGTCGACATTTGCGGCGGCGTTGGTATAGGTGGCCCACAGCGCCTCCCGCTCCTCCGGCGCAATGCGTCCGCGCGGCAGCCGCTCCGCCGAGGTGATCGTCTGCACGCCCGGATGCGAATACGGGAAGTGGGTGTCGTGAAAATTCACGTACAGGAATAGCGGCCGTTCCCGAGCGGCGCTCTCCAAAAACTGCGCCACGCGTGCCTGAACAATCGAGAACGGCAGCGCGAGGCTGCCGGCCGTGCTCGATGTCGAATACCGGTGCGCACGATCGTCGCGCGCGTCGAACCGGACGTCGGCGCGACTGAACCCGACATCGTAGGCGGGGCCACCAAACGATTCGTCTTGCCCGGAAAAGTAGCCGACCGAGTAGCCGTTTCGCTCGAAGTCGTCGATCAGCGTGCGGCCATCACGTACGCCAGCGAGGCTGCCGGAGAACAGGTGATAGCGCGACTGCGCCGTATAGCCGTTGTGCGAGTACGCCCGCGCTGACGACACGCCGCGAGCGGCAAGGCCATCGAGCACAGGTGTAATCGGCTGATTGCCGTATCTGGCGCCAACCACGTCGGCGCGGAAGCTTTCCAGCACCACCAGCACGACATCGGGACGGCGCGACCAGCGCCCGTTCGCAGCGGCCGGTTCCGAGTAAGCTGGTGTCAACCCCGGAAGGTCACCACCCACGCCGTCTTCATCGATGCCATCGCCGGGGATGTCGAGCGCGTACGGAAAGACCGCCCGGTTGAACGGATCGGGATCGGACAACTGGCCGCCGATCCCGAAGCCGTCACGATCGACATCGGTCAAGATATTCAGCGCCGACGCGAGCAATCGCCCGCTGGGCTTGCGCAATAAGCCGTCGGCCAGCGTATCGCTGGCCGCGTTCGCGACTCCGACGCTAATCAAGCCAATAATCACGGGCGCAGCCACGAGCGCCACACCAGCGCGTCCCGGCCTCCATGGCTTGCCCGACTCTGTCGACCGGAGGTGCACGATCCAGACGATCCCGGCGGCGACGATAAGTGCTACGCCGGTCAGCACCGAAGGCAGCACCAGGTATGTCGATGCGACGGCCATCACTTCTGCCACGCTGCGCCCGGTCAGCTCGAACATCAGCCCGAAGTCGAACGCGTCGCCGAGATACCGAATCACCTGATAGGAGAGCGCGTCCACGATGAGCAGCGGCGCGAGCGCCGCCAGCCATCCCGCGACCGCGCACGCCATTGGCCTGACGCGCAGCCGCGCCAGCAGCCACATCGTGACCCCTGCCGAAACGGCGATCACTGCCGCATCGGCTGCGAACGACAGCAGCACGAATAGGAACCCCTCGGTCCAGCTGTGTATGTACTCGCTGCTGAGGAAGCCACCGGTGAAAAACGCTTTCGACCGCTGCAAGAGTGCGGCGTCGACCGCTGTCATTGTGGCCGCACTCACGGCTGTGGCGGCGAGCCAGTGCGTATGAAAACGAATCATCGGCTCAGGTTGACGACGTCTCCGAACCTCATGGAAACTGAACTCAAGCGAGAACGCGTCCCTCCCGCCTCGCTCGCTGTTCCCCCTCTCTGACAACCACGACTGTTAGGAGCTTACATGCTCAAGACGCTTTTCGTGTGCCTGTTTGCGGCCGGCGTGTACGCGACTGTGCCGAACCGTGCGGAAGCAACCGAGTGGTTCGTGGCGCCGGGCGCTATCGGCAGCGGCACAGTCAGTTCACCGTTCGGTCGAATTCAGGATGGCATCAACGCCGCACAGCCGGGCGATACGGTAACAGTTGCCGCAGGCACGTATGCGGAAAGCCTGCGGACGGTGCGCAACGGCACCAGCGCGCTTCCAATCCGGGTGCGCGCGGCGACCTCGCGAAGCGCAATGGTCACCGTTCGGGGGCGCGTGCTCACCGTCTCGCACAGCTTCTTCACGGTCGAAGGGCTGGTCATCGATGGCCAATACGGCACTGACGACGCGGTCCGCGTCGGCTCCGGCGGTTCCTATCTGATTCTGCGCAACGTGGAAGTCCGCCGCTCGACCTACGACCTGATCGACATGGCGGCGCCGCAGCACGTCCTCATCGAAGGCGCGCTCATTCACCACGCGCTCAATGCTGCCGGCGGCCGCACCGATGCCCATGGCATCGTCGCCGGTCCGGTGCTCGATCTCGTCATCCGCGACACCGAGATTCACACCTTCTCGGGAGACGGCGTGCAGGTTGATCCTGGCCGATCGGCGCCCGGGTGGTCCGGGGTCACGCTGGAGGGCGATCGCATCTGGCTCGCGCCGCTGCCGGCGGCCGAGAATGGGTTCGCCGCGGGGACGGTGCCAGGTGAGAACGCCGTCGACACGAAAGCGTCGCCAAACTACGCGCGCGCGACGATGGTGATTCGGGACACGAGCGCGTGGGGCTTCCGCAACGGCCTGATCACCAACATGGCGGCATTCAACCTGAAGGAAAACGTCGACGTGACCGTCGATCGCGTGACGGTGTACGACTCGGAGATTGCCTTCCGCACGCGCGGCGCGACAACCGGAGGCGCGTGGGTGACGGTGAAGAACGCGGTGATCTACGACGTGACCACCGCGTTTCGCTACGAGGACAATATCGAGAGGCTGCAAATCTGGAATTCGACACTCGGCGCCGCCATGACGCGCGCCTTCCAGGCGGCCTCGTCGACCAGCACGGGTCTCAACGTTCGAAACGTCCTGATCCTCGGCACGGTGCGCCCCGTCGAAGCCGCCGATCCTTCCAACCGGATGGTGGGCTCCGACTCGTTCGTGGACGTTTCGGCGAACAACTATGCGCTGGTGCCCACGTCGGTCGCTGTCGACGCTGGCGTCACGCTCACCGAGGTGACCACCGACCGTGCCGGTGTCTCGCGACCGCAGGGACCGGCGTACGACATCGGCGCCTATGAGTACCAGCGGACCGTGGCCGGGGAGATCGTCGTCCACGTCTGGCGCGCGGCGGCGTGGGGTACGTGGCAGATCGCACCGGATGCGACGGCCGCAGACGGACTCCGCTTGTGGGATCGTGACGCGCGCGCGCCCAGGATCGACGTGCCGCTGGCGATGCCGCTCAATTACTTCGAAGTGAGCGCGTGGGTGCAGGCCGGACAAGCCTACCGCCTGTGGCTCCGCGGCAAAGCCGACCACAATTCGGCAAAGAACGATTCGGTCTACGTTCAATTCTCAGGCGCCGTCACCGACACTGGAACGCCGGTGTACCGCATCGGAACGACGTCGGCCACGGTCGTGGAAATCGAGGACTGTGGTGGGTGTGGGTTGTCGAATTGGGGCTGGCAGGACAACGGCTCTGGCGCCGGAGTTCTCGGGCCGCTCGTTCGCTTCGCGACCACAGGTCTGGAAACGATCCGCGTGCAGACGAGAGAGGACGGCCTCTCGATTGATCAACTGGTCTTGTCGCCCGCCGCGTACCTGAGCGCGGCGCCCGGGCAGCTCAAGAACGACACAACCATCCTGCCGGAGTCCTAAGCCGGGGCGGATACCGCCACGACACCGATCCGAATCAGATGATCGAGCACGAGGTCGGCCGCATCGCTCGCTGACAGACGTGTCGTATCCAGTCGGAGCTCCGGGGCGTCCGGCGGCTCGTACGGCGAATCCACGCCGGTGAAGTTCTTCAGCAGGCCCATCCGCGCCTTGCGGTACAAGCCTTTGGGGTCACGCTGCTCGGCGACGTCGAGCGGCGTGTCCACGAAAACTTCGACGAACTCGCCGGGATCCATGAGCTCGCGGGCCATTCGCCGCTCCGCTTTGAACGGCGAGATGAACGACACCAGAACAATCAGACCTGCGTCGGTCATCAGACGCGCGACTTCGGCCACACGCCGAACGTTCTCGACGCGATCGGCCGGTGTGAAGCCCAGATCCTTGTTCAATCCGCGGCGGACGTTGTCGCCATCGAGTACGTAGGAGTGCCGCCCGCGCGCCACGAGGCGCGTTTCCAGCATGTTGGCAATCGTCGACTTGCCGGCACCTGACAGGCCGGTGAACCAGACGACGCACGGACGCTGCTTTTTCAGTCGCGACCGTAATCGCTTGTCGACGTCGAATTGCTGCGGCAGGAGGTTGGCCGAGCGTCGCAGCGCAAATCGCAGAAGTGCGACGCCGACGACCTCGCCGGTCAGCCGGTTGCGCAGCGTGTATCGTCCCGTTTCGGGGTTCTCGAAGTACGGATCGAACACGATTGGCTGCGCCAGTTCGACCTCGCAGACCCCGATTTCGTCGACACCGAGCTGACTCGCTGCGACGTGCTCGAGCGTGTCGACGTTGAGCCGGTACTTCAGTGGAGCGATCGTCGCGGACACCGCGCGGCGTCCCACCTCCAGCGAATACACCCGGCCTCGCAGCATCGGCTGCTCGTGCAGCCACAGTACGACCGCTTCGAACTGGTCGGCGACGCCGGGCGGGCTGTCGAGCGATGCGATCACATCTCCTTCCGCCAGCGGAACCGGAGGTTCGAGGGCAACCGTCACGGTGTTGCCGGGGCCCGCACCCGAGATTTCGTGCTGGCCGTCGCGCACACGAACGATTCGAGCGGAGTGTTGGGACGGCAACACGCGGACTGAATCGCCGACCTTCACGTTCCCACTTATGACGGTGGCGGCCCATTCCCGCACGTCGTCGGCGGCGGCGGTGGTGACGGACAAACGGAGTGGCCGTGGCGGTTTGTCCGCGCCGGCGCCGAATCGCTCCAGAAACGCGAGCAGTTGCGGCGCGTCGTACCACATTGCCGCCACCGGTCCGAGCGTGCCGTGGTCGCCGCGCTCGGATAACGCGATGCTCACCAGATCATCGATACCTGCACGATGCGCAAACTCGCGAGCGACGTCGCTGATCTCAGCGAACGTGTGCGCCGGGTCTGCAAGGTGCTCGACACCATGGACGACCAACACGAGTCGGCGCACACCGAGCGCTGCCATCGTGCCTAGATGGCGACGAGTAGACGAGCCCGTGGCCGCGGCGGCGTCGATGAACACGACAACGACGTCGGCACGCTTTGCCGCGGCGAGCATCTCTGGACTTGTTCGCCCCGGCAAGAGTGTCTCGACTGCAAAGCGATCGCGGGCGAGGGTCAGGAAGGCAGCAATCGTCGGGACGAGCTCATTGGCAACGGCACAGAGGGCAAGGCGGGTGGACGAAGTGTTCCGTAACGATGCGTCCGAGTCAGTGACGCGTTGGTTGCCCGGCGAATGCATGGATCGCGGAGAACAACACGCGCGTGACGGTAGCCGTCGCCAATTGTGCACCTTCCGGCGCGTTGGCGTCCTGCGCGAAGAACAACGTCATCGGCCGGCGACCACTGAACAGGAGCTCGCCCGCCGTGCGGAGCTGAAAGGCGATGGGATCATCAATATAACGGCCACCGTACTCCAACACGTACACGGACACGGCCTTGTCCGTGCCGATGGCGCGAAGCACGTGGACGGGAATCACGTCGTGCTCCGGGAATCGATGGATTGTTTCCGGCCCGAACGAGTGACCCTCGTGATAGGCGACCGCCAGCTCCGGATGATGATAGAGCGCCTTGAGATCGTAGGAACGGATTACGGTCAACAGGACGCGGTCGCGCGCGTTGCTGTAGATCCGTTCCGTCCAGTCATCACTGTCGAATCGGCGCTTGCCCCAGGTGGCAGTGCGGTCGCTCGCCGTCGACGTCAAATCGGCCAAGGTCGTCGGTATCGAGGAGGTGACGCGGCCGTCGTCGATCAGGAGGCCAACGTAACTGTGGATGATCGTTGGCACGAGCGCGATGCCCGCCAAGACGCAGACGGCGGCCGCATAGCGGTAGGAAATCATGATCCGACCTCGTGCAGGGCGGCGGCTTGCTCCGTGAAGGACGCGGCGCCGCGGTCATCCGCACGTCGCCGGAAGACCTCGACGATGCGCGATGCCGCACGGCCGTCCCACAACGCAGGAATGCGGGTCGGTCCATGGTGATCGCGCACCTCGCGCCACCCGGCGAGAATGCGCTGCGGGTTGGTCCCGACGAGCCGGTTCGTCCCGTGGGAGATCGTCACCGGTCGCTCGGTGTTCTCACGCATTGTCAGGCACGGGATGCCGAGAACCGTCGTTTCTTCCTGGATTCCACCTGAATCGGTGATCACGACGCGGCTCTCGCACATGAGGCCGACGAACTCCACGTACCCCAGCGGATCGAGCAGCCGCAAACGGCGGTCTCGAATCAAGGACGCCGCCAGACGCGAGCGTGCGATGACCGGCCGTGTCCGAGGGTGCACGGGAAACACCAGGGTCGGATCGCGGGCGATTTCAGCGAGCGCGCCCATCAACCGCTCGAACGCCTGATCGTCGTCGACGTTGCTCGGCCGATGCAGTGTGAGGACCGCGTAGCCGCCACGCGTGAGTCCGTACCGCGCCGGCACCTGCAGCGCGCGCGCGCCATCGAGGTGTGTGAGCAGCGTGTCGATCATGACGTTGCCGACGAAGTGAATCTTCTCCGGCGCCACGCCTTCACGCGTCAGGTTGGTGAACGCGGATTCTTCGGTCGTGAACAGCAAATCGGACAATTGATCGGTGAGGAGACGGTTGATCTCCTCGGGCATGTCGCGGTCGAAGCTGCGCAAGCCGGCCTCGACGTGCGCCACGCCGATGCGCAGCTTCGCGGCCACGAGCGCGCACGCGATCGTGGAGTTGACGTCGCCGACCACGACGACCAGATCCGGTCTCCACTCGAGGACGAGCGGCTCGAACGCGGCCATGATCGCGGCCGTCTGTTGCGCGTGGCTGCCCGATCCCACGCCGAGATGGTCATCGGGATGGGGAATCCCGAGCTGCTGGAAGAACACGTCCGACATCGCCGCGTCGTAGTGCTGGCCGGTGTGGACGAGCCGCCACTGGAAGGGCGCAGGTTGCTGCTGCAAGGCCCGAAGGATCGGCGCGACCTTCATGAAATTGGGTCGCGCTCCGACAACAAACAGGAGACGGTAGGCGGTCATTGTCCTGAGGTCGCGCTCGCCGTGCTCGCCGGTGTGTTCGGTCCGCTGCCGTGCGCTGAAGGATCGGATGTCGCCGCAGACTGCGGGCTCCGTGCGCTCTCAGTCGATGCCGCTGGCGACGGTGCGCTGCGTCCCAGCCACATGATTGCGGGCAACGCGAGGGCAAACGTCAGCATGCCGGTGGCCGGATGGATCCATGTGTCGAGCACGTCGACGCCCGTGCGCGCGACGATGATGACCAGCAGCGTGACGCGCACGATATTGGCGGCAATGGCCAGCGGCGCCGCGCTCACCACCACCAGGATCCTGCGCCACCGGGTATCGGTTTGATAGGCGACGAGGCAAGCCATGGCGGCGGCCGCATAGAGCGTGGAAAACCCGCTGCAGGCATCCTCGATCGCCAGCGTCGCGGATGCGAGATGCAGCGTCGTGCCCTCGAGATAGACGACGATACCGAATAGCGGAACGAGAACCGCGCTTGCGTTCGCCGCGATGTGCCGGAGCACGAGATGCACCTGCTCCGTCAGCGAGAGTGGGATGGGAAGGGCGAACAGCATGAACGCGAGCGGGAACGCAATCGCGCGCGTGCGTTCGAGCCCCAGAAAGAGCAGCGACAGTCCCGGCAGCAGCAGGACGATTGACAACGCGGAGAGCAGTCCCGTGTTCATCCCCGTGTCCAGGACGTGAAGCAGTAGCGCCGGGACGACCAGGGCGAAGCCCCACGCGGTGGTGTGCGCGGGGCCGAACCGTCTCCCTTTCAGCTCGGTGTATGCGAGATATCCGACGGCCGGTGGGACCAGCGCGCCATGCGCGTTATGCCACACGCTCATGGTCCAGCGACCCCAGAGCCAGACGACGGTATGACCGTAAACCGCAATCAGGAGTGCGCCGGCAAGCCCCACCAGCGGGTACCGGAGACGGCTCTGCACGTCAGCTCTGAACGTCACGAAGCGTTTTCAATGCGGCGGCGCCGTCGGGCGAGTTCGGCTGCAGTTCGACTGCCCGTTGCAGCGCGCCGCGCGCCTTGGCTGCGTCGCCGCTCTTCGCATATGCCACGCCCAGATGATACTGGTAAGATGCATTCTTGGGATCCTTGGTGACGCTCGCTTGCAGCATGGGGATCGCCAGCTGCGGCAGGTTCTTCTTCACGTACACCCACCCGAGCGTATCGTCGACTTCCGGCGACTCCGGGAGCTGCGCTTTTGCTGCTTGCGCCAGCTGCAGCGCGGTGTCGAGGTTCTGGCCCGCCTCCGCATAGATCCAGGCTAGATTGTTTGCGGCAATGGGGGCGGTCTGAGTCTGCGCGACGATCGCTTCGTAGCGCTTTCGCGCCTCATCCTGTTTGTTCTGCATCTGCAGGATCATCGCCGCCATCGTCGCCGGCGCGACCTCGTTGGGTCGTCGGGCGACGGCACGATCGAACTCCGTGCGCGCCTCGTCGAGACGTCGTTGTGCGACGTACAGGCGGCCCAGCATGACATAGGCCTCCATCGTGTCGGGGGCGAGCTCGATCACGCGCCGCAGCTCCTGTTCGGTTTTCCTCTGCTCACCCACGGCGGCGTAAGTCTGGGCGGCAAGGTAGTGAAGCGTCGCATTGTTCGGTTCTTTGGCCGTGTATTCTTCGATGCGCACGACGGCGGCCCCGAGCGTCTTCGCCTTTCTGTCGACGCTCAGCAGCGCCGCCAGGGCATCGCCACGGGTTGACGGATCGGACAGTGCGCGCGTGAGCGCGGTCCGCGCACCGCTCACATCGTTTCGTGCCAGAAGAACCCGTCCATAGGAGTACTGCACGGCTCCCAGCTGCGGAAACTGCATGATCAGCGGAGTAACTGCCGTGAACGCCGCGGCCACGTTGCCTTTGCCCAGGTGTCCATTCACCAGCGCCAGTTGGGCATCGACGCTGCCCGGCCGCGTGGCCGTGGCCTGCGCGGCGTACTGTAGCGCGCTGTCGGCGTCGCCCGCGGCCAGCTGCAGGCGCGACATGAGCACCTGCGCGCCGAGCATACGCGGCGCCAGTCGCAGCACCTCGTTCAGTTCGTCGATCGCGGCTTTCCGATTGCGGTTCGCGAGCTGGGCCGTGCCGAGTGCATAGTGGGCGCGCGCCAGACCGGGATCGGCCTTGACCGCCGCTTCGGCGCTCTCGAGCGCGCCTTTGACGTTACGGTCCTGTAGACGCCACTCGGATTGAACCGACAGCGCCAACGCATTGCGCGGCTCCGCCTTGATCACTTCGGCAACGAGTCGATACGCAGCATCAGATTGTTTCTCTGCACGTGCGATTCCGGCCAACCGAATCGCCGCCCCGGGAAACGTCTTTTTGTCGGACGTCAGCCCTTGCAGGATCGGTTTCGCATCGGCAGCGCGGTTCGTTTGGAGGTAGTAGTCTGCCAGCGTGACTTTGGACTCGGCATCGCCTGCCGCATTGACGGACACGGTCAACGGTTGTTCCGCCTCCTTCAGCCGTCCCGTCCGGATGTACAGCGCGGCGAGCATTTTGTTGGCTTGCGCGTCGCTCGCTGCCATCGCCACGGTTTCCTTGAGCGCCTGCTCCGCCGACGCGTTGTCCGCAATCGCCAGGTAGTAATTCGCCAGCGCGATTCTCGCCGCGACCGATTTCGGGTCGACCGCGACCGCCTTCTTGAACGCGGCCTCAGCCTCCTTACGGTCGCCGCGTATCGCTTCGAGCGCGCCAAGATTCGTGTAGACGCGGCTATCATCGGTCGCGAACCCGAGCGTCTGCCGCATCTCGCGGACCGCGCCGTCGAGATCCTTCAGCCCGGCCATCGCATTGGCGCGAGCGATGAGTGCGTCGACATTCTTCGGTTCGCGCGCCAGCACCTTTTCGGCGCGGCCGCGCGCCTCGGGGAATTGCCGTGACATCAGCAGGATATTCGCGGTCATCAGCTGGGCGTCGGTCCGGTCGGGGAGCAGATCCGCCGCCCGGACGTACTCGCGAACTGCGGCCTGGGTGTTCTGGACCGCCAGGTACGCGTTGGCCAGCTGCCACCGTGCTTGTCCGAATTGCGCATCCTGCCGGATTGCATTGCGGTATTGCACGATCGCTTCGTTGTACTTCTTCTGGGCGAGGAGGTTGTCCCCGTCCCGCAGATACCGCTGCTTGGCAGTCTCACGATCCGTGCAGCCGCTTAGCACGAACGCGGAGAACACGACGCAAACGGACCACAACGTGGTAGTTCGGGTCATCGATGCCTTCTCTCTCGCAGACAAAAACCGATAACTGGGGCGGCCGTTCGGTCGGGACGCATTCTACCCAGCCGTGGAAAACCCGTGGCGCTCCAGACTTTTGTCTGGACACTCCCGCTCAACCCACGGATTTACAGTAAGTTGCGTGCTTCTGACACATGTGGGAGCAAGAAGATTGCCCGGCGCACGGCACCAGGTCTCCTGCGTATGATTCCCTGCATGACATCTGTGCTGCGACAGGTCACCACCACGGCGCCGGCAGCGCTCGCCGTCGCGCTCGCCGCGGCGGTGTACCTGAACGCCCTCGGCAACCCCTTCGTGTTCGACGACACGACCGAGGTGCTCGAGAACCGGTCGATCCAGCGTCCGACAGAGATTGCCGCGCTGATTCGGTATACGCCGACCCGGCCCATGGTGAACCTGTCATATGCGCTCGACTATGCGATCTGGGGTCTGGAGCCATTCGGGTTTCATCTGACCAACCTGCTTCTGCATCTGATCAACGTTGCCTTGTTCTTCCTGCTGGCGCGCGGCTATGCGATCGACACGGGGCGGGGCACTCTCGTGCCGTTCACTGCAGCGGCGCTCTTCGCCGTCCATCCCTTGTTGACCGAAGCGGTCGGCTACGTCAGCAGCCGCAGTGAGCTCTTGTCCGGCGCATTCATCTTGTCAAGCTTGTGCGCATTTCGAGCGGGGCTCTCGCGCGGGGGCGGGCGCTGGTTGTTCGTCGGCGTGCTCGCATTCGCGCTCGCCGGGGCATCGAAGGAAACGGGCGCCGTGTTGCCGTTCGTGCTACTCGCGTATGACCGCTGGGTGCTGCCTGACGGTGGGGCGTGGACGCCGCGGCAGCGATTCCTCCGCGTTCACGCACCGCTCATCGCGCTCGTGATGGCCGCTGGCGCCTATCGCGTCTGGCGCTATCTGGCGCTCGAACACCCCGGGACGGCGACGATCGACTGGAACAACGCGCTGCTGAACCTGCACGTCTTGACGCTGTATCTATCGCTCTTCGTCGTTCCTGTATCGCTGTCGCTTGTGCATGACATCAAGCCGGTTTTGTCGCTGTTCGACTGGCGCGTATTGGGTGGCGCGGCCGTGCTCGGGGGCCTGCTCTGGCAAGCGGCGACGTGGAGGCGGCGGGAGCCGCTCATCACGTTGGGGATCTTCTGGTTCCTGCTGGTCCTCGTCCCATCCGCGACGCTGATCGTCGTGGGCGAACGCGGTCAGCCGATTGCCGAGCATCGTGTGTATGTGGCGAGCTGCGGTTTATTCCTGGCGGCGGCGGCGGGATGGGTTCGAGCCGTCCAGGACGTTCCGGGACGGACGCGCGATCGCGTGAGGATCGGTGTCCCGGCCGTCGCGATCCTCGTGTTCGCGATGCTGACAGTGGCGAGAAACCGCGTCTGGGCGGACCCGGTGGTCTTGTGGGAAGACGCCGCGCGGAAGGCGCCCACCACGTTCATGGCGCAGTACGGCGTCGGCGAATCGTACCGCGCCGTCGGTGACTGCGAGCACGCAATCCCGGCCTATCAGCGTGCGATCACGGTCAGGCCGTCGATCGAAGACGGCTATCTCGGGCTGGCCGAATGCCTGCGATTGAGCGAGAAAACGGATGATGCCCGGGCCGTGCTGCGGACCGCGCTGCAGCGGGCGGAAACGACACAGTACTCGCGCCTGACCCTGGCCTCCTTGGAAGCGGACCGCGGCAACCCCGCTGAGGCGGTCCGACTGTGTCAGGAAGTGTTGGCGTCAGCCCCGGGGGAGGCCAATGCGATCGCCTGCATCGAGCGCAACCATGCAGCCCAATCACGTTAGATGTAAAAGGTCGAAGCGAAAAAAGTCCCGCCCACCCCGGATGGTGTGAGCGGGACCTGGTGAGACAGACTCAGTGGCGCCGTCGAGATGCGGTACGACCTCCGAGAAGACAGCCTTTGCGCTCGATCCTACTTCCGGGCGGCAATACGGCGGCGCGCCACGGTGCCCACACCGAGCAGACCCAGCCCGAACAGCGTCAGGGTGGCCGGTTCCGGCGTCCTCTGAGTGTTCACGACGTCAGCTTCTACGACATTGCAGCTGAACCCGTTACTTGCGTTCGGCGTGCAGTTCGTTGCGGTAACTTCGGTATTCGCGTAAACGAAGTCGTTGGGCGACAATCCGAAGTATCTCAGCAGGCTCGCATTCTTCGTATCGGTGCCCGTTCCGCTGAAGGTAATCTGGTTGTCCTGACCCAGGCCAGCAAACGCCGGGAGTGGACCGGAGAACGAACCCGAGAGGAGCACTCCACTGGCGACGACCACGTTGCCGTTATTCGGATCGGTGATCGTTCCTGTAATCACGAACGATCCGCCGCCGGCCCAGGTCCACAGTACACCCGACTCGAAGGTGTTGGGGCCGGTGGAGAAGTTCAACACGCAGCCGACGCACGTCAGCGCGGGGAAGGCATCCACCGTGACGATGTCGAATCCGATATTGGTCCCGACAGCTGGCCCACCCGTGCCGTTATAGCTGAGCGTGCCACCCGCGGTCCCGGTGTTGTCGAACGTGATGACGACCGCTGCGGCGGGTGTCGCCGACAGCGTGATCGCTGTCGCGATCGCCGCCACCGTAGTGACCAACTTGTAAACAACTTTTCTCTGCATGCGCTTCCTCTGTGAGGTCGTACGGTTAGCTTGAGTCTTCTTCTCGTGTCGAGCACGTAGCAAAGTTGCGTCCCGATATAACCCGCAAGGTAGGCGCTTGTAAGTGACTCGCCCACAACGGGTTTCTGATTCGGTGACGAAATCGTGGATCGAGGAAGTCGCTCTGGGCGGCGACTAACGTCATCGGGGACGGCCGCAGGCGCGATCTAGTCCGCGTCCAGGGCGCCGAGCGACTCACCGCGTCGGAACGAGTTGTGCCGTCGGCTGAAAGTGAGCGAGCCGCCATTGGCCGCCGGCATTCACCCAGACCTCCGCGACCAGGCCTTGCGTCCGCGTGACGCCAGACGGAAGCTCCGCGACATAGGTGGCCACGGCTGTGAGGATTGCCACGTTTCCGTAAGTCCTGACCCGGGTTCGCGACAGTTCGCGAGTCGTCTTCGGCTGCGACGCCCCCGCCTTGCGAAGTGAGTCCAGCTGCACCTGTTTCTCAATCAGCCCCAGGCTATTGCCCGACTGCTGGATGGAAATGAAGTCGTCGCTCAAAAGGCGATCGACGGCCGCCACATCGCTTCTCGACCAGGCATCTGCCCACTCGCGACTCGCCTGGAGAACCTGCTCCTCGACGGAGCGTCCTCGAGCGCTCGTGCTCGGGCGCTGCGCTGGTTGCGCCTGAACGATCCCGCTGAAGAGCAGGCAGGCAGTTATGGCATAAAGTGGAACCCGCAGCCGGGTCCGCGTCGAGTGCAGGATTGTTGGCGGCATGGTCGATTCCGCAAGCAATCATATCGCCGCTTGTCGCCGGATCGTCCGGCATGGCGTCTCAATGCAAAATGGATCCACAGGACCTCGAGACCGCGGCACGACGGGTGGACGGCGTCTCTTCGCTGTTCTTGCCGCGAGCCTGGTGATTGCCAATCCGCTGCTCCACAAGTCCATTTCGAACGTGGCCGATCTCGCGAGCGCCAGGTTCGGATTTGCCCACTACGACCTGGCAGCGCTCGTCGCCATCCCGATCGTCAGCCTTCTTGCGGCGATGCCTCTCCTGGTGCGCGTGCGCCGGGTCCTGCATCAGCCGGCCACGCTCTTGTGCCTCGCGGCGCTAATGATGATGACTGCAGCGGCGCAGCACTGGCTTCTCGTGGTCAACATCGAATTGATCCACCTCCCTCAATTCGCCTTGCTGGCGGCGCTCCTTTCGCGCGCCGGACTGTCCCCTTTGCCCACGTTTACAGTGACGACGGTCGCCGGCATCTTCGACGAAACCTATCAACACCTGGTCACCTATGCGAACACCCCGGGCACCTATTTCGATATCAACGACATCGTCCTGAACGCGCTCGGGGCGGTTTGGGGCGTCCTGCTTCTGTCGTCGCCTCCGACCGACGGCTCCCGTGCGTCCGTTATGCGCACGGTGGTCTGGTCGAAGCGACACTGGATCGGTACGACGGCAATCGCGGTGGCCTTGCTTGCACTCGCGTGGTGGTGGGACCCGCCCGTCTTCACGCCGCTGCTGAGACCGAGCCCGGCGCATCCGTTCTACCGAGTGCTGTCCACGGTTGAAGGACTGTTCATTTGCGGAGTTCTCGGCGCTCTCGTATTGATCGCGTCGCGCCCGGCCGCCACCGCTTTGGGGAGTCGCCACGCGGTCCTCGGAGCCCAGACGATCGTGCTGTTTCTCGCGGTTGTGGCGAGCGCTTGCGCGCCAAGGTCGCCGGTGCAGACTCCTCAGCCGCCTCCGCTCTCTCCAGACGCATCGTCAGGGTTCGTTACGACCTTCTGGTGCGGGCCGCCGCTATCGGAATTCAACGACCAACGTGCCAGCGAGATCGCGAATGCTGGTTTTTCCGTTGTCGGACCTCCTTGTGAAGGGCCGATTACGGGCGAGGGCAACCGCCGCGCGCTCGACGTTGCCGCGAAGCATGGGCTGAAGATGTGGGTCGCCGATCCGCGCTTCGACGAGCACGCACGCAGTCGGACGGAATGGGAAGCCGCGCTCGATGCGGCGGTGGGGGAGTATCGCGACCATCCGGCGCTCGGTGGGTACTTCGTCACCGATGAACCGTCGTTCGATCAATTCGACGACCTGCGCGCGATCGTGACGCGCCTGCGCGCTGCGGACCCGAGTCACCTCGCCTACATCAATCTCAATCCTGACTATGTCTTTCGCGACGCCGCAGATTCGGTCTATCGCACTTACGTCGAACGGTTCGTCGAAGCCGTGCAACCGTCACTCCTCAGCTTCGACTATTACCCATTTCTCGTCGATGGAGACCGCGCCACATTCTTCCGCAGCCTCGACCTGTTTCGCGACGCGGCATACCGACACCAGCTCCCATTCCTGCTGATCCTGCTCGCGATGCCACACGGGCCGTACCGCGATCCGTCGGAGGCAGAACTGTCGTGGCAGGCGTTTCACGCGCTGGCGTACGGCGCGAGCGGCATCTCGTATTTTGCGTATTGGACGCCGGTCGATGTGGCGTATGCAGACGTCTTCAAGTTTCGCCATGGGCTCATCGAGGATGGTCATCCGACGGTGCACTATGTGGACGCTTCGCGATTGAACCGCGAGGTGCGCGCACTCGCCACGCACCTGCAACGTGCTCGACTCCGGGACGTGCGCGATTCGCGCGGCGAAGTCGCGCCGCCGCTGCCATTCGGACCGATCGCCGACATTGCAGGTGGACCCGTGACCGTGGGTGTCTTCGAAGACGAGCAGGGCCGCGCGGTGGCGTTGCTGGTCAACCGCGACTATCGCCGCGCTGTTGTGTTGAACGTGAGATCCGCAGCCCGTAAAGAGATGAATCGGCTCGACACCAGGACGGGGCGGTGGGTGCGAACCGATGGCCGACGCATGGATCTGGCAGCCGGCGGAGCGGTGTTGCTTCGATGGACGTCGTGACGTGGTCAACGATGACAGCAGCGCGGAACGCGAGCGAGGCTCGCGTTCCGCACGATCGACTTTACCTTTGCTGTACGGTGAGGCTGGCCGTGGCTTTGTTCCCCGCGGTATTCGTTGCGGTCACGTAGAAGGTCGTCTTTCCGTGCGTGAGCGGTATCGATCCCGTCGACCAGGTCGACGTGCCGGAGGCAACGCCGCTGCGCCCGCGGCTGTCGATCCAGGTCACCGTGGTGATGCCGACGGTGTCCGACGCGACTCCACTCAGCGTGATCGCCGTACTCGACGTTGAGTAGCTTGACGATTGGGTCGGCGAGGTGATCGCGATTGTCGGCGCCGATGTGCCAACGGTGAACTGCGGGCTCGCGCTCCACGCGCCGAGATCGGACATCGCGATCGTTTCAACGCTCCAGCGCGCGGTACCGGCCGCAAGCGTCACCGCCGGTTGGAAACGACACGGCGTGGTACTTTCACAACCTGCCTCGAACGGCGTGACGGTGATCAGCGCCTTGACGGCCGACGTGCTGTCGATGACTTGAAGGACATACTTCGACGCCGCCGGAACGGCATTCCAGACGAACGTTGGTGTCGAGCTGGTGATCGTCGAGACCGGGCTCACCGGCGTAGGCGGCGCCACCCCGACGGCTGTGATCGAACTGCTGGATGTGTTTCCTGACGAATCGCGCGCTGTAACGGTAATCACGTTGATGCCGGGCCGCAACGCAACCTGGGTACTCCAGCTCGCCGTTCCGGTCGCCGTGCCGCTGTTCCCGAGACTGTTCACCCAGGAAACCGCTGCCACCGCGACGTTATCCGCTGCCGTGCCGCTGACCGCGAGGGAGCCGTGCATCGTTTCATACGTGGTGCCCGATCTAACGGGCGAGATGATGGCCACGCTGGGAGCCACGGTATCTGCCATCGAAAACGCCATCGGTGCGCTCCACGGTCCATCGCCAGTAGAGGTCAATGTCTCGACCACCCACCGCGCAGCACCGGGTGCGAGAGGCACGCCCGGGCTGAACGAGCAGATTGTCGTTGTCGCACACCCCGCGGAAGACGGGGAGACCGTCGTACGAATTTTCCCGCTCGTTATGCTGTCGTCGACCACCAGCAAGTAAGCGACTGCTGAATTGCCGGCGTTCCACACGAACCTCGGTGTGTTGGTCGTGATCGTGCCCGTCGGCGAGACCAAGGTCGGCGCGGTCGCGCCTTGACCCGAGACCGTCCATGTGAAGGTGACGCTGGTGCGCAACACGCCGTCGGAGGCCGTGACGGTCACTGTGTAGGTACCCGCGGTCGTTGGCGCGCCGGTGATCGCCCCGGTGGTGCTCGTCAGCATCAATCCCGACGGGAGGCCCGAGGCGCTAAAGGTCAGAGGCGTTCCGTCAGGGTCGGACGCACCGATCTGCAACGTTACGCTCTGGCCGACACTCGTGGTCTGAGTCCCTGGGTTCGTGACGAGTGGCGCGCTGTTGCTGACGCCGGTAATCTCCGCCGATTTCGCGCTGAACAGCGGCCCCGGAGCGTACGCCGCAACGGCGAAATAGTATCGCTGACCGGCCACCGCACTGGAGTACACGAACGTCGTCGTGTTGCCGACGTCAAAGGTCTGGGTATAGACGCTGGACTGCACGCCCACGTAAACGACATATCCGCTGACGGTGGAATCTGTGCTCGGATCCCAAGCCAGCATGAGTGAGTCGGCCGACGCCGCGCGCGCGGCGGCAACGACGAGCATGATGGCGAAAACAGCGACGCGGCGGACCAGTACCAGGGGTGATTGCATGGCTCCGGATCGCGCAGAAGTGGAGGGGAGACCAGCCAGTTCGTGCGCCCGCCGTGGAGTCGTGCAAGGGCGACGGCACAGCAACGCTCGTGGTCAGCGCGTGCACTCGTGAAGGATTCTGTGTCGCAGAAGGGTGGCCGCCCGCGTCGCCGCGTCAGAGGTTTGACGCACTCGACACAAAATTGCGGCCTCGAGAAATCTATCGACTGAAGCTGTAATGTGTCCCGCCGCCCTTCGACCGGGTCAGTGGGTGGGGCCGCGCTCTTTGTGATCGTGCTGACGGGTCTGTGTGGTCATCAGCGGATCGTTCAGCTCGCGCAGCCGAGCCTCGAGAAGAGCCGTTTCCTCGATCAAGCGTTCGATCTGCTGGCGCTGCCGCGACACGACGACGGAGAACGAAAGCGAGGCGACGAACACGAAAAAGACCAGCACGAGCAGCAGCGCCGCCGGTGGGTAGTAGATCCCAATCGCCAGCGCCACACGATCGAGGAAAATGCGTCGCCCGAGAGCAGCGACGAGAAGCGCCAACGCGCAGACCAGCCAGACGAAGGAGTACTCCTCCGTGAGCTTCTTGCGTCGTACCAACTCCAGCACCAGCCCGAGGAGGAACAGGCTGGTCACCAACGCGATGATCTGAACAGGCTCAATCACGGCTCGCCCCCACGGCAGACCGCAACGGAACGACAACGAGCAGCAGCAGCAATCGGGCGATCGCGCTCCACGTACGGTGCGGCGTCAGCGAGGTCCGCCCGCCTGTTCGCGTGCGCATCTGAACAGGGACTTCGATCACACGCAAGCCGTTGCGGCTGAGAAACAGCAGGAGCTCGGGTTCAGGATAGCCTGGCGGGTGATGATCCACGAGCACGTGCAGGGCCGTCTCGCCGAAGGCCCAGAAGCCGGACGTTGGATCGGTCACGACCCGCTGTGTCATCAGCGTGAGCACCTCACCAAGCATCCGGTGGAGGAGCCTGCGCAGTCGCGGTGTGTCGGCCGGCTGGCCTCCCGCATACCTCGAGCCGATGACCACGTCGCCGCTTCCGCGCAGCAGCGGATCGAGCAGGCGGTGAATTTCCTCCGGCGGGTGTTGGCCATCGCCGTCGATGCGAACGACCAGGTCGTAGCCGTGCGACGCCGCATACCGAAGTCCTGTTCGCACGGCGGAACCGGTGCCCAGTCGCTGCGAGAGGCGGACCCAGCGCACCCCAAGCTGGGGAAGCAGGGCCATCGTCGAATCGGTCGACGCATCGTCGACGACGAGGATTTCGGCATCCGGTAGATGCCGGCGCACCGTGCCAATCAGCTGCGGGAGGCTCTGTGCCTCATTGAACGCCGGGATGACGATCAACGTGCGTTTCACCCAAGGCGCTCCAACCGTCGAGACTCCGGCGTCGCCGGTCGGGGGTGCATGCTGTGCGAAGGGTGCGCGGCGACGCCGCGCAACCGGCGGATGCTCCACATCACGACTGCGGCAACCCAGGCAAGGTCGCGCATCAGGTGAACCGGCACGAACCACCAGCCGGCCGGGTCGGCGAACGTCATGGCGGCACGCGCGCCGGCCGCGAAACGCTCGATGACGAGCGCCGCCAGAATGAGAACGGCCATGGAGAAGAGGATTGCCGATTCGAAACCGCCGATCGCCAACCCTGCGCCGATTGCCAGCAACAGCAACGCGGCCGCAAACAGGGGCGCATGCAGCATCATCCACAGGGGCGACACGTCGTCGCCGGCCAGACGCCGGCGATGTTTCGCCACCAGATCGAGTCGACCATAGCCGAAGCCGTACTGCTGACGCAGGTACGCGCGCCAGCCGTCGCGCCACTGATGGATGCTGCGTGCGGCGGGACAGATCACGAGGCGGTGGCCCCGGGCACGCAAGCGGTAGCTGACGTCGTTGTCATAGCCGTAGCCGAGCGACTCGTCGAAGAAGCCTATAGCCGCGAGTGCGCTCACTCGGTACGCCGTGTTGCCGGTGCAGACGTGATTCACGTCGCGCGTCAGGGTACGGTGATACCGCCACCGGAGGTCGAGCCCCATCACGCGCACCCACAGCGAGGCATCGGCCGGCGCTTCATACCAGCCTTGCGCGGCGGCGATCTCCGGATTGGCGAGTGCCGACGTGAGAATGCGCATCCAGCCCGGGCGCAGAATGACGTCCTGATCGACCTGGCAGACGATCGGATGTGTCGCTCGACGAAAGCCGGCGTTGAGCGCGGCCGCCGCACCCCGCCGCGGTCCCTCGACGATCGTGAGGTGTCCCGCGGCGGCATAGCGCGCGAGGATTTCCGGCGATCGATCGCCGCCGCCGTCTTCCACCGCGATGATCTCCAGTGTCAGGTCGCCTGCCTGCTCGAGGATGGAGTCGAGCACGGCGACGAGCCACTGCTCGCCGTTGTGAACGGGAATGACGACGGTGACGCCTGATGCGCTCACAGACGGCAGCGATCGACTCATACGGCTGCCACCGTTGCGGCAATGTCCGTAGGCGCATTCACCGCGAAGTACGTTTCCTCCAACTGCGCCACCCGGATGTTCCAGTCGAATTCGGCGGCGGCGCGCGCCCGCGCGGCGGTGCCGAGCTGCGCGCGGAGGTCAGGCCGCTCCAGCAGCCGTTGGATGGCAACGGCGAGATCCCCGCAATCGTTCGGGCGTACGTGCAGACCGGTCTCCCGGTCGAGCACGACGCGTCGAACTCCCGGGAGTGCCGAAGCAACGGTCGGCACGGCGCTGGCGGCCGCCTCGAGACACACGAGCCCGAAGGCCTCCGCCGCCGCAGTCGATGGAAAGAGGTGCACGTCGGCGGCCCGATAGTAGCGCGGGAGATCGGCATCGCTGACGTCGCCGGCAAAGTGCACACGCTCGGCAAGACCGGCCGCGCCGGCAAGATCGGCATAGCGGGATCGCCACGGGCCATCGCCGACCACGGCGAGACGCCATCTGGCGTGCGTCAGCTGACGCAGTGCGTCCACCAGGACCGGAAACCCTTTGAAGTGATGCGCCGGATCGAGCGCGGACACAAAAACGAGCAAAGGCGTCTCACCGTCGAGTCCCAGCGCGGAGCGGAGCGCCGGCTCCCGGCCAGGGCGGAAACGGTCGAGATCGACTCCGTACGGGTGGACCTCAACGTGTCGCAAGCCGGGGAGGCGACGAGCAATCGCTGACGCCTGCGCGTAGTCGAGCGAACTGACGATTACGCAATCGGCGTGTGCGAGCACGTGGGGCAGCACGACGCGCTCGTGTGCGGCGAATAACGCACCGCGCACCCCGCGTCCCACTGCGTCCATGTGATAACTCACGACCAACGCCTGTCGCGGACGCAACAATCGGCGAAGCAGCAGCGGTTCGACTCCACCGAAGAACGGGTAGTGCAGGTGCACGACGTCGAACCTGTGAAGTCTCCAGGCTAGAGATGGGATGAATGCGGCATTGCCGACGCGAATCGGTGACGTAAGCGTGTTGACGTAATCAGGGACGTCGGCCAGCGCCGGGTGGCGTGCGGTGAAGACGCGAACGTCGTGCCCGCGTTCGCGCAGGCGGACGGCGTACTCGTGCGCGATGCGACCCACGCCGCCGCGACGCGGCGGATAGACGGGGACGACCTGCGCGATGCGAAGCGCTCGCGAGGATCCCCAGGCCGTCGGTGCCGTAGCGGGCGCCTGATCGACGCGTGCGGGGAGCTGTTGTAGTGGCACGGATGCCGGGTCGTTCGGGGCAGAGCAATTGCCGCGCCCGTCGGTAAGCGTCCTTGTTGTAGCACCTTATGGCTATTGTGCGCCGATTCACGCAAGCCGACGCGTTGGATCTCGCGGAGAACGCGGCGTCGCGGTGATCGAGTAGAACGCACGTGCCGAGGTCGCCCGAGCCGCCCGTCAGAGATTCTTCCTGAGGCCGGCAGACTTCGCGGGGTGCCGGCGCACCGACCGGCGATTTTGATGTGAGTCTCGTGGCACCCGGTTTGCCACCGCGGGTCCTACGCCGCGGCAGGTCGCCGGGTCGTTTTCTGCACAATCAGCACCGATACCCATTCCTGATGGCAGTCGAGCAATTGTCCCTCGCGCCCGCATTACGAAAGCCCTCCTTCGATTCGATGGGGCTGGTGTGGACGCTGACGCGCACCGACTTCAAGACGCGATATCACGGGAGCTTCGGCGGATTCGCGTGGGCGCTGATGAAACCGGCCGCGATGTTTGCCGTGTTGTACGCCGTTTTCTCGTTCGTGTTCGTTCAGGAGGTCTCGTACAAGGTCAATCTGATCCTGGGGCTGTTTCTGTTCGATTGCTTCGCCGAGAGCACCAAGGCGGGCATCATGTCGCTGTATATGAAGGGCTACCTGCTGACGAAAGCAAAATTCCCTTCATGGATCGTCGTGACCGCGTCGGCGTCTAACGCGCTCATCACGCTTCTGGTCTTCACCGTGGTGTTTTTCGCGGTCCTCACCGCGAGCGGTCATGCGCCACAGCCCCTCCAGGTCGTCTTGTATTTGTGCTACATCGCTGCGCTGCTCGTGATGGTCACCGGTATTTCGCTGGCCGGCAGCGTCTTGTTCCTTCGGTATCGTGATCTCAATCAGGTGTGGGATGTCATGATACAAGCCGGGTTCTTCCTGGCCCCGATTGTCTATCCGCTTGGTGTCATTCCCCACCAATTCCACTTCTACCTGTATCTCTGGCCCCCGACGCCGATCATCCAGTTTGCCCGTGAAGTCCTGGTCAACGGCACGATCCCGACCGTGAGGGCGCACCTGCTTCTCCTGCTGATGGTGGGCACGATCTTCGGCACCGGTCTGATGATCTTCCGGCGCTATGCGCCGCGCGCCGCGGAGTACCTGTGAGAATGGGCATTCTCGACGTCGATCGTGTCAGCAAGTCATTTCTGATCCCGAGTGTACGACGGGCGACGATTCGCGAGCACGCGTTCGATTTTTTCCGGCGGCGGCCGGTGGAGCGACTGAAGGTGCTCGATGATGTCTCGTTCAGCGTTCGCCGTGGCGAGACGCTCGGCATCATGGGCCGCAACGGCTGTGGCAAGAGTACGCTGCTGAAGATCCTGACTGGCATCTATCAGCCCGACAGCGGCTCTGTCCAGGCCCAAGCGTCGATCACATCGATACTTGAACTGGGTGTGGGCTGGAACCCGGAGCTGGACGCCATCGACAACATCCTGCTCATTGGCGCGGTGATGGGCCGAAGCATCAGCGAGATGAAGCGCGCGACCGACGAGATCCTTCAGTTCGCCAAGCTCGAGCGATTTGCCCGCTTGAAGCTCCAGCACTATTCGAGCGGGATGTCGTCGCGTCTCGCCTACGCAATCGCATTTCGAACCGTTCGCGAGATTCTCATCCTCGACGAGATCTTTGCCGTAGGCGACGCGGGTTTCAGGGAGCGGTGCGAGGCCCGCTATCGCGAGCTCAGGACGGCGGGACACACGGTGGTGATGGTCAGCCACGAGCCCGACATCATCAAGCGTTTTTGCGATCGTGCGCTACTGGTCGAAGGAGGCCGAATTGTCACCGACGGCAGTCCCGTACTAGTAAGCGAGTGCTATAGGCGGTTGCTCACTGGCGATGCAAACCACGAACTTGCATTAGCACGGTGACCCTATGACAGGTCTCAGTCAGTCAGCGCGCGTATACGTCGCCGGACATCGAGGTCTGGTCGGGTCTGCGATTGTGCGTCGACTCCAAGCGGAAGGCTTCACGAACCTGCTGACCGCGACACGCGATCAGCTCGATCTGCGCGATCAGGCCGCCGTGAATTACTGGTTTCGCGCCAACCGTCCGGATGTCGTCTTCCTCGTCGCTGGTACCGTGGGAGGGATTCTCGCCAACTCGACCCGGCCAGCGGAGTTCCTCTACGACAACATGATGATCCACGCGACGGTTGTCCACGCGGCGTATTTGCACAAGGTGCAGCGTTTGTTGTATCTCGGGAGCTCCTGCATCTATCCGCGCGAATCCCCGCAGCCGATGCGCGAGGAACACCTGCTAACGGGTCCACTCGAACCCACCAACGAAGCCTACGCGCTGGCGAAGATCGCGGGAATCAAACTCTGTCAGAGCTACCGGAATCAGTACGGCTGCGACTTCATCTCGGCGATGCCGACCAACTTGTACGGGCCGAACGACAACTTCGATCTGACGAGCTCACACGTGTTGCCGGCGCTGATTCGCAAGTTCCATGATGCCAAGGTCGAAGGTCGATCTGAAGTCACTGTCTGGGGCAGTGGCACGCCGCGGCGCGAGTTCCTGCACGTGGACGATCTGGCGGATGCGTGCGTCTTCCTGATGCGTCATTACGATGCTGCGGACCACATCAACCTGGGGACCGGTGAAGACTTGTCGATTCGTGAGTTGGCGGAGATGATCCGCCAGGTTGTCCATCCCGCGGCGACGCTCGTCTTCGATGCCACCAAACCCGATGGCACACCACGTAAGCTGTTGAACGTCGATCGCCTGCATCACCTTGGCTGGCGGCACACCATTCATCTCCGCGAAGGAATCGAGCGAACGTACGATTGGTTCGTCGCGCACGAAACCGCTAGCCTCGAGGTGCGGATCTGACCGGAGCCGAGCTGCCTAGTCCATCGGACGGTCTCCAGGATCCAACGTGGCGGGATTGACCATGACGCATGTGCCCGTCGTGTTGCTCGTCTACAACCGGCTGGAGACGACTGCGCGGGTGTTTGCCAGCATTGCCGAGGCGCGGCCCGAGACGCTCCTCGTTGTCGCTGACGGGCCGCGACGCGACCGCGTTGATGACGTTCAACGCTGTCAAGCGGTCAGGGATCTCGTAACCCGTCCTGGCTGGAACTGCGATCTTCGAGTGAACTTCGCCGAAGAGAATCTCGGGTTCAACCGCCGAATCAGCTCGGGATTGCAATGGGCGTTCAGCCAGTTCGAGGAAGTAATCATCCTCGAGGATGATTGCCTCCCCGATTCAAGTTTCTTCCCGTACTGTGCCGAACTCCTCGAATGGTACCGTTCGAACGACCGGGTCATGATGATTTCGGGAAACAACTTTCAGTTCGGACGGCAACGCGGGGATGGAGATTACTACTTGTCGCATGGCGTCGGCTGCTGGGGATGGGCCTCGTGGCGCCGCGCGTTCCAGCACTTCGATCCCGAAATGCGCACGTGGCCTGACGAACGCAGCAGCCAGATCGTCGATCGAATATGGCCCGTGCCGGACATTGCAGATTACTGGCGGGCGCGGCTCGACGAAGCGTATCAGCGGCAGGTGGACGCGTGGGATTACCAGTGGGCGTTTGCCATGTGGCGGAGAGGCGGCTTGCAGATTGCCCCGAACACGAACCTCGTCAGCTACATCGGCTGTCTCGCGGACACCGCACACACCACGAATGTGAATGCCCCGTTTTGCAACGTCCCCACTTCACCCGCGACGTTTCCGCTTCGCCATCCGAGTGACGCGAGGCGGAATCTCGCTGCAGACCTGTTCGAATTCTATCGGGTGTTTGTCGATTTCGAGGACGCGGAAGCCGACAGGCGGAGTCATGCCGTCATAGTGGGGGAGCCATCGCTCCGACAATGAGTGTCGTGCAGAGTTTGTGGATCGGAACGGTGCTGCCCCCGCTGCAACAGCTGGGGATACGCTCGTTTTTGATGAATGGGCATTCCTATCACCTGTATGTGTATGGCCCTGTCGCGGGTGTGCCCGATGGCGTGATCATGTGCGACGCGTCAGAAATCCTTCCGCAGGAGAGTGTCTTCTGCTATCAGGAAGGCTACGGAAAGGGGAGTTCTTCGGCGTTCTCGAACCTCTTTCGCTATCAGTTGATCCATGACCGCGGCGGGTGGTGGGTCGACACGGATGTGGTGTGCCTGAAGCGCTTGACGTTCGACGACGAGTTCGTGTTCGCCACTGAAATTGACAACGATCTCATTCATCAGTGTGCGACCTGTGCGTTCAAGTCACCGGCCGGGGCAGCCTATCTGAAGTACTGTATCGACGTCGTTCACTCCAAGGACAAGATGAAGCTGCAGTGGGGCGAGATTGGTCCACTGCTGCTCGACGAGGCCGTAAAGCGCTTCGGCCTGGCAGACCATCGCGCTCCAGTGCACGCGTTCAATCCGATCCATTACTTCGAGTTCCAGCAAATTATCGAACGCGGATTCGACCCCTCCCGCCTTGCGCAATCGCACGGCGTCCACCTCTGGAACCAGATGTGGAAGACCCACGACATGGATCCGGCGGCGGTGGCACCGCCAGACAGCTTGTATGGTGTGCTCGCGCGGCAATACGGCGCCGACATCGAGGTTGTCCCGGCGCGGAATTCCAACCAGCATGTGTGGGTTCCTGGTCTACGCGGCTAGTGGCAACAACGCCCGTGTCAAGCTGAGGGGACCCGACGGCACCAACGTCCTCCAGCGTGGCGGTCTGACATTCGTTCACAACCTCCTGAGTATCACCGGAGAATTCACGCCGCAGCCGTTCGTGCAGGGAGGCGTCGTCTGCCTGTACAACGGCGAAATCTACAACCATCCCTTCGAACGAAGCGACGGTGAGGTGATCATCCCGCTGTACAGAGAACACGGGATCAACTTCGCACGCTATCTGGACGGCGAGTTCGCAATCGCGCTCTACGATTTCGACGAATCAATCGCCCTGTTTGCCACTGATCCATTCAAGACCAAGCCGCTGTTCATAAACGGAATCGAATGCGCCAGTTACCGATCGGCGGTCGGCGGCGCCGCGGCGGTGCCCAACGAGGTTGTCGTCAAGCGATTCGACGGAACCCTGGTCGAGCGCGCCACTGTGCGGACCTGGGATCTGACGCAGTGGAAGGACACCTACGACGATTGGATCGTCGCCTTCGAGGACGCCGTCAGGAAACGCGCAAAGCGGAACTGCTTCCTCGGGCTGTCGAGCGGATACGACAGCGGGGCAATCGCTTGCGCTCTGCTCAAGATCGGTGTCGACTTCAAAGCTTATATCTCTCCGTATGAGGAAAACATGGAAGTGCTCGAGCGACGACGGGCGCTGATACCCGCGGAAGATTTCGTGCCCGATCCATCACTTCTCGAATGGCTGTACGAGAACGTCGACAACGAGCCGTACACAATTTTGTACGACGGCAAACCTCTCGACATGAGAGTGCTCGATGATGGGGCGACCGTGGGGATGGCGACGATCGCCAGGCTCGCAACCGCCGCAGGTCGTAGAGTCTGTTTGTCGGGTCAGGGGGCTGACGAGGTCATGACGGATTACTCGCATTGGCCCGAGCAATCCGAGTTGCGGGGGACCTTTCCGGAGACGCTGCGCTTGTGGAGGAACTTCAACTACGGCTGCCAGGAAAGCTATCTGATGAAGGAGGAGTACGCGGGGGGAGCCTTCGGCGTGGAGAGCAGATACCCATTCCTCGATCGCCGTGTCGTGCAGGAATTCCTCTGGTTGTCGGCGCCAGCCAAGAATCGGCATTACAAAGCACCGCTTCGCGAGTACTTCTTGAGAAACGAGTTCCCGTTCGACGAGGGCGCTAAACGTGGATTTACCGTGAAACTTCAACGGTCGTGATGCTCCCGCCGCTGCTTATGCGCCCGGTGTGTCGTCGCGCGATCGTCACTCTCCCCGCATGAGTGTCACTGTTTCCCCGCGTCTCATCGCACCGGGGTCCGATCCCGACTGGATCGATACGCCGGTCGCGCTGTTTATCGGCAGCCGGCTGGAGACGACGACGCGTGTCGTGAAACGCGTGATCGAGGCGGGCATTCGACGGTTGTATGTGATTCAGGATGGTCCGCGGCCCGATAGTCCCGGCGATGTCGATCGTTGTCTCGCGGTACGTGCGCTTCTCGATACGGCTGCAGCGACGCATATCGTCGCGCGGAACTACGCCGAGACGAATCTGGGGTCCGATCGCCGCGTCGCGTCAGCGCTTGATTGGCTGTTCGGGTATTGCGAAGAAGCGATTGTGCTGGAAGACGGATGGCTGCCGGAGCCGTCTTTTTTCGCCTTCGCTTCCGAATTGCTCGCTCGCTATCGCGGCGACAACCGTGTGTTCGGGATCAGTGGCACCAACGTTCTGTTCGGCCAGCCACGCGGTTCACACAGCTACTACTTTTCGCGCCAAGCAGGAATTGGAGGATGGGCAACGTGGCGCCGCACCTGGCGGATGTACAAGCAGGACACGACGCTTGCGTCGTGGAAAGCCGACCATGTTCACGCCATTCCAAACGTGAACCTGGTCTCTTACATCGGCTGCGAGCCGGCCGCAATACGCGCCGCGACTCCTGTTGTTCCGTATTGCGATCTGTCTACTGCACCAATTGTGTTCCCCTTGCGCCATCCGCAGGACGTCGTCGAGGATGAGACGCCGCAGCGAGTCGAGGTCACGCAGAAACACCCGGACTGGTCCGTGATGATTCCGGTTCGCAACTGCAGCGCGGAGCTTCGGGAAACACTTGCATCGGTGCTTGCTCAGGATCGCGGCAGCCGTCGTATGCACATCGAAGTCGTTGACGACGCGTCCGACGACGACCCGGCCAGCGTCGTCCGTGCGATGGCGGGCCGGCGCGTCGATGTTTTCAGGCAGGCAACGCACGCTGGTCTCGTCGGTAACCTCAATACATGTTTGCAACGAGCGAAGGGACGGTGGGTCCACATCCTTCACGGCGATGACTGGGTACGCCCCGGTTTCTATGAGGCAATGGAAGGGTTGTTTGCTCGCCATCCTGAAATCGGTGCGGCGTTTTGTGGCGTGACCTACTTTGATGTGCCGCGACGCCGCGTGTCCACCGCGCCGGTTCTGCAGACCGAACCCGGAGTGCTGGCAGACGCGCTGGAACGGATCTTTCTCGACAATCCGCTGACAACTGCGGGCGTCGTCGTCAAGCGTGAGACATACGCGGAAGTCGGAGGATTCGATTCGCGACTGACGTGCTGCGCCGAAGACTGGGAAATGTGGATTCGGATTGCCTTACGATGGCCCATCGGGTACCACCCTGAGCCGTTCGCTGTGTATCGGTTGATGCGCGAAGGATCGGTGAGCCTCTCGAATCTGCGTTCCGGCGCTTTCGGCGCAGACATGCAGCTCGCGCACCGCATCGTCCGTTCGCGTCTGATGCAGGCCCGTCCTGGCGCCGGCGCACGCGCGCTTGACTGGCGAGCTCGCGAGGGAACGGCGCTGTACATGTTGGACGCGCTGGTGCCGCTCCTTCGGCGTTCCGGGCACGAGTGGGCGGCGCTCGGGTATGTGGCCCGGGCCCTACGATGTCGTCCTTCCCTGCGCGTGGTCTTGAAAGCTCTCAGCACCGTGGCCAACTGGAGGCGGGACGCTGCGGTCGCAAACACTTCGAGTGTGACTCAATCGTCGTCGTCGATGACGGCTGACCGTGCGAACGGAGGGTGCGACCTCATTAAATACGGCCGCGGCTTCTTCAGCCCGGAACGGGACAGCAATGGCCTGACCTGGCGCTGGATGAGCGATGTCGGGACGGTATTCGTCCGGAGGACCAGTCGCAAATCGAAGGTGCGGCTAGTCGCATCGGCACCGATCGACAAAGCCGTCGTTCGTGTCGACGTCGACGGCGAAAAGGTCGATGAGTTCGTCGTCGATATTGGTGACTTCGAAAGAGATCTTCCGATCCCGGCCGGATGCCGTAACCACGACATTCCGTTGGAGCTCCGCATCGCGACCAACGGCGTCGTGGCGACGGAACGCGACAGGCGGCGACTGGGTCTGCGTGTGTTCAGAATTGACTGCCATGATGAGTAACGGCGCGAAAAGTGGAAGGCGGCACCGGGCGTGAGACGCTGTTTCGTTCTCATCGCGTCAGGCAGGGATACTCGGTACATCGAACGCGGCACCGTGACCGCTATTCGCAGCATTACCCTGAGCAATCCAGGGATCCCGATCGTCGTTCTTCATCACGACCTCAGCCCGGAGCAGGAACAGCTGCTGGCGGGTGCCGTCGTCAAACGCGTCGACCTGCCATCGTTTCAACTATCCGGCTGGTCCCGATTAAGCAGGCCGGATATCCCCGACACCTGCTACTTGAGCATGTGCCTCGAAGTCATCACAGATTTCGACGTCGCTGTCTACATCGACGCCGACACCGTGGTCCTCGAGCCCCTCGACGACGTGTTCGTCATGAAGGCTCCAGCGGTCGCGCGCGTCATGGACGACTACCCATTGGTGGAGCATTTCGAAGACGGCGAGCGCATACTCTTGCAAGAGAGTGTGAACGCTGTCTACGCGATCAACAATGGACTCGTTCGCTTCGATCTGAGGTACTGGCGCGCCAACAGTCTCCTACGACAAGCAGAGGAATTATTCCGGAAGTACGGACCGGATGCGTTCCGACTGACCGACCAAAGCCTGTTGAACCTCATCGTGTACAAGACGGGAACACTCCAACCGATCTCTCGCATTTACAACTTCTGCCGATACCCGGACATGCTGTTGATGGAGCACACGCTCGTCAAAAATGACTTTGGCTGGATTGCGCCAAAAATAGTTGAGGGCGTGGTGAAGGTGGTTCACTGGACCGGTCCGCTCAAACCGTGGAGCGCCGACGTCGATCGCTTCGAGAACTCGCGGCTCGCGCTGTGTCTCGACTGCTACGAGCAGTTCGGCGCCGATTGAGTGTAGCCGAATCGACCCCGACCGCAGGAGGTCCGTCATTATCATCGTTCATTGCCAGGATGGACTCGCCAACAGAATGCAAGCGATCGACTCGGCGCGATCGCTGGCTGATGCCCTCGGGCGTCCACTGTGTGTTCCCTGGGCAATCAATCCCTGGTGTGGCGCGCGGTTCGATCAGTTGTTCGAGTGCCCGGACGTAATCGGCGATTTCAAAACCTTCGCTAACGACAGGGATGCGGATGCTTTTGTCGACCAGCATCGATCATTCATAATCGATCATTACGTGCCGCCGTTCTGCGATATTCCGAATGCCCAAATGGCGACGTCTCTCGGCGATATCGGCGAACTGGAAAAGCATCCGGTCATCGTCATCAAGTCGTGGGCTCGCTTCCACCCGACCCCCGTCCCCTTCAAGTTGTTCATGCCGATCGCTGCTCTCAGGGACCGGATTGCCAGCGTGACAGCCACATTCGATCGGACCGTCGGTGTCCATATTCGAAGAACAGACCATGATGACTCGAGACGTGAGAGCCCCACAGCTGCCTTCGTCAGATTAATGCAGGAGAGCGTCACGCGGGGCGACGCCAGCGATTTCTTTGTCGCCACCGACGACCCGGCAGAGGAAGCGGAACTCCGGCGCTGCTTTCGCATTCGGTCCCATCCCAAGCGCAGCCTCGATCGAATCGCCGTTGAGGCGATACAGGATGCCGTCGTTGACCTCTTCTGCCTCGCGGCCACGAGTCAGATCATCGGATCGGCGGGGTCCACCTTCTCAATCGTAGCCGCGGATCTGTCGGGTGTCCCGCTCATCGTCGCGAGATGAGGAGGCGAACCATTGGTGTTGAGAGGCAACCGTGTCTCGCGCACAGTTGAGTGTCGGCGCCTTGCGGTCGCGTGTCCCTCGGATCATCGCATCACTGGCCGCCAACGGCAGGCAAACGCGGCGTTCCGGAGCCATGTCCGAGGGGTCGATCGTCCAGGACGACTTGCGCGCTTTCACGGCGAATGCGACCACTACTACTATTTGTGCCCGGCTGGGTTACCCTCTGTGAAGAGGTAACCATCAGCCAATTCGCTCGTCACCGTTAATGATAAGCTGGCGCCCGTCACCATGTCGCGTGCGCGTTGAGGGTCTATGCGAAAACGGGCTTCGATGTTGAGCGTAATCGTCGTTCTGACGCTTGTCGCCGCGTGTGGCGGCAATCCGGCCGATCAGCAGGCCAACGCTTCGGCGACGCCCGCGGTCGCGCCCGCCGCCACGCCCGTCGCGGCTGTCCCCACCGCTTCCTATGGTTACGGGTTCTACAACCCGGAGAACGATGGTAACCGGACCTGGCGGTGGATGGGGAAAGAGGGGACGGTTGTACTTCCCAATCCACACACGGACTCGCGCCTCAGGATTTCCGTCGGTGCCCCGGTGGACAAAGCCGTGTTGCGAATCGAGTTGAATGGCGAGAAACTCGACGAGTTTCAGGTCAAGCTGGGGTACTTCGAAAAAACGTACGACGTGCCCGCCAGCAAACAGGGCCCGTACGAAGGATCGAATATTCGCATCGCGATGAGCGAGACGACCCTGGGCGGTGGCGATCCTCGTCAGCTTGGGTTGCGCGTCTTCGACGTCTCCTGGGCGCAGTAGTCGTTCTTGCCTTCTTCTCGGCGGCGGCCAGCGGGTCGGTAATAGCCGTGTCGAGCGGCAAAGAGTTCGCCCGGCGCCTGTACCAGTCGGGGCTTGAGTGCGTGCCCAGGTGATAGACCATTTCTGCACCTACTTCGATCATCGGTATGCGGTTCGGGGTCTGACCATGTGGCGATCCTTGAAAGCAAGCCGCCCGTCCGCAGTCCTCCACCTGCTTTGCCTCAGCGAGGCATGCGCCGAAATTCTTGGCGATCTGCGCCTGCCGGACGTGCATCTGCATTCGCTGCGCGACCTCGAACGGTTCGACCCGGAGCTGGTACAAGTCCGGGGCGCCCGCAGCCTGATCGAGTACTACTTCACGCTGACGCCCTGCCTGCCGCTTTATGTCTTCGCGCTATGCCCCGCGGTGGAGCGTCTCACGTACGTAGACGCGGATTTGTATTTCTTCGCCGACCCTGAACCGATCTTCGACGAGATGGGTGATGCTGCGATCGGAATGATCGAACATCGTTTTCCGCCGGCTTTGGCACACCTCGAGACCTATGGCCGCTTCAACGTTGGATGGTTGACGTTTCGGAACGATCCGGTCGCGCGAGCCTGTCTACAGAGGTGGCGCGAGCAGTGTCTGGCGTGGTGCTTCGATCGCCTGGAGGATGGACGCTTTGCAGATCAGAAATATCTCGATGAGTGGCCGGAACGATTCGGCGCCGTCCGCGTCATTCAACACAAGGGTGCGAATGTCGGGCCGTGGAATGTCGGGCGGTACGAACTGACGCAGGGTGACGGAAGTCTCAAGATCGGCGGCGATTCCCTTCTGTTCTTCCACGCCCACGGGTTCGAGCCGGAAGCGCCAGGTCGCCCCAGGGAGCTCAACCTGCGCAAGTACGGCGTCGAGGACACGGCGCTGCTGCGCGAGTACATCTTTTGCCCTTACGAGCACGCATTGAAGGACGCGATTGCCGCGATCGCGCCCGCTTTGGCGCTGGCACTCCTCGCCGACCACGGGCGCGACACAGCGGCGCGTCTCCAAGCGCTAGAGAACACGGTCACTCGACTGCAAGAGGCGCTGACGGCGAGCGAGGCCGAACGGTCGGCGCAACTGGGCGTGATTGACGGATTGCAGCAGCAGCTGGCCGTCAGTGAAACGGATCGGACGTCGAGGCTCGCGGTAATCTCGAAGCTGCAGAGCCTCCTCGACGCAAGCGAAGCCGACAGGTCAGCACGTTTCGTCGTCATCGACGGGTTGCAACAGCAGTTGCAAGCGAGCGAAGGCGATCGAGCCGCGCGCCTCGATGCCATTGAGCATCTGCGCGCGCAACTGGCGGCGAGCGAAGGCGATCGAGCTGCGCGCCTCGATGCCATTGAGCATCTGCGTGCACAACTGGCGGCGAGCGACGCGGATCGGGTTGCTGGCCTCAATGTCATTCAATCTTTGCGCGACCATCTCGCGTCCGCCGAGTCACAGAGGTTATCGCTCGAGCGTGACCGCGGAGCTCTTCAACTCGAGCTGCAGCGGCTGCATCAACAGCTCGACGCCATCCAGGCCAGCAGACTGTGGCGCTGGACTGCGCCCCTACGACGGAGGCCCTTCAGCCACTGGCCTTTTGCATCGCAGTCGTGACCTCGACTCAGCTCCCAACCATCAGCATTATCGTGCCCTCGTTCAACCAGGCGCAGTATCTGGGTGAAGCGCTGGATAGCGTCTTCCGCCAGGAGTATCCGTGTCTCGAAGTACTCGTCATGGACGGTGGCTCGACGGACGGCAGCCTTGATGTCATCCGCGCTTACGAGAGCCGTCTCACCTATTGGCAGAGCGGGCCCGACGGTGGACAGGCAGCAGCCGTGAACGAGGGTGTGACACGCAGCTCCGGTGAGCTCGTTGCGTGGCTCAACTCTGACGATCTGTACTGGAACGCGGCACTCTGGACCGTCGCCGATGCATACGTCACGAATCCCGGTTTCGGTCTGTATATCGGGAACGGGTTTCGATTCAACCAGGAGAGTCGCGAATATATCCCGTTTTGCCCGCATCATGTCGCGTTCAACCGGCAAGCCTTGAAGGAGGGGCTTGACTTCATTCAACAGCCGTCCGCGTTTTTCGGGCGACGAGCCTGGCAGGACGTCGCTGGCCTCAATCCGAACCTGCACTACTGCATGGATTGGGACATCCTGATTCGGATCGCCGACCGGTATCCCGTCGTCACAATCAACGAATTCCTCTCGGTGAGCCGTGAACACGGCGACACGAAGACACGGACCGGCAAGCTGAGTCGTGCCTCGGAGATCTGCAGGGTGGCCAGGATTCATACCGGTCGAGAGATGACTCCTGGCGCCGTCTACTACCTGATGGAGACGTTGCTGGGAGTAGTGGACGATCACTTTCCTGCGGAGTTGCGGCCGATTCTGTATTCCGCGATGCAGGTCACGACGCCGCTGCTTACGGGCGAGCCAGGCAACAATAGCTGTTTTCCTTTTTACCAGGACGCTCAGGATCGAATGTATTTGCCGTTCGCGCGCGCGTCGTCGGTGCGAGCGCCCGTCGCGCCCACACCGCATCCGCCGCCCACGATCAGCGTGATTACGCCTTCGTACAATCAGGCGCGTTATCTCGCGCAGACACTGGACAGCATCTTGAACCAGGAGTACCCGAACGTCGAATCGATCGTGATCGACGGTGGTTCCACCGACGGCAGTATCGACGTTCTCAAATCCTACGAAAACCGCCTCAAATACTGGGTTTCGGAGCCTGACCGCGGTCCCGCCCATGCAATCAACAAGGGATTTGCGAGGGCAGAAGGAGAGATCGTCGCCTGGGTGAACTCGGACGATGTGCTCGCGCAAGGCGCGCTCGCGGTGGTGGCACAGGAGTTTTCACGAGATCCCGAACTCGATCTCGTATACGCGAACGCGCTTTACATTGACGAGAACAATCAACTGTTCCTCGCCGATCACGGAACGCACAAGACCGGCCTTTACTACGGAAAAATGCAGCCGCTGCACATGGTGCCGGCATATTGGGCGTATGTCCACGCCATTCCGCAGCCAACCGTCTTCTTTCGTCGCCGCCTGCTGGACTCGTGCGGCTTGCTCGATGAGTCATACCATTTCATCTTCGATTTCGAGTTCTTCTTCCGCGTGATGTGGAAAGCGAAGGCCAAGAAGATCGAACGGACACAGGCCTTCTATCGCATCCATGCCGCCGCCAAGACGAGCGACTGGAACAAGTTCCTCGTGGAGTTGTATCGCTTCAGTCGCGGCTGGTGGCCGCGCCGGCGTACAGCCGCCTTTCAACATACGCTCCGGGATTTCGTCACCAGTTACATGCGCCGGCGATTTCCAGGCACGCAGCGCGATCTGCGCTACTGGATGGCGGCTGCCGCAGTGGCGCTTTCGGCCATCACCAAGGTAGGCAATCCCGAGGCGATGCAGTTCCGGTTCGTCCGCAAAGCGACCGTGGATCAGAACGTTCCGAAGCCGGACCTGCAGCTCCCTGCACGTTTCCCGGCCCCGCCGCTGCGGGCTCCGGCAATCGATCGCACGCGTTTGCGATACCGTTCCATCTTCTGCTCGTTCTTGTGGCCCAAGCACCCCGGCCGATCCGGAGGTGAGATTCGGGACTTTTACCTGTTGCGGCACTTGCTGTCGATGAGCCGCGTGGACTTCGTCGCGCTGTACGAGTCCGCCGCCCGCGACGACAGACCGGATTACCTGAGGCAGCACGTCGAATCATTGCAGACGCCGTCGTCGATACAAGCCGCGCATCCGGACGTCATTCAGGCGGATGCGTTGACGCCGCAGGTTTTCACCCGCCTGGCCGATTGGGCTCGTCAACACCAATTGCCCGTGGCGGGCTTCCGTTACCACTGGGATGCAGCCGTGCGATTCCCCGTGATCCAGACGTACGCCGCGAAAAGGCTCGAAGAGATGGTGGAGACAGATCGGCCCGATTTCCTGTTCGTGAGTCCACAAGCGAATCCGGTTGCGCTGACGCTGGATGCCTCAACCTCCGACACTCGGCTCGTGATGGCCTCGTATGACGTCGAGTCGGTGCGAATGCGGCGAATGATTGCCGCATTGCCGCCACGGGCGCGAATTGCCGCAAGGCTGGAAGCGCGCCGCGCGCGGGTCTTCGAACGCGACAATCTTGCTCACTATGATGGCGTGATTGCGGTCAGCGAGCTGGACAAGCGCACCTTCGAGGAGGAGTACGGCATCGACTCCGCGCGCGTGCTGGTTATCGAGAACGGCGTAGACCCCGAGTATTTTCAGTTCATCGGCCGAAACAACACGGCAGGTCGGCACGTTGTCTTCGTCGGCAACTTCGGCTATTTGCCGAACCATCAGGCGGGAATGCGGCTTCTGCGCGACATCATGCCGCTGGTGCGCAGCCGCATACCGGAGGTCCGGGCGTGGCTGGTCGGAAGCGGTGCAAACGACGAGCTCAAGAACGCCGCACGAGGGCAATACGACATCGTCACCGGCCAGGTCGATGACGTGCGACCGTACTTGGCGCTCGCTTCCGTGGCGTGCGTTCCGCTGAGCGCGGGGAGTGGAACCAAATACAAGGTGGTCGAGGCGATGAGCGCGGGTGTACCGGTTGTGTGCACGAGCCTTGCAGCCGAGGGGCTCCACCTGGAACATGACCGCCACGTCATGCTTGCTGACTCCGATGCGGAGATCGCAGACGCTGTGACCGCCCTGCTCAATGACTCGGCGCGAGGTGCCGTGCTGGCCGAGGCTGCAAGGAGCTACGTCGAGCAGCGCTATTCCTGGGATGCGAATCTGAGTCGTTTGCAGCCATGGCTCGAAACGCTGAAGCAGCTGCCGCGCCGCGGGACGTCGGAGGCGGCATCGCCACCGTTACGCCGACGTGCGTAAATCTTCGTGTCGCCGGTACTTCATTCGTGGATCGACGTTCCCGCTGATCGCCAGACGTCACTTACTCATTTCGTGGTCCGTGGATGGTGCTTCCGCGACGACGGAGTGCCCATCGTCGCAGTTCGTGCCCGCAGCGGCAATCGGACGTTCGACGGCATTTACGGCGATGTGCGTCTTGATGTGGAGGCCGCCTTTGGAGGCGCACAGGGCAGCCGCGATTCCGGCTTCGAGATTCCGGTGACACTGTGGCACGTCGCGGCCCGGTGTGTGATCGAGGTCAGGACTGCCGATGGTGTGTGGGAGACAATGGCGGCGATTTCCGTGCGTCGGCAGCCGGTGCGCAGCGTGCCCGCCCGTGTCAGATGGGCCCGATTCTGGACGCATGCATGGCTGGGAAGTCCGCGGGCGTGGGTCGGACTCTCGGCGGATGAGCGCGACTATGCCGTGGCGCGGACGCGCGTGCGCGGCTGGTTCAACCTTGCTCCGGAGCCGCAGCACGCCCCACGACCGCTCGCATCCGAACGCTTCCCGCTATCGACGCGTTCGGCGCAGGATCTTCCGCGTCTCTCCGTAGTGACCCCTTCGTACCAGCAGGGAGCGTTTGTCGAGCAGACCATCCGCAGTGTTGTTGACCAGCAAGGCGTCGGCATCGATTACGTCGTCCAGGATGGCGGATCGAGCGACGGAAGCGTCGAGATCATCCGCAAGTACGCCGATCGGCTGACTCATTGGGAGAGCACGCCCGACAAAGGCCAGGCGCACGCCATCGTGCAGGGGTTCGCGCGGCGACCTGCGCGCCCGGACGACATGATGATGTTCCTCAACTCCGACGATGTGATGATGTCTGGTGCGGCGCGGTTCGTAGCCAGCTATTTCGATCGTCACCCCGACGTCGATGTCGTTTACGGTCACCGTATTCTCATCGACGTCGACGGCAACGAAGTCGGTCGGTGGATTACGCCTCGTCCGGCCGCCAACGACCTCCGGATGCACGATCTGGTGCCGCAGGAGACTCTGTTCTGGCGGCGACGTCTCTGGGATCGCGTGGGCGGAATCGACACACGATTTCAGTACGCGCTGGACTGGGACCTGCTCCTGCGGTTCATGGCCGCAGGTGCGCGCATCGTCCGACTGCCGTGGTTTCTAGCCGCCTTTCGGCTCCACGGGGAGCAGAAGACGCAGACGCGCGTTGCCGAAGCGGGCGTTCCGGAGATGGAGCGCCTGCGCGAGCGCTCGCTGGGCCGTCGCGCCACGCACGACGAATTACATCTGGCGATGCGACGGGCGCAACTCGACAGCGCGTTGTGCTACGCGTTGCTGAGGCGTGGCTGGCGCGTCTGAGGGTGATCCTCATCCGGTCGCGACCGATGCCTCGTGTCCGATTCGGTCGCCTCCAGCGCAGCGCGAAGTGCAGTCTGAAAAGCTGTCGGCGAGTAGTCGGCCGCAACACGGCGCAATGCGTGTTGTCGCACGAGCGTCCAAAGCTGCGGATCGCGGTACAACCGAGCACACGCGTCAGCAAACGCGTCGGGTGTGTCGGCTGCGAGCAGTTCCACGTCAGGTGTCCACCCCAGCTGCCGCGACAACAGCGACGTGCAGACGACCGGTACCCCGTGCGCCGCTGCCTCCACGACCTTGAGCGGGATGCCCGCCGCAAAACGAGTCGGAGCGATGAACAGCCTGGCATTCTCGTAGAGCGGCAACAAGTCCTGCACATTCGCTATGACGCGAATCGCCGGCCCGGCGAGCGCGACGACTTCGTCCGGAGGATTCTGGCCCGCCACAACCACAGGCGGCGGCGAGTGCAACGAATTGGTCAGCCGTGGAAGCACCTCGCGAGCAAACCAGAGGACCGAATCGGCGTTGGGGGACAGCGGGTCGAACGCGCCGATGAACAGGATGTCGTGTCGATCTCCAAACGCGCCGGCTGTGAGGCGTACTTCGCAGGCGTGACGGAGGATGATGACGTGCCGCGCGCCGCCTTGCACGAAAGCGGCTTGCTCCATCTCCGAGACGGCGAGAACAACGTCGGCGTCGCGCACGAGTTCGACCTCGGACCGGATGGCGCGATCAACGTCCGCAGCGCTTGCGCCAAGACCTGTGAGCCGGCGCCGTTCGATGTCGCGAATCGCGGTCACGGCTTCGGCGTCGTAAATTACCTCCATTCCCCATCGATCCGGCGGCCCGAGCCGCGCACGCAAACGCTCCATGTTGTGGCTGCGACTGACGATGACCGTGTGGTAGTACCCGGCGCGCGCCTCCAGGAACTCACGCAGACGCTCGGCTCCCCAGTCGAGCATCACCTCGACGCCCCGCGGGATGTCGCGGTACACAGATGCCCAGGCTTCGGACAGAAACGACAGCGGATACAGCGTTACGAAGTGGCCGAGTGCCGTCAGATGGCGCAGCAACTCCGCAGCGCGTCCGAAGCCGAATCCGGTCGAGCCGTGCGGCACGCGATCGTCGAACACGAGAATGCGGCGCCCGGTTGTCCGATGTCGGGCCGCAACGATGTGTGCGGGATCCGGTGGCTGCTGGCGCTGCAGCCACGTGGCGTGCTTGGCCGCGAACAACCGCCGACGTTCCGTTTGCAGCCCGCCGGCGCGTTGCAGAGATCCTGAACTGGCAAACTCGAAATGAATGGCGACGGCTCGCGGCTGGTACATGACGCGATAACCGCGTTCCCACAACTTGACGCAGTAGTCCACATCCTCGTAGTAGGCGGGGTCATACGCGCGGTCCAGGCCTTCGACGGCATTGAACAGGGTCCGCGGAGTGAGAAGGAGAGCCCCCGAACAGAAGTCGACATCGCGTTCGAAGGCGTATTCCGCAGCCGCGGGCGCCGCATCACGACCGTATCCCAGACATGATCCGTCCTTCCACACAATGGCTCCGGCCTCCTGCAAACGGCCGTCTGGAAGAATCAGCTTGCCCCCGACGGCTCCGAGATCGCGCTGCGATTCCGCGCACTGCACCATCGCCTCGAGGCTGCCCGGAAGAATCTCGGCGTCGTTGTTGAGCAGTAGCAGGTACGTACCGCGCGCGTGAGCGGCAACCGCATTGATTCCAGCTCCGAAACCAGCGTTCGAGCGGTTGCGAATCGCTGTCACTCCATCCACCCTGGCGAGCAGCGCCGGCGTCAGATCGGTTGACGCATTATCGACGATGACTACTTCAAGCGGCAGCGAACAGGAGGAGAGCGCCCGGAGGCAACGGAACGTGAGCTCGGCGCGATTGAACAAGACGAGGAGCACCGACACGGTCGGGTTTTCGTTCCGTGTGAAGGCCAGCCGCGCCTCGGTCGCCAGAAATGCGAGCAGTTCGGTGGTCGCCGCCCGCGCGATCGCATCTTTCAGGGCGTGTGGGGCGCGGGACACGTTGATGTAAGAGGCGCCTGCGTCCGGCGCCGCCATCACCCCGCGCAGATGTCGGAGGTCGATCATCCACCGCGATGGCGACAGCGGCAGACGGCCCTCGCGCAGGGCGGTGAGGGCAAGCTTCGCCGCGCGGAGCAGAAATGCGAAAGGGGAGACTTCCAGGGAAATCCGTCCTTCTGTTCGCCGTCTGGCCAGGATCGTCTCGCTTCTACACAGAGAAGTCCCACATCTTTGGAGGTGGGCGTTATCCCGTCCGACGGCATGGATGGTGAACCGTTTGCTACGCTAACTGTCGCCCGCTCGTCGACAATGTGCGGAGTTCGCGGACATTGTAATGCGATATACGACCGACGATCCGAGGCGCTGCTGCCGGAGCTGACATGAATGGCGCTCCACGACTTGATGGCACCGCGGTCGTCGTTCTGAACTATCGGACGCCGCACAAGACGATCCGCGCCGTCCATTCCGTGCAGAACTCGCGGAGCCCCGCTGCTGCGATTATTGTCGTCGACAACGCGTCGGATGATGGATCGTCCGCATTGCTCCAGGCCAGCCTGCCTGGTATCCGCCTCATCACAAATACCCACAACGACGGATTTTCCGCCGGCTGCAACATCGGCATACGTCAGGCGCTGGAGAGCGGCGTCGGCCGTGTTCTTCTTCTCAACAGCGATGTGATCGTTCCCGCGGACATGCTGGGCCAGCTCGAAAAAGCGCTCGATGGCGATCATCTCCTCGGAATCGTTGGCCCCCTCGTGCTGTCGTCGACCAACCCAGAGTGCGTAGAGTCGGCCGGAATCGCGTACTCGCGACGGACAGGCAGGATGCGGCACCGCGACTTTGGTCGCGCCCGCTCCGCCGTGCAAGAGTTCACGACGCACATCGTCGACGGCGTCAGCGGCTGCGCGATGCTGATTCGACGCGACGTGATCGAGCGCATCGGTCTGTTAGCCGAGGAGTACTTCTTCGGTTTCGAGGATCTCGATTACTGCCTCAGAGCGCGGCAGGCTGGACTGCTGACGGCATGCGCAGGCCGGACTTTCGTACTGCATGAAGGGAGCGTCTCAATCGGTCGGACCTCACGACTTCGCGTTTACTATGCGACGCGGAATCACCTGCTTCTCTCCAACCGCTTTGGCGCGAGCTCGCGCGTGGCCCGCTGGATCCGGGCGGCGAATGTCATGGCGCTGAACGCCGCATTCGCCGCCACGGTAACAGAGCTGCCACGCCGCGAGGCGCTGGCTGGCTTCGCCAGCGGAGTGCGAGATTACTTCGCTGGCCGCTTTCACAGAGCGGCGTCATTGCCGGCGACCGAAGCCCACCGACACTAGCCGCCGAGTCACGGGCCTAACGCGTCTCCACTCTCCTTACTGAACAACGTCGAAGGCGATGCTGTTGCTCCACGCGCCGAGGTCGGTCATCACGGTCGCATCCACCTGCCAGCTGTACGAACCGGGCGGCAAACGGAGGGCGGGCGTAAACGAGCACAGAGGCGTGTTGGCGCACCCGGCCTCGGCCGCTCCGACGGTAAACCTCTGAACCGGGAGCGTGCTGGTGTTGATTTGGAGCACGTATCTCGTCGCAAGAGGCGATGCGTTCCAGAGAAAGGTGGGGTGCATCGTCGTGGTGCCGCCGATCGGACTCACCGGAGTGGGTGCAACGACGTAGATCAGGTTTACGATGGCGCTGCCAGCATTACCCGCGAGGTCCTGCGCCCTTACAGTGGCCGTCGTCAGCCCCGGCTCCAAGGTCAGTAGGGCGGTCCAGTTGCCTGTCCCGATCGCGGTGCCCTCGGTTCCGCGATCCGTCATCCATTTCACGGAAGTTACGGAGACGTTATCCGTTGCGGTACCCGCAAGTGTGAGCGTTGGTGCGTTGGTTTCGTAGAGCGAGGACGTACTGAATGGTGAGGTCACCACAACCTTCGGCGGCGTAGTATCAGGCGTGGCATGAGAGGTTCCGGAGATGGTCCAGATGAACGTCACCGTCGAGGCGAGCACTCCGTCCGAAGCGCTTGCCGTAACCACATATGTCCCTGCCGTCGTTGGCGTTCCCGTGATGAACCCTGTACTCATCGTAAGCATGAGACCGGGCGGCAGGCCCGAGGCGTTATAGGAAACCGGCTTCCCGTCCGGATCGCTTCCCACCAGCTGCAGTGAGAGTGACGTGCCCAGGGCGGAACTTTTATTTCCCGGATTCTGCAGAACCGGATACTGATTGCTGTAGGCGGACACCTCAGTCGACAGGGACCCGACGAGTGGGCCCGCCGCATACGAGGCGACGGCGAAGTAGTATCGCTCTCCCGGAACAGCCTGCGTGAAGCTGAAGGTCGTTGTGTTGCCCACGTCGAACTCTTGAGCGTAGGAGCGGGATGACGTTCCTACATAGACGCGGTAACCAGTGAGCGTGGAGTCGTCGACCGGATCCCAAGCCAGTGTGAGGGTGTCGGCGCAAAGCGTGCCCGGAATGAGGAACGCCAGGGCAAAGAAGATTCCGCGCAAAACGATGGCTCCCTTACGCGCACCCCGAGGTGGACGGCTACAACCCGCGCGTGCGCGTAACCGCGGGCGACCGCTTCATGGGCGGACCTAACGCTGGGATCAGGGGGGACGGTACGCTTCGGCGCTCGATCGGGCCGGCGCGCCTAGCACCTTGGTGAGGAGACACCGAAGGTAGCATGGTCGAAGTTGGCACGCAAGCGCGCACTCCTGCGCGTTCCTGCCAACCACTTTCCGCCGGAATCCCGAAGTTCTTGCTATCTATCGGGTGCTGCGGTGCTCAGACTTAGACTGGTGTACGAGATTGGAGCAGAAAACCGCGGAACTGGAAGAGAAAACTTTGAAAATCTGACGAGGACAAGAGCCGAGTCATCGATTCGTCCAGCCGCGCGTCAATCGCTCGCGAAGTGACTCCACGCTCGGATCGCGTTCAAGCGCGGGGTTGCGGCGCAGCGCCTCTTTCAGATGGGCCTCCGCGGCAGGGATGTCGCCAGTCGCTGCCGAGACGACCGCCGCGTGCAGCCTGATGTCGGCGTTGGTGGGTGCTCCGCGGACCGCTTCGCTCATCAGCGTCTTGCTGGCCGTGTCGTTCCCGAGCAGGTGCTCGATCCACGCCAACGTATCGACGATCGTCGCGTTACGTCCCGACAGATTTACGGCGCGCAAGGCGAGTGGGCGGGCCGCCGCCGCCTCGTTCCGGTAGACCGCGAGGTTGTAGGCGAGGTTGTTCAGCGCCGTCACATTGTTCGACTGAATCTCGAGCACGCGGCGATACCCCGCGATTGCCCCGTCGTGATCGCCGCTCGCTTCGTCGACCATTGCCAACCGCAGTTGTGCCGCGACCAGCGTTGGCGCTGCGGAAACGATCTGTGCCAGCACCGCTCGCGCTCCCGCACGGTCTCCGCGCTGAAACCGTGTTTCGGCGCGAACGATTTGCGCTGCCACCTTCGGCTCGGCGTGCAGTGCGGCGCTGGCGACACGCACCCGCCGCGCGCTGAACCACTCGGGAAGGTCGGTTGCCGGATCGATTGGCGGCTCCAGGTCCGCCCTGGCCAGCGTGTTTCGGGGAAACGGCTGGCACAGGGGATCGCCGACGATGATGGTTTGCCAGCTGAGGAACGGAGTGGCGAGGTAGAACGACTCTGCCAGATTGAAGCCTGCCAGATACGCAGGAAACAGCACGTTGGGGCGAACGATGCCCTGCAGGAACGGCTCGGCGACGTTACCGGACACGCCGGTCACGCCTTCACGAATGAGATCGCCGATGAGCGATTGTGGCGAACCTGCGAACCATGTCGCGCGGTTGAAGGAGTCCTTCATCGGCACCCATTCCTGGGGCGGCGGTTCGAACGTCCTCGCGTCAGCGCCGGCGAATGTCCCGGCAATCGCCCCCGGAGCGAACTTGATTCCGACCGAGCGCTTCCGCAATTGCGGATCGGTCGATCCCCATGAGAAATAGCCCAGGACGGGCTCCGCCACGACTGCCGGTTTCGGCGTTGTCTCCAACATGACGCGGTCGGGATTACCTGTCGACCGGATCGTCTGCGCCGTCAGCTCCAGCCAGTCCTCGCCGGCACGCGCGACGAGGGCGCCGCGTTGGTCGAGGACGATGCGTCCGACTGGTCCTGCCTGCAACGCGGTGTCGACGAGTGTGGTGGCTTCCTCCACGGTGAACGCGTCGAGTCGCGTCACCAGATAGATGTCCTGCTCACGGTGAGAGAATCGGCGCGCATCGCGGAGCGCGCTGGTCCCCAGAAAATATGGATTGGCAATCTGACCCGTAGTCTCGACCGGGATGCCCGTCAGTCGTCGATATAAGAGGGTCAATTCTGAATCGACGCTGGACATGCTTCCCTCGCGGCCGCCGCTGCCGCTGATGCGCAGCGGCACCCCCTTGGTGAGCACGATATAGAGGACTCGATCCTGCAGCCCGTCACGTGCGAGCGCTGCTCCAATCGGCCCTTCGATGGCGGAGAGATAGGTGGACCGGTCGATCGTTTCGTCAGCGGGCGCGTGGATCCGGATAACGTTGGTCGACGGGATCGCCCTTTTCTGCACGTAATGTTGGCCGACGACCTGCGACGCGGCGCTGTTGTCGTTAATGACGACGGCGACGTTGTCGGCCGACTGTGCGGCAGCCTGACGCGGGAATCCGAAACAGAGGACCGAGAGCGAGACGACCATCGCGCCGATCCCGCGCATTCGACTCAGTTCCGCGCGATGTCGTCCACTGCTTCCGGGAGCTGAAAACCTGTCCTTCACAGCCGTCCTCTTCGCGTCATTTGTTGTTATCGGGTAATTACGGCGTCACCTTGTCGACGCTCCGTCTGAAACAATCGGACGCTTCGGGGTCCGCAGGTGCGAAGGCCATCGCCGACCGACAGAGGTCGGCCGCTCGAGCACTGTCGCGGAACACCGTCGCCTCGATGACGGCCAGCGCCACGTGCGCCTTCACATCGCGAGGCGCACGTGCGACGGCGAGCTCCAGTTGCTCGCGTGCCTGCTTGCTCTCGCCGCGCTCCAGTAAACACCAGGCATGGCCAATGTACGGCGCCGGCGCGCTGGGACGAATCTGCTTCGCGCGGCGATATGCGCTGATGGCATTGTCGCAATCCGCAGATACCCGGTACGCTTCAGCAAGTCCATACTGCGCGGTGAATGCGTTCGGAGCTTTCGAGGCTGCGTCTTTCCACAGCGAGACAGGATCGGCCCATACGCGTTCGCGCGCCAAGGTGGCCGCCGCCAATATCGCCATCACGGCGACACCGGCGATGATTGCCGCTCGCGTCGATCCGGATCCAAACCGCGACTGCACGCGCATGCGTTCCGCAATCGTGGCAAACGCGAGAAAGAAGCCGACGCTCGGCAGGTAAAGGCGGTGTTCCGCCATCGGGTGCCCGGCGTCCTGAAGGACCACCAGCGCCGCCGACGGCACGAGCGCGATGAGGAACCAGACGATCCCGAAGGTCGCAAGAGGCTGACGCCGGCGCATCAGGGCTGCAAGGCCGAGACAGATGGCCAGCGTCGCCACGCCTCCGGCAACGCGGAGATCGAGCAGCGAAGGGAGCGGAGCCACCGCCGGGACAAGGCTCAATGACTTCGGTACCAGCAAGAGACCGACATACCGCTGCAGAACGTGCAGTTCGAGGAACGCGTTGCGCCACTGCAGGTCGCTGGACTGGATCATCTCGAGACTGACGTAGCGCCAGAGTCGGAAGCTTCCGAGAACGAGCACCAGCGCCAGCAGCGGCACATGCACGCGCCACAGTCTTCGTCGGGCACCATTGTCAGGACCGACGACGATCCAGTCGTAGGCAAGAACGACGGCGGGCAGAGCAACCGCCACTTCTTTCGCCGCGATTGCACACAGAACGGTCGCTGACCCCACGACTGTCCACTCGGTTCGGCGCCCGCCGGACATTTCAAAGGCACGGACGAAACACAGCATCGTCCCCAGGATGAGGGTTGTTGCCAGCACCTCGGCGCGGCCGCTGATGTAAGTGACAGCCTCGGTTTGCACCGGATGAATGGCGAAAAGGCTCGCGACCACCAGCGGAATCACCAGCGGGGCAGGGCTGGCGGGCGTTGATGCGCCGCCGACCCGAGTTGCCACCGCGCGGACGAAATAGAACACCAGGAGGATGTTGATCCCGTGCAGGAGAAGATTCGTCGCGTGGTACCACAGAGGATTGAGGCCGCCCCACGCGAAGTCCAGGGCATAGGAAAGATTCGTCAGCGGCCGCGTGGGGTATGCGCGGAGCACATCGACTGGATGGGAGAGATCGCGAATCGAGGCGTTCCTGACGATCTCGACCAGGTCGTCGTACACAAACGGGCTCTGCAGGCTCGGCGTATACAGCAATATCCCGAGCAACGCGAGGTTGAGCGCCATCAACGCAGCGGTGTTGCGCCGTCGACCGCGATCTGAGGCGGGCTGCACAGCCGGCGCGATGTCCGAATCGGCAATCACCCCACGCTCCGGTGTGCAAAACTGCGCAGAGTCCCCGCGAACAAGCGCGTCAAAGAAGTGGGAGTTGGCAATTGGAGGTTTCTATTGTCCAATGCGACCGACAATAAATCGACCCACGCGCTTACCGGGTCTTCGGGCGAGGCATGCTTGTTGCGGGGAGGATTCGAAAGCTCGTCCTTAAGTGGTGGCAAACGGCCGACCGGGCGCAGTTTGCTTGAGCATTGTCTTCCCCCCATGGGATTTATCGGAGAGGACCCGAGTTTTCACGAGGCTGCCTCGCCTCGATCGAACGCGACACGCGCACGCGAGGGAGTAACCGCACGGCGGCTCGCCCGCATTCTAACGCGTGTGTCCGGCGTCGACGCGGTGTGTGCCGCCGTCCTGCGTCAGGCGACGCGCGTCGTCCCCAGTCGCCTCGGCGCGTTTGCCGTGCCCACCGAGACCGGCGCACTGATGATCGTCGCCACTCACGGCTATTCCGCGTTGCTGGTGCAGGACCTCCGCATTCAACCGGGTAGCGGCATCCTCGGCTCCGTCTACGCGAACGGAACGCTGCTGCGGGTCGAAGACGCGACCCGCTTTGCGGTCGGCCATCGACGTCGCGCACGGTACCGAACCAATTCATTCCTGGTGGTCCCTGTCAAAGCCGGCGAGGAAACACTCGGCGTGCTGTCGCTGTCGGATCGATTGGACGATCAACCGTTTTCGCCCGAGGACGCGGCAGCCATTCGCGCCCTCATGGCGCCGACCGCGCTGGCGCTCGGCCGTGAAGCAGCGCGGCGCGAGGCCAGGCGATTTCTTCATGCCTCCACTATTGACCCGGTGAGCGGTCTGTTCAATCGTCGCTACTTCCACGTACGGCTCGGAGAGGAGCTCGAACGGGCGCAGCGGCACGGCATGTCGGTTGCCCTGCTGATGCTCGACATCGACGACTTCAAACGCATCAATGACGATTTTGGTCATGTCGCTGGCGATATCGTGATCAGGGACATCTCCGAGATCCTGCGCCACTCGGTCCGCGTCTTCGACGTGTGCACCCGCTACGGCGGTGACGAGTTCGCGATCGTGATGCCAGGCATCGGCAGCGAGAACGCTGCCAGTATTGCCGAACGCATCCGCCATCGGCTCGACGTCTATCAGCCGCAGGCGCCGGAATTCATGCACCTGCGCGTGACGGCGAGCATTGGCCTCGCGGTCTCGGAAGGGATCGCCACGCGCGAGCTCGTGGATCGTGCCGATCGTGCACTGCTGCACGCGAAGAGCAGCGGAAAAAATCGCGTCGTTCGCGCAACACCGATCGGGCCGACGTCGTCGAACAACACCGACGCGATTTCATCCTAACCCCGCGGTTCGCTTCGGTTGAGTACGAACCACGAAGGTCGCTTCGCGACAAACACGAAGATCACGAAGAATTCCTTTGAATTCTTCCTCTTCGTGTTCTTCGTGTATGCCGTCAGGCCTTCGTGGTTGATCAACTGAAGTGAATTTCGGTGTAGTTGGCATCCCACCGCGCAAAGTACGCGCGGCGGCGCCCCGCCTTGCGCAGATATGCCGCGCAAAGTCCTGCAGCGGCCGGCCATTCCGAGCTCGTTCGGCATTTCCGTGTTCATGTCGTCGTGCCTTCGTGCCGATCCTCTCTGTATAGGGATTTTCTGCCTCCCTTCATCGGGAAGATGGTGGAGACGGTTTTGCTCTCGCAAGAAATCTCTTCCACCCCGGGAAGAACTTCAGTTGCGACATTCCTTGTGGAGCGGAACCGGGGCTCCCGCCGCGCGTTCTGTGCGCGGTGGGGTAGCCAAAGCGAGCATCTATGACGCGTGAAGGACAGGGGTCGTTGGAGCAACCGGTACTGATTGGCGAGAGCACGGCGATGGCGACGCTGCGGCTGGAGATCGAAAGCGCGGCGCGCACGCAGGCCAAAGTGCTCATCCTCGGCGAGACCGGAGTGGGCAAGGAAGTCGTCGCCAGGCTCATTCACCTGGGCGGGGCGCGACGCACTCGTCCGTTCGTCGCGGTGAATTGCAGCGGCATTCCGGAGACGCTGCTCGCCTCCGAGCTGTTCGGCCATGTCCGCGGAAGCTTCACCGGTGCCTACCGCGACAAAATCGGATTGGTGCGTCAGGCGGATCACGGGACGCTCTTTCTCGACGAGCTCGGCGAGATGAGCCTGCAGATGCAGGCGGCGCTCCTGCGGTTCACCGAGACGGGCGAGATTCAGCCCGTCGGCGCCGATCGACCGACCGGTCGCACCGACGTGCGGTTGATCACGGCCACCAATCGCAACCTCCGCGCGCAGATCGACGCCGGCGCGTTCCGTGAGGATTTCTATTACCGCCTCAACGTCATTCAGATCGTGATCCCGCCGCTGCGCGAGCGTGGCAGCGATTGCCTGCTCCTGCTCGATTACTACTTGCAGCGCGCCAGCGAGGCGCATGCGGTCCCTGCACCGACGCTGTCGGCCGACGCCGAACAGGTGCTGCTGACGTATCAGTGGCCTGGCAACATCCGCGAGCTGCGCAACGTCGCCGAACGCCTCGCGCTGCGCGATTTCCGGCGGCCGATTACCACCGCCGATCTGCCGAGCGAGGTCCGCGGCACGACCGAAGGCGCGATCCCGATGCCTGCCCGCGCGATGCGCGAGACGAGCGAGCCGGTCATGCAGATGCGTCGCAAAGAGGCGCCGTCACCGATGCTTGAGCAGCTGTGGTCACGATTGATGGCGGGCGAAGAGTTCTGGACCAGCGTGCATCAGGCCTTTCGAGCGCACGAGATCACCAGGACCGACCTGGCGATGCTCATCGACCGCGGGTTGCGGCACACGCACGGCAGCTATCGCGCGCTGCTCAAGGTGTTCAACATGCCGCCGACCGATTACAAGCGGTTTCACGCGTTTCTCTATCAGCACAATTGCAATCTTCCGGTGGCCGCGTATCGCAATCCCGGCAACGCGATTCGGACCCGCCAACGCGAGGCGCCGGCGGTGCAAAGGGCCTCGTGACGCGGCGACCTTATCGCGGGGGGGACGCGTCAGTGTAGACGGTGCGCGTGGTCGGCAGCGGATGGCGACCACTCGTTGGCGAGGATCGACCACAGGTACTGATCCAGACTCCGGCCGCCGTGACAGAAGCCCTGACGGAGCACGCCTTCGCAGACGGCACCGAGCTTCTTCAGCGCCCCGTTGGCGCGTCCATTTGTCACAACCGTACGCGCCTCGAGGCGACGGACACCGACCGTGTCGAATAGGTAGGTGAGCACGGCACGCGCGCCGTTCATGAAGAGGCCGGTTCCCCAGTACGGCTGTCCGACCACGAATCCCCATTCCGCCGTCTGGAAATTGGCTTCGAGCTGGCGCACCTGAATCAGACCGGCGGCAGTGTCCACGCCGTCGGGCACCAGCGCGAAGCAGATCTGCAGTCCGCCGGTCTGTTGATCGCGCGTCCAGTCGATGAATTCAGTGAAGCGTTCAGCGGTGGAGGGAGGCGGCCACAGGAACCGTCCGACCGACTCGGTCGCGCACATCGCACACAGTGCCGGGGCGTCCTCCCGGCGCAAGCTGCGGACGAGGACGTTGTCGCTCTTCAGCAGCGGTGTGGCGGCGCGCCAGCGGTCGGCAGCGGGCGCCGTTGCACTGACGCCGACGGAATCGTCTCGGTCGCGACGCAGCGTGGTCATCGTGCGGGTGTTGTCCTGATTTCCGCGTCGCCGCGTGTGCCGCCACTGGCCGGTCGACTGTCCCCGCGGTAATCGGCAAGAAGGGTCGCGCCTATAGCTGCATGCTGTTGCACGCTGCGACCCGCAGGAATCAGCTATCAGGAATCTGGATTCAGGGCTGATCGCGGAAACAGGCGGTGGGATTCAGTCGATGTGCAGCCTCAACGCCGATTCCTCTCGCCTGTTCCCTGGCCCAGCCCTGAATCCTGATACCTGATTCCTGATTCCTTCAACGAGCGTGCTTCCGCCGCGATGCGTCGGCCGTGAGCGGTCGCCGCCTGTGGTGTCGGCGATTCGTCTGCTGGCGCAACGATGGTCAACCCGGCCGCGTGCAACGCCTGCTCGAATCGCTGCACCGATGCGGCATCACGATTGCGGACGATGGCGCCGACTTTGCGCGTAAGCGCGCCAGCAGCACCGAGCGAGCGCAGCAGTTCGAAATATTCGCTCCATCGGAGCGAGGCGGGATCGCAGCTGGAGGTTGGCGCGACGACGATCGCGTCGGCGCCGCGCACGTCGGCTTCCGTCGGCACGACGTATTCCTTCCGCATGCGTTCGAGCGTCTCGGCGTGCGCGCGGCCGTTCGCGAGCAGCTGCGTGGAATCCGCATCAGACAATCGCCGCAGACGAATCAGCGCGCGCTCCTGCACCGCACCCACGGCCGCTGACAGTGCGCGAGTCTCGGCGGCGCCGGACTGTGAGTAGAAGGTAACCAGCACGACGAGCGGCGACATCGATGGCTCCTCACGCCAAGTCGAACAGCAAGACCTCTCCGCCGCCTGTGCCATCACCGGCGATCGTGAGCAGCTGCTCGTCGCTGACCGCGGCGCCGTCGCCTTCGTTGAGGGCTGTGCCGTTCAACGACACCGACCCGCGTACGACCTGTGCCCACGCATGCCGTCCCGGTGTGAGCCGGTGTTCAACGCGATCGGTGGGACCGAGTTCGGCGGCGAACATGCGGGCGTCCTGGTGGATGAAGGTGATGCCGTCACCTTCCGTTCCGTAGGGCGCGGCCAGCAAGCGCAGCCGTCCCCGCTTCTCGTCGGGCGCAAACGCCACCTGCTGATAGGACGGGGCGAGGTCCTCGGCTGCCGGCTCGATCCAGGTCTGAATCAGGTGCACCGGCTCGGACTCCGACGCGTTGAACTCGCTGTGCACCACTCCCGTCCCCGCCGACATTGTCTGGATTTCATTGGGACCAAGCGTGTGCCGCTCGTTCATGCTGTCGCGGTGGGCGAGCGCACCCTCGAGCACGTAGGTGACGATCTCCATGTCGCGATGCGCGTGTGGACCGAAGCCCTTGCCCGGCGCGATGCGATCGTCGTTCAGCACACGCAGCGCGCGGAAGCCCATGTGATTCGGATCGTGATAGCTGCCGAACGTAAATGTGTGATGGGACTGCAGCCATCCGCGGTCGCCGTGACCGCGGTCCTCGCTCCGGCGAATCGTGATCATGGGTCGCTCCGATAAATACCCGGACAGCGTGGGACGTATATTCCCGCAGCGGTGGACCGTGGCCCAGCTGGCGGGACGGGCAATCGTACTCCGGTTCAGGCTCCGATGTGCTTCGCCGGGCCGGGTATGCGGCGATGAGAGCGATTTCATACCCAAAACGCACAATGGAAGTCCGTCATCTCCTGTTACTATTGAAGCTCCGCGGTCGGTCTGAGCGGTCCCCGGATCCTTTCTTGATGCGAACAGGCAGCCTCCTGGTCATAGCGGTCCTGGCCGCTTCCGTGCCGTCGTCTGCGCAGCAGCCGACCGCGCCTGAAGCGGTTGGAACCGTCGCGTCTCTCGCGGACGTGACGCTCCCGCCCGGATTTGCCGGCGCGGCGCCCCCTACGCTCCCCGACACCATGGCGCGCGACGAGGAAGGGCACACGACCGTTCGCATCGTCCGGCTTGGCGCCCCGCTGCGGGTCGACGGCAATCTAGACGAGGAGCTCTACCGGCGCGTATTGCCGATCTCGGATTTGATCCAGGTCGAACCAGAGGCTGGGGCTCCGGGAACGGAGAAGACCGAAATCTGGCTGTCCTTCGACTCGGAGAACATTTATGTGTCGCTGCGCGCCTCGGAAAGCCAGCCCGAGCGCATGATCGTCAACGAGATGCGCCGCGACAGCTTCAACCTGTTCCAGAACGAGAATTTTCAGTTCTCCTTCGACACTTTCTACGATCACCGCAACTCCGTCAGCTTCCAGTTCAACCCCATTGGCGGACGGATGGACGGCCAGATCACCAACGAGAGCCAGTTCAACGGCGACTGGAACCCGATCTGGAAACTGCAGGTTCGGCGCGTGCCTGGCGGCTGGACGGCGGAGGCGGCCGTTCCGTTCAAATCGCTGCGGTATCGGCCGGGCTCGACGCAGGTATGGGGCTTTCAGGCGCGGCGAATCAACCGATGGAAGAACGAGGTCTCGTATCTGACAAAGCTGCCGGCCAACAGCGGCAACAACGGCCAGCAGCGCGTGTCGGAGTACGCGACGATGGTTGGCCTCGAGGTGCCGGGCAGCGCGCGGACACTCGACATCAAACCGTACGTGACGTCAGACGTGACGACCGACAGAACCGCGACGCCAGCGGTCCGCAACGATCTCGGGCGCGACGCCGGGTTGGACCTGAAGTACACCGTCACCCAGAATCTCACCGCCGACGTTACCGTCAACACCGACTTCGCGCAGGTCGAAGCCGACGACCAGCAGGTGAACCTGACGCGATTCAACCTGTTCTTCCCCGAGAAGCGCGATTTCTTCCTCGAGAACCAGGGGATGTTCACGTTCGGGCAGAACCAGAACGCGAACAACAATAACAACAACAACAATAACTTCAGCGAGGTGCCGAATCTGTTCTACAGCCGGCGGATTGGTCTCGATAACGGCCATGAGGTGCCGATCGACGTCGGGGGGCGGCTGAGCGGCCGCGTGGGCGCGTTCACGTTGGGTGTGCTCGACATCAGGGCTGGTGAATCGACGCGGTTCGGCACGCCGGCGACCGATTTCACGGTGATGCGCGTCAAGCGCGACATGCTGCGGCGCAGTTCGGTGGGCGCGATCTACACACGTCGGTCAATCGCGGTGGGCGGAACGGATCCGGCCGAGAGCTATGGCATCGACAACAGTCTGGCGTTTTTCGAGAACCTCTACTTCAACAACTTCATCGCCCGCACACAGACGCCCGGCGTCCGCGACCGTGACCTCGCCTATCGCGGCCAGATGAACTACAACGCCGACCGCTACGGGGCGAACCTCGAGCGGCTGCACGTCGGCGAGCACTTCGATCCGCAGATCGGATTCATGCGTCGCAAGGACTTCACCAAGAGCCGTGCCGCATTTCGCTTCAGTCCGCGCCCGAAGCACCACTTCACGAGCGTTCGCAAGTTCGAGTACCAGGGCAGCATCGAAGTCTTTACCAACCACCTGGGGCAGATGGAGACGCGCCAGCGGAAAGCCGATTTCCGCGTCGACTTCCAGAACAGCGATCGGTTGAATGTCGAATTCACCAACGGCTACGAGCTGCTGACCACGCCATTCGCGCTCGCCAGGAGCGCGGCAACCAGTGTGATCATTCCGACCGGCAGCTACGACGTCAGCGACCTTCGCGTCGCCTATCAGCTGGGACAGCAACGGCGGATGTCAGGGACCGCGTTCGTTGAAAGTGGCCCGTTCTATGGCGGCACGCGTACGTCGGTCGGGTACAACAGCGGTCGCGTCAACCTGACGCAGCAGCTGGCCGTCGAACCGTCGCTGCAGGTCAATCGCGTGCAGTTGCCGTTCGGGGACTTCACCAGCAGGCTGGTGAGCGCGCGAACGACCTACACCGTCTCGCCGATGATGTTCGTCAGCGGTCTCGTCCAGTACAACTCGAGCAACAGTTCGTTCAGTACCAACGTGCGTCTGCGCTGGGAATATCAACCAGGCAGCGAACTGTTCGTGGTTTATAACGAAGGTCGCGACACGCTGCAGCCACACACCTTGGCGGAGCTGCAGAACCGCTCGTTCGTGATAAAGGTTAACCGTCTGTTCCGCTTCTGACCCTTCAAGAACACAAAGACGGTCTTAGCCACAAAGGACTCAAAGGTCACGAAAAAGGACACGAAGTGTTTGCGTGGCGTTTGCGTGGCCTCGATCCCGTTGACGACAGCGCTCGACGGGGCGCCGCGAAGCGTCGAGCTTTTGTGTTCTTTGTACTCTTTGTGTCCTTCGTGGCTAATTCGTCCTTCGTGTTCTTGGGTTGCGAGCGCCGGAACGAGAGTCCAGCTCCCCGCCTAGGCGAGAACGCCTGGTTCACCGATCAAGCCGAAGCTGCCGGCCTGACCTTCGTCCACGACAACGGGATGACCGGCCATCGGTACATCGCCGAGATCATGGCGCCCGGCGTGGCATTGTTCGACTTCGACAACGACGGCGATCTCGACGTGTATGTGGTCCAGGGACAGACGCTCGGATCGGATCGATCGACCGACAGTTCGGCGCCAGCGAGCCGACAATTACCGGGGGATCGACTCTTTCGGAACGATCTGCGTGTCGGCGCTGACGGTCGCCGGTCGCTGCACTTCACCGATGTCACGCAACAAGCCGGAATCACCCTGCAGACATACGGGATGGGCGTCGCCGCCGGCGACATCGACAACGACGGGTGGACGGATCTGCTCGTGACACGATTGACCGGAGCGGTGCTGCTCCGAAACAACGGCAATGGAACGTTCAGCGACATCACGACGAACGCCGGACTGGCAAGCAGCACATGGAGCGTGCCGGCGTCGTTCTTCGACTTCGACCGTGATGGCTGGCTCGATCTCTACGTCGGCAACTACATCCGCTACAGTACGCAATCCGATGTCGGTTGCTTTGCACTGACCGGCGCGCCGGACTACTGCCGGCCACAGAACTTTCCAGCGGTTCCCGGACGCCTGTACCGCAACCGGGGCGACGGCACCTTCGCGGACGTGACCGTTGCGGCAGGCGTTTCGCGCGAGTTTGGTCCTGCGCTCGGGAGCATCGCGTTTGATGCCAACGGCGACGGCTGGACCGATTTCTACGTCGCCAACGATGGCTCGGACAATCAGTTGTGGATGAATCGCAAGAACGGCACTTTCGAAAATCGCGCGCTGGTGGCGGGAGTCGCGGTCAATGGCGCGGGCAGAGCCGAAGGCAGCATGGGTGTGGATGCCGCCGATTACGATGGCGACGGTGACGAAGACCTGATCATCACCAACCTCACAGGGGAGGGGACGACACTCTACGCGAATGATGGCTCAGGGTTGTTTAGCGATGTGGCCGCGATGGCGGGACTGCGCAGTGCCACCTTGCGTACCACGGGATTCGGCACCTCGTGGATTGATGTCGACAACGATGGCGCCCTCGACATCCTGACCGTCAACGGCGCCGTGCAGACGATGCAGGCGCTGGCGCAGGCCGGCGATCGTTTTCCGTTGCGTCAAAGCAAACAACTCTTTCGCAACACGCGCGATGGGCGGTTTGCGGACGTCACGGGTCAGGCCGGCAGTGTGTTTCAGATGCCGGAAGTCAGCCGCGGCGCGGCGTTCGGCGATATCGACAACGACGGCGACCTCGACGTTGTCATCGGCAACAACAACGGACCGCTGCGCCTGCTCGTCAATCGGATCGGCAATCGTCAGCCCTGGCTCGGCACCCGGGTCACCGGGCCAGGCGGACGCGACATGCTGGGCGCGAAGATCACACTGCTGCGCGATGGTGGCCGGTCCGTCATGCGACATGCCCGCTCTGACGGCAGCTACGCCTCCGCCAACGACCCGCGCGTGCTGTTCGGTCTCGGCGACGGAAAGGGATTCGCGCGCGTTCGCGTTCAATGGCCGGACGGTCGCGTCGAAGAGTGGCCGTTTCCTGGTGCGAACCGCTGGATTACGCTGACGCTGGGAAGTGGCCAGGCCGTTCGGTGATTCGCGACGCACGAAGGGCACGAAGACGGTTTTTGCCACGAAGTACACAAAGACCAGAAAAACAAGGACACCAAAAAGCGTTCAGGTAATGGCACAAGGACCGAGATCGACGCCGCGCCGTGAAGCGGCGCCCGTCCCGTGTGCGCGCACACCGGACGGATCGGCCTGCCTTGCAGGCCGACGGTGTCGGTCTCCCTTCGTGTCCTTTGTACTCTTTGTGTCCTTTGTGGCTAATTCGTTCTTGGTGATGTTTGTGGTGTCCGGATGTCAGCAAAAGACTGACGTTCCCCCCAAATCGTCGCAGCAGCCGAGTGTGCCACCGCTGCCTGATATTTCTGGACTTGCACAGGAGGTACAGCAGCAGATTCGCAGCGACTATGCTGCGCTGAAGCAGAAGCAGTCGTCCGTCTCCACGTCGGAGCGCGGTGAGGCGTACGGGTCGATGGGGCGCAGGTTGCTGGCGATCGATTATTCCGACGCGGCGCAGCCGTTTCTCGAGAGCGCCCGGTCGCTGATGCCGAACGACATGCGCTGGCCCTATTACCTGGGTCATGCGTATCGCCGCGCGGGAGACCCCACGCACGCGGCCGCCGCGTTCGAATCTACACTTCGACTCAAAGCCGATGATGTGCCGTCGATGATTTGGCTTGGCGACGCGTATTTGGCCTTGGGGAGACCGGGCGATGCGGAAGCTGTTTTGGCCAGAGCGGTCATGCTCGATCCGCGATCGATGGCCGCCTGGTTTCAACGCGGGCGCGCCGCAGAGGCGCTCGGGCAGCATCAGCGCGCGATCGAATACCTGACACACGCGCTGCAACTCGATTCGAAGGCAGATGCCGTCCACTACCAGCTCGGTCTCGCATACCGCAGCGTCGGCAATCTCAAACAGGCGGAAGCACACCTCCGCCATCGAGCCGATGCCGAATCGGTCGCGCCGGCGGATCCGCTGATGCAGGCCTTGCCGGCGCTCAGCGAGAGCTCGGCGTCCTACGTCGTGCGCGGCGTCGAAGCGATGGACCGGCGTGACTGGAAGACGGCTGTTGCGAACTTCCGCACCGCCGCCGTCCTTGCGCCCGCTGACGGCACGATCCAGCTGAATCTCGGAACGTCGCTGTACCTCGCCGGCGACCGCGCGGGTGCGCGAGAGGCATTCGCGGCCGCCATTCAGCGGTCGCCGCGTCTGCCGAAGGCGCACTACACCTTCGGCCTGCTGGAGGAGGACGAGGGGCACGACGCGGCCGCGATCGAGCGCTTCACGGCGGCCGTCACGGGCGATCCGAATTACGCCGAAGCGCACGCCAGCCTTGCCGACGCACTGCGGCGCAACGGACGTGTCGAAGAAGCCTTGCCGCACTACGCGACCGTGCTGGCGATCGATCCTGCCGCCGCGCAGGCGCGGTTCGGTTATGCGATGGGCCTCGTCCGGCTCGGACGCTGGACCGATGCGCGCGACTGGCTGGCCGAATCCATCAAGCTGTATCCCGGGCAGCTCGGATTTCCGCATGCGCTCGCGCGCATCCTGGCCGCGTCTCCGGACGCCGCGGTCCGCAACGGTCGGGAGGCTCTGCGCATCGCACAACAGTTGCTGCAGACACAGCGGAGCCCCGCGCTGCTTGAAACGGCCGCGATGGCGCAGGCGGAGCTGGGCCGGTATGACGAGGCACTCGCGACCCAATGGCAGGCGATGACCCTGGCGCGCAGCGTCGGCCAACAGCCGCTCGCCGATCGCATGCAGACCAATCTTCGGCGTTACCAGCAGCGTCAGCCGTGCCGCGTGCCGTGGGCGCCCGATGATCCGGTGTTTTTCCCGCGACCTCAGGCCGATTCGTCGCGTTGATGTCGTGTTCGGCTCTAGCCGGACCTCATCTCGCCGTGCCAGCGCCAGCTATAATTCGCATACGTTGCATGCAGGTCCGGATGAAGCCGGACGCGAGCCTGGGCATACATCAAGGAGAGCAGATGGCGCCGCAGTATCACCTCGACGATCAGTGGTGGGTGAGTCCGTACAACCTCATTCCGGAGGTCCGGAACGCCTTCCAGTTGCCGCCGCGTGTGCAGCTCCACGACGCGACGCTCCGCGACGGCGAGCAGACCCCCGGCGTCGTCTTCAGCGTGCAGGACAAGGTGGGGATCGCGGAGAAGCTCGCCGAGGTCGGCGTCGATCGCATCGAAGCCGGCATGCCCGCCGTGTCTGAACAGGATTTCGAGGCCATCAAGCAGATCTCACGACTGGGCCTGAAGTCGAAGATCTACACCTTCGTCCGCGCCATCACCGCCGACATCGACAAGTCGGTCGAATGCGGCGCGCACGGTGTCATTCTCGAAGTGCCGATCGGCTACCCCAAGCTCCTCTGGCAGTTCAAGTGGACGTGGGAAGACGTGCTGCGCAAGAGCGTGGACGTGATCAACTACGCCAAGGCGCGCAACCTCGAGGTCGTCTACTTCCCGTACGACACGACGCGTGCTCGTGAAGAGGACCTCACCAACCTGCTCACGCGCATCGTCCAGGATGCGCCGCCCGACTCGATTGGCATCGTCGACACGATGGGCTGCGTGGTGCCCGCGGCGATGAAGTACCTCGTGCGGCTGGTGAAGCGTCTGACGAACCTGCCGGTCGAAGCGCACACGCACAACGACTTCGGGATGGCCGTCGCCACGGAACTGGCGGCGGTCGAAGCTGGCGCTGAGGTCGTGCACAGTTGCGCGAATGGTCTTGGTGAGCGGACTGGCAACGCCGCCCTCGAAGAGTTGATGGTGGCGCTGCACGTGCTCTACGGATACGAGACGAACTATCGACTCGACAAGCTGCCGGAGCTCGGCGAGCTCGTGCGCCGAGTGAGTGGGCTGCCGATCGCGGTCAACAAACCGATCCTCGGAGCCCGCAACTTCACGCGCGAATCCGGCATCGGCGTCGATCTGGTCGTCAAGAAGCCGCTGGCGATGTTCGGCACCCATCCCGCGCTGACCGGCCGCGCCGGTGACGTGGTCCTCGGAAAGAAGAGCGGCAGGGCGTCAATCACCTACACGCTCGAGCAGCTGGGGATCACCGGTGCGGACGATGAGGCGGTGTCGGAGATGCTGCGCATTGTGAAAGAGCGCAGCATCGCGAAGCGCGGGCTGATCTCGCAGGAGGAGTTCCGGGAGATCGCCGAGGGTGTGCTCGCCTCGGTCAAGAACGCCGTGTAGCGGTCGATTGAGAGGGCATGCGGCATTCGGTGCCGTTTGTCCGGATTCTCGAGGACGCGGTCGCTGCGGCGACCGCGTCGAACGCGTCCAAGCCAGCCGCATCGTCGGCGCTTCCCCGCGCCCTCGGCTTTTTCGAGTTCACGATCAGAGCCGCACACCCGTCATGGATGGTCCCCGGCAACCGATCGACGTATCAGATCGTGGCGGAGCCACGGGTCAATTCCCAACGGCCACGCACCAACCCCCCTACGTGTGGAAGTTGCAAGGTGGAGGTTGGGAGGTTCAAGGCGAAGAAGCGCTTGACGCGCACGCAACAGCAGGCTGTGGATGAGATGACGGCGCTGGGCGCATGCCTCGCGGTCGATTTCAGCGATGACGACCTGCGTGGAGCTTACCGGCTACTGGCGCGCCGGTATCATCCTGATTGCCATCCGGCTTGCAGCGAGGCGGAAAAGGCGAGGCTCGGCGCCTTGTTCGCGCGCGTCCACGCCTCGTATCAACTGTTGCTCCAGCGCGACGCACGTCAGTAAGGGCTGATCGCTACTCGCGGCCGCGCGTCATCGCCGCCGCGAGCTGCCACACCGCCTCCACCAGGGCGGCGACCTCGCACTGATGGTCTTCGACGACGGCGTCGAACAGATCACGTTCAATCGACGGCAGGGCGTGACGGACCGCGGCGATTGCGCCTGGCCGCCCCTGGCGATCGAACTCAAACCGCGCGCCGAGCGCGCGAATGGCGTTGAGCAGGGCGTCGAGCTCGTCGAGCGGCGTATCTGATTCGGTCAACCGCTGCGCCAGCGCGTCGGCTCGTTGCTGGACCTCGCGCGAGGTCTCCGATGAATAGGCCATTGTCTCCGGGACTCCTTTACACTAGGTGGCTGGGTAGCTGGGTTGATACGTGGCTGGGTAAAGACACTCGGCTGTTGCGCGGCAATCAAGAAGTTTCAGTACCGCTCCCTGGCGACCCAAGTAGTGTGCGCGAAGCGGACGCGTTCGTGGAGGGAATGCGATGAGATACAGAATTGGCGTTTTCGCCGCGGCTGCGGCGCTGCTGGCGACCGCTCCGGTGAGGGCGCATCATTCGTTCGCGGCGGAATACGATGCGAACAAGCCGGTAACGTTGAAGGGGACGGTGACGAAGGTCGAATGGACCAATCCGCATGCCCGCTTCTATGTGGAGGTCAAGGACGAGCGTGGTGAGGTAACGAACTGGAATCTGGAACTGGCCAGTCCGAACGTGCTCGTTCGCAACGGGTGGACGCGCAAGTCGCTCAACGTTGGCGACGAAGTGACCGTCCAGGGATCGGCCGCGAAGGACGGCTCGAAGATGGCCAATGCCCGCGTGGTCATGCTGGCCGACGGTCGCCGCGTGTTCGCCGGTTCGTCGGGTGGCGACGCGGCGCCGCCATCACAGAACCGCTAGACGGCAAAGTCAAACGTCAAAACTCAGAACTCAAAGGTAACGGTCGAAGTAGAAAGGGAGTTGGAGTTGGGCTACTTTGAAACCTACTTCTCAGTTTTGAGTTTTGCCTTTTGACTTTCGACCTCACTCTCACCTTCGACAACGGTCCCACCGACGCGACGCCACAGGTCCTCGATCTGCTCGCGGAGTACGAGGCGAAGGTCACGTTTTTCGTGCTCGGCAAGCAGATGGTGCAGCCTCAGTTACGCGCGCATGCTGAGCGGGCGGCGGCTGAGGGTCACTGGATCGGCAATCATACCTACTCGCACACGTTGGCACTGGGACAGTTTGCGGACCTGAACGCCTCGGTCGCCGAGATCGCCGACACGCAGTCGACCATAGGGAATCTCTCACATCCCGACCGGCTCTTTCGCCCCTACGCCAACGGCGGCGTGCTCGATCGACGCGTGTTGAACGCGCGTGCCGCCGAGTACCTGCAGCGCAATGCCTTCACCATCGTGTTATGGAACGCCGTGCCGCGCGATTGGGAGCGCAGCGACTGGGTTCACATCGCGCTCGAGCAATGCGTAGCGCGTCGGTGGAGCCTGATGGTGCTCCACGACCGCTACGGCCGCGTGCTTCCAGGACTCGAAGAGTTTTTGCCCCTCGCGCGCAAGACCGGGGCGCGATTCAGGCAGGACTTTCCCGATGCATGCGTCCCGATGCGGCGAGGTGAGGCGACGCCTGCGCTCGAATCGCTCATCGCCCACGAAGAGCACGAAGAACGGTTTTAGCCACGAAGCACACGAAGCTCTCAAAGCAAGGACACGAAGACGCTCGACGCGGTGCCGCGGATGCGGCGCGTCTGGCTCACACGTGTCGAATGAACAAGATTAGATCAGCGTGAGTTGTTCATTCGGCACGTGTGAGCCAGACGTAGCGGCCTGCTCCGCAGGCCGCACCGCGTCGAGCGTGCAGCCTTAGTGTCCTTTGTCGATCTTTGTGTCCTTTGTGGCTGAATCCGTTTTAGTGTTCTCGAGGGGAAGCAGCCGATGGTGCCTCAGCCAGACAAGTTGCGAGAGTTGCTCGGAACCGAGCTGCCGATCGTACAAGCGCCAATGGCGGGTGTGCAGGGGAGTGCGCTCGCGATTGCGGTGTCCAATGCGGGCGCGGTCGGGTCACTCGCATGCGCGATGCTCACCCCTGACGGTATCCGCGACGAGCTGACGCGCATCACCGCACGGACGTCGCGTCCCTACAACGTCAACTTCTTCTGCCATAGGCCGCCGGCGCCGGACGGCGAGCGTGAGGCGGCGTGGCGGCGGATCCTCGCGCCTTACTACCTGGAGTTCGGCATCGATCCGACGTCGATCCCTGCTGGTCCAGGTCGCGCTCCGTTCGATAACGACGCAGCCGACGTTCTGAGCACATTCAAGCCGCCAATCGTCAGCTTTCACTTCGGGCTCCCCTCGGCGGAGCTGCTCGGCCGCATCAGGAGCTGGCGCCCTGTCGTGATGTGTTCGGCGACGACCATCGATGAAGCGCAGTGGCTCGAGGCGCATGGCGCGGACGTGATCATCGCGCAGGGCGTCGAGGCGGGCGGTCATCGCGGGATGTTCCTGACCGACGAAGTCACGACGCAAATGGGAACATTCGCGCTGCTGCCGCAGATCGTTAGTACCGTACGCGTACCTGTTCTCGCCGCCGGCGGCATTGCCGATGGCGCCGGTGTCGTTGCAGCCCTGTCGCTTGGCGCCGCAGGCGTTCAGATCGGCACGTCGTACTTGTTGTGCCCCGAAGCGACGACATCCGCCGTGCACCGGGCGGCGCTCACCTCACCTGCTGCACGCCACACGGCGCTCACGAATGTCTTCACCGGTCGCCCCGCACGGGGCATCGTCAATCGAATGATCGCGGAGGTCGGTCCACTCAATCGCGCGGTTCCAACATTCCCCCTCGCGACATCAGCCGTGATGCCGTTGCGTGCACAAGCCGAGAGCCGCGGCAGCGGCGATTTCTCTCCGCTGTGGGCCGGACAGAACACGACAGGATGTCAGGAACGGCCGGCCAGAGAGATCACCAGAGAGCTTGCATCGCGTTTGTAATGAAAAAACACTCTGTGCCTCTGTGGTTCGAGAGGTGAAGAGCGCTGCTACTTGGATTTGGGTTCAGGGATCTGCGCCCTCGCGGTAGCCGGTACGTGGCCTCTCTTGTAAACCATGAACGTCCGCAGGAACTCGATCACCACGGTGCCGTCCTGCTTGAACCCCGTCGTTTTTACCCGGACGATGCCGACGTTCGGACGCGACTTGGATTCGCGCTTCTCGAGGACTTCGCTGCGCGAGTAGATCGTGTCGCCTTCGAACACCGGATTGGGCAGGCGCACTTCATCCCACCCGAGATTGGCCATCACGTTCAACGACAAGTCGATGACCGATTGACCGGTCACCAGCGCCAGCGTGAACGTCGAATCGACGAGAGGGCGCCCGAACTCGGTCTGCGCCGCGTATGCGTGGTCGAAGTGGATCGGGTTCGTGTTCTGCGTCAGCAGTGTGAACCAGCTGTTATCGACCGGCAGCACCGTGCGCCCGAGCGGATGGATATAGATGTCGCCGACCTCGAAGTCCTCATACACGCGCCCGGTCCAGCCTGGCTTGATTCCCATCGGCGTTCGCTCCCTCGCTACGTCGTTCAGAGGCGCTGCATGTGAGGATGTTCAATCTGCAATTTGAGAATTGGTGTTTTCATTTGGGAATTTGGTCATTTGGGCGTCTCAGGTTTGATCATTGGAAACATCGATCGGATCTCCATTGTTTTGCAGGTTCGCTTCACTTGCTCAAATGCGCAAACCTCAGATGCGTCAATCGCCAGATGTGCCAATGAGCACATCGAATCCTGCAATTGAAAATTGCCGATTGAAAATTCATGGGTCGCGCAGCGCCCGCTGCAGCGTGGCTCGCGCCATGCGCAGATTCGCGGCGTCGATCATCCTGCCTTCATGCGTCGCCGCGCCCTGACCCGCCGCCAGCGCCGCGTCGTAAGCCTGCACCACTGCCTCGGCGCGGGCAATCTCCTCCTCGGTCGGCGAGAAGATCGCGTTGGCGACGGCGAGCTGCGACGGATGAATGCACTGCTTTCCGTCGAACCCCAGCGCACGCGCGATGCGGCATGACCGTTCGAAACCCTCCGCGTCCTTGTAGGCACCGTACGGGCCGTCCATGCAGCGCAACCCGTTGGCCCGCGCGGCGGCCACGATGGTGTGCATGACTGAATGCCAGCGGTGCCCTGGATAGCGCTCGTCATGCTCGTCATGCTCGCCAATCCCCGCCGCCGGCATCTGCATCGATGCGGAATAGTCGCCGGGACCGAAGATGAGCGCGTCGAGCCGCGACGAGGCCGCGGCGATCTCGCGTGCGTACAGGAATCCTCGAGCCGTCTCGATCTGCGCCTCGAGACGGATCGACGTCCGCAGCTGGCGCTGCCATTCAATCTGTGCAAGGAGCGTCTCGATGAATTCGACATCGCGCGGTCGGCCGACCTTCGGCACCATCAGCAGATCGATCCGATCACCGGCGGTTTCGACCACGTCCACCAGGTCACGATAGGCGTAGGGCGTGTCGAGACCATTGATCCGCACGACGCGCCGCCGAGCTCCGAAGTCGACTTCGCGCAGCGCTCGCACGACATGCTCACGGCCCGTCGCTTTCTCTGGCGCTGCCACCGAATCTTCCAGATCGAGACACACGGCATCGGCGGCGCTCGCCGCCGCCTTGACGATCATCGCCGGGCGGGATGCGGGCACGAACAAAAGGGTCTTCATAACATTGTTGATCTGTGATTTTTGATCTTTGAATAGCGGCCGGTGCAATCAAAAATCACAGATCGAAGATTCGAACATGATCCATCCCGCGTCGTTCCGCGACCCCGCCGGGTTCATGTTCACGCGCGACGGCGTGTTGTACCGGCAAGTGAACCTGCGAGGGCGCGCGGAGTATGAGCTGCTGATGTCGTCCGGTTTATACCAAGACCTGGTCGAATCCGGCGACCTAATCGCACATGAGGAAGTAGACGCGACGTTCGCGCTGGCGCCCGGCGCCTACAAGGTGATTCGTCCGCAGCGCGTGCCGTACGTGTCCTATCCATTCGAGTGGTCGTTCGGCCAGTTGCAGGACGCGGCACTGCTGACGCTGCGGCTGCAAACGGCGGCCATGCGGCGAGGTCTCTCGCTGCGCGATGCGACCGCCTTCAACGTGATGTTTGCCGGCGGGCGGCCGGTGTGGATAGACACGTTGTCGTTCGAGGCGCTTCGCCCGGGCCGCCCGTGGATCGCGTACCGGCAGTTCTGCGAACTGTTTCTCGCGCCGCTGGCGCTCATGAGCCGGACCGATCCGCGGGCACACCAGTTGTTGCGATCGTTTCTGGACGGGATTCCGCTGCCGATGGCGTCGGCGATGCTGCCGCTGCGGACGTGGGCATCGCCAGGCTTGCTGGTTCACGTGCACATGCATGCCGCTGCCCATCGACGATTCTCGACGAGCACGTCTGCCCCGCGTGCGTCCGGGATGACGCGGGATTCCCTGGTGGCGCTTGTTGACAGTCTCGACCGGACGGTACGTCGGCTGGAGTGGTCGCCAACGGGCACCACGTGGAGCAACTACTACGACCAGACCAACTACACGGCCGCGGCGTTCGACAAGAAGCGTGAGCTGGTGAAGGAGGCACTCGAACGGCTGCGGCCCTCGCTCGTGTGGGATCTCGGCGCCAACGATGGAACGTTCAGTCGCCTCGCATCCGACGCCGGTATCACGACGATCGCGTTCGACGTGGATCCCGCTGCCGTCGAGCGCAATTATCGGGACGTGAAGCAACGAGGCGAGCGCCGCCTGCTGCCGCTGCTCATCGACCTTGCCAATCCGACAGCGGCGCTCGGCTGGGCGAATGCCGAACGGATGTCGCTCGTCGAGCGAGGACCTGCCGACGTTGTCCTCGCGCTCGCGCTCGTGCATCACCTCGCCATCGGTCACAACGTCCCGTTGCCGCGCATCGCCGGCTTCCTCGCGCTATTGGCCCGGGCATTGGTGATCGAGTTCGTGCCGAAGGACGACTCGCAGGTGCAGCGAATGCTCGCGGGCCGCGAGGACATCTTCGCCGACTACCATCGCGGCGCATTCGAAGCGGCGTTCAACGAACCGTTCAGCATCGAGTCGATACGTCCGATCGACGGCTCCGCGCGCACGCTATACGTCATGCGCCGGCGATCAGGCTGAGCATCGAACCCGAAGCGCGAGTCACGAATCACGAATCACGAATGCTGAGTTATCGCTTCTCTTTATCCAGAGCCGAGCGGTGCCACTGCCAGCCGTCAACCGGTCGGCGGATCTCCGTGAGCAGTGACAGGGTGTGGAACGATGGGTCCTTCAGCGGACTGCCGGTGACGACGATCCGATCTCCGGCGCGCAGCGTCCCGGGTTTGACGCCTGATCGCGCCAGCTGCAGCGCGTTGCCCCACTCGGCCGTGTAGATGAGGTTCTTATCCGTACGGAACTGGACGATCGCGTGCGGATTGCCGAGGATTACCTGCTGCACGACGCCTTCGATTGTCACCGGATGGTCGCGATCGAACTCGCCGTACGAATGATGCGCGGCAGCGGTGCCGGCAATCAAAACAATCAGCGAAGCGGCCGTGACGACAATGCGCCTCATCGCGGGTTCCGATCAGCAGGATAAACCGCCGCCGTCCGGCGCGCATCTGAAGAGTTCCTGAAGCAATCCTGAAATCCAATGCAGAGGGCTGAGTGGAAATTGCAGATTCAGGTGCTGACCGTCTTCACTGACACCGTCGAATCCTGCTGATTTGTCGAATCGACAAGTATTCGTCAGTCGCCACTCGGTATTTGCTCAATGAATCGACAAGCGGCAATGTGAGATTGTCAATTGCAGCGGCGTCAGCCGAAGGCTGCCTCCCTCTGCAACACTGCGCACATCCACTCGTCCTCCTGCTCCCGGTTGACCGTACGGAACCCGGGGAAGCCGGCGAGCACCCCGACCTCTTCCGCCTGCGTAAAGCCGCCGATGATCACCCGGCCCGCCGGCGCCGTCAACTCCTGCAACCGGGTTGCGGTCTGCATCAACAGGCCTCCGGTCAGGTTCGCCACGACCACATCGAATGGCGTCGAGACGATGGCCTTGAGGTCCACCACCTGCAGCTCGATGTGCACACCCGGATTGAGCGCGACGCTTTCACGCGCGGACTCGATCGCATCTGGATCGTTGTCGATTCCAAGCACGTCGATCGCGCCGAGCGCCCGTGCCGCGATCGCCAGCACGCCGGATCCAGTCCCGACGTCGAGCACGGTCTTGTCGCGGAGATCGATCTGTTGCAGAACGGCCAGGCACAGGCGCGTCGACGCATGGTGCCCCGTTCCGAAGCCCATGGACGGTCGGATGACGATGGTGTGAACGGACTCGCGCACATCCCATGGCGGAGCGACGACGATGCCGCCGACCTGAATCGCACGCAGGTTCGCCTGTGACCGTGCCGCCCAGTCCTCGTCCGGCTCATCGATCGATGCGAGCCGCAGCTCGGCAAACTGATCGCGCAGCGCCGCCAGCGCGCGGTCCCGCTCGGCGGCGTCGTGAAAGAACACTCGCCATTCGTCATCAGACCGCTCGGCGATGGCGATCACCTGATAATCGGTGAGGGCGGCTTGAAAGAGATCGGGCGGATTACAGGCGGCGCCTGTGTTGCCGGTGGCGTTGTGGTCGGGCGCGGGAGCCGCCTTCAGGCGGCCCACGTCGATCGCCGGCCACGTTCGCATGAACTACCCGAAGATATCCTTGACGCGATCGAACAGACCCTTGTCCTCGTGGTCGTCGCGCGGTGTCGGATCGAACTGCTCCTTCGGGAGCGCGCTCGACAGCTGCTCGAGAAGTTTCCGCTGTTCCTTGGTCAGCTTCTTCGGCGTCACGACCTTGACTGTCACGAGCAGGTCGCCGCGTCCGCGCCCGGTGACGTCCGGCATCCCTTTGCCGCGCACCCGGAACGTCTGACCGCTCTGTGTTCCTTCCGGAACCGCGAACGCTTCCTCGCCGTCGAGGGTGGGGATCATGATCTCGCCACCGAGCGCGAGCGTGGGGAAGTTGAGCGGGATTTCGCAATAGAGATCGTTGCCCTCACGCTGAAAGAACGGATGCTCCTGAACGTGCACGACGACGTACAGGTCGCCGGCGGAACCGCCGTTGGGTCCAGCTTCGCCCTCGCCGCTCAGACGCAGGCGCTGACCAGTGGCAATGCCTGCCGGAATACGTACCGTGATCTTGCGCTGCTTCTGCACGCGGCCGGCGCCGTGGCACGTCTGACACGGCTTGGCGATCACCTGACCGGTGCCGCGACATTGACCGCAGGTGCGCGCCACCGTGAAGAAGCCTTGCTGATACCGGAGTTGGCCGCGACCATGACACTGCGGGCAGGTGGTGGCTTTCGATCCGGGAGCGGCACCGCTGCCGTTGCAGCTCTCGCAGGTTTCCTGACGTGGAATCTGAATCGAGGTCTCCGCTCCCTTGGCAGATTCCTCGAACGGGATCTCCAGGTCGTAGCGAAGATCCGCGCCGCGCTGCGGGCCGCTGCGACGCCGGCCGCTCCCGAACACGTCGCCGAAGCCGAAGATGTCGCCGAGCCCACCGAGAATGTCCTCGAAGCCGGTGAAGACCGTTGGATCGAACCCGCCGGTCGCGGCGCCGCCCAGGCCAGCGTGACCAAAGCGGTCGTACATGTGGCGCTTGTCGGTATCCGCCAGGACGGCGTACGCCTCGGCGGCTTCCTTGAACTTGTCCTCGGCCTGCTTGTCGCCCGGATTGCGATCGGGATGGAATTTCAGCGCGAGCTTGCGGTACGCACTCTTGATCTCCTGCTCGGTGGCGGTGCGTTGCACGCCGAGCACCTCGTAGTAGTCGCGCTTGCTCACGAGCTCTTTGCCACCTTGACCATGGCGGGCCGCAGCAGCCGGTCGCCAAGCATGTAGCCGCGCTGCAGTTCCTGGATCACCTCACCATCGGGATGCTCGCTGCTTTCCTCGTGGATCACGGCGTTGTGAAACTTCGGGTCGAACATCGCGCCGGTGGCCTCGAGTGGGCGCACGCCGCGCTTGCGCAGCAGATCGAGCATCTGTTTGTGAATGAGCTCCACACCCTTGCGGAATGGATCGTCGTCCTCGACCCCTGGCGTCATCAGCGCGCGCTCGAGATTATCGATTATTGGCAGCAGGTCCGACAGGACGTCGCTGGCGGCGTATTCGGAGAGATCGCGCCGTTCGCGATCGACCCGCTTGCGGTAGTTGTCGAACTCCGCCGCGGTCCGCAGGAGCCGATCCTGCAATGCGGCAAGATCGCGCTGCAGATCCTCGATCGTCGGCGCCTCCGACGGACTTTGCGGATCGGCGCCCGCGGTTGCATTACCGGCGTTCGAGCCGCCGCCAGCGGAAGGCGCGAGATTTTCGGTTTCCTGATCTTTCAGCTGTTCACTCATTGAAGATTGATTTCTTAGTTCACGGCGCGCAGGACGCGCGACACCGCCTGGCTCGTGCCGTCGACCAGCGCGATCGCTCGCGAGTAGCGCATGCGCATCGGCCCGATCAGGCCGACAGTTCGAACGGCACCGTTGTCGACCGCCGTCGAGGCCACCAGGCTGAAGGGACGAAGATCGGGCGACGAGTGTTCGGCGCCGATGACAATCGTCAGCCCTGGACCGTCGATGTACTGGTTCAGGAGGTGAACCATGCGTTCTTTCTCTTCCATCATCTCGAGCAGCGCTCGCAGCGTCGCCAGTGAGATTGCGTCGCGGGGCGAACCGTCGAGCAGCGATGCTGCGCCTTCCACATGGAACGTCTGCGTCGACGGCAGTCCCTCGAGCGTCGATCGTGCCAGCCGGAGGGCACGAGACAGCAGTTGATCGTACAACGTCCGTTCCTGTTCCAGACGTGCGAGTACCGCTTCGCGCACGTCAAGCAGCGGTAAGCCGGCGAACTCCGTGTTGAGGTAATTAGCCGCCTGGACGAGATCGCTTTGATCCACTTCCTCGCCCGCGTCGACCACCTTCTGCGTCATCTGATTTCCGCACGCGACGACGACCACCAGAACACGTGTCCCGCCGAGCGGGACGAACTCGATGCGGTGCAGCACGGCCGCAGGCGGTCCCGCGAGCGCAAATCCCACTTGCCGCGCCGCGCGTGAGACCAGGTGCGACACGCTGGCGAGCAGATCCTCGAAAAATGGCGAACGTTCCGCCTGCTGACGCAGCTGATGTTCAACCGTCACCGGCGGACGCGCGGGCTTTCGTCCCTCGAGCAGCAGATCGACAAACGCACGGTAACCGCGATCGGTCGGGACGCGCCCGGCAGAGGTGTGCGGCTGATGCACATAGCCAGCCTCTTCGAGCTGAGCCAGCATGTTTCTCACCGTCGCCGACGACACACCAAGGCCGCTCGTTCGCGCGAGCACCTGCGAGGCCACCGGCTCGCCGGACTCGACGTATTCACGCACGAGCGACGCGAGCAGGCGCCGCGACCGATCGGAGAGTTCGTGGGAACCCATTACCTGTCAGAAGCTTAGAGAGACCGTACTGAAATTATAGCCCAGCGCGGCGGGCAAGGGCCTGCGCCTGGGCGGCCGCGTCGGCGGCGATCTGGCGCGCATCGAGATACACCGCCTTGCCCTCGCGCACCAGAACCTGCCCATCGACCATCGTCAATACGACATCGTCTGGACGCGCCGCATAGACAAGTGCGGAGAACGGATCGGGACATGAGGCAAGTCGCGGGGTGCTCGCGTCGACCAGGATGAGGTCTGCACGTTTGCCAGGCTCGATGGATCCGATCAGATGCTCGAGGCCGACCGCTCGCGCACCGTTTCGGGTGGCCATCCACAGCACATTGCGCGCCGTAACCGCGCCCGGACGCTGACGCACGGCTTGCAACGTTGCCGTCAGACCCATCTCGCCGAACATGTCGAGATGGTTGTTGCAGGCAGCGCCGTCAGAGGCGATGGACACGCAGACACCTTTCTCCAGCAATTCGGTGATGGGCGCAATGCCCGAGCCGAGCTTCACGTTCGAGCCCGGACAATGCGTCACCTTGACGTCGTGCGCACGTAACACCTCCTGCTCGTGTTCATCGACCCACACACAGTGCGCGGCGCACAGCCGCGGGGATGCGAGCCCGACCGCCTCGAGGTACTCGACGTTCGAGAGGCCCGTCTCGTGCTTCACCAGCTCGATCTCGTCGCGCTGCTCGGACGCGTGGGTGTGCACGAGCGTGCCGTCGTGCGCCGATAGCGTGGCGACACCTTCCAGCAGCTCACGCGAGCAGCTGACCGCGAAGCGAGGCGCGAACGCTATACGGATTCGTCCGTCGTATGTGCCGTCGAACTGCCGCTGCAGCGCCACCGCGTCGTCGATCGATCGCTGCATCGGCTCGCGCAGCCGCGACGGCGCATCGGCCGGCGGTGCATCCATCATGCATTTGCCGATGGTCGCGCGAATCCCGCATTCACCCGCCGCCTCGACGACCGTCTCCGTCTCGTGCACCGTCTCCATCGTCAGCACCGTCGTCGTGCCACTGGTCAGCAGTTCATGACACGCGAGTCGCGTCGCCGCGCGCAGCGACGCCGGCGTATGCGCAGCCTCCAGCGGCCAGATTCGGGTGCGGAGCCAATCGAGCAGTCGCAGATCGTCCGCATACCCGCGGAAGAGCGTCTGGCAGAGATGAATATGCGGCTGGACGAAGCCGGGGAGGAGGAGTGCGCCGGTTGCGTCGATGACCGTCGGGTGAGGAGCCGATGATTCTTCGCCGACCGACTCGATTCGGCCGTCACGTACGACAACAGATCCGGACACCACGTCCATGCGATCGTTCATCGTCAGGATCGTGGCGTGTCTGAAGACGATCGCGGTCATCGAATTTTCAATCTTCGATTTTCAATTTGAGAATTGATGTGGCCATCTGGAATGTGCGCATTGGATCAAATGAATCGCGACATATGAAGATGTGCAAATTCACTTGATCAAATCGACACATTCTCAAATGCTCAAATCAAATCCTCAAATCCTCAAATCGAAGATCGAAAATTCTCATTTTTTCAATGCCCCTTCCCACTTCATGCTCACCGCCGCGACGTTTGGTTCGGTGAGCTTCCCGTGTTTGACGGCGATCAGCTCGGCGAGAATGCTGACGGCGATCTCCTGCGGCGTGATGGCGCCGATGTCGAGGCCGATCGGTGCGTGGACTCGCGCGAGCATGTCTGGCGAGATGCCTTCCTCGCGCAGTGCATCGTAGATGCGCTTGACCTTGGCGCGACTGCCGATGAGCCCGACGTAACGGAGATTGCTCGGGGCGAGCGCCCGCAGCGCGTCGAGGTCATGTTTGTGGCCTCGCGTGACGACGACGGCGTAGGCAGTCGATGGAAGCTGGTGGCTATGGAGCCAGGCCGGAATGTCGTCGACAATCACCTCGGTGCCGGGTTCGAAGCGTTCGGCGCTCGCAAATTTCTCGCGATCATCGATGACGTGCACGCGGAAACCTGTCTCGTGCGCCATGCGCCCGAGCCAGTGGCCGACGTGTCCCGCACCAAAGATGTAGACGTCCGGCGCCGCTTCCACCGGCTCGATGAACACCTCCATCTGGCCGCCGCAGACCAGCCCGGTCTCCTCGGCGATGTCGTCGTTCAGCTCGTACTTGACATTCAGCGGCTTGCGCGCCTTAATCGCCTCGCGCGCCTTCCAGAACGCATCGTTTTCGTAGCAGCCGCCACCGATGGTGCCCACGGTGCGGCCGTCGGCGTAAACGAGCATCTTGGCGCCCACGCGCTGGGGCGTGGAGCCGTGGGCTGAGGTGATGGTGACGAGCGCCACCTCTTCGCCACGGTCGAGTGCCTCGGCCAGCGCGGTAAAGACTTCCTGGTTCACGCAGAAATTATACGGCTTTGGGCTTTAGAGTCCGGGCTTTGGACGGAACTCATAACCAGGAACGGGGAACTCCTGGAACTCGGAACCGGGAACTCGGAACCCGGAACACAGGGATCGGGGTATGAACTTTTACACTGCCCGTTACGTCGATCGCCGTGTCATGAGACTCGAACGCCGAATCGCCAGAGACCAGCGCCGTCTGCTGCGGCATCAACTCCGGATGCGCCGGCATCAGCACCGGTTATTCAAGCACCAGCAGAGACTGCAGAGCATCCTCGGCCGAACCTTCGGTCCAGGCGGAACCTTCGCGCCAAGCGGAATGTTCGGGCCGCCGCGCGTCTGCGGGCTGCGTGGGATGTTCGGATCGGGTTTCGGCTATGGCTCGATGCGGCAATGGCGTCACTCGGGAAACATCTGGCGCCGGCGGCCGCGGCGGCTCTTCGCGATCCTGCTCGGCCTGCTTCTGGTCGGGATCGCGACGGCGATGATGTCGTCCAAAGGAGAGCGACCCGGAAATTGGGTGTCTGTGTGAGTAGCTGTGCTTAGCTGCCCACCTACCAGCGGTGCAGTTCGCAGTAGTCGCCCGGCTCCGTTCCCGACAAGAACGCTTCGTTGAACGTGCGTGGGCAGCTGGGTTCAGCCAGCTTGCCGGTATCACGATCGATCTCGGCGAACGTGATTCCTTCCGGTGCCTCAAACGGCACGTTGGCATGTCCCGCCAGTGCCGCCTTCATGAACTCCGTCCAGATCGGCAGGGCGGCCTGACTGCCGCTCAGGCCGAGCGGTTCATTGTCGTCATACCCGACCCAGACCACTGTTAGCAGCTCCGGAGTGAAACCGACAAACCACGCGTCGCGCAGCTCGTTTGTCGTGCCGCTCTTGCCAGCGGCATCGAGGGCGAATCCAGCTGCACGCGCGCCGGCACCGGTGCCTTCGTTGATGACGCTGCGCAGCATGTGCGTGACCAGGAAGGTCGTATCCGGCCGCGCCACCTTTGTCAGCTTGGTTGCCTCCGGCCGCAGCGTTCGACGTGCAGCATCCTCGCCGTCGGGGTCACCGACCTCGATCCGGTCGAGTGCGCGAAGTGGCCGCACCGACCCACTATTGGTGAAAAGCGTGTAGGCGCGCGCGACTTCGAGTGGTGTGAGCTCGAACACGCCGAGCGTGATCGCGGGATAGCCTTGCGGTGGCGTTCCCACGCCCACCTTCCGCCACAAGGCGGCGATCGTGTCGAAGCCGACCTGCTGGCCGACGTGGATCGTCCCGAGATTGCGTGACATCGCGAGCGCACGCCGCCACGTGATCTCGCCGTCATAGTCGTCGTAATTCTTCGGTTCCCAGACCCGTCCGTTGAAATCGAACATCTCGGGCTCGTCGCGGGTAAGCGCGGCCGGCGTGAACTCAGACAGACCTTCGGCCGCGGCGCGTTCGAAAGCAGCGAGGAAGACAAACGGCTTGAACACCGAACCTGGCTGACGGTGAGCGACGACGGCGCGATTGAACTGCGATTGGTTGTACGAGCGACCGCCGACCATCGCCAGAATCTCGCCCGTCCGCGGATCGACGGCGATGAGCGCGGCTTGCGGCGTATGCGGCCGCCGGCGCCTGCGAGTGGCCAGCGTTTCATCGACGCGCGTGAGTCCGTTGCGCACGGCCTCGAGCGCGGCCCGCTGCAGGTTGATATCCAGCGTCGTGTAGACGTCGACCTTGCCTTCGGTCGCCGTCAGGCCGGGGAACGTCTCCGCGACCTGCTGTCCGATCAGGTCGACGAAATATGGCGCTTCGTTGTCGACGGCGCGCGCGACAATCTGCAGCGGTTCATGCTCCGCCCGCGTCGCCCGATCCTCGCTGATGAAACGTTCCTCGGCCATCGCGCGAATCACGGTGTTGCGTCGTTCCACGGCGCGCGTGGCGTTGGTGAACGGCGACCGCGACGCCGGGCTCTGAATCACGCCCGCAATCAGCGCCGCCTCGGCGATCGTCAGGTTCGAGACGTCCTTGCCGAAGAAAATCCGCGAGGCTTCCGCCACGCCGTGAATGCCGAACGATCCCCGCTGCCCGAGGTAGACGTCATTGAGATAGAGCTCGAGGATCTCGTCTTTCGACGCGCGCCGCTCGAGCACCATCGACATGAACATTTCCTGCCCCTTGCGCAGGTACGACCCCCATGTTCGCCCGCGGGTGCCGCTTTGCAGCTCCGCGTTGAATTCGTCGGCGAGGAAGAACATGCGCGCGAGCTGCTGCGTGATGGTGCTTCCGCCAACCGGACGGCGGCTACCGAGCAGATTGGCGAGCACCGCGGCCACCACCTTGAACGGATTCACGCCGGGATGCGAATAGAACTGCTGGTCCTCGATCGCGAGCACCGCCTGCTGCATGTGCTGCGGGATCGCCGACAGCGGCACTCGGCGCCGCTTCTCGCGTTGGCCGCCGCTCATCAACGCCGTGAGCAGCGGCGCATCCAGCCGCATCTGATCGATCGGGCCGGTGCCGATCACCTCGAGCTGCTGCACGGTCGCGGCAACCGCGGCAGCAGTACCTCCGGCCTGCCTCGCGGCGGGCGCGTTGGGAAACGCGACTTGCACGGTGGCGCCGGCGTGGTCGCCGCCGCGCGGTCGTATCGCGACCGCGTTGCGCAGCACGGCGAATTCGCCAGCCTGTGTCGCGCGTGCGCGCTGCGCATACCCCAGATCGTTCAGTCGCGCGATGAGATCCTGCTCCGACAGCGACTGCCCGCGGCGCAGCTGCAGCGGACGCGCATACACGCGCGGCAGCGAGCGCTCACGCTCGCCATGCAGCCGCTCGTCGATCAGTTTGGCGAACGAAATGTAGTAGTAGGTCGTAACAGCGGCGACGCCGAGCGCCACGACCCCGACCACGGCAGCGAGGTAGCGGAGCCAGCGTCGAGGCTTCGATTTCGTGCGGGTAGGTCGCGTTGGTTTGTGAACCACGACTCACGAATGAATTAGACCGTCAGTACCCAATGTGTCCCCATCTCCAGCGGCAACTCGTCCCCGAGCCGATCGACGAGCGATGGACCGTACTTGTTCAGGAAGTATACGAACCCGATTTCGCGCTCCTGCGGATGACCACCAGGGAAGGCCTGCGCCTGCGCATGTTTGAACTGCCGGCGGAGCGTCTCGTCCTTGCGCTTGGCCGCCTGAATGATCTTCGCGTGCAGCTTTTTCAGGTCATCGTGCATCCGCGTCAGCGTCGATCGTGTCGCTCCTTCGAGCGTCGGATCGATCTGCGGCACTTCCGTCGCCAGCACGTCCATGCGTTCGGTAATCACGCGGAGCGCATCCTGCAGCGACGCCTCGACCGACGGCGGAAGCTGCGATTCGAGGAGCGCGTTCAGCGCCGCTTCATCCTGCGCGCGCAATGCCTCCAGCGGAAAATCGTGGCGACTGAGAAATCGGACCGCATTGGAGTCGAGCAGCGTCGCCGATGCCCGCTGATACATCAGCGGCATCGGAATCTCGAAGGCACGGTACACCCGACTCAATTGCGCAAGATACGCCAGCTCGTTTGGCCCGGCGACGTAACAAACCGTCGGGAACAATGTGTCCTGCACGAGCGGACGCAGCAGCACGTTCGGGCTGAACTGCTGCGGTGACTGGCGGACGCGATCCAGCAACGCGTCCTTCGACTCGCGGTGTTCGCCGACGATGAAGGTGCCGTCTTCGACGCGGATGGCCTGCCGGCCACCATTCAACTGGAACAGCGCGACACTTCCTTCATGCGGAGTGGCTTGCGCATGGTAGCTGCGTGCCTGGAGCGCGGCACCCGCTTCGGTGGCCAGCCGCGACGTCTCGCCGGCGTGCTCGATCTCCCGCGCGAACAGACCCGCAACCAGCGGTTTGGCTGCGGGATCCGACGAGTCGTACATCACAAGGCCGCGCGGGCCGAGGACCGATTCGACGAATTGCGCGAAAGCATCGGCCATGCCCGCACCGTTGTGATAGGCCTTCCGCAGATCGTTCAGCAGCTCGGGCGTGAACTCCGTTGCCTGCAGCGTCGCTTCGAGCTCCGCGCACGCGGCTGCAGCCGACGCGTCAAGACACACGCGTGCGACGGGAAGTTCATGGGCGCCGGCAGGATTGCCCAACGCGATCGATCGGAACGTCAGGTCTGCATCGAGAATGCCGCACGATTTCACCTCGTCCCAATCGTGATCCTCGGCGTCGATCCAGAAGATCGGCACCGCCGCCACGCCGTGCTCCGTCTTCAGGCGTTCGGCGAGACGGAGCGCCGTCATCGCTTTCAGCAGCGTGAAGAGGGGTCCTCCGAAGAGTCCCGCCTGCTGACCGGTGAGGATAGCGACCGTTCGGTCGTTGCGCAGTTGGTGCGCCGCGGCGATTGACTCCGGCGGGGCGCCTCGTCTGCGCTGCTGCGCCAGCAGCACGTCGGCAATGGCGTCGCGTTGCCGCGGATACCGCTGCGTGCGGGCAATCGCGTCTCCCCACGCCGACGGATCCGCCGGATCGCCGGCGTAGAAATCAGCCACACGCCCGAAATCGAACGCGTAATCGGCTGCCAGGCGCCTGATCCACGGAAAACGGCGGATGTCGATGGAAAGCCGCGCGGCTGGGGCCGACAAACCTGAGTGGGGCAGCACCGCTTGGCTACTCTCGCAGAGCCCCGCGCGGGGTGTCAAGACAGGCGTAACGCATTGGACCTCAATGGTATGCGGCCGCGAGCAGCCCGATTCCGCACCATGCTACGATCGATCTGCTCCCTCATCAGCCGCGGCGCGTGCACGGAGGAGGTCCACCACTGACCGGGGAACAATCGATTCGTCCGCTCCCGTTGGACGCGCATCCTCGCGCGTTTGGTTCATTTCAGGTCCGCGCTACTTTCGGACAGGGCCGGTTCGGTCCGGTCTTTCTCGCTGTTGACCCAGAATCGAACCAACAAGTTATCGTCCGGACCTTCACCCAGCCGCTCACGCCCGACCAGCGCGGCTCGCTGCTGGAGAGTTTGTGCGCACTCTGTGAGCTTCCGCTCGATCATCCGTCGGTGGCGCGTCCGATCAGCTGTGGACTCGAGGGAGACACCCCGTATTTCGTTCACGCATATCTTGACGGCATCCCTGCGGATGAATATCTGGCGTCGATTGGCCCGTCCCGGCTGGCAGACCTTGTTCCGGTCATCACCCCGGCGGCCGCCGCGCTCGACTTCGCAGCAGCAGCGGGAGTCACGCACGGCGCGCTTGGTGTTCGGGATGTCATCTTCGGCACCGCGGCCGCTGGCGTGTCGGGATTTGGTCTCGTCCAGTCGTTGGCAGCAGCCGGGGTCGATACCTCGGGCGTTGTGGCGCAATCGGACGCGGCTGGGTCGGCGACGGAGGCCGACATTCGAGCGCTGGCGATGATGACGTCGCAGCTGCTCGTTCGCGATGATGCCGCGCGGATTCAGCATCTGATTGAGCATCCGCCTCAGACGGCGCTCGGACTGGTTGCTGCCCTGCACGACGTGATCGCCAGGGCCGAGCCAACTCAAACGGTCGACTCCCCGCCGGCTCCCCCGGTGACCAGGGACTTCGATTACCAGCCGCGGTTGCGTGCTGATGAACCACTCGCAGCGGGGGCTCCGACCAGCGGCGTTCCCGATCTCGACCTGCGTCCCTCGACGTTGGCGCCCTCCTTGGCAGCGACAAGCGAGGCGACTACGTTCCGGCCCGTCGTCGAACCGCGCACGCACCGAACGTGGATCCCGCTGGCGGTTGCCGCCTCGTTGGCCATCGGACTGCTGGGCGGCTACACCGCGGGAGTAGTCGTCGGGCGTCGCGAAGCGAGGCGGGCGCCAACCGCCGCCACGGTTCCACCGCAGCCAACGGCGACGGCCGGACAGATCTTCACCGATCAAGGCGTCGCGAGGCCCGTGACGCCAGATCCTCGCTTCCCGGTTCCGGGTTCCGAAGTTCCAAGTTCCGCAGTTCAGGATTCTCGAGTTCCAGGTTCTGCCGGAACCGCGAACCGGGAACGAGGAACCGCGAATCGGGAACGAGCAACGGGGAATCGCGAACGGGGAAGGGGGAACGAGGAACGCGTGCGGGTGCTTCCACCCTCGCTGTGGGTGGAATCGCGTCCGACCGGCGCCACCGTCTACGTCGACGGCCAGCTTGTCGGCCGCACGCCGCTGCTGCTTGGCGGGATCGCCGCCGGCGGCCACAGCGTGCGCCTGGAAATGGGCGGCTATCAGCAATGGATCACCCGAGTGAACGTCGCCGAAAACGGCCGGACGCGCGTGGCCGCATCGCTTGAACAGCAGTAGCGACGCTGAAGAATTTTCGATGTTCGATTGGCGATTTGAGAATTGATTTGAATATTTTCGAATATGTGTATTTGTCCAAGCTGATTTGCTCATGTGGACACTGGTCGATCGGGATGCACCAATGTGCAAATGTTCAAATTCACTTCAACAAATTGACCAAATGATCAAACGATCAAATCAATTCTCAAATCGAACATCGAAGATTGCAAATTGGGCATGAACGCAACCCTTGCCCTCGAAGACGGCACCTGGTACCGCGGCGTCGCCGCCGGCGCACCCGGCGAGGCACGCGGCGAGGTCGTGTTCAACACGAGCATGACCGGCTATCAGGAAGTGCTCACCGATCCGTCGTACGCCGGTCAGATCGTGACGATGACCGCGCCGCTGATTGGTAACTATGGCGTTGCCGCGGGTGACGCCGAATCGCAGACGCCGCGCGTCGCCGGATTCGTCATACGCGAAGCGTCGCCCCTGGCCAGCAACTGGCGCGCGGACGGCAGCCTCCGCGACTACCTCGTCCGCCACAAGATCGTCGCGATTGCCGACATCGATACGCGCGCGTTGACGCGTGTCCTGCGATCGGCGGGTGTGATGCGGGGCGTGATCGGTACGGGGCAGGTGGATCCCGACGAACTGGTCGAGAAGGCGCGCGCGATCCCGCAAATGGAAGGCGCTGATCTGGTGAAGGACGTGACCTGCGATCGTCCGTTCGAGTGGCGCGAGATCGCCGCACGGGCCGGCGAGGCAGACCATCAGGAATTCGGCGTCGCTCCGCAGCGGAGGGCGAAGCGTCGACTACGTGTGGCTGCCTACGATTTCGGTGTGAAGTACAACATCCTGCGGCGCCTCGATGCGTACGGCTGCGATGTGCATGTCTTTCCCGCCGGTGCGCCGGCCGGCGAGCTGCTTGCCCTCGATCCCGACGGGTTCTTCCTGAGCAACGGCCCCGGCGATCCGGCGGCGCTGACCTACGCGATCGACAACGTGCGGCAGCTCGTGGACAAAGGCGACGTCCCGATGTTCGGGATCTGCCTCGGCCATCAGATCCTCGGTCTTGCGGTGGGTGGCGACACGTTCAAGTTGAAGTTCGGACATCGTGGCGCCAACCATCCGGTGAAAGATCTGAGCTCCGGGAAGGTCGAGATCACGTCACAGAACCATGGGTTCGCCGTCGATCCGCAGTCGCTGCCGGCGGACGCAACCGTGACGCACGTGAACCTCTACGACGGCACGGTCGAGGGTTTCCGCCACACGACCAAGCCGATCTTCTCGGTGCAGTATCATCCCGAGGCATCACCTGGTCCCCACGACGCGGATTACCTGTTCCGGCAGTTCCTCGAGGCAATGGAGAAACGCTAGATAGTAGGCGGTATGCAGCGGGCAGCGGGCAGAATCTTGCTGCGCTGCCTACTGCCGGCTGCCTGCTGCCTGCTACCTGATGCCCAAACGCACTGACATCGAACGCGTTCTCGTGATCGGCTCCGGGCCGATTGTGATCGGTCAGGCTGCCGAGTTCGACTACTCCGGCACGCAGGCATGCAAGGCGTTGCGCTCCGAAGGGCTCCAGGTCGTCCTCGTCAACAGCAACCCGGCGACGATCATGACCGACCCGGAGATGGCCGACGCCACCTACGTCGAGCCGCTGACGCCGGAGATTGCCGAAGCGATCATCGCGAAGGAACAGCCTGATGCCGTGCTGCCGACCGTCGGTGGCCAGACGGCGCTCAACCTCGCCGTCGCGCTGCACGAGCGCGGCGTGCTGGCGAAATACGACGTCAAGCTGATTGGCGCGTCGGTCGATGCGATCAAGGTCGCTGAAGACCGCCTGCTGTTCCGCAACGCGATGCGCGAGATCGACATCCAGGTGCCGCGCAGCGGCGTCGCCACGGCGCTCGAGGAGGCGCTGGCGATCGTCGAGGAGGTCGGCTTTCCCGCGATTATCCGGCCGTCGTTCACGATGGGCGGGGTCGGCGGCGGCATTGCCTACAACATCGAGGAGTTCCGCGAGCTGGCGGCGCGCGGCCTCGACCTGTCGCCGGTGCACGAGATCCTCGTCGAGGAGTCTGTCATCGGCTGGAAGGAATTCGAGCTCGAGGTCATGCGCGACGTGGCCGACAACTACGTCGTCATCTGCTCGATTGAAAACGTGGACCCGATGGGCGTCCACACCGGCGATTCGATTACCGTCGCGCCCGCGCTGACGCTGACCGACAAGGAGTATCAGCGGATGCGCGACATGGGGCGGCGCATCATCCGCCGCGTCGGTGTGGAGACCGGCGGCTCCAACATCCAGTTCGCCGTCAATCCCAGCGACGGCCGCATTGTCGCGATCGAGATGAATCCGCGCGTGTCGCGATCGTCCGCGCTCGCGTCGAAGGCGACGGGATTCCCGATTGCGAAGATCGCCGCCAAGCTTGCGCTCGGCTATCACCTCGACGAGATTCCCAACGACATCACGCGGCTCACGCCCGCCTCGTTCGAGCCGACCATCGATTACATCGTCGTCAAGTTCCCGCGCTGGAACTTCGAGAAATTCCCGCAGGCCGATCGGACACTGACGACGCAGATGAAGTCGGTGGGGGAGGCGATGGCGATCGGCCGCACGTTCAGAGAGGCGTTTCTGAAAGCGGTGCGGTCGCTGGAGCTCGGAAAGTCCGGCGGCCTGTTTCCCGCCGGTCCTGACGACACGAGCGACGAGGACGAAGACGAGAGCGCGCTGCGCAAGCGTCTCGTCGTCCCCAACGATCGGCGGATGTGGGCACTCTTCCGCGCGTTGCGTCGCGGCTGGAGCATCGACACGCTGCACGAGCTCACGCGAATCGACAAGTGGTTTCTGCAGCAGTTCTTCGAGATAGAAGAGCTGCGCAAGATGTCGGCGCTCGGCGAGTTCCGCGAAATGTCGCCGGATCTCCTGCGCGCGTTGAAGCGCACCGGCTTCAGCGACGCCGACATCGCCGCCGTGCACGGCATCGACGAAGAGCTCGTGCGACAGCAACGGCTGGAGCAGGGACTGGTGCCGGCCTACAAACGCATCGACACGTGTGCGGCGGAGTTCGAATCGTTTACGCCGTATATGTACGGGACGTTCGAGCAGGTCGACGAGTCGAATCCGACGCCGGCGAAGAAGGTGGTGATCCTCGGCAGCGGTCCGAACAGGATCGGCCAAGGCATCGAGTTCGACTATTGCTGCTGTCATGCCGTGTTCGGCTTCCGCGACGAAGGCTTCGAGACGGTGATGATCAACTGCAATCCGGAAACGGTCTCGACCGATTACGACACGGCGGATCGTCTCTATTTCGAGCCGCTGACGTTCGAAGACGTGATGGCGGTGATCGATCGCGAACGAACCGCTGGTGCCGACGTCTCGTGCGTTGTGCAGTTCGGCGGCCAGACGCCGCTGAAGCTCGCGCTGCCGCTGCTCGATGCCGGCGTGAAGATTCTCGGAACCTCGCCCGACTCGATCGATCTTGCCGAAGATCGCCAGCGCTTCTCGCAGCTGCTGTGGGATCTGGCGGTGCCGCAGCCGGCCAGCGGGACGGCTGTCTCGCGTGATGAAGCGCGCGACGTTGCCGAACGGATCGGCTATCCGGTCGTCGTCCGACCGTCGTACGTGCTTGGTGGTCGCGGGATGGCGATCGTGTTCGACTCAGGCGCGCTCGATCGGTACATGACCGGCGCGGTCGACGTTTCGCACGATCGCCCTGTGCTCATCGATCGTTTCCTCGAAGACGCGTTCGAATTCGACGTCGATGCCGTCGCCGACAGCACCGGCACCGTCGTCATCGGCGGGATTATGGAGCACATCGAGGAAGCCGGCATTCACTCGGGCGACAGCTCGTGCGTGGTGCCCCCTTTCATGGTGGCCGAGCGTCATCTCGGAACGATTCGCGAGTACACGCGCCGCATCGCGCGCGCGCTCAAGGTCGTCGGCTTGATGAACATCCAGTACGCAATCAAGGACGACACCGTTTACGTGCTCGAAGTCAACCCGCGCTCCTCGCGCACCGTGCCGTACATCTCGAAGGCGACCGGTGTGCCGATGGCCAAGATCGCTGCGCGCGTTGCGGCGGGTCGCACGCTGGCGGAGCTCGGCATCGTCGATGATCTGGAAGCCGCAGGCGTGTTCGTCAAGAGCCCGGTGTTTCCGTTCGTCCGTTTTCCCGGCGTCGACACGATTCTCGGGCCGGAGATGAAGTCGACCGGCGAAGTCATGGGCGGTGCCGATAACTTCGGCGTAGCGTTTACCAAGTCGATGATTGCCGCTGGTCAGCGGCTGCCGGAATCCGGCTGCGTGTTCATCAGCGTGAACAACAGCGACAAGCCGACGGTGCTCCCGATCGCGCGTGACCTCGCGCAGCTCGGGTTTACTCTCGCTGCCTCACGCGGAACCGCGGCGTTTCTCCGCGCCCATGGCCTGGAGGTCGACGTGATGTACAAGGTCAACGAGGGTCGCCCGAACGTGGCCGACCATCTCGTCAACCGCAAGATCGATCTCGTCGTGAATACGCCGCTGGGACGCGATTCATTCTTCGACGACCGCGCCGTGCGTCGCGCCGCGACGATGGCCCAGGTGCCGTGTATCACCACGCTGACCGGTGCCTCCGCCGCGGTGAGCGCGATCAAGGCGCTGCGCCAGCAGACGCTCACCGTTCGCTCTCTGCAGGATTACTACGCCGGGGTCGGCGCCGGAGCTTAATCCCAGAGTGCACCAGGTGAACTCCGGGTGAATTTGCGCAGCACGCTGGGCGCCCCGGCCAGTTCAATCCGTGTTCTGTTTCGGCACATCGTGCCGCCTGTTGACGATTTCCGCGCCGCCGATCCTTCCCCGGCATATTGCCTGCATTTGTCCAGGCATGAAGCTTGTCAACGGTGGCCGCATTCGCGTGCTTGGGACAACTTTCTGCTGCGTCGCGGTGCTTGCCGGTGCAACCGCCGCGCGGAGCCGTGCTGATGCGTCCCGGGATCGCGAGCCAACGCCGCTCTTGTGGCGTGATCCGGGCAACGTCGCGGAAAAGAACGTGTACTGGGGGTCCGGCAACTCGCAACGCGCGCCGCAGCCTCCGTTCAGGTTCGTCAAGGAAGACACCGGCGGAACGAAGCCGAAAGTTCACGTCGTCGACGAGCGCGGCGAGGCGTGGAATGTGAAGTTCGATCACGATTCCAGCACCGGTCGCGAGGTGCCCGCCGAAATTGCTGCTGGACGGATCATGTGGGCGCTGGGGTATCTCGTCGAGGAGAGCTACCTTGTCAGCGATGGCGTGATCGAACAAATCGGACCTCTGAAACGAGCGCGTGAGGTCATTGGTCCTGATGGTCGTTTTGCAACGGCCCGCTTCGAACGGCGCCCCACCGATGTTGAACGCTTATCGAAGCAGTGGAGCCTCGATGACAATCCGTTTGCGCGCTCGCCGGAGCTCTCGGGCCTGGTCGTCGTGGTTGCGCTGTTGAACAACTGGGACTTTCGCCCCGGCAACACCGTCGTGTTGCGGGTGAATGCCGATACTGGGCCGGAGGACTGGTACGTCGTTTCCGATTTGGGAACAGCGTTCGGGCGGATGAGCGGCGGCATCTTTCGCAGCCCGTCCCGCTGGAACCTCAAACACTACGAACGAGATACCGCGTTCATCGCCTGCGCCGACGAAGCGATCCTCGAGCTTCACTATCGCCCGGATGGGCGCGGGCGGGCGCGGGTACCTGTTGCGCACGCGCGCTGGCTGTCACGATTGACAACGCAGCTCACCGCTAGCCAGATACAGCAGGCGTTCCGAGCCGCAGGCGCATCCGACGACGAAGTGCGCGGGTTTTCGGCACGGTTGATGGCCAAGCTCGCCGAGCTGCACGATTCGGTCGGCAACGGACGTTTGCCTCGATTGCAGCCCGGTCCTGCGCGTCGCAGATGTCCGTCAGAGCAGCCGCCGACCTGAAGCGGCGTTCCCTGACGCCGCGCTCGCCGCCGGGCGGTGTCGCTGGGCGATTGAGCGCATCCCGAACGGGGCACGAGACCACGCCGAGAGCGGCCCACAGCCAGACGGCGGCATGCAAGGGCTTCAAGGGGACTCCTGGCGCTGCCAGCGAATGCTGGGCATGATGACAGCGTGTCATCACCAGCGGTGCACGTGGAGTGCAATGCTGGCCGACCGGGATGGTCCCACTTCCGTATGACGCTCGAGGGGAGGCAAGACAAGAGCACACAAACAGAACTACATTAGTGTCCGTGCCTCCGTACCTGCGTCCTTCGACGTTGCTCCGGGCCTGCCGAGCGTCAGTCGAAGGACGGGCTGCGTTGTGGGTGTGCATCGTAGCCATATCTGCATGCGGCGCGCAGCTGGCGGCGCAGACTCCGCGCTTCCGCGCTCGTGTCGATACGATTCAGGTCACCGTCACGGTCACCGACGCGAACGGGCGACTGATTACCGATCTCGGCAAGGACGACTTCGAGATCATCGAAGACGGCATTCCCCAGCAGGTGACGCAGTTCACCGCGGAACGTGTCCCGGTCAGTCTCGGCGTGCTGCTCGACGGCAGCGACAGCATGCGCGGGGAGCGAATGGTCGATGCGCGGGCCGCCTTCGATCGCTTCGTCGCGGAGCTGTTGCAGCCCGACGACGAAGCGTTCGTCGCCACGTTCAACCACGCGCCGAAGATGGTTGCTGACTGGAAGCAGCCGCCGGCTGTGCTGGCGCATACGCTCGACGGCGTCCGCCCGTGGGGCGGTACCGCGATCTACGACGCGCTGGTGGCGCTGGCGCCGATGCTCGACCACCGCACCAACACGCGCGCGGCGCTGGTCGTCATCTCTGACGGGGCTGACACGGCGAGCGATCGTACCCTGCAGCAGGCACGCGAGAAGATTCGGCGCACGGATGCGTTCGTCTACGCCATCGCGATCGACGCCGCCGATGCGCCAATCACCACCCGCGTGAATGCGGAAGCGCTGCGCGAGATCACTGGCCCGAGCGGCGGCTACACCGAACTGGTACGCGAGCCCACGGATCTCGCGCCGGCCACCGAGCGGATCGCCAACGAGCTCAATCATCAGTACACGCTCGGTTACAGCGCCTCACGTCCGCCTGACGGCACATGGCGGAATATCCGCGTTCGCGTCCACAACCGCGAGTACTTCACTCGCGCGCGACGCGGTTATTTCGCGGAGCGCCTTCCGAGCTAGCGTCTCAAAACGACGACGGCCCGGCGCCAACACGAAGCACACGAAGATCTCTTCGTGCTCTTCGTGATGGGTGCGCGGCGACCTTCGTGGTGAAGGCGAACACAATCGGTAAGCAAGATTTGCCTCGCCTTGTGTCGCCGACGTTTGCAGATCTTGCCGCCCGGCGCTGCTAACTCATTGAGGGCGACGCCGCGATCCCGTGGCGCGATCTTGCAACGGGAGCAGCGTGCGTTCCGTCGCGCTGCTCCCCGCCCTCACGTTGCTCGCAGGCGCGACACTCGCGCTGATCACCGCGCTTCCCGCCCGGCACCTCTGTCTCGCGATTCCAATCGTCGCAGTCATTGCGAGCGTGACATGGCTCCGATGTCGATCGGTCGAAACAGTTCTCGCGCTGGCAATCGGCTTCGGCCTTGCCGGATTTGTCCTCGCGGCCGACGCGCGGGAACGAGCGCTCTCTTCCTCGCTTCGATCAGTACTCGACGCCGAATACGGTCATTTCGATATTCGGAGCGAGCCGCCTGCCGGTGAGCATGCGCCGGTGACCGTGCGCGCCGTGCTCACCGAAGACGGCGCGGTCACCGACGACGAGCTCGTCTCCCTCCGAGCCAACGCGCTGGCGTTGTTCGTTCATGGTGGCTGGCAAAAGGTGAACGGCGGAATTGGCGTTACCGTTGCCGGTCGCGCCTCTGCCGACCTCGTGTCGCGATGGCGTGCCGGTCGAACGATCGAGGTCCCGGTGACGTTCCGACGACCGACTCAATACCTCGATGACGGTGTCGCGGACTTCGAGCGCGATCTCGCGCTCGACGGCATCACGCTGTTGGCGTCGGTCAAGAGCGGGCTGCTCGTGAACGTCGTTGCGCGCGGCAGCGTGATCGTCGAGATGGCCGCGGACGTTCGTCATCACGTGCGGTCGGCGATTCAGCGCTGGGTCTCGCAGCGCGGCGCGCTCGCCGCTGCAATCGTGGCCGCCGTACTCATCGGCGATCGCACGGGCCTGCCAGACGACATCCGCGAACGGCTGCAGGCGGCCGGCACCTATCACGTCATCGCGATATCCGGCGGCAACATCGCCATTCTCGCGGCGCTGATGCTCGGTCTGTTGGCCATGGTATTCGTGCGCGGTCGGACTGCAGCGATCTGCGCGGGCGTTGGCCTGATCGCCTACGCCGAGATCGTGACCGCCGGGCCGTCGGTATGGCGCGCGACGATGATGGCGGTCGTGTATCTGGGAGCCCGCGCCATCGACCATCGCACACCGCCGTGGCAGGCCACTGCGGTCGCGGCGGCGGGCCTCGTGTTGTGGCGGCCGCTCGACGTCCGCGATGTCGGCTTCATCCTGACGTTCGGCGCCACGGCTGCCCTCATTGAAGTGGCGCGGCGCGGGACGGCCCTGCTACGGCACCGCTCTGTCGTGCGGCGCGGACCTTTACGATCGTCGATCCGAACGATCGGACTGTGGGTGTGGACGTCGATGCTCGCCTCGATAGCGACCGAGATCGTGCTCGCGCCGGTGTCGGCCGCGCGCTTTTCACGCGTGACCACGGCCGGCGTCGTGTTGAATCTCGTCGCGATTCCGATGATGACGATCGTGCAGATCGCCGGGATGGTGCTCGTCCTCGGCGATCGGATCTCGCTGGTGGCGGCACCCGCTGGCTGGGCGGCCTGGGCGGGTGCGACCGCTCTCGTCGAGAGCGCGAGACTCGTGAACGCCGCACCGTGGCTGGCGATGCGCGTTCCACCGCCGCCAGGAGCCGTGCTCGCCCTGTATTACGTCGCCCTGGTTGCCGCCACGTACACGCGACGCATCCCTCGCACGATCGCAGCTGCGGCAGGATCGCTGCTGCTTGTCGCCATCGTTACCGGCGGTGCGCGTGCCGTTCCCGCGCCGGATGGTCGCACCCTGCGCTGGACGGTGTTCGATGTGGGGCAAGGGGAATCCATGCTCCTGCAATGGCCGGCTGGTGGAGCGTGGCTGGTCGATGCCGCCGGTGCACCGTACGGCGCGTCGATCGACATCGGCGCACGCGTCATCGCGCCCGCTGCCTGGGCCCGCGGCGCGCGGTCGCTGCAGACGCTGGTGGTCACGCACGGCGATCCCGATCACATCGGTGGCGCGCTGTCGATCATCGACGCGTTCTCTCCGTCGCGACTACTGACCGGCATTCCGGTGCCGCCGCACGCAGCGACCCGTGACCTGCTGGCTCGCGCGCGCGATGCCGGCGCACGCGTCGATGAATTACGCCTCGGAACGACGCTCGATGTCGGCCGAGTCCATGTCCGGGTGCTGAACCCACCCGATCCGGACTGGGAACGGCAGCGTGTGCGCAATGACGATTCGATCGTCCTGCAAGTCGTGTACGGCGACGTCGCGTTGCTGCTGACCGGCGACATCAGCGCCGACGTCGAGCGCGCCATCGCACGGCGCCTCATACCGGCGCGCATCCGTGTGCTGAAGGTCGCGCACCACGGCAGTCGCACGTCGACGTCCCAGGAGCTGCTCGACGCCTGGCGTCCGCAGATTGCGCTGATCAGCTGTGGACGAGGCAACACCTTCGGTCACCCTGCGCCTGAAGTGGTCGATCGACTGCAGCGCATCGGCGCGGAGATCTATCGGACGGATCTGGATGGGGAAGTGACGCTGGAGACAGACGGTCAAGGTATTCGCGTGCGAACTTACGTTGGAGGGCAGCGATGAGCGCTGATCGAGACCACGCAGGGTATCAACACGGAGGACACGGAGACGACTATTCCTATGCCGTCAAGAAATCGACGTTGTCAGAGCGTGAGGACGAGATTATGGGTCGCGTGATCGGTAGCGCAATCGCAGTACACAAGACTTTGGGTGCTGGGTTCCTGGAATCGATCTACCAGAAGGCAATGGCAGTGGAGCTTCGCGCGAGAGGATTAGCTTTCGAATCGCAACGACCGGTTCGCGTTATATACCGAGACGTCGAAATTCCTGGCCAGCGCATTGACCTGATCGTCGAGCGCCTCGTCGTAGTAGAACTCAAATGCGTCAAGCGGTTCGACGAAGTTCATTTGGCACAGGTACTTTCCTATCTAAGAACGACAGGGTTGCGTGCGGGTTTGTTGATCAACTTTCGGGTGTCCCTGCTAAAGAGGGGCATTCGTCGCGTGGTTTTATGACGCTCCGTGTCCTCCGTGTCGAAAGTCCTCCGTGGTTCAAGTATCCAGCTTGGCGCGCTCCCACTGCGCTTCCATCTCATCGAGCGTGCAGTCGTTCAGCACCCGACCCTGGGCAGCGAACGACCGCTCCATCGAATCGAAGCGCTTCGTGAATTTCTCGTTCGCCCGGCGGAGCGCTGCTTCCGGTTCGATCCCGAGCTTGCGCGAGAGATTCGCGATCGCGAACAGCAGGTCGCCCATTTCCTCTTCCGCCCGCGACAGCTGACCGGTGGCGCCCGTCTCGATCTCATGGCGCACTTCGGCGACCTCTTCCTCGATCTTCGCGAGCACGTCGGTCGCCTGCTGCCAGTCGAACCCGACTGCGGCGGCGCGCGCACTGATCTCGTAGGCACGCAGGAGCGACGGCAGCGTTTTCGGGACGCCGCTCAGCGTCGTCTTCGTCGGCGCGGCATCGTTGCCGTGACCGGCGGCCGCGCGCTCGCGCTGCTTCAACGCTTCCCAACGTTCGAGCACCTGACTGCTGGTCAGTGCATCCTCCTCGCCGCCCGGTGCGAACACGTGCGGGTGGCGGCGCACCAGCTTGTCGCAGATCGCGTCGAGGGCGTCACCGATCGTGAACTCCCCCTGCTCCTCGCTGATCTGCGCGAGGAACACGGCTTCGAACAGAAAGTCGCCGAGCTCCTCGCGGAGCTGAGCCGACGAGCCCGCCTCGATCGCCTCGAGTACTTCGTAGGTCTCCTCGAGCACGAATGGACGCAGCGAGCCGTGTGACTGCTCGCGATCCCACGGACACCCGCCCGGCGCGCGGAGCGTCCGCATGATCTCCACCAGTCGATCGAATTTCGGTCCCGCTGGTTGCGGCATGCGCCCATGCTAACCTACTGAGTGGTGGTTGGCAGTTCGTGCCCGTCGATGGCGGTTGCTACCAGACGATCCACTAACCGCCATCTACCCACCAACGCGATGGCTGAGGAGTCGGAGGCGAGCGGCGGCGAGCACACGCGCGAGGGCGCGGTGACCTTCCTCGGATTCGTCCTGTCGCTGGCGCACACGGCGGCCGTGCACTTCGGTGACGTTGCCAATCCGGCGACCGGCCAGGCCGGCGAAGTGAATCTGGATGCCGCGCGCCAGATGATCGAGATCCTGTCGCTGCTCGAGGAGAAGACGCGCGGTAATCTGACGGCTGAAGAGCGGCAGATCCTCGACCAGATCCTGTACGAGCTGCGCCTGCGCTACATCGACGCGCAGAAGCCAGCGTCTCGCATCATCACACCTTGATCTTGCGGCTGAGAGCCCCCGGCGCGCTTGAACCGCGTATGGCGCTCCGCGACCATCTCGAAAATCACGAAGAGTTCGTTTGCGCCGTGTGCTTCGTGTGTGCCCTGAGGCCTTGGTGGTAAACGCACGTATAACGTTTCTCGGCACCGGCACGTCGGCAGGCGTTCCGATGATCGGATGCGACTGTGCCGTCTGTCGATCGACCGACCCGCATGACACGCGGCTGCGGCCCTCGATCTTCGTCGACGTGCCAGGACGCGCGCAGATTCTGGTGGATACCACGCCCGACCTTCGCCTCCAGGCGCTGCGCCACGACATTCGGCGTGTTGACGCGATCCTCTTTACGCATGCGCACGCCGATCACATCCTCGGTCTCGACGAGATCCGTCGCTTCAATCACATGCAGGGCGGCGCGATTCCCTGCTACGCGGATGCGCACGCCTGGGACACGATCAAGCGCGTCTTCTATTACAGCTTCGATGGCAAGCCGCGTCTCGGCGGCGGCGTGCCACAGGTGGATGCACGCGAGATCACCGGACCCTTTGCGGTGGGTGGCGTTCGCGTCGTGCCGGTGCCGCTGTGGCATGGCCGTATGCCAATCCTCGGCTTTCGTTTCGGCACCGTCGCGTATCTGACCGACTGCAACAAGATCGCCGACGATGCGTGGACGTTGCTCCACGATCTGGACGTGATGGTGCTCGACGCGTTGCGCGACAAGCCACACACCACGCACTTCACCGTCGACGAAGCGCTCGGTGTCATCGCCCGGGTGCGACCTCGGCGCGCCTTCCTCACGCACATGACCCACGATCTCGGCCACGCGCAGACCAATGCGCGCCTGCCTGCCGGTGTTGAACTGGCATATGATGGGCTCGTGCTGGACGCAGCAGTCGACGCGGAGTGAATGGACACGATCCATTTCCCGGACGATGCCCGCCCGCCGTGGCTCGTCCATCCCGTGCTGGCGCTCGGCAACTTTGACGGCCTGCATCGGGGACACCTCAAGATCATCGAACGCGTGAAGCGCGGCGCCGCCGAACACGGCGGAACGCCGATGGCGATGACGTTCGATCCGCATCCGCCGCGCGTGGTTCGGCCCGACAAGGCGCCGCCGCTGCTCATGACCAAGCCGCAGCGGCTGGAAGCGCTGCATCGAGCGGGGATCGCGTGCGTCGCTGTCGTGCGCTTCACGAAAGAGTTCTCGCAGTGGGATCCGGAGACGTTCGTGCGCACGGTGCTCGTCGACTGGCTGCACGTCGCCGACGTGTGGGTCGGCGCCAACTTTCTGTTCGGGCGAGGGCGTGCCGGAAACTTCAGCCTGCTGCGCACGCTCGGTCAGCAGTACGGATTTCGTGCCGACAAGATCGATCCGGTACGCTACAAGGATTTCGTGGTCAGCAGCACGCGCATTCGACGCCTGGTCACCGAAGGACGCGTCGACGAAGCGGGGGCGTTGCTCGGTCACGCGTATTACATCGACGGGCGCGTCATCGAGGGACGCAGGCGCGGGCGTGAGCTCGGATTTCCGACGGCGAACCTCGCCACGGATAATGAGCTGCTGCCGCCGCACGGCATCTACGCGACGACGCTCGATGTCGACGGGATCGTCTACGCCGGGCTCACGAACATCGGCACGCGGCCGACGTTCGACGAGACCGATGTGACGGTGGAAACGTATCTCTTGCGCTACTCGGGCGATCTCTACGGCAAGCGCGTGCGCTTGTCGTTCGTGCAGCGGCTGCGCGACGAGCGCCGATTCGAGGACGTCGACGCGCTGCGAGCGCAGATGCAGGCCGACCAGCGCTGGGCGGAGCGCTTGTTCAGTCGATTGCAGGTGTAAATGGGGTCGGCAGTCATTTTCAGAGGACAACGGCATGCCTAGGGACGACGCGTCCTCACAAGACGACCGGCGACCCGAGGTGCTCGAAATGGAGCTGTCGCTGCCGCACGATGCCCGGCTGGTGGCCGCGATCCGCATGGTGGCGATCCAGGCGGCGCAGTTCGCCGGCTGCGCTGACCAGCGCGCGGAAGCCTTTGCGCAGTCGGTCGAAGACGTCGTCCGCACGCATCTCGAACAGGTGGCCGACGGCAGCACGGTTCCGATCGTCCTGCGTCTGACCGCGGCGCCGCTGCAGATTCAGATCGCCTCGCGCATCATCCGCCTCGACCTGTGATGCTTCGTCTCTACAATACCTTGACGCGGCAGGAGGAGCCGTTCACGCCGAGTCGCGACAACGTCGTCCGCATGTACGCGTGCGGCCTGACCGTGTATGCGCGCGGGCACATCGGCAATTTCCGAACATTCGTCTGCGTCGATGTGCTGCGCCGGACGTTGAAGCACATCTGCGGCTACGACGTGCACGGCGTGCTGAACTACACGGACGTCGACGACAAGACGATCGCCGGAGCGCTGAAGGCCGGTATGCCGCTGCGCGAGTACACCGAGCAGTGGATCCAGGCATTCCTCGAAGATGCCATGCAGCTGGGGATCGAAACGCCGGAGGAGACGCCTCGCGCGACTGACGAAGCCAATATTCGGGCGATGACCGACATGATCCTCGCATTGGAGCGCAACGGGCACACCTATCGTCGCGACGGATCGATCTACTTCAAGATCGCGACGCTTCCGGACTATGGCAAGCTGGCGCGCCTCGATCACGAGGGGATGAAAGCCGGCGCGCGGGTGGATGTCGACGAGTACTCGAAGGATGATGCTCGGGACTTCGTGCTGTGGAAGGCGAGCAAGCCCGGCGAACCGATGTGGGACTTCGGCGCCGGACCGGGGCGTCCGGGCTGGCACATCGAGTGCTCGGCCATGGCCGTGCGATTGCTGGACGGTCCGCCGATCGACATCCACGCCGGCGGCATCGACCTGATCTTTCCGCACCACGAAAACGAGATTGCGCAGGCGGAAGGGGCGACCAGGGAGCGGTTCGCCCGTTACTGGATGCACGTCGAGCATCTGTTCGTCGAGCACGAGAAGATGTCGAAGTCGCTCGGCAACGTCTACACGATTCCCGAGGTGGTCGCGCGCGGACACCGGCCGTCGGCGCTGCGCTATCTGTTGCTGTCGTCGCACTACCGCAAGCAACTGAACTTCACCTGGGTCGGGCTGGATCAGGCCGAGGAGGCGATCCGTCGGATCGTCGACTTCCTGGCCCGCCTCGAGGACGTGAGCGCTGAAGGTTCGCACCCGTCCATCGAGGAGATGGTTGCGCGTGCCCGCGAGGCGTTTCAGACCGCACTCAAGAACGATCTGAATACCGCAGCGGCGCTGGCAGCGGTATTCGATCTCGTGCGTGAGGGCAACGCGGCCATTGATGCCCGTCAGGTCGGGCGTGCCGATGCGCAGCTGGTGACGCGTGCGGTCGAGGAGTTCGATCGCGTGCTCGGCGTCGTCAGCTTGCGGCGGTCCGAAGACGCCACGCCACCGGTTCCGGTCGAGGAGATCGAGAGGCTGATCGGGGAACGCAAGGCCGCACGACAGCGTCGCGACTTTGCCGAAGCCGATCGCATCCGGCAGTTGCTGGCCGACCGCGGCATCCTGCTCGAGGACAATCCGGGCGGCACGCGGTGGAAGAGGAAATGACCGGTCCGGAGATCAGGACCAGCCTCCCCGGTCCGCGCGCGCAGGCGATCATCGCGCGGGATGCGCAGGTGGTATCCCCGTCCTACACCCGCGATTATCCGTTGGTGATTGCACGAGGGGAGGGCGCGCTGGTCGAGGATGTCGACGGCAACGTCTTCCTGGATTGCACCGCCGGCATCGCGGTGACCTCGACGGGTCACTCGCATCCACAGGTCGTCGAGACGATCACCGCGCAAGCGCAGAAGTTCCTGCACATGTCCGGCACCGACTTCTATTACGAAGTCCAGGTGCAGCTGGGAGAGCTGCTCTCCTCGATTGCACCGATGCCGGGACCGCACCGCACGTTCTTCGCCAACTCTGGGACCGAAGCCAACGAAGCGGCACTCAAGCTGGCGAAGTTCCACACGAACCGGCACAACGTGATCGCATTTCTCGGATCGTTTCACGGCCGCTCGATGGGTTCGCTGTCGTTGACCGCAAGCAAGCTGACGCAGCGGCGCGGATTCGGTCCATTCGTCCCGGGCACGTATCACGCGCCGTACGCCAACTGCTATCGCTGCCCAATCGGCCACCGCCCGGAGACCTGCGCTGCCGAGTGCCTGCGCTTTCTCGAGGAGCAGATCCTGGTGCACCTTGTCTCGCCCGATGAAGTGGCGGCGATTGTCGTCGAGCCGATTCAAGGCGAGGGTGGGTACGTCGTTCCGCCCGATGCGTTTCACCACCGATTGCGCGAATTGACGCGGCAGCACGGCATGATGCTCGTGGTCGACGAGGTGCAGTCCGGAATGGGACGGACGGGTCGCATGTTTGCCATTGAGCACACCGGCGTGCAGCCTGACGTCGTGACGATGGCGAAGGGGATTGCGTCGGGGTTGCCGTTAGGTGTCGCCACCGCGCGCAGCGACGTGATGTCATGGCCGGCCGGAACGCATGCGAGCACGTTCGGCGGCAACCCGGTCGCCTGCGCAGCCGCGATCACGACGATTCGCCTGCTGCGCGATCAGCTGATGAAGAATGCGGAGACCGTCGGCGCGCATATGCTCGCCGGAGCGCGCGCGCTGATGGCGAAGCACCCGATCGTCGGCGACGTGCGCGGGCGCGGCCTGATGATCGGGATGGAGCTTGTCCGCGACCGGCAGACGAAGGCGCGCGCGACGACCGAGCGCGATCGCGTCGTGCGCGAGTGTTTCAAACGCGGCCTGCTGCTCCTCGGTGCCGGCGCCAACGCGATCCGCATCTCGCCACCGTTGGTGCTGACGAAGGAGCAGGCGGATACGACGCTGGGGATACTTGATGACGTGCTGGAGGCGGTCACCGGGCGTTCTTGACCACGAAGGCCTGTCGGCATTCACGAAGCACACGAAGAAAACCATGGTCTTCGTGAACTTCGTGGATGTCGCCGCAGGCGACCTGCATGGTTGGATTTGGCCTCGGTCGTGCGAGCGCGGCCGGCATGACATACCGGCGGCAATCGCTGGGAATCCTGGGCGAAGACCTGGCCTGCGGCGAGTTGCGGCGCCGCGGGTATGAAATCCTCGAGCGTCGCTACCGTACGCGCTTTGGCGAGATCGACATCGTTGCCCGCGAAGGTGGCTACACGGTGTTCGTGGAGGTGAAGACGCGCGAGGGCGATGAATTCGGCGACGGCGCGGAGGCCGTCACCGACTGGAAGCAGCGAAAGGTCGCGCAGATGGCCGTCGACTACATCGCTCGCAATGACCTGCACGAGCGGCCGTGCCGCTTCGACGTCGTCGTTGTCGTGATGACCAACGGCACATCGAGCGTCGAGGTGTACCCGCACGCGTTCGATGCCACGTCGTAGCGCGGACCTTGTCGGGCACGCCGACGGGTAGCACGGCCCAGTGAAATGATTGTTCTCGGGTCTCGATGACCCGCGGAGACGCGGACCTTTATCGTCCGCGGAGTGGAATCACGAATGCCGGAGCTTCGGAAAGATCCTGTCACCGGGCGCTGGGTCATTATTTCGACCGAACGCCGCAAACGTCCCACGGACTTTCGCCTGGAGTCGGTGCACATCACGCCGGACAGCTCGTGTCCGTTCTGCGAGGGGCACGAGCATATGACTCCGCGCGAGCTGCTGGCGCATCGCCACAACGGCAGCGGTCCCAACTCGCCGGGATGGGAGTTGCGGGTGATCCCGAACCAGTTTCCGGTGCTGCGCGTGGAGGGCAGCCTCGACCGCCAGGGCGAGGGACTGTTCGACAAGATGAACGGCATCGGCGCGCACGAGGTGATCATCGAGTCGCCACACCACCAGGACACGCTCGCCGCGATGAGCGAGGCGGCCGTGGAGCAGGTGCTGTGGGCGTTCCGTGCGCGCGTGCAGGACCTGAAGCAGGATCGCCGGTTCCGCTACATCATCATCTTCAAGAATCACGGGGCCGCTGCCGGTGCCGCGCTCGATCACACGCACTCGCAACTGATTGCGTTGCCGATCGTGCCGCGTGAAGTTCGCGACGAGGTCGAGGGCGCCAAGACGCATTTCACGCAGAAGGAGCGCTGCGTATTCTGCGACATCCTGCGTCAGGAGGTGACCGACGGTCGTCGTCTCATTGCCGAGACGGCGGACATCGTCGCCCTTGCGCCCTATGCGCCGCGCTTCCCGTTCGAGTCCTGGATCCTGCCGCGGCGGCATCAGTCGTCGTTCGAGGACGCGCAGCGGAATGAATATGCGGCGCTGGCGCGCGTGCTGGTGGACATTCTGCGCCGCATGAATCGCGCCTTGAGGAATCCCCCGTACAACCTGCTGATCCACAGCGCGCCGCTGTCGGAACCAGCAGGCGACTTCTACCACTGGCACGTGGAGATCATTCCAAAGCTGACGAAGGTCGCCGGCTTCGAGTGGGCGACCGGGTTCTATCTCAACCCGACGTCGCCGGAGGAAGCCGCGCAGGTGCTCCGCGACGCGCGCATGTAGCTTGCATGTGCCTTCCCCCTTTCGCGCACTCGCGCTCGATTCTTGTCTGCTCGCTGATCTTCTTTCTCCTCGCACCGGCCGCGGACGCCGACGAACTGCACCTCAGCAACGGTGACCGCTACACCGGCAAAGTGGTCTCGCTCGATCGCGGGACATTGAAATTCGATACCGGTCATGGCTCGGTCGACGTGCCGTGGGCCGATGTCGTTTCGCTGAGCGTCGCGTCGCCGCTGGTTCTCACGACAGCCGGACGTGAACAAACCGTAACCGTTGCCGCTGCCGCCGATCGGCAGGCCACAATCGGAAGCGGGACGGTGATTGCGCTGACCGACATCACCGCGCTCAGGCGTCCCGACGCGCCGTTGACGATCACCGGGGGCGCCAACGCGGGGTTTCTGTCGACTGGCGGTAATACCGATGTCAACAGTCTCCGCCTCGACGGTGAGGTAGTCACGCGCGTCCGCGCAAACCGTTACACCGGCAGCGGGCAGGTGAACCGCGCCGTCGATCGCGGACGCGAGATCGCGCGGAATGCGACCGGCGCGGTCCGCTACGACCGATTCGTGACTCGGCAGTTGTATTTCAACGCCAGCGGCATCTTCACCAACGATCGGTTCCGCGACATCGATTTACGCAGCGCCGTTGGCGCCGGCGTGGGCTACCAGGTCGCTGACAACCCGCGCGCGAAGCTTGGCGTTGAAGGCGGATATGGGTACGTCGACGTGCGCTACGCGACGCAGCCGGATGCGAACTACCATGCTGCGCGCGAAACCGTCGCGCTCGACGTGTTCATCTTCGGCAAACGCCTCGTGCCGTTTCACCGCAACGATGGGTTCTTCGGGTTCACCGGTCACGACAACCTGTTCGTGCAGACGCGCAACGGCGTTCGCGTCGGGCTGGCCGCCGGACTCGTGACCACGCTGCAGTACGACATCGATTACGATCGGTCGCCTGCGCCCGGGAGGAAGACGACCGATCGCGCGCTCGGTCTGACGTTCGGCTACAGGTTTTGAGATGGAACGCGCGCACGGCGCGCGTACGAGGGCCACAAGCCGCGGCGCGGACGTTCATGGTCCGCGAAAGGCGACGTAGTGTCCGGCTTCAGCCGGACCTGCGCTGCCTTGATCAGTCAGAACCCCTGTGGTACGCTGAATTTTCGGCCGTGAGCGGGAATAACTCAGTGGTAGAGTGCGACCTTGCCAAGGTCGAAGTCGCGGGTTCGAATCCCGTTTCCCGCTCCATCCTTCGCTCGCCTTCGGCGAGCTTCGGATGGCAAGTCAAGCGAGCCGAAGACACGCGAAGGATGTCCACCATAGCGGCGAAGCCGCGACGGTGGACTGTTGGCACGCCAAGCGAACGTTGTTAGCAGGTACATGATGCTGCTCACCGGCCCTCGCGTTCGCTGTTGTTGTCGCACCTGCGCATAGACGCGGGCCGGACTTTCCCTGCACAATCGATAGTTCCGACCGGCGCCGTCGCCAAGTGGTAAGGCAGAGGTCTGCAAAACCTCCATCCCCGGTTCAAATCCGGGCGGCGCCTCCAAATTCTCAGGGTCCATTCCGGAGAGATAGGTAACACTTCATTCCGGCCCCCAGGGTCAGGATAGTTGTCGCTCGTCGGCGCGGTTGAACCAGCGGGGCGAGAAGACAGCAACTCTGTGACGACGCCCTTC